>VOFG01001198.1_pt1 | contig 24000 bp, 36 predicted proteins | sample 5384171 | NCBI WGS metagenome assembly VOFG01 (sample SAMN12384726, study PRJNA508395) | human gut metagenome | isolation source: healthy gut F | host: Homo sapiens | reverse complement strand
CTCATTGCATTAAAACGACTGATGCAAAGAGAAACAAAGATCCCTTTACAGTGATGCGATCTATCTGAGAAATATCAAAGCTACCTTAAGCAGCATTATACGGGCTTATCCTTATATCCAGTCAGTCTATCTATATCTGGATGGCTATAGTAATTATTTTTCCTCTGATTACGGGCTGGTACAGTTAGAACCTAAAGGGAAAAACAACTGGTACAGCAGCTACCGTGCCATGGGAGAAGAGGAAGAAAGCCTGATGGAGATACGGGCGGCCAAAGATACCGGTTATGGACGCAGCATGCTTACTATTTATCAGAAAATGAAGCTGCAAAAGGTGTTGTTGTTATGAATATTGATGCGGGAGATTATCTGGCAAGTCTGGATGAAATCCTGCAAAAAAGACAACGAAACCGTGCTTTATCTGGATAAAAAGGATCAGCTCCTTCTTTCCTGAATGATGAAAATGGGGCAGCAGAAGGCTTTAACAGTGCAGAATACAGAAATAAGGGACAGCAGAATTACTGGAAACGGATCAATGGAAAGTCTTATCTGGTCCACAATGGCTGTCAATGAGCAATACGATCTTTTTCTGGTGTCACTGATATCTGCACAGGCAAAAATGAATGGTATCCTTCAGGTAGCCGGAGGCTTTTTTGCTGTATTTCTGCTTAATATTATTGTCATGATGGCATTGGCGTATACCACGACCGTGCGGACATTCCGCCGATCGAATACATGATCCAGGTATTTTATGATGCAGAAAGCGGGATCTATCCTTCTGGACCACGACAGGAAGTAAAGACGAGTATGATATTCTTATGAATAATATCATTTACTTGTTTTTAAACACGGTGAAGCTTGCAGACGGAACTGACGGAAAACGTCATAACCAGGAAGTAGCGGGAGCTGACGGCCTCCAGCCGCGCATCAATCCACATTTCCTTTTTAATACCTTGCAAACGTTGCAGTTCCAGATACAGTCGAAAGCTTCGTCAGAAGAATCCGTTACCATTCTGGAATACTTATCAGGATATTTTAAAATATGCACTGGCAGAAGCCACAGAGACGATCAGCCTCCGGGAAGAACTGTTGTATCTGAAAAAAGTATGTGGCTATCCAGAAATTCCGTTTTGGAGAGAAATTTATCATCTATTATGAGGTGGATGAGGAATTAATGGATCTGAAAGTATTCCGCCTGATGCTCCAGCCATTAGTGGAAAACAGTATACTTCATGGAGTGCGTTATAAAGAAGGCAGAGGTTATATTAAGGTACAGATTCTCAGACGTAAGGGAAAAGTATATTTCCGGGTCATAGACAACGGCGTGGGAATGGACAAAGAGGAAAAAAAGAGCGTTTACGGGATTCGATGAAAGAGATCAATGCATCATATTGGCCTTTGCAAATGTAAATAGCCGGCTGAAACTTCATTTTGGAGATGGCTCAGGATCCGGATCAGAAGCAAAAAAAGGCATGGGCTGCGTTATGGAATTTTGTTTCCCAGAAAATATGGGCTGTGAAGAACAGGGAGCAAATGAAGAATAAAAAATCAAAAGAAATGATACCTTTTGCAAAAAAAACGGTAAAAAATGAATAAAAATGAAAAGACCGGTTCCTTTCGGTTTCGGCAGAAATTTACTACAATAAAATCATCAAAAAGATGTATCAAGAATGTATTAAAGGAAAAGAGAGGGAGACGGTTATGAAGAAAAAAAACTGGTGAGTGTAGTGTTGGCAGCTGCTGTGGCAGCAGGTACTTTGGCTGGATGTGGAGGTTCATCCACAAAGGATAGCACACAGGCCGCATCTGCTGGTGGGGAGATAACAGACAAAAGCAGCTCTGATGAAGATATCACCCTTCGTTTTGCATGGTGGGGCGGTGATGAAAGAAACGAAGCAACATTAAAGGTGATCGAGCAGTTTGAAGCGACTCATCCAAATATTACCATTGAAGCTGAATACGGCGGCAGCGATGGTTATCATGATAAACTGGCAACCCAGCTGGCATCTGGAACAGCGGCAGATATTGTGCAGGTGATCCGAAGTGTTCCCAACTTATGTAACTACAGGTGACTATTTCATTGATTATAAGGATTATGATATATCTTTCCAATTTCGATGAAAATTATATTTCCCGGAGATCAATGGACGCTATGATGGAAAAGCAGTTAGGTCTTCCAACTGGTATTTCCGGTTCTGGTATGCTGGTAAACAAGGATCTGGCAGATGCTATTGGTATTGATTTTACCAAGCCATATACATGGGATGATATGATCGAAATGGGCAAAAAGTACGTGCATATGACGACAGCATGTATCTGCTTTGCGCAAACAAAGAGTATCTTGTGAACATGGTTGTATTTAACTATGGAAAACAGCTTCTTGGAAAGACTTTCTTTGATGCAGATGCAAAGACACTGAATTTAACAGAAGATGATCTTAAGACAGTATATGAATATGTAAAAAAGCAGCTGTATGATGAAGAAGTAGTTGCACCGGCTTCCTATCAGGCATCTTATACAGGTGACAGCCTGCAGTCTGATACAAACTGGATCGCCGGTAAGTATGTAGCAGCGCCAACCTACATTTCAACCATTGATGTTATGGTGGCAGCTAATCCTGAAGCAAATTATGTAATGGGACAGCTTCCTGCATTAGACGGAGCTGTTGAAAAAGGCTGGGCATCCAATACTCCTCAGGTTATTGCGATCACAAAGACCTGCGGGCATCCGGAAGCAGCAGTAGAGTTTATGAATTACTTCTATAATGATGATACTGCATTAGAGACTTTTAGGAGCGACCAGAAGCGTTCCTCCAACAGAAAAGGCAAGAAAGATATCTGCTCTGACAAGGGAATTTTAAATGAGATCACCATGGAAGGTGCTGATATTGCAGCAGCTATGGGCGGAACTCCAAATGATAAGATCTCATCTTCCTGTGAGTCAAAGACGATCCTCTTTGATTCAGTAGAGACCATTGGCTACGGAGCAAGCACACCAGAGGAAGCAGCAGCTGATACCATTAATTTGCTGTCAGGTCTGGAACAGTAATCAGATATTTGATCAAAAACAGAGAGTGCCGCAAAAAGGACACAAATATATTTTGCGGCGCTCTTTTTTCTGTCTACAGGAGGTCATTATGAACAGGAAAAAACGATGAAAAGGGAATATCAGGCGTATTTGTATATACTCCCTGGATTTTAGGATTTGTTATCCTTCAGCTGTATCCGTTTGTTTCATCCTTTATTTATTCTTTTACAGATTATACCGTTGGTGCCAAAGCCACCTTTCAGGGACTTGCAAATTATAAGAAAATTATTTTACCCAGACAAAGAATTCTGGAATTCCTTAAAAGTAACCATTCTGTTTGCTCTTTATACAGTGCCCTGGAAAAACTGATCATGGCTTTAGCAGTTGCCATGTTTTTAAACAGGGATTTAAAGGGAATCAACCTGATCCGCACTTTGTATTATATTCCGTCTTTGTTTGGAGGAAGCGTAGCAGTAGCACTGTTATGGAGATTAATGTTCTGGATAATGGTGCGATCAACGCAATTTTAACAGCGCTTCATCTTCCCAAGATCCAGTGGTTAGGTGATACCCGTTATGCACTGCGGACTATCTGTATGTTGGAAATATGGCAGTTTGGTTCTTCTATGGTTATGTTTTTTAGCAGCGTTGAAACAGGTTCCACGTTCTCTTTATGAAGCAGCAGAGATCGATGGTGCCGGGAAAAGTAACCCGTTTCTTCCATATTACATTGCCTCAGATATCTCCGATCATTTTCTTTTAATCTGATCAACCAGACGATCCAGGCACTGCAGAACTTTACCTCTGCCCAGGTCATCACAGAAGGCGGACCATTAAAGTCTACCCATGTATTGGGACTGAAATTATACAAAGAAGGTTTTTCGCTTTATTTCAAAATGGGATATGCAAGTGCTATTTCATGGGTTGTATTTGCAGCTATTATGATCTTTACACTGGCGATATCTTTGCATCTTCCAAGTTATGGGTACATTACGCTGATGAATAAAAGGAGGAGTTATCATGAAACAGACAAAACACAGAACTGCCACACTGGTTCGTGATTATTTGGTCATATTTGTATCGGTGTCATACTGTTGTATCCGATCATCTGGATGTTCTTTTTGCATCTTTTAAATCAAATGATGAGATATTTGGTTCCATTTGTTTACTGCCTCAGAATTTCAGCTTTAAGTATTTTATTGAAGGCTGAAGGGAAGCGGTAAGGTAACTTATACGACTTTTTTATTAATACATTTTTACTGGTCATTCCCACTACCATATTTACGGTTATGTCCAGTGCCCTGGTTGCTTATGGCTTTGCAAGATTTCAGTTTCCGAAAGAAGATCCTTTTGTACTGCTCATTGCCATGCTGATGCTGCCAAATTCTGTTGTTATCATTCCTCGTTATACTTTATACAATAAGTTTAACTGGATCAATACTTACATGCCATTTTATGCACCGGCATTGTTGTGCTGTAATGCGTTCTTCCCATATATGCTGATCCAGTTTTTAAGAGGACTTCCAAAGGATCTGGATGAATCTGCTTATATTGATGGCTGCGGAACCTTCAAGACCTTTACCCATATTTTACTGCCTCTGATGAAGCCATCATTATTCTCCGCAGGCCTGTTCCAGTTTTTATGGACCTACAATGATTACTTCAATTCTCTGGTATTTATCAACTCAGTAAAGAAGTTTCCTATCTCTCTGGCACTTCGCATGTCTCTGGATGCAGAGTCCGTTGTGCAGTGGGGAAAGGTAATGGCAATGGCGTTTGTTGCAGTAGTTCCTGTTATCCTGCTGTTCTTTGCCGCACAGAGATATTTTGTAGAAGGTATTGCTACCAGCGGTTTAAAGGGTTAATGAGATACAGTCGTACCCGAATTTTAGAGGCGGACGCAACGCCAACGTCTCAAAAAATTTGGGCACAACTGACAAAAATCTTCGCAAAAGCAAGTACAAAAAGATTCCGAGAGTACATACATTTGAAAAGGAGAATCAGAACATGAAAGTAATGAATCCTGTACTTCCGGGTTTTAATCCGGATCCATCCCTGGTGAGAGTGGGGGATGACTATTATATTGCAACCTCTACATTTGAATGGTTTCCGGGTATTTGTATCCATCATTCAAAAGACCTGGTCAATTGGGAGATCCTTTCTTATGCTCTTACAGATGAAACAAAATTTGATATAAAAGGAATGGACACTGCCTGCGGTATATGGGCGCCCAATCTTACATATGATAATGGTACTTTCTACCTGATCTATACCATAGTATACACCAACCGGCACCGTTTTAAAGATACTCATAATTTTATGGTAACTGCTTCGGATCCCAAAGGCCCATGGTCTGATCCTATTCCCCTTAATAAAATGGGATTTGACCCTTCTCTCTTCCATGATCCGGACGGTACCAAGTGGCTGGTCAATATGCTTTTTGACTATAGGCTGGATCATAAACGTTTCGGTGGTGTAGGTGTACAGCAGTATGATCCGGAGACAAAAAAATTAGTTGGCCCTGTTTATAATGTGTTTAAAGGCAGTGATAAAGGAACAACGGAAGGCCCGAATATTTTCTATCATGACGGGTGGTATTACCTGGTAACAGCAGAAGGCGGTACAGAATTTAAGCATTGTGTGACTATGTGCCGTTCTGAAAAACTGACAGGACCTTATGAGATCAGTCCGTATGTACCGGTCCTTACTTCTTTTGGAAAAGATGTACAGTTAAAACGGGCAGGTCACGGACAGATCATTCAGGGAAAAGATGGAAACTGGTATATGGCACATCTTTTGTTCCAGAAGTCTGGATAACTGCAGTATTACAGGACGTGAAACAGCTATCCAGAATATGCTTTATACAGATGACGGCTGGTTTAAGCTGTCAGCTAATGATACAGCATCACCGGAAGATTTCTTTGAAGTTCCGGGTGAAGTGGAAGTAAAGCCTGAAAAGTCAGGATTTACAGATTTTGGAAAGATCACAGAAATTCCTCTGGAATATATGACTTTGCGCCAGAGTGCCAAAACCTGCGGGATCAGCATTTCTGAGGGAAGTTGCACATTCAGGGGGAAATTCCCTGGCATCTAAATACAATCAGGGACTGTTAGCACGCAGACATCAGCATCATTCCTACGACTTTACTGCAAAATGGAGTTTGATCCAGGGAGATTATTGCCATATGGCCGGGATTGTATGTTATTATAATTATGATAATAATTATTATCTGCATATGTCTGTGGATGATGAAGGAAAACTTATGTGATGTTAAATGTTTCTGTTAATAAGGAGATCACCCAGGGGGAAAAGGTTTATCTGCAAGAAAATGGAAAACCTGTATATTTAAAGGCAGAAGTAAGAGAATGTGATGTGACATTTTTCGTTTCACAGGACGGAATCTCTTATACCCAGGTAGGAGATGTGCTTGATATGAGAAATCTTTCCGATGAACGTGTAGACGGAAATGGTTTTACAGGTGCCATGGTGGGGGTTTCCTGTCAGGATCTTCATGGAGATGGAGTTCAGGCAGATTTTGACTGGGTGGATTATAAGGTATTTAAACCCTTCTGATACCGAATTGCTACGTGCTTTGCACTCCCGCAATTCTAAACAGAATAATATATACAAAAAATGGCGACTGAGGTTTTCCCAGCCGCCGTTTTCGTTCCAAATTACATATTTCCTTTTTTCATACCTGTCTAAAGCAGATCTGTACCGGATCGTATTCGAAATAACTATACCACTCACTTGTCTGCGAATCTGATTGCACAGGCCCAAAAGCCTCAGCGTAGCCCGCTACGCCTGCGTTTTAGACCTGCACACTCAAATCTGCATCCTACGTGATTAGTACAGTTATTTACGAAACGATGTACTAGTTGCAGCTGCCACCGCATCCGCCACAGCCGCCATCACGGTCATTGCCGCATCCGCCACAGCCGCCATCATGGTCACAGCCACAGCTGCCGCGGTTCCACAGTGCATCATTGTATCCCTGCCAGTATCCCTGGCGGAAGCCTTCGCGGAAGGAATTCCTGCCGCCGCATCCGTTGTTATTACAACGTCCACAACTGCCGCTGCATCCGTTATTCCAGCCATTGCATCCATTGTTCCAGCGATTATTACATCCAAACCAACACATAAATCCACGCTCCTTTTAATTACTTACTGATGATTGCTTAAACACAGGAAAGAGGCACCGGTAAGTGCTGTCTTTGATATGTTTGTACTATAAGATATGGGACAGAGGGACAATGTGTGCAGATAATGGAGAAAAAACAGAATGTGGGAAAGGGCAGTGGTATACAGGAAAAAGATGGCAGCGGTTGTAACAGCATTTAGCAGGACTACATAAATTAATAGGGAAAAGAAAAGGAGATATTAATTGATATGGAGCCATATACAGATATGAAATATAGTGACTGCGGCTGCAGCGGCCGGTGCCGTAAGGTATCCGGAAACCAGAACCAGTCTGTGAGAAGCTGCCTGGATCCGGCAATGCAGGCGGGAAACGTAACCCGGTATCCTCAGATGGGAAACCCGATGAATGATGGATGATGCCGGAAAATAGGATGACAGGACAGACGCCCCGGATGATGCCGGAAAATGGGATGGCAGGGCAGATGCCTCAGATAATGCCAGCAAATAATGGAACCGGACGGTTGCCGGCAAATGACGCAACCATGCAGGTGCCGCAAATGGAAATAATTGGGAAAATAACAGAGATTTCGGATGGAACTACATGCCGGGACTGGAGGGCAATGCTTTCTGTCCGGGAAGTATGCCGGGAGTTTTAGAAAAGATTATCCGCTGGCAATGGCCTATGTGCCATGGCAGCAGTGGAAGAACCCTTATGGTCCGGAGCGGGATTAGCCCAGGGAACCATCTTTTCAGAACTGGACCTGGCTTTTGATAAAGGGAGGTGCAGTTAGATGAACAACACTTCAAGGGATGCCCTGCTTATGGCAGTAAATCAGGCTGGTTTTGCAGTAATAGAGGCAAATCTCTATCTGGATACACATCCCTGTGACTCTCAGGCCATTGCCTATTTAAAGCAGATGTCACAGGCATATGCAGATGCCAGAAATGCCTACGAAGCCCAGTATGGGCCGTTACGTGCTGAAAATGCAAAAGATACAGTCTACTGGTCCTGGACAGATGACCCGTGGCCATGGGAAGGAGGCGGTTATTAATGTGGATCTATGAAAAGAGACTGGAATTTCCTGTAAATATTAAAGAGCCAAATGCGAAAATGGCGATGTTTATAATGAGTCAGTATGGTGGCCCGGATGGGGAGATGGGTGCATCCATGCGCTATCTTTCCCAGCGTTATTCCATGCCATATAAGGAATGCAAGGCAGTCCTTACAGATATTGGTACAGAAGAACTGGCTCATCTGGAGATTGTGGCGGCTATTATCCACCAGCTTACCCGTAATTTAACAGCTGAACAGCTGGCAGAACAGGGATTTGGCCCTTATTATATTGACCATGCTACCGGGATCTGGCCCCAGGCAGCCGGTGGAGTGCCCTTTAATGCCTGCGAGTTCCAGAGTAAGGAGATATTATCACGGATCTTCATGAAGATATGGCTGCGGATGGTGCAACTACATAAGTGCAACATAGAAGTAGTTAAGTAGAAGTTTATATAATCTGGTGTGCCAGACACCAGATTTTACAGAACTTAGAAATTCCAATGTATTTCAATCGGGACATTTCTTGTCCCTGGAATCCGTTTTCCTACTAATATATAATCAATTAGAGTTTCAACGGTTTCTCTGTCTAAATGTTCAAGATTTGTGTATTGCTCAATAAGCTGGCGGCGATTATCGCCTGTCTGGATTTTTCTCTCAATTACATCAAGCTGTTTTTGCGTTTCAATCACCAGCTTTTCAAGCCGTTCTCTGTCATTTGTGAAGTCTTTTGACAAATTCAGGAAATCATTTTCGAAAGAATCCCTTTTACTTTATCAAGATAAAGTTCTCTGATTACCTTTGCGTCTTCTTCAATCTTTTTTGATAAGTAGCAAGTTGTGTTTCTAAAGCAGTTTTTTTCTCCTTTACGTTGGAGTGAAATTCCACGTTCTGTTCCAATTCATCTTTATCAAGATATTCTTGTGATAACTTGTTCAGTTCAGAAATAACTGCCTGCTCCAACTTCTTCACAGAAATAAATGAGCCTATGCAAGCGTCCTTTGCAACATGGCGATTTGAACATTGTAAATAATGTCTTCCATCTGTCTGTTTATTAGAACGCATGGTATAGCCACAGTTCATGCAGCGAGCTTTTCTGGCAAACAGCCCTATGGTTCCTACTGTAAATGGTTTTGCTTTTTCAGCTACCATAGATTGTACTCTATCCCAAAGTTCACGGTCAATAATCGGTTCGTGTGTTCCCCTCTACTCTGTACCATTCCTCTTTAGGTCTAGGCTTATTTTGTTTTTGTCTTATAAGAAACGCTGCCATATTTCCCTTGAACCATATTCCCGATATAGATTTCATTTGTCAGCATATCGGAAATAGCAAAATATTTCCATAAGGTACTATTTTTTCTGGTAGGCTGCTTATAGCGTAAACCATGAAGCCGTTTATATTCCGTAGGGTTTGGAATCCCACGGTCATTCAGCATACGGGCAATCGCGGTCTTTTGCCATATCCCTGTGAAAACAGTGTAAAACTTCTCTGACAACTTCCGCAGCTTCTTCGTCAATAATCAAATGTCCCTTTTATTCGGGGTCTTTTTTTATAACCATAAAGAGCAAATAGCACCAATATGAAATCCATTCTTTCCGGCGGTCAGTCAAACGCTGCGGATGTTCTCTGACATATCCTCCAAGTACCACTCATTCACCAGACCGTTAATCTGTCTTGATTTTTATTTCCTTTATTAGCGGTATCTGCATTATCAACAATGCTGATGAAGCGAATACCCCAAATAGGAAACAAGACCGTGGATATATTTTTCCACTAATTCTAGTTCTCTGGTAAATCTGGATTGTGTCTTACAAAGGACAATATCAAATTTTCGGTGTTCAGCGTCATTTAACAGTTTGTTAAATTCTGGTCGTCGTCTGTCAGAACCAGTGTAATCGTCATCACTGTATATGTTGTAGACTTCCCAACCTTGTTCCAATACATATTGAATCAGCATGGATTTTTGATTTTGAATACTGTTACTATCATCAGTTTCATGTTGTTTGTTTCTATCTTCTTCTGATAAGCGGCAATAAATAGCAACTTTTGACTTTGTGTTCATCATATTTTATCTCCTTAAAGAGAAGATAAACAAACATTCCACCTACACTTATTATACCGTGTTGAGAAATGTTTGTCTATCATTTTACAGGTAATACCTGTCCTTTGGATTTTTCTAATTGATTGATGAGTTCTATCCATTTCTGATTGAACTCTTTTTTTAATGCCGACTTATCTTCACACTTAAATACATTTTTGCAGGAAATTTCTGCTTCTTTTGGCATAATTCCACCTCACAGTCTTTACTATGTTTACAGACTATGCAAAAATGCTTGTTCATTATGAAAGAATCATCCTTAGCAAACCGAACAGCTTCCGCTAAAGCTCATGGGAATCTCACCCCTGCATGGTTCTATCCAGCCGTACCCCTTTGCCAGCGGTGCTACATCATCACACGGACTAAGGCTGTACGGAAGTATCATTATCACGATAGAAAGGTCATGGCGGCAGCTATTGCGGTAAGCTGCTTATGGAACGCTGGCAGGAATCGCTATCCGGTTTCATCCCTCCTTTGGGGGTTACGGCGTGCCAGCCCAACGGCTCTCTTTCTATCGAAACGTATTCGGCTGCTTTATGCTGCGTTGATTAGACGCTTTTTTTCAATGAACACCTGGTTTTGTCAGCCTGTTAAAATGCACTGGTGATAATGCACTTTAATAGGCTGGCAAGTTCTGTCTGGGAAGCATGGGCTTGTCCATGCTTCCACAGGAGAGCGTTATTTTTACTTTTTGGTTCCCTGATTTCAAAAGATAAAATCTTTGCAATCAGACGTGTTTCCATCCGGCGGCGTAGGGTTTCATCTACAACCATGGGGTATTGCCATATTCGTCTTTCATGGGACGCATGGAACGGCTGGCAATAAAACCGCTGTAATGGCGTACAATCTGGTTGATTGCTTCAATATCACCGTCCGCAGCCCTTACAATCACAGGAAACGGAATCATAGGGTGCTTTGCTGTCATGCTTCTTCCTCCATAAATTTTTTGATAAATTCCAGTCCGGCGTGTCTTCTTCTCTGGATAGTAGAACGGTTGACTTCCAGAATTTTTGAAATTTCCGTATCGTCAAATCCAAGAAAATAATATCTCAGGATAACATCACGTTTCTTTCCGTCCAGATTTTCCAACGCTTTCTGCTAACAGGCTGTTTTCAACACGGACAGTAAATCCGTCCATTTCAAAAGTATGGAAGTGGATGGATAGGTGTCTTCGGAAGAAAACAAGTTGACGGTGTAATCGTCCATATCACAGAACAGGGTTTCCCGTTTACACTGTCTGGACAACGCTTTGAGATAGTCTTTACGTTCATCTTCCATAGCGACTTTACAGATGTAATCAAACTGGTTCTCTATGGTTGTCTGAAATTCAGATGGTTTCATCATTGCTCACCCCCTTTCCAGCCTTTGAAAGGGAGCGAGTTGATAGGAATTTCTGCTTCTTTCCCCCTTTTCGCTCTTAGTCCCGACAGGACAGGGGGTGCAGTTGCGTTTTGAGAAGAAAAATTTAAAACCTTTTTCTTCCAACTAAAAAGCACGCAAACAGACGATATTTCTGCTTGTGTGCTTCGATAGTTCTTTCTATGTATTCTGAAAAACCACATTGAGGGTCAGACTTTTCTAGTGTAGGTGGATGGCTTTTTTTAACGGTTTACCGAATGTAGATATATTTAAGAAAATATTTGCATAGCGGCTTCCTCCTGTAAGCCGCTGTCTGTATCAAGTAGTGGACTTTAAAAATCATCTATATTTCAGGCAAAAAAAGACGGCGGCTTTTTGTTAAACCGTCGTCTGGAAATAATGATATAATTTTTGACGCAGGAAAGTATGCTGCCAAATAACGGTTTTTTTTATTTCCGTTTCGGCAGTATAGTTTTATCTTTGATACGCATAATAGAACTGTACAACTATGTAATACGTTTTTCTATACCTGTCACTATTACAACAGGAACAGTAAAATGTACAGAGGTGGTGTATTATGCGTAAAAAGAAGATAAATATGATTTCAGGGCGTTTGGGCTTGCCATAAAAGAAGCCCGTAAAAAACAGGGTTTGACCCGTGAACAGGTGGGAGCAATGATTGAAATTGACCCACGCTATTTAACTAATATTGAGAATAAAGGGCAGCACCCCAGTTTACAGGTGCTTTACGACCTTGTATCTCTGCTGAATGTATCAGTGGATGAGTTCTTTTTGTCCTCTGATAATCCGGTAAAAGCAGCAGACGAAGACAGCTTGAAAGTAAAATTGACAATTTTACAGACGCAGACCTTGTTATCATGGAAAGCGTTGCAGATGGTATTGTCAAATACAAGGAAATGGAAGATAAATAACTTCTATTGCCTGCAAGAATAGATTGAAATAAATGAGCCGATAGTCTATAAGCTATAATAGCTTATAAATTATCGGCTCTGCGTCTAGGCGTCTGGCTCTTTGATAATTTCTATTTTGAAGTTATTTACGCATATCAAACTTTCTTTTTACATTTTGGACAATACAACGGAAAGTTTTTTTAGCTGTGTATCTTTTCGTATTTTTAATCCTTGTTTTATTGTTGCATATAGGACAAATAACCCACTCCATCATATTCATTCTGAACCTCTGCAAAAATTTGTATTGCTTCATTAAAAAAAAGCTGCAAGATTTCCACTACTAAATCTATTTATAAAAGTGGTAAATCTTTCATCTGTAATATAGAGAACTCCCAAATTAGATAAAATTTGTTTATTACATTCATAAAAGTGTTCAGAAATATATTGTTGCCATTCATGTACTATTGCTTGTACTTCTGAACTTTCCGCAGGACTATTTTCATACATAGCTAGTTTTTCAAAAATATTGCGAGCCATTGAATAAAAAAGATTCTATTTCTTTCTCTTGTATTTGCTTTGAATGGGAAGAAAACATAGTCTTGTATTCTCTGAAACTTTCAGTATTTCCCCATTGTTCTAATACTTCTTCTTGAAATTGCGATTGTAACTCAAGTATTTTTTGCATTTGAAAATGCAGAAAATTTAATTTCTTTTATTTCCGTTGATTGTGTCTTTTACAAGTGAAATCAAAAGCTTCTATTCGTTCTTTCTGAGCTTCCAAAATCAGTACATGACGCTCTAATGCTTCTGAACGAACATAATGAGGTGAATCCAGCAGTTCCTTAATTTCTTTTTAGGGCGAATCCAACTTCTCTAAAAACAAAATTTCCTGAAGCCTAGTTAAATCGTCGTCTGTATACTGACGGTATTTTTGCTTCGGTTATAATAGATGGTTTTAATAAAACCAATTTTATCATAATAATGTAGTGTTCGAGCAGTAATACCTGTTAATTTAGCAACTTCATGGACTGTTTTAGCTTTTTCATTCATTCCAAAAAAAATCCTCCGTAGCATTTAAAATTTCTTTTGCAGGTAATAGAGTTGCTTCGACAATGTTTTTTCCAGTCTTTTGCAAGTAGTGTTTAATCAAGTGATAGCCACACGCATATCCGGAACAATAGGGTAATCCGACCTGAGGATAGTTTTGTAATGCTGCCATTTCATCACCATAAAGGTATGCATTCAGATTTTCTAATCCTTGAACATTTAAACCGTCCCGAATAATAGGCTTAATATATTCATTTAAGGTTTCTATATCAGTTTTTTTGTTACCCAAGGACCTGCTTTATCTTCACCATACAGAAATGTTGCAAAGTTTTCTGCCAATCCCTCATTGACTATCATTTCACCAAGAGTGATGTCATTCTTCCATTTAATAAATTGAAATCGTACGTTGTGATTAGTTTCATGTGCTAATGCTACATGAAGATGTGATAAAGTGTATTCATTAGGTAGTAACCAAGAAAAAATATATCCTGGAATACCACCATCACCACAGTAACCATCATTTAAAATAATGTAAGGATTTTTAGCATTTGCAAGTAAAATTGTAAACGCATATTCTTTAATGGGTAGATTAACACCGTGTTCAACAAAGCAATTCAACGACTGCTGAATGGATAACTCACATTTTTCCCAGAGTGTATTATCAGAAATTAGCTTAATATTATTTTGTTGCTTTTGGTCAACAGCGGTTGGGGCGATATGTCCAAGCATTTCGCTTGCCATAATTACATCATATCCATTAGGCGTTAGAGCTTTCATAGGAACACTATAACAAGCCCACTTTTTTTTCAAAAGGCTTCATAAGTTCATATCTATAAATGTCATTTTTTTTGTCTAACGGTGCATTCATAATTTTTGAATAAACTTTGTCAGAACGGATAGCGGATATTTTCATAATTCTAGTTCCTCCTTTGGGTTTATCATATACTATGACGTAACGTTAAAGTCAATAGGCAAATTAAAAATTATCACAGATGTATGGTAAATAATTAAATGTCTTAGTAGACAAAGGAAATAGAGGTTAAACAACATAAATTAACTTGATTGTCGAAGTAGAAATTGTTGTTTGAAATATTGATGGAAAAGTAAATAAAAATTGCAATAGGCAGATGGTATTGTCAAATCTAAGGAAGTGGGGAAATGTAAATTCTCCACTTTTGTTTATAATTGCAGTGATATTAGAATTGATACTCTGCAATATTTTTTGAAATCATTGTTCAACACATAATATACCTTATTTTTAGCAACGGAATATACAAAAGAAACTCTGGTTGCCCAAAGTCCTTCCTGACGTACTGACCTAAGTACATCAAAGGCGTTGGAAATAGAGAAGTTTTCTCCATATCCTTGCAGTAAATCCTTTGCCTTTTCATATCTGTTATCCCCAGATAAAACATATGGATTAGTCAATTTGGTTTTAGAATGGAGTAATTTGTTATTAAGGAATATTTTTCTTTTTCCAAGCGATACCCAATCCCCGGTTCAATAATGAGAACACGCCCATTTCTATCCGAAAACATAGCCTGCATAGTAGTGTCAGGAGCATAAGTAATTTTTTTTTTTTCACTATTTCCAATGAATCGTCAAAAGAGAGGTTGCCTTTTATAAAATTTTCTGTCAAATCAGCTATTGTATAGCATGATTCATTACCGCAAAATTGTGCATTGTCATTTCCATGTACATACAACAATGTGCCAACGTTCCCATTTCTATTGATTCCGTGAAAAGAGTGGTACTTATTATCGGACATTTTTATCCCTATAAAAAACGGTCTTTTCGGCAATTACAGTATGTTCCCATTCAGAAAGGTCAATATCAAAATTGAACCCAACAATGGTTTCTTTCCCATTATACACAAATCTTGTACACATATTTGTAGTTCCTTTCATAAAACTAATTATAGTAGTATTAAAACTAATTATATTAGTAATATTAAATATTATAAGACAGTTTGTCAATACAAGAGTTCATTTTTTCTAACCAAATTATTGACTTCATTAATTTGATTACTTAAAATGAAGTAAATGATGTGTAGAAAGAGGAAAATGAATATGCGAGTTACAAAAGCCGAAGTTATAAAAAACAGCGTCTGATATGGCTGATAGAAATGGACTTCATAATGTTTCTTTGAAAGCTATTGCTGAAAATTTAGGATTCGTACCCCCTCCTTATATAATCATATAGGAAGTTTGGATGAACTTCTTAGGAGATAGCACATAGTGGTATGCGTACTATGAATGAAAAAATGATTCGTGCAGCAATCGGTAAGACAGGGATTCAGCATTAAAATTAGTGGCAGTTGAATATCTTAATTATATGATTGAACATCCCGGTGTGTATGAAATAATTCAATGGGCTAGTTGGAATGGAACAGAGGAAACAGCAATCATTTTAATGATTATCTATCTTTACTTAAAACACTTATTTGCTCATGTGGCTTTAATCCAGATAAGACCACTGAAATTTTGAACATGGTAACAGGTATGCTTCATGGTTATACAACTTTACAATTAAGATATGCTTTTTTCTAATCCTGATAAAGTAAGAAAAGAATTATCCGAAGCAATTGACACACTACTATTGGGAGCTAATCAAAATATAAAGACTAATGATAAATTTTAAAAAGAAATACTTTAAAGAGAAACGTGCAAATCTCAAATGAGAAATGCACGTTTTTCTATAACTATTTCACAATCTTCCAGTTTTCCCCGTTCTTTTCCAGCACAAGGTCAAACTGCGATACCTGTGTTGTCATGGTCTGGTTATCCAGATATTTTACTGCTAGGAAGCGGTCACCTGATTTCCGTTTCGGTTGTAGACCGGATTCACCAGTTCCGAGAAAATGTATTCTTTTCCCACAGGTTTCAGCACACCCTCATTTACATAATAAGTCAGCTCCTTTGCGGTTGCCGTAGGGTACAGCTTGAAAAAGGTAGTGAGAAATTCGTTGATTTCCTCCGTGGTGATGGAATCCACCGTACCGTCACTTTGTACCGCTTTTGGGGTGTAGCCGGATTTTACAGGAACGCTGGTGATGGTTGGGTTCTGGATAATCGTCAGGTTTCCAGAGCCGTCCACATAGACCGTCACCTGATAGGCGGAACGGACGGTTTTACTGGATTCTCCTCTGTGATACGCTGTTCCACTGTATAGGTCACTTGATAATGCTGTTCTTTTTCTTTGTACTTCCCATATCTGGAAATCAGTCAGGGCAGACGATACGGGGATGTCCTTTCGACAGTATCTACATTCAGGCTTGCAGCTCTCCGGTGAGATAGCCTTTTAAAGCATTTGTCCGGTTATCAATGGAAGCGGCGGACTGTTCCCATGAATAGTAGATTTCTGCGAAATTCTCCACAAAATTCTCTATCTTGTGGGTGTCGAGGATGGTTTCCTCAATCACTTTGGTTTCATGGACAGTATGAATGTCTATCGCCGTGAAATTCTTATAGACGGCAAACAGGAAGCTCACTGCCAGCAGCACCCACAGGGCAATCACGGTTTTTTATGAGTATTGACTTTGTAAACTTTCAACTTCTTTTCTTTCTGCTTTTTCTGGTTTTCCTCTTTTTCTAATCTGAATCATATCAAGTCATCCTTTCTTATTTTTTTGATTCGTCCGGCTCCGGCAAGGTGCTGTTGCCAATAGGAGCCTGTCAGGTCTGCGTAACCAATGGGATTTCCGGCATGGTACATCCGGTTATTTCCCCACATATAGCCCCCACATGGGTGATGTAGGTTCCAGCGTTGTAGGTAGAATGGAAAAGACCAAATCCCTGCTTTTGCTTCGGACAGGGGGATGTGCTGCGTCATTATACTGTTCCTGTGCTGTCCGTGGCAGGGCGATTCCTGCCTTGCCATAGCACCACTGCACCAGTCCTGAACAGTCAAAGGAAGTGGAGGGAATCGCCCCCGTACACATACGTCCAGCCCTCATACTTTAAGGCTTCCTCCATGATAGCCTGTACCGTTTCATCATCAAACTGTGCCACGGTCAGGTATTGCGATACCAAGAGGACATAGAACATATTTCCATAGGAATACCGCCAGCCCCCGTTTTCTCTACCGCAACAGGGTTGGTGTAGGTGAACTTTTTTCCGCCGGATTTGTCCCTTGCGAAGCTTTTCTGCCAGTTTCAAAGGTGTACTTTTTCCCACGTCCCGCCACATAGTCCAGGAAACCGCCGCCGTAGTTGTAGGACTGAATCACACTGTTTAAGTCACAGCCCTTTGTTTCGCCACTGCGAGCAGTTCCGAGAAATATTTGCAGCCCTGTTTGATGGATTCCTCTGTGCTAAGGGAGTTCGGGGAAGCCCCAGAGATTCCGAGGACTGCATAACGTCTTCCCAGCGTGCCGCCGGATTCCACCCTGAATGATGGCGAGCAGCACATTTAAGTATTCCTCTTATGCGATATTCCCTTGCATACTTTTCCAGCATAGGCTTATGGGCGAGGACTTCCTGTGATACGCTCACGCCCCCATAGATAAGGTTTCCGCCGCTTCCGCCGTCTTCCTCATCCGAGAAGACAATTACCACCAAAAAGGAGCAGGGAGAACATCATCACGAACACGCCGGAACAAAAAGAAAAGGTGTCTTAACTTCATGGTTTCTCCCCTTTTTTTTGTTGGCAGCCGCTTTTACCGTTTTTGTCCACTCCTTTCTGACGGTGGTACGCCGGATGGTAAAGTTCGATTCTTTTTACCACAGGGGGCAGCCCGTTTTCTTTCCGGTATCACAGGAGCCGTATCATTCTGGACAGGTCTTGCCGGATGGGGAGCAGCAGGGGTGATGGTGGGACTTGTCTTTGTCTTTCCTCTGGTTTGTCTGGGTGAAACCGGAGGGAGTATCTGGCGTTCCGTCCTTACTGGCGGTGTTTGCTCATGGTGGATGGAAGCTGCTTTTTACCACCGGAACCGAAGCCCGTTCCGCCACAGTTCCCCCTAAGAAACCTGTCCCCGTTCCCTGATGGATGGGAAGCTGGCTGCATGGCTGGTTTTTCTGCATGATGTCGGAAATCTTCCGGCTGCTTTGCAGTAACAGGGCGTTCATGGACGGGAGCCGCCCCTTTGGGGCTTCGGAAGCTGTCTTTTGCGGCTGTTTTGCCTGTTCCAGTTCCGCCCTGCGTTCTGCAATGGTCTGTCTGCGGCTTTCTGCCTGTGCGTTTCGCTGTTCGGCTCTGGCAGTTCGGGTCTGGGTCACGCTGGGAAAAAAATCCCGTACTCCCTTGATACCTGTGTTTTCCCGTGGTAAAGGGCGTATTTTGCATTGACGGGCAAATCAGCACGCCTGCTCCCGGAGCTGTCCGGCAGTATCGGCTTATCTTATCTTTTGGTATCTGCCACCGTACCTACCGCAGAACCAGCCTGTTTCCATGCGGATTCCTTTTCCGGTGCTGCCTGCCCGTCTGGTCTGCTGTGGTCTGCCTGTGTTCGTTTGAAGAACCGGAGCTGGAAGCAGTTCTCTGGTCTGAGCCAGCCTGTTTTCCTGCGTGGTAGGCAGCCGTACCAGCCCTAAGAGCTGCCACAGAACGCCCTAACTTATGCTGTAAACGGTGCATATGGGCGTGCATGAGCATACGGGGTCTTCGCATGATACGGCTCCCCATACTTTGGGAATCGCCGCTCTGTAAGGAGAACATCCCCATCAAATCCCCCAGCTTGAAATAAATTCCGGCAAAGGTCACTATCTGCAAGAACGCCGTCAGGAAGAACGGATATTCCCCAGACAGGTTGTAGAGCATGGTGGAAATGCTGAACGCTACCGTGATAATCAGGGTGATTCCGGCTCTGGTAAGGATGGTATTGAACAGCTTTGTAATGGCACGTTTTGACATCCCTCAAAAGAGGGAACCATGCTAAGGAGGGAAGCTCACAGGCAGGAACATGGCGTAGATAATAAAAAGCACCTGTGAAAAAATCATTATCCCCGTGAGCAGGAATACAAAAAGGAGATACCGATATTGAACATGAACAGGAAGAAGACGGTTCCCAAGCGGTTGATGGTCTTTGTGATGGTAAGGTTGGTGTTTTCCCTGTCTTCGATTTCCTCCACCACGATTTCTTCCCTTGTCCTGCCCGTTGTTTTCGTCTGGACTGGTTGAGAGCAGGCGTTCCACACGGTCAGCCCCAAGGCTTTCCCACATCCGAGTTGCCGTATTGCAGCAGGAGCCACGGCTGTTTGACCTGAATGGAAAACAGGCTGTCCCGTATCAAATCCACACTGTCTTTTCCTGGCTTTCCGAGTTTGGCAGCACAATCTTTGCGCCAAGGGTCAGGCTGGCATTGCTGATGTCTGCGGAAAATTCATTGATTTTCCCGATATAATCAGGAGCATAGGCGATAAAGGCAGCGGACAGCACGAACACCACCACGAAATTGACAACGGCATGGATGGCTTTTTGGTTCCGTTTGATAAGCCCTGTGGGAAACGTAAATCCCCACCACCAGAATGAGAATCAGCAGGAACCCGATATAAAATCCTTCCGAGGACAAGCCGCCTGTGGTAACGCCTGCCAAGGGTCTGCATATTTTTCCCAATGGAATCCGCCGTAGAGGAAATGAAAGTCCAGCGAGTAGGCTTCTTGAATCAGATACCCCGTGGCGTTGGAAAGATACAGGCTGATTGTCCAGATAAAATTTGATGGCATACAGCCCGTACATCACCTGTTTTCCGATACCGTCCATCCAGTTCCACGGGAGCCAGTCCCATCCGCTGTCCACATAAAATCAAGCTGGTAGTTGTCCAGAGGGTATTTGCTGTATTCGTTGGCAGCGTCCACCGTATCATCCACCAGTCCGGCAGCGTGGGCGGCTGTGCCGAAGACCTGCAAGCAGCAGGAGGATGAGCAGGAGTGCCGAAGCACTTTTCCTGCTATACTCCCGATTTTTTTTAAAGAGTTTTCTCCCTTTGTCCGGCAAGGGACAGAGCTGTCCCTGCTGGATAGGCTTTCTTATCTTCATTCCTCCTCTTTTCTAACAGGCGGTCTGGTGTCAAAAGGCATGGAACAGGTCTTCAAAGATAGGATGGATGTATCACCCCCACACGCCCCGTACAAATCACTGATAAGGCACTGTCCGTTTTCAAGTCACCCAGCCGCTTCTGGTTGTTTTCATCTTCGGTCACCCCGAAAAAGGCGAGGGTCTTCTTGATTTTCGTTGATGTCCGTGGGCTGGAATGCAAACTTCAAGCCCAGGTGTTTTCACAGCTTTTTCATCCAACAAATCGTCCGTGTTCTGGGTCACCAAGTAAACGCCTGCGTTCATGGCACGTCCGGCACGAACCAGCATGAAAGGGTCTTGCCCTGTACACCTGTAGGAAGCTCATGCTTCATCCAATCCACAATCTGCAAACACGCTGCGGTCGGTGTGGGATGATCGAGGGCAAGGTGCTGATTACAATGAGCATTGCCACGGAAAGCAGCTCCATTGTGGTGTATTCTTCAAACGAGGTTTCCTTATCCGGCAGAACCAAAATCCGCCACCTGAATGATATTGAGCTGCTTTTCAAGGCTGATGGACTGTGACGACATCCCCATCCGAAAAGAGCAGGTGTGCAAAATATAGTCCGTAAAGGATTCGTATGGTCGGCTATGCTGGTGCTGATGATGGTTTCCCTCCGCCCGAAGTTCCTCAATCACCTTGAAAAGTCCCCGTTCCTCACTGTTTTGTCACTGCACGAATGGCTTTCCGAAAAGACAGGAACTTTTCCCCGTCACCGGCTGGAAATGCCCGTTAAAAAGGTCAGGATGTCGATTGCCAGTGATTCGGAATCCCTTTGGGTTATCCATAATCACATGCAGGTCCAGCAAGCCCCTGTTCTGTTCCTCCGAGGTCAGGTTTACGATATTGATTTCATGGGCGATTTCCGGCAGGGGTTTCTTTCCACCGTCCCCGTTCTGCTTTCGGGTCAAATGAGTGCCTGTGCCCCCCAAATAAAACGGAATAATAAACAATCATGTTGTTATTGAATGATTTTCCACCGCCGAGGGAGCCGACAAAAAGGGTGCAAGGGCGTTGGTGACAGAGCCTTTACTCCCTGACTGGCAAGGGCAGGCTTTAAGTACATCGTTCTTCCTGTATCAAGGCTGTACCCGATATAAATGCCCTCCGGTTCCCCAACATCTGCAGGTTGCCCAAAGCCAAGACCAGCGAGGAAGTCACTGGACATACTGGATAATCGTTCAGATACCGTTTACTGGCAGGGAGAAATTCCCATGCAGCCCTGTATATCCCCAAAGGGCGAACCAGCCTGTTGCCCAAATCATCATAAAAATCTTCTACCCCTAATACAAAAGCGGCGTTTCAGTTCTTCCCAAGTCGGAGCCGTCACACGCAATAGACAGCCTGTACAGGATTCCTTGCTCTGGTCTAAGGTGGATTCCAGCTCATTTCACGCTCCTAAAGGTCCACCACGTTTGTACTGGTTTTCACTGTCATTCTGCCAGCGTGGTTGTCCAAATCTTTTCAGCTCTTTTTCTTGTTCCGCACCGTGGAGAGGGCTTTCCGGTTTGTGACAATCTCCACATTCATAGAGGTATCAATCGGGAAAAGGTAAATTGCTGCTGCTGATAGTAAAGATTTCCGAGGATGGAAAAGTCCAGTCTCCCCACAATGCTGTTGATGGTAAAAGTAGGCGGCATACACCGTCCTGTCTTCCTGTTCGATTTTCAGATACCGCTGGTTTTCCCTATCAGACAATGGGTGGGTTTGATGAGGTCATAGTATCACCAGCGTTTCTCTCTCTGGAAACCGCTTCTTTGGCGAAGTACCTCACAATCCCTCGTAGGCGGTTCCCGGTCTGCCCGTATAAATGCTCAATCAGATAGCCCAAAATCGTCCTTGTTAAGCCGCCGGACTTTAAAGCGGCGTGAGATTTTACCTCCAGCAGTTTTTCCATCTTCTGAAACCGCCAGATTTCCTCATTGTCTCACGAAACAAAATCATGAGCTTTGTGGTTGACTTCGTGAGAAAACGGAAACGGCGAGTCTTTGGCTTCCCTCTTCGCGAAACTGCTTCGTGGTGACTTCCTGCTCATTGACAAGCGGCTTGAAGCAGATGATAGCGGTAGTCCACCTGATTTTCCCCATCATGGAAATGAGGGCTTCGGTCTGTGCGTCAATCTTTGCACAGGCAACGTCCTTTAGCTTGCCTGTCACTTCCTGTTTGGAGCGTTCCTGTGCCGCCCGTATGCTGGATTCCGTGCTGATTTGCGCGTGAATCTTCCGTCCCTGTTCTGAGCGATTAAGCTGCCGGAAATGAATCGTGTACCTGATACTTTCTGTTCGCTCAAAAGAACAGCTGGCAAGGGAAGCAGCTCATAGCAGCACACTCGTCATGGTTGAACACAAGGTTATTTTCGATATACTTAATCGGATATGCCATAAATATCACTCCTACTGCCGTGATGGGCTGTGCCGGATATTCCTTTTCAGCTTCACAGGGCTTTCCTGCATAGGTCAGTTTCAGCGGGCGTACCAGATATGCCAGTACGTGGATTTCAGGAAGCCGTAAGGCTTCTTCGTCAAAGGTCTTTCTGGCACACAGAACCAGGAAGTGAGGGCAGAGGGTACGCCAGTGATTATCATGCCGTCAATGAACAGAAGCGAGGAGGGAGGTTCCTCATGAGCATCATGCAAACACCGATACTGACGAACCACGCCATCTGCGTAAATGTGATGGGGAATGGCAGCTTAAAATCATTGATGGAATAGAGTACCTTTTTCCACCGACCAGATACTGGTATAGTTTCGTATTTTTCTTCATGTTGTCCGTCCTTTCTGAAAAGATGGGGGCAGCAAACGAGCTGCCCCTGAATCAAAAATCCGCCTGTAGTCTTCCTGAAAGAGATACAGACAGGGTCTACCATAGATTTACATCACGACTTACGCGGGTTTTGTGACAACAAAGGTTCCTCCAATTCCATGTCACGCCCATAGGCGGCATGTAGTCGATATAGTTTTGTAAGTGTGCGGAAGTTCGCCGCTGTCCGCTTTCTTCCAGAGAGAGTGAGCCACATCCATATCATCACAGCCGGAAATGGCAGATGATATCGTCTCATGCTCACAGAAAGTTCTTCGATACTGCAAAGTAGGATTGCAGCTCTGATAGTTCCTCCTGAATGTACCTGCAAGTCCTCCACCATTTCACCCAGGCGGTTGACTTCTTCAATGGGGGTATATTCGTCAACTCTCAGGCCTCATAATCATGATGCGCGTCATTCTCTCATATTCATCATTCAAAACCGATACGTTCCTTGACTTCAAAGTCCACAGGCGGCGTGAACCATGCGACCAGTCTTCGCCCTCATTGTATTTTTCCTAAGTTGGCAGTGTAAACTCCGCATTTCCTCCAA
>VOFG01001091.1_pt1 | contig 24000 bp, 32 predicted proteins | sample 5384171 | NCBI WGS metagenome assembly VOFG01 (sample SAMN12384726, study PRJNA508395) | human gut metagenome | isolation source: healthy gut F | host: Homo sapiens | reverse complement strand
TAGATTTTTTTTCGCCCAGTACGGAGTAGATTTATTAATTAAATAACTCAAAACGGACAAGAAAGGTGAGATTATGTCAGAGGCAAAATGGTACGTAGTTCATACCTATTCAGGGTACGAGAACAAAGTAAAAGCCAACATTGATAAGTCGGTTGAGAACAGACATCTGGAGGATCAGATCCTTGAAGTCAGAGTTCCGCTGCAGGACGTGGTTGAACTTAAGAACGGAGTGCAGAAAGTATCTCAGAAAAAGATGTTTCCAGGCTATGTGTTGATACACATGATTATGAACGATGATACATGGTATGTTGTGCGTAACACAAGAGGTGTGACAGGATTTGTAGGTCCGGGATCTAAGCCGGTACCGCTTACAGATGCAGAGATGGCTCCTCTGGGAATCCAGAGAGGAAGTGGTGTCATGGACTACGAGGAGGGCGACACAGTCCAGGTAATCGCTGGAGCATGGGCAGATACGGTTGGTGTAATCCAGTCTATCAACATGCAGAAGCAGAGCCTTACTATTAATGTTGAGCTCTTCGGCCGCGAGACCCCGGTTGAAATTGGTTTCGCAGAAGTTAAGAAAATGTAACAGTAAGTGGGAGGGGCGTTGTATGTTCCCCGCCATCTGCCGCGTTTTGAAACAAGGAGGTAATTGAAATGGCAAAAAAAAGTAGAAGGTTATATTAAATTACAGATTCCTGCCGGCAAAGCAACACCGGCACCACCGGTTGGACCTGCTCTTGGACAGCACGGTGTTAACATCGTTGAATTTACAAAGCAGTTCAACGCTAAGACAGCAGATCAGGGAGATATGATCATCCCTGTAGTTATCACAGTTTATGCTGACAGAAGCTTTAGCTTCATCACAAAACACACCACCGGCAGCAGTTCTGATCAAAGAAAGGCCTGCAACATCAAATCTGGTTCAGGTGTTCCTAACAAAACAAAAGTTGCTACAATCACAAAAACTCAGGTTGAGGAAATCGCTAAGACAAAGATGCCAGACCTTAACGCAGATCTACAGCGTTGGGCATCACTGCTATGAGCATGATCGAAGGAACATGCCGTTCTATGGGTGTAACGTAACTGAATAATTTGAGAATAATGATGAAACTGATTAAAGTGGGAGGGTTATCCCGACAATACCACTAGGAGGTTTATAGAATGAAAAGAGGAAAAGAAATACGTTGAGGCAGCCAAGAATATCGACAGAGGAACACTTTACGATGTAGCAGACGCAGTATCATTAGTTAAAAAAGACTGCAACAGCAAAATTCGACGAGACAATCGAAGCACATATCAGAACAGGTTGTGATGGACGTCACGCTGAGCAGCAGATTCGTGGAGCAGTTGTTCTGCCACACGGAACTGGTAAAAAGTTCGTATTCTTGTATTTGCTAAAGATGCCAAAGCTGAAGAAGCTAAAGCAGCCGGAGCAGATTTCGTAGGTGGAGAAGAACTTATTCCTAAGATCCAGAATGAAAACTGGTTTGAATTCGATGTAGTAGTAGCTACACCAGACATGATGGGTGTTGTTGGACGTCTCGGACGTGTACTTGGACCTAAGGGATTAATGCCAAACCCGAAGGCTGGTACAGTAACAATGGACGTTACAAAAGCTATCCAGGATATCAAAGCTGGTAAGATCGAGTACAGACTTGATAAGACAAACATTATCCATGTGCCAGTAGGTAAAGCAAGCTTTACTGAAGAACAGCTTACAGACAACTTCCAGACGCTTATTGATGCGATTAACAAAAGTAAGACCTGCAACAGTTAAAGGACAGTACCTTAAGAGCGTAACACTTACTTCAACAATGGGACCTGGTGTAAAAATCAACCCAATGAAGCTTGTTTAATCCGCAAGATAATTGAATAAAAACCCGTATACAGATGTGATGCTGTATACGGAGTTTTTTGCCGGCATCTATCAGCAAAGAAATTTTTTTGTAAAATGAAAAATCTCTTGAATGGTTCCATATTCACACAGTTTGTATGTTCATTGTTGCCCTTGATAATATTTTCAAGCTAAAATAAGAGGACTACTGCGGAAATAGTTGACGGCTGTTAAAATAACAGTTAATTGCATCATTGGTAGGTTTTCCCTTTTTCATATTTTTTAAAAAGTATATCATATTTGAAAATATGGCGCAAAGAGGAGTAATCTGTGAACACAAAGGATTTTACGAAAAAATGCGGACGCTTTCTAAAGGACTGCGAGGTGTGCGAAGATCGAATACTAAATGATCGATATGACTTATCAACCTCTATGTCTTTGGATATAGAGGTTTTTACATTTATATCTGTCGGCGGTGTATAACTTACAAATCTACAAGGAGGTGCACCATTCGTGGCAAAGTTGAATTAAAACAACCAGTAGTACAGGCTATTGCAGAGGACGTGAAAGACGCAACAAGCGTTGTCCTTGTTGACTACCGTGGACTGACTGTTGCAGAAGATACAGAGATTCGTAAACAGTTAAGAGAAGCAGGCGTTGTCTACAAAGTTTGTAAGAACACAATGATGAAGAGAGCTTTTGAAGGAACTGATTTCGCAGCATTAGATGAGCACTTAGAAGGACCAAAGCTATTGCAATTTCTAAAGAAGATGCAACAGCACCGGCAAGAATCCTTTGCAAATTTGCAAAGAATGCAAAAGCCCTTGAATTAAAAAGCAGGTGTGGTTGAAGGAACATTATATGATGTGACGCATTAAATGAACTTGCTAAGATTCCTTCAAGAGACGAGCTTATTTCCAAATTACTTGGAAGCTTACAGTCACCTATTACAAACCTTGCTCGTGTTCTTAATCAGATCGCAGAAAAAGGTGGAGCAGATGCTTGTGAAGCAGCTCCGGCAGCAGAAGAAGCTGCAGAGGCACCAGCAGCTGAATAAGCTGATGGCAGCATGACGGACATAAAACTTATTTCAAAAAAAAAATAAGAAAAATGGAGGAAAATAAAATGGCAAAGTTAACAACAGAAGAATTTATTGAAGCTATCAAAGAGTTATCTGTATTAGAGTTAAATGATCTTGTAAAAAGCTTGTGAAGAAGAATTTGGTGTATCCGCAGCAGCAGGTGTTGTAGTTGCAGCAGCTGGAGCAGAAGGTGGAGCAGCAGCAGAAGAGAAAAGATGAGTTCGACGTAGAATTAGTTTCTGCAGGAGCAGCTAAGGTTAAAGTTATCAAAGTTGTTCGTGAAGTAACAGGACTTGGACTGAAAGAAGCTAAAAGCATTGGTTGACGAAGCTCCAAAGGTAATCAAAGAAGGCGCTTCTAAAGCTGAGGCTGAGGAAATCAAGACTAAACTTGAAGCAGAAAGGTGCTGAAGTTAACCTTAAATAATTCGAGTTTGATTGAATTATCAGGGCATTCCGGTGACAGGATGCCCTTTCGTAATATAAGGGATGCTGAATATAAGAAAAACTGAAAAATAGTGCGGATTTGCTTGACATACTTGACAGGCCTGTGCTATAGTAAAAATGCGCTATTGTGGATAGTTATGCCATGATTTCGTAAAAAAACAGCAAAAATTGTGTTGTTTTTTGAGACTCTGCAAGTTATATGGGCAGTGAAAAAGCCCAGCCAGAAAAATAAATGAGGAGTGAAACGTCAATATGGAGAAAAACAGAATTCGTCCTATTAAAAGTGGAAAAAGTTCACGAATGAGTTATGCCCGACAGAAAGAAGTCGTTCAGATGCCTAACTTGATCGAAGTTCAGACAGATTCTTACAAGTGGTTTCTGGATGAAGGGTTAAATGAAGTGTTCGATGACATTTCCCCCAATCACAGACTACAGTGGAAAATTAAAGCCTGGATTTCGTAGATTTTACTTTGTGTGAAGATGAAGTAAAATATACGATTGATGAGTGTAAAGAACGTGATGCAACATATGCTGCACCTCTGAAAGTCAAAGTAAGACTTCACAATAAAGAGACAGATGAGATCAATGAGCATGAGATCTTTATGGGAGATCTTCCACTGATGACAAGAACAGGTACCTTTGTAATCAATGGTGCAGAGCGTGTTATCGTCAGCCAGTTAGTACGTTCTCCTGGTATCTATTATGCCATTGCACATGATAAATTAGGTAAAAACTGTATTCAGCTACCGTAATCCCGAACCGTGGTGCATGGCTGGAGTATGAGACGGATTCTAATGACGTTTTCTATGTACGTGTAGATAGAACAAGAAAGGTACCGATCACTGTGTTGATTCGTGCATTGGAAATCGGTACAAATCCGAGATCATCGAACTCTTCGGAGAAGAGCCTAAGATCCTGGCAAGTTTTGAAAAGGATGCTGCAACAAACTATCAGGAAGGACTTCTGGAATTATATAAGAAGATCCGTCCGGGTGAGCCTTTGGCAGTAGACAGTGCTGAAAGTCTGATCACAAGTATGTTCTTTGATCCGAGACGTTATGATCTTGCAAAAGTAGGACGTTACAAGTTCAATAAGAAGCTTGCGTTAAAGAACCGTATCAGTGGTCAGGTGCTGGCAGAAGATGTTGCAAGCCCAATGACAGGGAAGTTCTGGCAGAAGCAGGAACCAAGATCACAAGAGAACTGGCTTCTGCAATCCAGAACAATGCAGTTCCATATGTATGGATCAGCGTAGAAGAGACAGAACGACCGATCAAGGTACTTTCAAATATGATGGTTGACCTTGATGCTGTTGTTGATGTGGATCCGGAAGAAGTAGGGGTTACAGAGCAGGTATATTATCCTGTGCTTGCTGGAATTCTGGAAGAGACAGCCGGAGACATTGATGAATTAAAGGATGCGATCAAGAGAGATATTCACGATCTGATTCCAAAGCATATCACAAAAGAAGATATCTTAGCTTCTATTAACTATAATATGCATCTGGAATATGGCATCGGAACAGATGATGATATCGACCACCTGGGTAACAGACGTATCCGTTCTGTAGGAGAGCTGCTTCAGAATCAGTACAGAATCGGTCTTTCCCGTCTGGAAAGAGTGGTTCGTGAAAGAATGACAACACAGGATATGGAGGGCATTTCTCCACAGTCCCTGATCAATATCAAGCCTGTAACAGCAGCAGTGAAAGAATTCTTCGGATCTTCCCAGCTGTCACAGTTCATGGATCAGAACAATCCGCTTGGTGAGCTGACTCATAAGAGACGTCTTTCTGCATTAGGACCTGGTGGTTTGTCCAGAGACCGTGCCGGATTCGAGGTTCGAGACGTTCATTATTCTCACTATGGACGTATGTGTCCTATTGAGACGCCTGAAGGTCCTAACATCGGTCTGATCAACTCACTGGCAACTTATGCGCGTATTAATGAGTATGGTTTCATTGAAGCTCCATACCGTAAGATCAACCATGATGATCCGACTAATCCGGTAGTTACAGATGAAGTTGTATACATGACAGCGGATGAAGAAGATAATTATCATGTAGCACAGGCGAACGAGCAGTTGGACGAAGAAGGACATTTTGTACGTAAAAATGTATCTGGTCGTTACCGTGAAGAGACACAGGAATATGAAAGAAGAATGTTCGATTATATGGATGTATCTCCTAAGATGGTATTCTCTGTGGCTACAGCTTTAATCCCATTCCTTCAGAATGATGATGCGAACCGTGCCCTGATGGGATCAAACATGCAGCGTCAGGCAGTACCGCTCCTGTTTACTACAGAGGCTCCGGCAGTAGGAACAGGTATGGAAGAAAAAAACTGCCGTTGACTCCGGTGTATGTGTGGTCGCTGAAGAAGGCGGTACAGTAGAACGTTCTACTTCTACAGAGATTACAGTTCGTCAGGATGACGGAAAACTGAAAAAATATAAATTAACAAAATTCCAGAGAAGTAACCAGAGTAACTGCTATAACCAGAGACCAATCGTCTTCAAAGGGTGACAGAGTCGAAAAAGGCGAGGTTATTGCTGATGGTCCATCTACATCTAATGGTGAGATTGCCCTCGGTAAGAACCCTCTTATCGGTTTCATGACTTGGGAAGGTTATAACTACGAGGATGCTGTACTTCTTAGTGAGCGTCTCGTAAGGATGATGTGTATACATCTATTCATATTGAAGAATATGAAGCAGAAGCACGTGATACAAAGCTTGGACCAGAAAGAGATCACACGCGACATTCCAGGTGTTGGTGATGATGCTGAAAGAATCTGGATGAAAGAGGTATCATCCGTGTCGGAGCAGAAGTCCGTGCCGGAGATATTCTTGTTGGAAAGGTTACTCCTAAGGGAGAGACAGAGCTTACTGCTGAAGAGAGACTGCTTCGTGCGATCTTTGGGTGAGAAAGCCCGTGAAGTAAGAGATACTTCACTTAAGGTACCTCATGGTGCTTATGGTATCGTCGTTGCTGTTAAGACATTTACAAGAGAAATGGAGATGAATGTCACCTGGAGTAAACCAAATCTGTTCGTATATATATTGCACAGAAGAGAAAATTCTGTTGGTGATAAGATGGCTGGTCGTCATGGTAACAAGGGTGTCGTTTCAAGAGTACTTCCTGTTGAAGATATGCCATTCCTTCCTAATGGCCGTCCTCTGATATCGTACTTAACCCACTGGGCGTTCCTTCACGAATGAACATTGGACAGGTCCTTGAGATTCATTTAAGTCCCTTGCTGCCAAGGTACTTGGATTTAACATTTCTACACCAGTATTCGATGGTGCAGATGAGAATGATATTATGGATACTCTTGATATGGCAAATGCTTATGTCAACTTAATTCTGGGAAGAGTTTGAAGCAAAACATAAAGAAGAACTTCTTCCGGAAGTACTGCAGTATCTGTTCAGACAACAGAGAACACAGAAAACTCTGGAAAGGTGTGCCGCTTTCAAGAGACGGAAAGGTTCGTCTGCGTGACGGACGTACCGGAGAGTACTTCGACAGTCCGGTAACGATCGGACATATGCATTACCTGAAGCTGCATCACCTGGTAGATGATAAGATCCATGCACGTTCTACAGGTCCTTACTCACTGGTTACACAGCAGCCATTAGGTGGAAAGGCTCAGTTCGGTGGACAGCGTTTCGGAGAGATGGAGGTATGGGCACTGGAGGCTTATGGTGCATCATACACTGCAGGAAATCCTTGACTGTTAAGTCAGATGATGTTGTCGGACGTGTGAAGACTTACGAAGCAATCATCAAGGGTGAGAATATTCCCTGAACCAGGAATTCCAGAATCCTTCAAGGTTCTGCTCAAAGAGTTACAGTCACTCGCACTGGATGTTACGTGTCTTACGTGATGACAATACAGAAGTGGAGATTCTGGAAAGTTCCGATATGGGAGAGACAGATTTCCGTTCTCTGATCGAAGGGGAGACAGAAGATATCGTAATGATGATGACGAAGACTTTGGTAAACACGGATACAGCAAACAGGAATTCCAGGGTGAAGAGCTGGTTGATGTAGAGAAGAACCAGAATCAGACGATGATTTCGATATGAATTTTGAAGAAAATGATGACTATGATTTCGGCGATTCATCTGATGATGAATAGAAGGGGTCCAAAGTATGCCAGAAAATAATAAGGAACAAACTTATCAGCCAATGACTTTTGATGCGATCAAGATCGGTTTGGCATCACCTGAAAAGATTCTGGAATGGTCAAAAGGAGAAGTTACCAAACCAGAGACCATCAACTATAGAACTTTAAAACCAGAAAAAAGACGGACTGTTCTGCGAAAAGATTTTCGGACCAAGCAAGGACTGGGAATGCCACTGTGGAAAGTATAAAAAGATCCGCTATAAAGGTGTGGTCTGCGACCGCTGTGGTGTTGAGGTAACAAAGGCAAGTGTCCGCCGTGAGCGTATGGGTCATATCGCCCTTGCTTTGCTCCTGTATCTCATATCTGGTACTTCAAAGGAATTCCATCCCGTATGGGATTGATCCTTGATCTGTCCCCAAGAACTCTGGAAAAGTACTGTATTTCGCTTCTTATATCGTACTGGATAAAGGTGGAGTCAGATCTGATGTACAAACAGGTATTATCAGAGGCTGAATATCAGGAAGCAAGAGAAAAATGGGAAGCCATTCCGTGTTGGAATGGGTGCAGAATCCATTAAGGAACTTCTTGAGTCCATCGATCTTGAGAAAGAATATACAGAATTGACAGAAGGCTTGAAACACAACCGGACAGAAACGAGCAAGAATCGTAAAACGTCTGGAAGTTGTAGAAGCATTCCGTGAATCTGGTAACAAACCAGAATGGATGATCATGACAAATATCCCGGTTATCCCGCCGGATCTTCGTCCAATGGTACAGCTGGATGGTGGACGTTTTGCAACATCTGACCTGAATGATCTGTACAGAAGAATCATCAACAGAAATAACCGTCTGAGACGTCTTCTTGAATTGGGCGCTCCGGACATTATTGTTAGAAACGAGAAGAGAATGCTTCAGGAAGCTGTTGATGCTCTTATCGATAATGGACGTAGTGGTCGTCCAGTAACAGGTCCTGGTAACAGAGCACTTAAAATCCTTATCCGATATGTTAAAAGGTAAATCCGGTCGTTTCCGTCAGAACCTTTTAGGTAAACGTGTTGACTACTCTGGTCGTTCTGTTATCGTTGTAGGACCAGAGTTAAAGATTTATCAGTGTGGTCTTCCAAAGGAAATGGCAATCGAGCTGTTCAAGCCATTCGTTATGAAAGAACTGGTTCAGAACGGAACAGCACATAATATTAAAAAGCTAAGAAGAGCGTAGAACATCTTGAGCCAGAAGTATGGGATGTACTTGAAGACGTTATTAAAGAGCATCCAGTTATGCTTAACCGTGCTCCTACACTTCACAGACTTGGTATTCAGGCTTTCAGAGCCAATCCTTGTAGAAGGTAAGGCTATTAAGCTTCATCCACTGGTTTGTACAGCGTTCAACGCCGATTTCGATGGTGACCAGATGGCTGTCCATCTTCCGCTTTCTGTTGAGGCTCAGGCTGAGTGTAGATTTATTGCTTCTTTCACCTAACAACCTTCTTAAGCCATCTGATGGTGGTCCTGTTGCCGTTCCTTCACAGGATATGGTACTTGGTATCTACTATCTGACTCAGGAAAGTCCTGGTGCAAAGGGAGAAGGGCATGATTTTCAAGAGCATTAATGAAGCAGTTCTTGCTTATGAGAATGGTATAATTACACTTCATTCACGATTAAAGTACGTGTATCTAAGAAGATGGCAGATGGAACAGTGAAGACAGGAAATATTAGAATCTACAGTCGGACGTTTCATGTTTAATGAGATCATCCCACAGGATCTTGGGATTTGTAGACCGTGAAGTAGAAGGAAATGAATTGCTTCTGGAAGTTGATTTCCATGTAGGAAAGAAGCAGCTGAAACAGATTCTTGAGAAAGTTATCAATACACATGGAGCTACTGCAACAGCAGAAGTTCTTGACCATGTAAAGGCTATGGGTTATAAGCTTTCAACAAGAGCAGCTATGACCGTATCCATTTCCGATATGACCGTACCGCCTCAGAAACCGCAGATGATCAAAAATGCGCAGGATACTGTAGATAAGATTACAAAGAACTTCAAACGTGGTCTCATTACAGAAGAAGAAAGATATAAAGAAGTTGTAGAGACATGGAAAGCAACTGACGATGCCCTTACAAAGGCGCTGCTTGACGGTCTGGATAAATACAACAACATTTTCATGATGGCGGACTCCGGAGCCCGTGGTTCTGACAAGCAGATCAAGCAGCTTGCCGGAATGCGTGGACTGATGGCAGATACAACCGGTCATACGATCGAGCTGCCGATCAAGTCAAACTTCCGTGAAGGTCTTCAGGTACTGGAATACTTTATGTCAGCACATGGTGCTCGAAAGGGAATGTCTGATACCGCGCTTCGTACAGCCGATTCAGGATATCTGACAAGACGTCTGGTAGACGTATCTCAGGATCTGATCATCCACGAAGTAGACTGTGCAAAACCGTAAGGAGAACCGATTCCTCAATTGTTATGTAAAAGCATTCATGGATGGAAACGAAGTGATCGAAAGTCTTGGAGCGTATCACAGGACGTTATATCTGTGAGAACATTGTAGATAAAGATGGTAATGTCCTTGTAAAGGCAAACCATATGGTAACACCTAAACGTGCAGAGCTGATCTGTAAAAGGGTGTTGACGAGAAGGGCGAGCCGCTGACACAGATTAAGATCCGTACAATCCTTACTTGCCGTTCACACATTGGTGTATGTGCTAAATGTTATGGAACTAACATGGCAACAGGTCAGGCTGTACAGGTTGGAGAAGCTGTCGGAATCATCGCAGCACAGTCAATCGGTGAGCCTGGTACACAGCTTACTATGAGAACATTCCATACAGGTGGTGTTGCCGGTGATAATATTACTCAGGGTCTTCCTAGAGTAGAAGAGCTTTTTGAGGCAAGAAAGCCTAAAGGGACTTGCAATCATCACAGAGATTGCAGGAACTGCGAATTTGAACGACACGAAGAAGAAACGTGAGATTATCGTAACAAATCATGAGACAGGTGAATCCAAAAGCATATCTGATTCCTTATGGATCACGTATTAAGGTAACAGACGGAGCAGAACTTGAGGCCGGTGATGAACTGACAGAAGGTAGTGTAAATCCACACGATATTCTGAGAATCAAAGGACTTCGTGCAGTACAGGATTACATGATCCACGAGGTACAGAGAGTTTACCGTCTGCAGGGTGTTGAGATCAATGATAAGCATATTGAGCTTATCGTTCGCCAGATGCTTAAGAAGATACGTATCGAAGAGTCCGGAGACACAGAATTCCTTCCGGGAACAAATGTTGACAGACTTGAGTTTGAGGATGTAAATGAAGCTTTGGAAGCAGAAGGTAAAGAACCTGCAACAGGTGAGCAGATCATCATGGGTATTACAAAAGCTTCCCTTGCTACAGAATTCATTCCTGTCTGCCGCTTCCTTCCAGGAGACAACAAAGTCCTGACCGAAGCTGCTATTAAGGGTAAAGGTTGATCCGCTGGTAGGTTTGAAAGAGAATGTTATCATTGGTAAACATATTCCTGCCGGAACAGGTATGAGAAAGTATCGTGACATCAAGTTGAACACAGAGATGGAAATGGAAGACGAACTGGATTTTGAGGACGATTTTGATTTTGAATTCAAAGATGCAGATGAGATGAATCAGGAGATTACTCTTGATGAAGGAACAGAAGATGCAGTAGAAGATATTGCAGAAGAAACAGTTGCTGTATCTGAAGATGAAGAATAAAATATAAGTCAAATAAAAAGAAAGTGTTCACACTGAAAAGTGTGGACATTTTCTTTTTTTAATGAAGAATAAGTTAATATCACTAACGTTTACTGTTATTTGTATATATAAATTGACTTTTTATATTCAAAAAAGTTTATAATAATTGTCAGTGAGAATCAGCGAAAATAATAACAGATTCTGTCAACATTTTAAGAAAGGTTGGGGTTCTATTATGGATCAAGGTAAACTTACAAGAATATTAAAATCAATGGAGGAGCATGAGGTTCCGCAGATGATCGTTTCTGACCCGGTTGCGATCTCTTCTATCTGACAGGCAAGTGGATTTTCCCGAGAAAGACTTCTGGCATTGTATCTGAATGTGAACGGAAATCATAAAATGGTAATCAACAAATTATTTCCACAGGAATCAGATCTTGGCGTAGATATTATCTATTATGATGACATTGAAGACGGAGTAGAGATCTTAAGCAAATGTAGATAAAGATAAGACAATGGGAATTGATAAAACATGGCCGTCAAAAATTCCTTATTCGTCTGCAGGAGTTAGGTGGAGAAGTAAATTTGTAAATGGATCTCCGATCATCGATTATATCCGTATGGTAAAAGATGAGAAAGAAAAAGATCTTATGAGAAAATCTTCTAAGTTAAATGATATTGCTATGGAAAAAATCATTCCATGGGTAGCAAAAGGATTAACTGAGAAAGAATTAAATGCAAAAATGCGTGAAATTTACAAAGAAATCGGATGTGAGGATGTATCGTTTGATCCAATTACAGCATACGGACATGGCGCTGCAGATCCACATCATGTAACAGATGATTCCAAAGGAAAACGCGGAGATTGTGTAATTCTTGATATCGGTGGATTTAAAGATAACTATGCATCGGATATGACAAGAACTGTATTTATCGGTGAAGTATCTGACCGTGCAAAAGAAATTTATGATATCGTAAGTTGAAGCAAACAGAAGAGGTATCGAAGCTGCCAAACCGGGAAATAGAATGTGCGACGTTGACCTTGCTGCAAGAAATTACATCGAGGAAAAAAGGATTTGGCGAGTATTTCACACACAGAACAGGACATTCTATCGGACTGGAAGATCACGAATTTGGTGATGTATCATCTGTTAATACTGACATCATCAAGGTTGGACAGTGCTTCTCAGTAGAGCCAGAATCTATCTCCCGGATGAGAACATCGGTGTTCGTATCGAAGACCTTGTAATCATCACAGAAGATGGATGTGAAGTTCTGAATGACTTTACAAAAGACCTGATCGTTGTACCGGAAGAGTAAAATATCAGAATACATATTTCGTACAGAAATGGAGAAAATGCAGATGACAAGAGATCAGGCGTATGAAATCTTAACAAAATACATGAAAGGTGAGAATTATATTACATTCTCTGGCAGTTGAGGCTATTATGAAGGGATTGGCCAAACGTCTTGCGCCGGACGAGGTGGAATATTGGGGAATTGCAGGATTGCTGCATGATCTGGATGAAGAGCAATGTGACTGGGAGCATGACTTAAGTGTACACGGACCGACATCGGTAGAAATCTTAAAAAAGAAGGGATTGATGATCCTGTATTATTTGGAGCGATCTGTGCACATAATCCGAAAAGTGGCGTGAAAGCGAAAACAAAAATCCAATATGCACTTCTGGCTGCAGATCCAATGAGTGGTTTCTTAAAAGCGGTTGCGCAGATTTACCCGGATAAAAAGATTGCAAGTGTAAAAAAGAAAGTCTGTTATAAAACGTTTTAATGAAGCACGATTTGCGAAAGGTGCCAATCGTGATTATATGGAAAGTATTGAATTTACAGGGCTGATGCTGGAGGATCTGATTGATATCGGATTGGAAGAAATGTGTGATCTCTGATGAATTAGGATTATAACAAAGTATAAAATGGTGTTGTAAGAAATATAGATCTTACAACACCATTTATAATATATCACTAATTATTCATAACGCTCATCGATGACACGTTTTGTCTTCTTTTCGCTTCGAGGTAATAATCCGATTTCAACAACTTTAACTAACGGTGTAAAGCCTATGCGGCTTTTGACGGTAGCTGCGATTCGTTTGGCAAGATCAAGGAAGTCAACCGTTCCATTTGTTTCAACATAGATTCGCATGGTGTCTTTTCCGTCAAGATGAGAAATGCGGATCTGATATTCACTGGATACTTCAGAAAATTCTTTTAAGATTTCCTCAATCTGAGCTGGGAACACATTTACACCCTTGATCTTCATCATATCATCGGTACGTCCCATAATAGTATCGAGCCGTGGGAATCTGCTTCCGCAAGGACATTCTCCCGGAATGATGCGGGAAAGATCATGTGTGCGGTAGCGGATAAGAGGTGCGCCTTCTTTGACCAGGGTGGTAATGACGATTTCTCCGAGTTCTCCGTCCGGAAGTACTTCACCGGTTACAGGGTCGATGATCTCAATGTAAATATAATCATCCCAGTAGTGCATACCACAGTCATGGGAACAGCTGATTCCGATTCCCGGTCCATAGATTTCCGTCAGGCCATAGATATCATAGAGTTCAATTCCAAGTTCTTCCGTGATACGCCGGCGCATTTTTCACCCCAGCGTTCAGAACCAATGATTCCTTTCTTCAGATGGATCTTGTTTTTGATTCCTCTTTTTTGGATTTCTTCTGCAAGAAGCAGGGCGTAAGAGGAAGTAGAACCGAGAACGGTTGTCTTCATATCCATCATCATCTGAAGCTGTTTGTCGGTGTTTCCGGGTCCCATAGGAATAACCATGCTTCCTAATCTTCGGCACCTGCCTGAAATCCGATTCCGGCAGTCCAGAGTCCGTATCCGGGTGTGATCTGGATACGGTCCAGATTTGTAAGACCGGCCAATTCATAGCAGCGTTGAAACATGATTGCCCAGTCGTCTACATCTTTCTGAGTATATGGAATGATGACCGGCAGTCCGGTGGTACCGGAAGAAGAGTGGATTCGGACAATCTTTTCTTCAGGTGCAGTCATCAGACCAAGAGGATACGCATTTCTTAAATCATTTTTTTCTCAGAAAACGGAAGCTTTTGAAAATCTTCCGCTGACTGTATACTGGTAACACCGGCTTTTCTAATTTCTTTCCATAGAAACTTTCCGCTTTCAGGAGCGCCTGTATCTGATTATTTACCTGTGCGATTTGAGTCTCTGTAATCTGCATATGTCGTGTTCCTGCCTTTCTTTGTTATATGTTATAGTTTAATGCCCGAGATTCATTTCATGGAATTTCTCTCGAAGTGTATATTTCATAATGTCTTCAATTTCAGAGATTGTAAAGTCCAGTACTCCGGTCCGTATGGCTGCGCCAAGAAGCACCATGTTCAGTACTTTGAAGAACCAATGTCTGCACATGCCTGATCTGCATTTACAAGAGTCAGATTAGGAACAGCCGCTTTTAGATATTCAAGCATCTGAGGTGCATCATAATCTGATCCGCTTAAGGTAGCAGTAACTGGTTTAACAGCTCGGTGCTGACAACAATATGTCCGTGGTCTTTGAGATAGGGAAGCATACGGACTGTCTCACCTGGTTCGAAGCCGATGATCAGATCGGCAGTTCCTGTTTCGATCATTGGCGAATAGAGATTATCACCCATACGAAGATGACTGAATACACTACCACCACGCTGAGCCATACCGATGGTTTCGGCACTCATGACAGGAATATCTTTACTCATAGCTGCTGCGGCAAGAAGTTTGGAAGCGAGGACGGTTCCCTGACCGCCGACGCCGCACAGGACAATGTTTTTTGATTATTCATGTTTTTACCTCCTATAATAGCAGCTGCAGGGCATACCTGACTGCATAATCCGCAGCCGGTACACATCGTATCATCAATGCAGACATTACCGTTGTCAAGTACAATGGCAGGGCATCCAAGTTCACGAATACATTTTTACATCCGATACATTTTTCGGCATCTATATGAAGAGAAAACTCCGGCTTGGTGATGGCTATGGCACGGTGATTTGAATATAATAGCTTTTACACCTGTCTTATCAGTCATTTCCCGGACGCATGCTACAGATGAGTTCAGATCCAGCGGATTTACAGTCTTAACATCTGTAACGCCGATTCCGCGGAGGACTTGTTCAATATTAATTTTTGCACGATCTCCCCCATCACTGTGCGGCCGGTTCCAGGGTGTGGCTGATGTCCGGTCATGGCTGTGGTAGAGTTATCCAGAACGATCAGTATCATATTCGCCTGATTGTACACGGCATTGACAACACCTGTGATCGCAGAGGCGAAGAAGGTCGAGTCTCCGACAAACGCAAAGCATGTGGTGTCAGGTTCCACTTTTCGATACCTTGTGCGATATTCAATCCGGCACCCATACACAGACAGGTATCAACCATATCGAGAGGAAGGGCATTTCCGAGCGTATAACATCCGATATCCCCGCAGAAAACGGTTTTCTTTCCTTTCATAGCTTTTTTTACGGCGTAGAAAGAAGCTCTGTGAGGACATCCGGCGCAAAGTACCGGCGGGCGGACCGGCAGTGCCGGCGGTTCCGGAAAATCAGTGGTGACAGGGGAGGTAAGACCAGGAATGTATTAATATAGGTAGTTATAGTGTCACGGGTGTTTTCTCCGGCACAGGCAGTATGACCACTGAGTTTTCCGTTAATTCTGGTTGGAAGATGATATTTTCCGCATATATAGATCAGCTCACGTTCGATGACAGGATCAAGTTCTTCCAGGCAGAGAACTTCATCAAGTCCAGAAAGGAAATCTACTGCTAATTTTTCCGGAAATGGATGAGGCGTGGCAATTTTTTAAAGTCTTTACCATACCGGTCTTTTTTTATGTTTCCATCGTGTAGGTATAGCTGATCCCTCCGGTGGCGATTCCTTTTTGAATCCTTGAAAGCATCGCAGGATGGATGAATCGTATTTTTCTCATAAGAAGAAAAAGATATCGGATAATTCCTGGTTACGTGCTTCGATTTTTTTTGTGATTCATGAAAGATAATCTAGGAAAGATAACCCAGCGTTTGGAATCTTTGATAAAACCTTCCGGCTGGTGGTGGGTATATTCTGTCTCATCTTTACCATGATAGACGCGTAGCCATGACAGACACGTGGTTGGACGTAAGAATACCGGAGTACCGTATTTTTCTGAATATTCAAAAGCTTCCTGGATCATCTCATAAGCCTCCTGCGCAGAAGATGGGTCAAAGCAAGGCAGCTTGGAAAATCTGGAAAAATGTCTGGTATCCTGCTCTGTCTGAGAAGAAATCGGACCCGGATCATCTGCTACGAGAATGACCATTCCGCCTTTGATCCCGACGTACTCGAGACTCATCAGCGGATCGGAAGCAACATTTAATCCGACCTGCTTCATGGTTACCATGGATCTTGCACCGGCATAAGAAGCTCCGGCAGCCAGTTCCATGGCCGCTTTTTCGTTCACGGACCATTCCACATACACATCATCCGGCCGGTGTTTTGCTATAGTTTCCAGAACTTCCGTAGAAGGGGTTCCGGGATAACCGGCTACGACATTAACTCCGGCAGCAACTGCACCGAGGGCAATTGCTGCATTTCCCATTAAAAATTCTTTATGCATAATCATATCACCTCTAATTGTACGAATTCGTTATTTAAATAGTATAATATGTCTGATAAAGAAATGCAATCTTTTGGTAACGTGATAAAGTGGAATAAAGCAAGGGAAACGAAGAATGTCTTTTCGGGAATACAAGGATATGATAGAATAACACTACCAGATAGATTGTGACAGGTATCAGAAAATAAAAAGAGGTATGTAAGATGAAAAAAATATGATTATTTAGTAGTCGGGTCAGGATTATATGGGGCAGTGTTTGCCCGTGAAGCAAAAAAAAGCAGGGAAAATCTGTTCTGGTAATTGATAAACGTCCGAATATTGCGGAAATGTATATACAGAGGATGTAGAAAAAATTCATGTACATAAGTATGGTGCATATATTTTCATACAAATAATAAGAAAGTATGGAATTATATCACGCAGTTTGCGGAGTTTAACAGATTTACAAATTCTCCGGTTGCAAATTATAACGGTGAATTATATTCACTTCCTTTTAATATGTATACTTTTAATAAAATGTGGGGGAGTGGTGACACCGGAAGAAGCAGAGGCGAAGATAGAAGAGCAGAGAAAGGAAATTACGGAGAGCCAAAAAATCTGGAGGAACAGGCAATATCACTTGTTGGTCGTGATATTTATGAAAAACTGATCAAGGGTTATACAGAGAAGCAGTGGGGACGTGACTGCACAGAACTTCCGGCATTTATTATCAAGAGACTTCCGGTGCGTCTGACATTCGACAATAATTATTTCAATGCAATGTATCAGGGAATTCCTGTGGAGGGTACACGAAGATGGTAGAGAATCTTCTGGATGGCATAGAGATCCGTCTGAACACAGAATATCTGGAGCATAAAGAGGAATTAGATGCGCTGGCAGAAAAAGTAGTTTATACAGGACCGATCGATGCTTATTTTGAATATAAACTCGAACGTTGGAGTACCGCTCTGTAAGATTTGAGACGGAACTTTTAGACAAGCCGAATTTCCAGGGGAATGCAGCTGTAAAACTACACAGACAGAGAGACGCCTTTGGACACGTATCATCGAGCATAAGTGGTTCGAATTTGGAAAGGATTCAGAAGGAAATGATATTCCAAAGACTGTGATCAGCCGAGAATACAGCTCTGAATGGAAATTGGGTGACGAACCATATTATCCGGTCAATGATGAAAAAAATGGAGCATTGTACGCAGAATACAAAAAATTAGCAGAAAAAGAAGAGAAAGTGATCTTCGGAGGCCGTCTCGGGAATATAAATATTATGATATGGATGCTGTCATAGCATCAGCGTTAGAACTCTGTGAAAAGGAACTCGGAATTATAACCGGGTAATAATGAAAAAAGTATGCATAGAAGCAATTGTCTTTGCACATATGCATACTTTTTTGCCATTTTTGCTTGAACTTGAGTCTAATACCAACTATAATGGGGGCAGTTGCTTTGTGAAAGATAGACGATATATTATTTTAGGAGAATAGATATGGGAAGATATTTCGAACAGATGGTTTCCGTGGCGAAGCCAATAATAACTTAACAGCAGATCATGCATATAAAATCGGAAGATTTCTCGGATGGTACTATGGAGAAGTAAAACGTCAGAATGGTGATGATACACCGGCACGTATTGTAATTGGAAAGGATACGAGACGTTCCAGCTACATGTTCGAATATACATTGGTAGGTGGACTTGTTGCATCGGGAGCAGATGCTTACCTGCTTCATGTTACAACAACACCATCTGTTGCTTATGTGGCAAGAACCGATGAATTCGACTGCGGTATCATGATCTCAGCAAGCCATAATCCGTATTATGACAACGGAATCAAACTGATCAACGGTAATGGCGAGAAGATGGATGAGGGAACAATCGCACTGGTAGAAGACTATCTGGATGGCAAACTGGAAGTATTTGGGGAAAAGTATGAGGAGATTCCATTTGCACATACATCTAAGATCGGACGTACGGTAGACTATGTATCAGGAAGAAACCGTTACATCGGATATCTGATTTCACTTGGACTTTATTCTTTCAAGGGTGTGAAAGTCGGACTGGATTGTGCGAACGGAAGTTCATGGAACCTGGCAAAGTCTGTATTTGATGCACTTGGAGCCAAGACATATGTGATCAATGCAGAGCCGGACGGAACGAATATCAATAACAATGCAGGATCTACGCACATCGGCGGCTTGCAGAAATTTGTTGCCGAGAATGGTCTGGATGTTGGATTTGCATATGACGGAGATGCTGACAGATGTCTCTGTGTAGATGAAAAAGGGAATCTGATAGATGGAGATGCGATTCTTTATATTTATGGAAAATATATGAAAGAACGTGGCAAACTGGAAAACAATACGGTTGTTACAACAGTTATGTCTAATTTTGGATTATACAAAGCATTCGATGAGGCAGGGATTGATTATGCAAAGACTGCAGTCGGAGACAAATATGTATACGAATATATGACAAACAATGGATGCATTCTCGGAGGAGAACAGTCCGGCCATATTATTTTCTCAAAATATGCTTCCACAGGAGACGGTATCCTTACCAGTCTTAAGATGATGGAAGTTATGATGGCAAGAAAGAAGAAAATGAGTGAACTCATGGAAGGGCTTCATATTTATCCACAGGTTCTGGAGAATGTACGTGTGACAGATAAGAAAGCAGCGCAGGACGATGCGGATGTACAGAGCGCAGTACGGGCAGTAACAGAAGCCCTTGGAGATACCGGACGTATCCTTGTGCGGGAATCCGAACAGAACCACTTCTCAGAGTTATGGTAGAAGCAGAGACAGAAGAAATCTGTAAAAAATATGTAGATCAGGTTGTAGATGTCGTTAAGAAAAAAGGATATGTGATCGGCTAAAGCAGCGGACCTGAGGCGGAGATAAGATACATAAATACTAGAAATGGAATAGATTATATTAAGAATAATACAGGGAGAAAAAACGAATTATGTGTGGAATTGTAGGATTTACAGGTGAACACCAGGCAGCACCGATCTTGTTGGATGGTTTGTCAAAACTGGAATATCGTGGTTACGACTCTGCAGGAATTGCTATACGTGACGGCAGTGCAGATGCAGAGATCATTAAAGCGAAAGGCAGACTGAAAGTTCTTGCTGAGAAGACGAATGATGGTGAATCCGTAAAAGGAACTTGTGGTATCGGTCATACAAGATGGGCTACACATGGTGAGCCGTCAGAGACTAATGCACATCCTCATGCAAGTGATGATGGAAATGTTGTGGCTGTTCATAATGGTATTATTGAAAACTATCAGGAGTTAAAGAACAAGCTGCTCCGCAAAGGATATACATTCTACTCTGAGACGGATACAGAGGTTGCTGTTAAGCTGATCGATTATTATTATAAAAAGATATGAGGGAACTCCTGTCGATGCCATCAATCATGCCTGGTACGGATCAGAGGCTCCTACGCATTGGCAATTATGTTCAAGGATTATCCGGAAGAAATTTATGTGGCAAGAAAAGACAGTCCGATGATCCTTGGAGTTGCGAACGGAGAATCCTATATTGGTTCCGATGTTCCTGCAATTTTGAAATATACAAGAGATGTATACTATATCGGTAACCAGGAGATGGCAAAGTGTCCGCAAAGGTGAGATTACATTCTATAACCTGGATGGAGAAGAGATTGAAAAAGAATTAAAGACGGTTGAATGGGACGCAGAGGCAGCAGAAAAAAATCAGGATATGAGCATTTCATGATCAAAGAAATCCATGAGCAGCCAAAGGCAGTTTCAGATACACTGAATTCTGTTATAAAAAGACGGAATGATTGATCTTTCAGAGGTCGGACTTTCGGAAGAAGAGATCAAAGAGATCAGCCAGATTTATATCGTGGCATGTGGATCGGCATATCATGTCGGATGGCAGCACAGTATGTCATGGAAGATCTGGCAAGAATTCCGGTACGTGTAGAACTTGCATCAGAATTCCGTTATCGTAATCCGATTCTGGATCCAAAAGGACTGGTAGTCATTATCAGCCAGTCAGGAGAGACCGCAGACAGTCTTGCAGCACTCAGAGAATCAAAGAAACAGGGAATCCGACACTTGGTATCGTGAATGTAATCGGTTCTTCTATTGCCAGAGAGGCAGATAATGTATTCTATACACTGGCAGGACCGGAGATTGCAGTTGCAACAACAAAAGCATACAGACACAGCTGATCGCAGCTTATACACTTGCAATTCAGTTTGCAAAGATCAGAGGACAGATTACAGAAGAACAGTATGCCGGATATATTGAAGAACTTAAGAGCATTCCCGAGAAAATTCAAAGAATTATCGAGGATAAAGAAAGAATCCAGTGGTTTGCATCCAAACAGGTGAATGCGAAAGACATTTTCTTTATCGGTCGTGGAATTGATTATGCGATCCTTAGGGAAGCCTTAAGATGAAAGAAATCAGCTATATTCATTCGGAGGCATATGCAGCAGGAGAAACTTGAAGCACGGAACGATTTCCCTGATTGAAGAGGGAACACTGGTTATCGGAGTACTGACACAGCCGGAATTATATGAAAAGACACTGAGCAACATGGTAGAGTGTAAGAGCCGTGGCGCATATCTGATGGGACTTACAACATTTGGACATTATAATATTGAAGAAAAAACGCAGATTTTTCTGTATACATTCCAAAGACAGACCCTCATTTGCAACATCACTTGCAGTTATTCCGCTTCAGTTACTTGATATTATGTATCAGTAGCAAAAGGTCTGATGTAGATAAACCGAGAAACCTTGCAAAAGAGTGTAACAGTAGAATAGAAATGAACAGGGTGGGATATGGCGATAAACAGTCATGGTATATCCCGCTTTTTTGTGCTATACTGATTTTAACTGTAAAAAGACAAATAAACAAAGGAGAAAGAGAATTATGAAAACAGCATTAGTCATCATGGCTGCAGGAATGGGTTCGCGTTTTGGCGGCGGAATTAAACAACTTGGAACCGGTAGGCCCAAATGGGGAGATCATTATGGATTATTCCATTCATGATGCAATAGAGGCCGGATTTAATAAAAGCAGTATTTATCATCCGTAAGGATATCAAAGATGCATTTCATGATGCAATCGGAAAAAGAATTGAAGGAATCTGTAATGAATTGAACATAGAATTTGCATATGCATATCAGAGTTGGATGATCTCCCGAAAGGAATTGAAAAGCCGGGCCAAGAGAAGCAAACCTTGGGGAACAGGACAGGCGGTACTGGTATGTAAAGATATTATCAAAGAGCCATTCGTAGTTATTAATGCAGATGACTATTATGGAAAAGAAGCATTTGTAAAGATTCATGAGTTCCTTGTAAAATTATACACCGGAAAAATCAAAAGAACTCTGCATGGCCGGATTCATTCTCGGCAATACTTTAAGTGATAACGGAACTGTTACAAGAGGAATTTGTGCAGTAGATGAGAATGATTATCTGACAGATGTCGTAGAAAACTTATGAAATCAAAAAAGACATCAGACGGAGCAGAATCTCAGGGAAAATAGAATTGATGTAAATGCACATGTATCGATGAATATGTGGGGACTGACACCGGAGTTTGTAGGACTTCTGGAAGAAGGATTTGTAGAATTCTTTTGAGAATATCAAAGGGATGAAGCAAAGAACTGAAAGGTGAATATCTGCTCCCGATCTATATTGATGAACTTCTGAAAAAGGAACAGTAAGTGTCAGACTTCTGGAGACATTGCAGGACAAAATGGTTTGGCGTAACTTATAAAGAAGACAAACCGGTTGTAGTAGAGTCATTTGCAAAACTGATTGCAGACGGTGTATATCAAGAAAGATCTGTTTGCAGATCTTAAGGCGTAATATCCGGGATATAACCGCAGGTATGATATCGAAAGCATGTGATTGAACAGGAAGAAAAAGACAGGAAAGAATATGACGGAAAACAGGAGAAAGAGAAAAAAGGCAGGAATTATCTGGCTGTTTCTTATGCTGATATGGCTGACGGTGATTTTTTCATTTTCAGCAAAAAGGCAGATGAATCGACGGTAATGAGCCACCCGTCGGAAAGTTGATTGGAAATATCGTGATTCCGGAGTACAGATCCTGGCCGGAAGATAAACAGGAGCAGTTTGCGGAAAAGATAGATTTCCCGGTACGCAAATGTGCGCATGCGTCGGAATACGCAGTCCTTGGTGTGTTGATGCTGGGGACTGCGTACTCTTTTCGGAAGATCAGGGAAAAAAGAACATGATGTTGTGCTGGTGTGCAGGTACGGCATACGCAGGAACAGATGAATTCCATCAACTATTCGTGCCGGGCGCAGCTGTCAGTTCAGAGATGTATGTATTGACAGTGCCGGTGTACTGACTGGACTTATATTATTTAGCCTGATAAAGCATCAAATCGCAAAATATAACGAAAAGAAAAAACTTGTAAAAACTAAGAAAAAAGTGGCAAAAAACGTGAAAAAATCAAGGGAAATCCCTTGACAAGAATCATGATTCGTAATAAACTAAACAAGCGTGCATAGGAACGTTTTGTTTTGATGTGCGACTATTCACAAGATGAATAAGCAACTTATTATAATCGTAGGAGGTGAAAGAAATGCCAACATTTAACCAGTTAGTAAAAAAGGACGTCAGACATCTGTAAAGAAATCTACTGCTCCTGCTCTCCAGAAAGGGTACAATTCCTTGAAGAAGAGAAGCACTGATACTTCTGCACCACAGAAGAGAGGTGTGTGTACAGCAGTTAAGACAGCTACACCTAAGAAGCCTAACTCAGCTCTTAGAAAGATCGCCAGAGTTCGTCTTTCTAACGGTATCGAAGTAACAAGCTATATCCCAGGAGAAGGACATAACCTTCAGGAACATAGTGTAGTTCTTATCCGTGGAGGAAGAGTAAAAGACCTTCCAGGTACAAGATACCATATCGTAAGAGAACACTTGATACAGCAGGAGTTGCTAAGAGAAGACAGGCTCGTTCTAAATACGGCGCTAAGAGACCAAAAGACGCTAAGAAATAAATCTATTGCATATAACAACAGATAAGATTTCAAACCAATTAAAATGTAATCACAAACAGAACTATGATTATGTAAGTTGCAAGGTATATATATTGTATGCCCTATGCACTACACAGTATCATTAGAAAGACACATGTGAGTACCG
>VOFG01000743.1_pt1 | contig 24000 bp, 33 predicted proteins | sample 5384171 | NCBI WGS metagenome assembly VOFG01 (sample SAMN12384726, study PRJNA508395) | human gut metagenome | isolation source: healthy gut F | host: Homo sapiens | reverse complement strand
TGCTATAACAGACATTCCAATTCCCATTGTTCTGCATAGTTTTTTCATTATATTTTGCCTTTTCTTCTTTTGAAGCTGTATTATATCCGGAAATTAACCAACTTCCATGTCCAGAAATCAAAACTATGGAAAGTACAGCAAATATTATAAAGCCAACATATACTACCAAGTCTGGTCCAGTTGATAAGTCTGCCAGTTTCATTTGTATAACACCTCCCACGAAATACCGATTTACCAATTTCATTAAATAATAAATTTCACGAACTAACTACATTGTCAAAAATTTCATTACAAGATTCACCATTTCTCGTTTGCGATATACTCGTAAATGCTGTCTAATTCACGGATTACTCTAGGATTGACCTTTACTTTGTATTTATCCAAAATGTTTTTTTCTCCAATTCTGCAAAAACTATTTCTGCATCAACAGCTTCTGCTCCGTTAGCGATTTCCTGCTCGGATTCGAAGATTGCTTGGTCAATGCGATTCATTCTTGCAAATTTATCATACAGTTCACTGCTCATTACAACCAAGTCGCTATATCCGTTTTTGGTGATAAAAATAGGCTCTTGTTCCTTATGTGCAATATTGGAAATCTCGGTTGTATTGCGCAGATCCTTAATAGGCATAATAAGTGGCATGATACTTCACTCCTTTCATTGACATAATCATAGCATAATTATGTCAATGAAAACAACCGCGAAATGCATATCTTCACAAAATAATATATGGACAAAATTGAAAAACTTATTACAAAAAATAATAAAAATAATGGTTGACAGATACACCACTATCGTGTATTATATAACACGTGCCAAGCGTAAGAGGGCACACGACTTAATACATGCGATAGTGGCGTAGTTGGTAACGCGCGACCTTGCCAAGGTCGAGACCGCGGGTTCGAGCCCCGTCTATCGCTCTTTATAAAGAGATATCTTTCATGGATATCTCTTTTCGTTATAGGAATGCAGCGGAGCCTCTCACCCCACCGCGGTGCAGAACAATTTATCAATACAACCGTTTTATCTGGTATCGTCAAACTTTTTTTCAAAAAAATTTAAAATAACTGTTGACAGATGCTCCACTATCGTGTATTATATAACACGTGCTCGACACAAGAGAGCTCACAAACATAACAAATGCGATAGTGGCGTAGTTGGTAACGCGCGACCTTGCCAAGGTCGAGACCGCGGGTTCGAGCCCCGTCTATCGCTCTTATAACGAAAAGAGATATCCTTTATGGATATCTCTTTTTTCGTTATAGGAGTGTAGCGGAGCCACTCACCTGCGGTGCGGCTTCTTGTCTCCGTTCCACGTCTACACTCCGTTTCGGTCGGCATCCACCGGAAGCCGTGAAACGGTCGGCGCAGACATCCCCGGACGTCTTGCGCCCGTCTATCGCTCTTATAACAAAAAAGAGATATCCTTCATGGATATCTCTTTTTCGTTATAGTCAGGAATATCTGTCATATTTTTGCGTCCCCACACATATTATATATAAAACAACCACAGGAGGCGCATATGAGTGCAAAAACAAAAATCGTCGTTGTAAAAATGAAGCATGTCATTCTCACCGGAGTGCTCCTTGGCATACTGCTTCTTCTGATAATTTTCGCTGCTACATATTTTTTTCAGGTGATGAGCCAAAGCCTGCAGTCGAAGAAACCGGCATGTATACACCGGGTGTGTACAATACATCTGTAGCGCTGGGCGGGGCGGCTATCGATGTGTCTGTGGCAGTGGACAGCAATAATATTAACTCCATAAGCCTTGAAAACATGACTGATTCGGTGGAAACCATGTATCCGCTTGTTGAGCCTGCTATGAACGAGCTCGTATCGCAGATTGTGCAAAATCAATCCACCGATAATATTTCCTACGCAAACACAAGTCAGTACACCTCCAAAGTGCTGCTCGACGCAATTGATAACACACTCTCCAAAGCAAAAAACTCTGACAGCTCAAATACCGAAGAAAATGCAAAGACTGTATCTGAATCACAAAAAGAGCCTGGGGATTCTTCAAAAACTGAAAATACCTCGCAGTAACCTGCGAGGTATTTTAACTTAATCATATAAATCGTAAAATATATGTTATGTATCAAAAAATATAATCTACTGCTCACTGCCTGTAGATAATCCCTGTAGATAATCGCTGACAGCGCTGATATCTGCGTAATAGCAGTTCACCGGACGACTCTTCTCATAGTACTGATATCCGGAGTAACCGCCCCAGCCTACCAATGCGACTACAGCTGCCGCTGCAACAATTCGTGCTATAACACGCTTTACTTTATTTCTGGCATTTGTCTTTTTACGATTTGCCTTTTCATTCTTATATTTATCAACCTTTGCCTGACTCATTGCTTTTCTCCTTTAACTCAATGCAATAATTCTACTACATTTTGCGGGAGATATCAAGGCATTTCATCATAGCTTCAAAAACACTGCTTCTCATGCCCTTTTCCTCAAGCACACGCACAGCCTGGATAGTGGTTCCGGCAGGTGAGCACACCATATCCTTGAGCTCGCCCGGATGCTTTCCTGTCTCGAGAACCATTTTGCGCTTCCAAGCACTGCCTGGGCTGCAAATGTATATGCCTGGCTCCTTGGCATGCCGCCTGCTACAGCCGCATCTGCCATGGCTTCGATAAACATAAATACATATGCCGGTGAGCTTCCGCTGACTGCTGTCACTACATCCATGAGCTTCTCGTCTATCATCTCAGCCTTTGAAAAGCCCGAGCACAAATCAAGCACTGTATCAAGCTCCGCCTGCGATACTCTTTCATTTGCACAGACTCCCATCATGCCCTCACCAACCATGGCAGGTGTATTTGGCATGGTACGTATAACCTTTAAGCTCTTTCCAAACATCTCGTCAAGCCACGAAAGTGACTTGCCCGGTGCAATCGAAACAATGATTTCATCGTCACTAACAGCGTCCTTTATCTCTGCTATAACCTCCTCATAGTACTGTGGCTTTACTGCTAAAAACAGAATATCTGCAAACTCTGCTACGCTCTTATTGTCCGCTGTCAGCCTGATTCCAAGCTCTGCTGCATTCTTTTCTCTGGAGCTTTCGGTCTTTGCAGATGCAAGAATATCGCTTGCCTGTGCCTTGCCTGATGCCAGCACTCCGTGTATCATTGCCTTTCCCATGTTTCCACAACCTATGAAGCCTAATTTCTTACTCATATTATCCTCCTGCCGTAATCAATATATCTGACTATTCAAAGCATCCAAAATCATGTTTAACAGTCAGTATTTTTGCAAACTATTTTAGCACACTTCATTCAATCATGCAAAATATCTTTTGACTCTCATATCATCTTATGCATCAAAACCTGAATGTACAGGCAGGCCTCTGTGCTCAACAGGAGTGGAAAAAACTATCTGTGTACTTGTCTTGCCGAATTTCTGCAGAGTGTTGATAAAGTCATCAAGCTCCTCCGTATTCAAAAAACTCCACCTCTATGAGCATAGAATACTCTCCTGTCACACAATTGCACTCTATGACATTCTCCACACTCTCAATAAACGGATAAAACTCTTCCTTTTGTACAGGCTCCAGATCCAGATTGACAAAGGCCTTTATCTTATAGCCCAGATTAACCGAATCTACAGCGGCATGATAGCCCTTTATGATTCCCTTGCTCTCCAATCTCTCTATTCTGGCTGTTACAGCCGGTGATGACAAAAACACCTGTGCCGCTATCTCCTTTATCGCTATACGTGCATTTTCCTGTAGCAGCTCTACTATTTTCTCATCAATCATATCCAATGCATTCTTAGTCAATGTACCGCCTCCTAACCTCTCTTTTGTAAATGTGATTTTTCCAACAAAAAAAAGAGGGCGCAGATAACCTAATATCTGAACGCCCTCGTTCGCTTTACTTTTTAATTAATTACTTTAGAAAAATAATATCATTAATCAATATTACTTGTCAAGATTAAGATCTGTAATCTCCGTTAATTTTTACATAATCATATGTAAGATCACAGCCCCATGCCTTGGCTGACACATCTCCCTGGTGTAAATCTATGTCAATGTAAATCTCATCCTCATGCAGTATCTTTGCTGCCTCCTCCTCTGAGAAGTCAACTCCGGCACCGTTCTCGCACACCTTGATGCTTCCTGCTGTTGAGCGCAGGTGAAGCTCCACCTTGTCTATATCAAAATCAGCCTCCGCATAGCCTATAGCACAAAGTATTCGTCCCCAGTTGGCATCCTCGCCAAACATAGCACACTTTAAAAGCGGTGAACGGATAACGCTCTTTGCCACAATAATTGCTGTATCAAGATCAGGCGCACCTGCGCATGTGCACTCTAAAAGCTTTGAAGCACCCTCTCCATCCTTTGCAAGCATTCTTGTAAGATTTGAAAGCACCTCGTACAGTGCATCCTTAAAGATCTGATAATCATCATTCTCTGTAGTAATAGGTGTGTTTCCTGCAAGGCCGTTTGCCATGATGCTTACCATATCATTGGTAGAAGTATCGCCGTCAATGCTTAAGCAGTTGTAGGTAACCTTTACAATCTCGCTCAGGCCTTCTGGATGAGCTCCGATGAAATGGCAACATCTGATGTGATAAAGTTTAAGGTAGTAGCCATGTTCGGGTGAATCATGCCACTTCCCTTTGCCATACCGCCTACTGTACACTCACTGTCTCCAAGCATGAACTTTACTGCATACTGCTTTGGAACGGTATCTGTAGTCATTATAGCGTTTACAGCCTTGTCGTTGCCGTCTGCCGAAAGTCCCTTTGCAAGCTCCTTTATATGGCTCTCGATAGGCTCAATAGGAAGCACCTGGCCAATAACTCCTGTAGATGCCACGATAACCTCGTTTGGATCAATCGAAAGCTCTGCTGCTGCAAGCTCGCACATTCTCTGTGCCTTCTCTACTCCGTCAGCATTGCAGGTGTTGGCGTTTTTGCTGTTGGCAATAACAGCCTTTGCCGTATGTCCTGATGCCTCAAGGTGTGCCTTTGTCACCTGAATAGGCGCGCCCTTCACCTTGTTTGTTGTGTAAACAGCCGCTGCCTGACACTGTGTTTCTGAATAAACTAAAGCCAGGTCATTTTTATTTTTGTCACTGTTTAATCCACAGTTTAATCCGTTTGCAACAAAGCCCTTTGCTGCACAGACGCCCTTTTTACCTTTGTAAAACTCATTTGTATAATACCTCGATTCTTTTAATATGTCCAATCCCCAACATATCGTATTTTTTGATATATGAACGATAGACTGTAACATCCTCTCGTTACTCTATCTCTTTCATGACGCTCTTGTAAGCCGGACGGATAATCTTGTTCATGCCGACAATCTCCTCAAGCCTGTGGGCACTCCAGCCAACGATTCGCGCAATGGCAAAAAGAGGTGTGTAAAGCTCCATAGGAATACCAAGCATCTCATAAACAAAGCCGCTGTAGAAATCGACATTCGGAGAAACACCCTTAAAGATATGGCGCTTTTCAGCGATAATCTCAGGAGCCACCTTCTCTATTGTATTATAGAGGTTCATCTCATTATCTCTCTTCTTTGCAACTGAAAGCTTCTCCACATAGCCTCTGAATATACGCTCCCTCGGGTCAGAAAGTGAATACACCGCATGTCCCATTCCATAGATGAGTCCCTTGTGGTCAAACACCTCACCATCCATCATTTTTTTCTGAGGTAGGCTCTCACCTCATCCTCATCATCCCAGTGCTTCACATGCGAACGGATGTCCCGCATCATCTCCATCACCTTGATATTGGCACCGCCATGCTTTGGCCCCTTAAGTGATGACATGGCTGCCGCGATAGCAGAGTATGTATCTGTACCTGCCGATGTAACCACACGGGTGGTAAATGTAGAGTTGTTTCCACCGCCGAGCTCCATATGAAGAATAAGTGCCATATCAAGCACCCTTGCTTCAAGCTCTGTATATTGATTGTCAGCTCTGAGCATCCTAAGGAAGTTTTCAGCTGTCGAAAGCTTTGGATCCGGCCTGTGAATATACATGCTCTGATCATTTTCATAATGATTATACGCATGATAACCGTAAACTGCAAGCATCGGGAATATTGCAACAAGTGATAAGCACTGTCTGATATTGTTGTCGATGCCCGCCTTTGCTACAAGAGGATCATATGAAGCCAGTGTAAGTATACTTCTCGTCATGGAATTCATGATATCCTTTGACGGAGCCTTCATAATGACATCCCTCGTAAAGTTGGTAGGAAGGGTTCTGCTTCTTCCTAAAACCTCTGTAAACTCAGCCAATTCACTCTCAGATGGCAGCTGCCCGAAAAGCAGCAGATAAGCAATTTTTTCAAAACCAAACTCTCCGGGCCTTAAGTTATTTGTAAGTGTCTTTACATTGTAGCCTCTGTACCACAATTGTCCGTCACATGGCACGCTGCTGCCATCCTCGCCCGTTTTAAATGAAACAATCTCCGAAATATTCGTAAGACCTGTCAGAACTCCCTTTCCGTTTACATCCCTAAGTCCTCTGTTGACACCATATTCCCTGAAAAGACTATCTGAAATTGTGTCATTTTTAATACAGATATCCTGTTTTTTTGCAGCGTAATCCGCTAATAAATTATTGCTTTTTGTCATCCATTCACCCTTCCTTTTTATCTTTTAGAATATATTATATCCGTTTTCTTAGAAATTGGCAAACCCATTCATGAATCCGTAGCCAAAAATTTTATTTGGGTAGTCAGTTTTTTCTTTTCTGCGGCAGTTTCTTACCATGACATTTTTTATATCCACTCCGTTTGCGAGCAAAACATTGCCTCTCACTATCATCCACTCCATGATGAGAGCCGCCACCGCTGCAGTGATTGCAGCAGCCGCCGATGTGCCACTTAGTGCTATATACATTCCTCTTGGATTTGCCCCTGTGATATCCACAGCCGGTGCTACGAGATCCGGCTTTATTCCACCGTCTGCGTCAAAGCCCCTTCCCGACTCTAAAAGTATTGCATCATTTATGGGAATTATAGCCTCCCGCCGTTATCACAAGCTTAGCATCCGAAGGCATGGTCAGCGTGGTATCAGGCTCCGAGACAATAAAGCTCACATCAGCATCAAGAAGTCCTGTCATCGGGAGCCACATATTAAAAACACCTCCAATAGTACTAAGTGGAAATACCCTGATGGTCCACACTCCCTTCACCACCTTTTCAAAGCGGATAAATATAAGCAAATCCCTCGTCTGTCTGCCGGTCTGCCTGTAGTCAATAGTCACCTGTGTTCCTTCAAGCAGAAATGAGTATTCACCGCTGTCTATTCGCATTGGTACCCCTGCCGGATTCGACTGACCACTCGGTGATATGACAGAAAGCGTAAATAGCTCAGGTGAAAGTGCCCAGCATTCCAGATAAAACCCATCCATATCCTGCTCAACATTTATCTCAATATCATCGACTGTATCTGTTATGCGCCCTTTATAATGATGCCTGCTGTTCGCCTCATTGCCCGCTGCCGCAACCACAGCCCTGCCTCTTTTGCCGTGATATAGTCCAGATACTCTGAAAGATCCTCAGCTCCCGTGTGGCTTCCGTTATTGCAGCCAAGCGCCATGCAAAAAGACAGCCGGTGCTCCCTTTTGACCTGCAAACTCATCTGCAAAATGCACTGCTCTCATCACATCAACCTCCGAGTACACCATTTTACGATCCGGAATAAAGTAGAAATCATACAGCTTTTGAGGTGCCCTTTTCAGCTTCACGACAATAAGCTTAGCCTGTGGTGCCACACCTGCAAAATCATCCTGCGGTCTGTCATTGCCACATATCACGCTCGCCACAAACGTACCATGCCCATCCTCATCGCCCGGTATGCTCTCATATGGATTTTCCGATAAAATAGCAGCATTTATCTCATCCTCAGAATAAACCGTATCCGTATTCTGATCCCAGAGCACTGCAATCTTCGTCTTACCCTCAGGTGTCATAAAAGCCTCCTGCGCATAATTCACACCTGTGTCAATAACCACCACATACACACCATTTCCGTATAGTCCCGGAACAAACTCCCTTTGAAGCCTGAACACACCGCTCTTTACAAGTCCCTGCGTGGATAAAGGAGCAAGACACTTTGGAATAGCCGAATACGAATAAACTCCCACCATAAGTGGTGGGAGTCTTTCGTAATCCTCATATGTCCATATCTCGTAATCATCGCCCAATGTCTCTATGATATCAGGAGCTATTACCGGTGGAATGAACTCCTTTTTTGATACTATGAACTGCATATTTTACCTCATATGATATAATATTTAAATATGAGGGTCAAAAGATATTTTGACCCTCATATAATTATATTCTATAAATAAAAATATGCTACCATATTTATCTAATATAAACAAAGCTTCGACCAAAATTTACTCGCGGCTTCCATGACATGTAAAATAAATCACCTGGTAATCCTGCGAAAGCACCGCAAGCAGCCTTCTGCCTCGAGCAAGCTTCTCATCATCCAGATTCACAAACGGATCGTCAAGTATGAGGAACGGCTTCTCGCCCGGATACATCGCATCCACAAGCGCAAAACGCATACATATGCCTATCAGGTCCTTGTAGCCTGCCGACATGGTTCTCACATCGCGAAGCTGCCCCTGCTCCTTCATCCTTATTGAAATATTGGCATCCACCTGCCAGTCTCTGTCTGTATTTTCTGTCAGGATACCGAAGTACTTCTGGAAGCCATTGGAAATAGGCGCCATGTATCTGGCAGTAAACTGCTCCCTTGCCCTGGTCAGATAGTCTGATGTAAGCCCAAGTATCTCGTACTTATGCTTTTCCTCAGCCTGTATCTGCTTACAGTTGCGATCCTCCTGCTCCTTTTCATCCCTCATATCAAGCTGCTCCTGCAGATCATCCATCTGGCTGCCGTACTGCACTAAGGATGCCCTGATTTCATCGAGGCTGCCTTCCACATTTGAAATCATCTCATTGAGCTCATCAAGTGTGTACGGACACTCATTTGGTGCAAGAAGCTTGTCCATATCGTTGTCATTCTCAAACTGCGTTTTCTTCTGAAGAGCACTGTCCATATTTTCCTTTGCAAAGCCGGCCTCTACCAGCTGCTTTTTTCATCAATGAAAGTGCCTGTGTATATTCTACAGCACTGTCATATCCATAGAGACTTAAATACTCATCAAGCGAAGCCTTTGCCTTCTCATAGTCAGCCTTTGTCTTGGCGCGCTTTCCTATCTGCTCGTTGAAACGACTGTAGTCATGAGCCTTTGTTCGAAGCTCATAAAGCTTCTCCTGATACTGCGATTCATCTGCTTCAATCGAAAGCTGTCAAAAAACTGCGATACCTCATGCTCCATTGATGTAATGCCGCTTTGAATCTGCTCAAGCTGCTCCTTTAATTCCTGAATCGGTATCTCCTTTTGCTTTATATTTTCCTCACGCTCAGCCATAAGCCTGATGTATGCTCTCTGCTTTTTGTTGTTCAGACGGATTCCATAGACCATCATGACAACACCACAAAGTGCCATAACGACTCCAGCTATGCCTACCACAAGAAACATGATTTCCTTCACATTGTACTTCTCATTCAGACTGAATACCGTGGCAACAGCTGCTGCCAAAAGACCAATAACCATAAGCACAATACCTGCAGGTACAAGCCTTAGTCTTCTCCGGCGCCTCCGGCTCCTCCTCATCATCTGCCATCTTTGCAAGTGAGGTCATCTGCGACAGCTTGAGCTCCATGTGGCTGTACTCATTCTTGACGCTCTGGATGTTTGCTATCTTCTTTTGCATCTCATCAAGACCATCATCAGATGGCACACCATCCTTAAACATACCTGAAAGTGTATCTAAATACTGCTCCTCCTCAGGCGTAAAGCTCAGATTATCTTCTACAGCCTTTAAGCTATCAAGCTCTCCGAGCCTGCTTTTGTCTTTTCCAAAAGCTCTGCCTCATCCGGAGCTTTGTCTCCAAAGACTGCCATTGCAGCATTGTAAATGCTCTCTTTCTCCTTTGCAACAGCACAAAGCTGCTCGTAGTTTTCGCGAAGTGCCTGCTTTCTGCTGTCCTCAGATGCCACCTGAAGCGCCCTGCCGTACTCGGCTCTGATACCGGTAAGTTCCTTCTTCTGGGCAGTTTTCTCATCTATTTTCTGTGAAAGCTGTGCTGCCGCCTCATCCGCTGCCTGATACTTCTTAAGCTCCTGTTCCAAGGCTGTGAGTGTATTTACACGCTTTTTATAGAGCCTGTGATACGGTTTGGGGACATCTTGTTCATCATGTCCTTAATGTCAGCTGTCGCCGACTCGAAGTTGTTGATGTCATTTGTATTTTCCGCCATATTGCCAAGCTTTGCGCTGATGCTGTCTGATGACGAAAACATGCAGTCTGCCTGCGCTATGTATATCGTTCTCTTGAACGAGCTGCGGTCGAGGTCAAAAAGCTCCTCTCCAAGCAGTGGTGAAAAATCATCACACTCAACCATGGTTGCAAGCCTGTACAAGTGAAAATCATCCTGCTTTTCTGTGAGGCCAAAGGTCCTTACAAGTCTGTACTCCACTCCATCGGCCTCAAAATCAAGCTCTCCACCATAAGTGCCGCCCTGCCATGGCTTATAGAGCTTTCTTTCCCTCTCAAAGGCGCCCGGCTCCTTTTTTCGTATCAAAGCCGTACAGCATAGCCTTCAAAAAAGCCGCAAAAGTGTACTCTTTCCCCAGCCGTTTGGCTGGTTTATGACATTGACTCCATCATTGAAATTGATATTAAGATTGGACAGCTTTCCGAAGTTGTTTATGTGACAAGCTATTAATTTCAATTTCTAAATCTCCTCCCCGCTAAGCGCCGATATACCACACCTGATGACCTCAGACTTCTGCTCCTCGGTCATATCTGAGCCAAGCACCATCCGTATGAACTCACCCTTAAGTGATGCATCCTTTTCGTATTCACTGTAATTGATGAGAAGCCTTGTCTCATCATACACCTTTTCATAGTAGAAATATTCCTCGAACATATCCTTGAGGAAGTCTGTGTTTATCTCACAATCCACGTCCACCTCACCTACAAGCACGAACTTTACCATGCTTCTCGATGAATATTCACTGTCCGAAATGGCTTTTTCCATCTTCACAGCCACATCCTGTGTGGTCATGGCTCCTGTCACATCCACATACAGCGTGTAGAGGCTCCTGTACGCAAACGGTACAAAGCTAAAGCCTGCCGTGAGCTTCTCATCATCTATATCAAGCACCACAAAGCCCTTTTGTCCACACTCATCAAAGCCTCTTCCCTCTAAGCAGCCGCTGTAGCAGTACATGCCACGGTTGTCAAGCTGTCCGCTCTGATACTCATGCACATGACCGAGCGCGAGATAATCAATGCCCTTATTCTTAAGGTCGCCTGTGGAAATCTCATCACCGAGCTGTCCGTGGAGAGTGACAACGTTGTAATTGTCATTGTCGAGCACAAGAGAATTGTACATAGCAGCCTGGTTAGACTTGTCTATCTCAAGACCTGTTATTGTGATATTTCCATAGCTGTATGAGGTCCACTGATTAGAAAAAAGCTTAAGGTTGTCAGGGATTTCATCGAGCTTCGATATGAAATTGTCGAGTCGTGATTACCCTTAAGATAATAGAAATCGATATCCGGATTTGACGTAATCGAATCCTTTACCAGATTTCTGGCAGTCGCTGACACATTTCTCGTGTCAAATAAATCGCCTGCTATGATAATCGCCTTTACATCGTTATTTTTGGCGTACTCTATCATCCTTGAATATGTACGCAGTATTTCCATTTTCTCTCTTTTTGCCTGCTCCTTTGACAGATTCGAGGTCATCTTCGAATCAGATGCAGGTCTGCACAGTGGATAATTTTCATTTTTCCAATTCCTCTTGATATATGAACGTTTATAAATCATTACAGACTACACATAGATTCATTACGCATAGCCTGGTTGCATCATTTACAGCCAATTCACAATTTCATAATCATTTAACAATTAAACGTGTTGACTGTCTGCAAGCTCAGGTGTACCTCTCTCATCTGAATGAGCAGGCCGCCCTTCTTCTCCCACATAGTCCTTAGTGATTGTAACCGTGCCGATATTGTCATCCTTTGGTATCTCATACATGATATCGAGCATGAAATCCTCTATAATCGCACGAAGGGCTCTGGCTCCGACCTTCTTCTCCTTTGCCATCTTGGCGATGGCATAGAGTGCATCGTCGTCGAACTCAAGCCTTACCTCATCCATCTCAAGAAGCTTCTGATACTGCTTGATAATGGCATTCTTTGGCTCCTTCAATATCTTTACAAGCATATCCTCGGTGAGCGCCTCAAGTGAGAACATGATAGGAAGTCGTCCGATAAACTCAGGAATCATTCCGAATTTGCGGATATCATCAACAGTTGCCTGCATGAGCAGGTTTTCATCCCCATCATACTTGTCCTTTAAATCAGCCTTGAAGCCTATAGAAGCCTCCTTGTTCAGGCGCTCCTTTATGATATCCTCAAGTCCCGGGAAAGCGCCTCCGCATATAAAGAGAATATTTCTCGTGTCAACTGTGGTCATCGGAACCATGGCATTCTTGCTGCTGGCACCAACCGGCACCTCAACCTCTGAGCCCTCTAAAAGCTTAAGCATACCCTGCTGCACGGACTCTCCGCTCACATCACGCTGATTGGCATTTCTCTTCTTTGCAAGCTTGTCTATCTCATCTATAAAAATGATACCGTGCTCAGCTCTCTCCACGTCATTATCTGCAGCCGCAAGAAGCTTACTTACCACACTCTCGATATCGTCACCGATATATCCGGCCTCAGTAAGTGATGTGGCATCGGTTATGGCAAGTGGCACATCTAAAAGCTTTGGAAGAGTCTTTACCAGATATGTCTTTCCTGAACCTGTAGGTCCGATCATGAGCATATTTGATTTCTCAATCTCCACACCATCATATTTATTTGAAGCCTGCTTTGCAGTGGTATTCTCTTCCTGCGCCTTATGCTTATTGTCAGCCATGACACGCTTTGTAGTGGTTATATACTGCAACCGACATGACCTTCTTTGCATGCTCTGACCTACCACATAATCATCAAGACTCGCCTTAATCCTATGCGGTGCAGGAATTGAGTGAATGTCAAGAATCGGCTCGACCTTTTTCTCTTCCTTTGGTTTTTTTCTTCTTAAGCTTCTGGCTGTTTGGTATGCCTCCTGTCAGATCTGACAAATTTATCATGCTGATATTGGGCATATTGCCAAAAATCCATATTGCTTATATTTCCCAGATTTCCGAGGTTACCAAAATTACCGTTGCTCATGGAGTCAAAGGTCTTTTGCATACAATCGTTGCAGATGCACAGGTTCGGCTGGATATGTATCATCTTGCCTGCCACGCTCTCCGGTCTGCGGCAGATATAGCAGACATCCTCGTAGTCGTTTGACTTGTTATCGTTTGTATTATCTATGTTATTTGTAGTGTCTTCCTTTTTTATCCTGAATATTGTCAGGTACTTCCTTGAAATCATCATTATTCATAGGTGAATTACCGCCTTTGTATCATTTGGCTGCTTTATCAGCCATTTAACTATTATACACTACTGAATAAATGCGTGCAAGCAAGCTGAGGCGCTTTTAAAAAAAAGAACCGACAGATCAAAAGACCTGTCGGTTCCATTTTCTTAATATCTATCATAACAGCTCCATAAGAAGCTTATTGACAACAGCAGGATTTGCCTTGCCCTTTGTAGCCTTCATAGTCTGACCTACAAGTGCTCCGATGGCTTTCTTCTTGCCATTGTGGTAATCCTCCACTGCCTGTGGATTTGCATCGATGACAGCCTGGATTGTGGCTTTAAGCTCACCCTCATCATTCATGCTCTTAAGACCGTTCTCCTCGACATACTGCTCAGGGTCGATATCATCCGAAATATTTTCTCAAATACTTCCTTTGCAACAGATGAGTTGATCGTGCCTGCATCTACCAGATCTACAAGCTTTGCAAGGTTTACAGGTGAGAATTTTATCTCATCTGCATCCATATCGTTATCCTTTAACAGTCGCATTGTCTCAACCATCAGCCAGTTTGAAACCTTCTTTGGCTTTATTGCAGGCTTTGCAGAAGCAGCCTCAAATATATCTGCCATATGCTTTGACTCTGTGAGAATCTTTGCATCATACTCCGGGATGTCGTATTCCTTCAATATAACGTGCAAGCTTCTGTGGACAAGAAGTCAGGCTGCTTTCCCTTTATCTGTGCAATCCATTCATCGGATACGACGATCGGCACCAGGTCCGGCTCAGGGAAATATCGGTAGTCCTGTGCATCCTCTTTTGAACGCATCGCATGTGATGATTCCCTTGTTGTCATCCCATCTACGGGTCTCCTGTACTACCTTTCTGCCCATCTCAAGAAGCTCTATCAACGCTCACGCTCACCCTCGATGGCATGTGCAATAGCCTTGAAGGAGTTAAGGTTTTTCATCTCAGTACGTGTACCAAACTTCTTTGGCGCCCTTTTCTGACTGAGATGTTGACATCCGCACGCATGGAACCCTCATTCAATTTACAGTCAGATGCTCCCAGATACTGGATGGTCTGACGCAGTTTCTCAAGGTATGCGATAACCTCCTCAGCGGAGCGCATATCCGCTCTGATACTATCTCTATAAGAGGTACTCCGGAACGGTTGTAATCTACGATAGATACGTCCTCCCACTCGTCATGTACGAGCTTTCCGGCATCCTCCTCCATGTGGATTTCATGGATTCTGACGTTTTTCTTTCCGTTTGCTGTCTCAATTTCCACTGAACCATTGCGACAGATTGGCAGATAAAGCTGTGATATCTGATAGTTCTGTGGGTTATCCGGATAAAAATAGTTCTTTCTGTCAAATTTGCTGTACTGTGTGATAGTACAGTTAGTGGCAAGTCCTACTGCCACTGCGTACTCTACAACCTGCTTGTTTAAAACCGGAAGTGAGCCCGGCTGTCCTGTGCAGACAGGACATGTATGTGTATTTGGTGCGCCTCCGAAAGCTGTGGAGCAGGCGCAAAAGATCTTTGTTTTTGTAGCTAACTCTACATGGACCTCAAGTCCGATGACTGTCTCATAGTTTTCATATCCTTTTTGCCTCCTTCCTACTGTGCACCGGCAGATTTATTGGTGTCTGCTGCATTTTTTGTTACTGTACTCCTCCGCAATAGCGCTGCGATTATGCTCTCTTGTTTTTTCAAAGCTGTAGGCTGCACGGATGATATTCTTCTCCTTAAAGCAGTCTCCGATGAGCTGTAATCCGATTGGAAGTCCGTTTTTGTCCATGCCGCACGGAAGCGATATTCCCGGAAGTCCTGCAAGGTTTACAGATATGGTGTAGATATCACCGAGGTACATCTGGATTGGATCATTAAGCTCTCTCAAGCTTTGGGCTGTGGTTGGTGCTGCCGGTCCGAGTATCACATCATATTTGGCAAAGGCATCATCAAAGGCTTTTTTGATAAGTGCCTTTACTCTTAAGGCCTTTAAGTAATATGCATCATAATATCCTGATGAAAGCACGAAGGAGCCGAGCATGATTCTTCTCTTTACCTCAGGTCCAAAGCCCTCAGAACGCGATTTCTTGTACATGTTGTGAAGGTCTGTGTACTCCTTTGTACGGTATCCGTATTTGACACCGTCGAATCTGGCAAGGTTTGAGCTTGCCTCAGCACAGGCGATTACATAGTAAGCCGGGATGGCATACTCTACAAGTCCGAGGTCAAATTCTTCCACAACAGCACCTTTTTCTTTAATTCATCTGCCGCTGCAAGGATTGCCGATTTTACCTCCGGGTCAAGTCCATCTCCGAGATAATCCTTTGGAATACCAATCTTCATACCCTTTACGTCATCGATAAGCGCCTCTGTAAACTTCAAATCGTCTCTGTTTACTGATGTCGAATCCTTCGTATCATATGAAGCGATTGCCTCAAGTATAGTAGCACAGTCTGTGACATCCTTTGCGATAGGTCCAATCTGGTCAAGCGATGAGCCATAGGCAATGAGGCCATATCGTGAAACTGTGCCGTAGGTTGGCTTGATTCCTGTCACACCACAGAAGGAGCTTGGCTGTCTGATTGATCCGCCTGTATCTGAACCGAGTGCAAACGGTACCTCCTCTGCTGCAACTGCTGCACAGCTTCCGCCTGATGAACCGCCCGGTACGTGCTCTGTATTCCATGGGTTTTTGGTTGCTCCAAAGGCAGATGTCTCTGTGGTGCTTCCCATGGCAAACTCATCCATGTTGGTTTTTCCAACGATGACACAGCCTGCATCCTCAAGGCGCTTAACAGCCTCCGCTGTGTATGTAGGGATGAAATTGTAGAGTATCTTTGATGAACATGTGGTGAGAAGCCCTTCTGTACACATGTTATCCTTTATGGCTACAGGCACACCCGCAAGCGCTCCTTTTAGCTCTCCCGCATCAATTTTTGCCTGAACCTCTGCTGCTTTTTTAAGTGCACCCTCTTCGTCTATTGTGACAAAGCTGTTTATCTTTTCTTCTTTTGCTTTTATAGAAGCAATTGCAGCCTTTACAGCCTCTTCCACTGTAACTTCCTTTGCCTGTATTTTTCTTGCCGAGTTCCACGGCAGTTAAAGACATTAAATCCATTTTTCTCCTCCTTGCCGTTATTCGCCGATTGTCTTTGGTACTTTGAATCCGCCGTCCTTCTTGACCGGTGCATTGGCAAGTGTAGCTTCACTTCCATCACCGTTTGTGACAACATCATCTCTGAATACATTGTTTACAGGGAATACGTGGCTCATAGGCTCAATTCCCGAAGTATCAAGCTCCTCAAGCTTATCGATATAATCAAGCATATCTGCCATATCCTTCTTGGCAGCCTCTGCCTCCTCCGGTGAAAGCTCAAGCTTTGCAAGGATTCCGACATACTCCATAGTCTCGTCAGAGATTACGTTTCTCATAACTCCGTCCTCGCCCATCACCTTTGTGGTAACAGCCTGCTGCTCAGGAGTCTCCTCCTCAGGTTCCTCGTCAAGCGCTGCACTTCTGACCTTTGCATATACCGCTTCATCGCATATACCCTGATTGTTGAAGCCTGCATGGCGGAGAGTACCTTCATAATCCATGCCTGCCGCAGCCATCACCTTGCCTGAATTTGGATTTTCAGTATCATGTCTGGCCCATACACGTCCGGCACCGACCTCATTGATGAAAAAATCTGATGATAGCTGTGAGTGCCTCTGTCATATATCCTTTATTAAAAAACTGACTTCCTAAGCAATATCCAAGCTCAATGCTCTCCGTCTTTTCATCAATGCTCACAACCGAAATATTGCCGATAGGCTGCTCAAGGTCATTAGCTCAATAGCCCAATTGTAATACTCTGTATTGTCATACTGTGCAATCCAGCTCTTTATCATATCCTCTGCCTCATCAACACTCTTGTAAACAGGCCATGTAAGATACTTAACTGTCTGCTCATCGGAAAACCAGTTGTAAAAAACATTTTCCGCATCTTCTATTTCAAATCTTCGAAGAGTAAGCCGCTCTGTGGCGATTTCTCTTGTTCCTATATGATTCATACGATATCCTTTCTCTCTTTCCTGATATTTTATTTGGAATGTACCAATATCTGCCCAGGGTGCGCATCAACCCCTGCAGCGCATGGGTGTATATATATTGTGAAGACAAATTTTTAACAGTTCCGGACGCTCACAGCCTGTAATACCTCTCAGCATACCCTCCTGCCAATAACCTATCCGCAGGAAATGTCGGAACAAGCTTAAAAATTTTCTGAACAAAATATATACACATGCCACCACACAGCCTGCATGCGCACCCACCATAATTAAATCCTGCATATCGGGGACTGCCAAAGCCTGCAGCCGGGTGCGCTAAACACCCTGCAAAGCATGGGTGTATATATTTTGCGAAGACAAATTTTTAACAGTTCCGACGCTCACAGCCTGTAATACCTCACAGCATACATCCTGCCAACAATCTATCCGCAGGAAATGTCGGAACAAGCTTAAAAATTTTCTGAGCAAAATATATACACACATGCCACCACACATCCTGCATGCGCACCCGCCACAACCCCAAAGCTGTGACCTATGGCTCCAATCTGCTGAGATCACGAGGAAACAGCGTAGCCTCACGCACATTGTCCTCTCCGATAAGCTGCATTGTAAGTCTCTCAAGTCCTATTCCAAGACCTCCATGTGGCGGCATGCCGTGCTTAAAGGCTGAAAGATAGCTCTCCATACCCTCTGTCTCCATGCCTCGCTTTGCGATTTTTTCCATAAGCTTGTTGTAGTCGTGGATTCGCTGGCCGCCTGTTGTGATTTCAAGACCTCTGAAAAGCAGGTCAAAGCTTAAGGTGTATGTCTCATCTGCCGGATCATCCATGGCATAGAACGGTCTCTTCTTTGAAGGATAATGTGTGACAAATACAAAATCACTGCCATACTCTTCCTTGAAGTACTGTCCGATAAGTACCTCCTCCTCCGGCTCTAAGTCGAATGGGTTTCTGAACTGTCTGTTATATTTTTCTGCGACACGTTGCTTTGCCTCGTCAAATCTGACTCTTGGTATGCTTGTCACGTCAGGCAGCTTAATCTTTAAAAGCTCAAGCTCCTTGGCGTATGAGGTCTTTAAAAGCTCCATGGTGTACTGCAAAAAGCCGGTCTCCATCTCCATGATATCCTCGAAGCCGTCAATGTAGCCCATCTCGAAATCGAGTGATGTATACTCATTCAGATGTCTCTTTGTATTGTGCTTTTCTGCTCTGAAAACAGGTGCAGTCTCAAATACCCTGTCAAAAACACCTACCATCATCTGCTTGTAAAACTGCGGGCTCTGCTGTAATATAGCCGGTCTGTGGAAATATTCAAGCTTGAAGAGGTTGGCTCCTCCCTCGGCTGACTTTGCACCAAGCTTTGGCGTATGAATTTCTGTAAATCCATTATTATAAAGGAAATCCCTAAAGCCCCTTGTGATGCCCTCCTGTATACGGAACGTAGCACGCTCTCTTGGATTTCTGAGTGCCACTGCCCTGTTATTGAGCTTTGCCTCAAGCGAAGTATTCAGTTTCCATTTGTTGATCTGAAGCGGCATAGGCTCCGCCGGCTCAGATAAAATTGTGATAGTGTCAAGACGAAGCTCGAAGCCGTTTGGAGAACGGTCATCACTCTTGTATGTGCCGCATACCTCCACGGTATCTGCTTCCTTTAGATCATCGACGCTAAACTGGGATTTGCCCGGCTCGTATACACACTGTATGAGTCCGTCCCTGCGTCTTAAGACGATGAATGCAACCTCACCCATATCTCTTATGGTGTGAATCGCACCCTTTACTTTGATGTTTTTGCCCTCGTAGTCGCCTGCAAGAATTTCTGCGATACCGAGGTCTTCCTTTTGAACTGCTCCTGTTAAAAATTCCATATTTTTGTGCTCCTTTGATTTTTTAAGCGGGACGGAAAAAAAGCCCCGGAGCATATCAAATTAATGAAATGCTCAGGGGCGAAAATTCTAAAAATATTCCGCGGTACCACCCGCTTTGAGAAAAAGGACTGTTCCTGTTTCTCCACTCTTATCCGTAACGTGGATGAATCGTATCTGCCTACTTTTGATATATAAAAGCTTAATTCACATACGATAAACCTATCTATGCAATAAACCATATCAATCGTTCAACAGATCTGCTCCGGTAGTGTTCCTGCAATCAGCTCTTCCAAACAGCGCTCTCAGTCGGTGACGCTGTATTCCTGTCGGTGTCTGGTGATCCAAGTCTCCTTCAACGCATTTATTGTTTTTGTTGTTTAACGTTATAACACAATAAACTTATTATTTCAACCCATCATAGTCAAAACTTAAGAAAATAAAGTATAGGAATATATTATAGTTTTTCTTAATTGTGGTTATAACAGAGCCTTCTTTTGCAACAATTATTAAATAAATTTAGGCTATTCCCTATTGCCTTTATTGAATTCGTATTGTAGAGTATATTTGGTATATGTAATTAATAATAATGAGGCAGGTAACACTTACTGAAAAAACTATTATTTTTTGATATAGACGGCACTCTCGTTGATTTCGGCAATAGCACCATGAGCCCATCAACCGCTGATGCTCTAATAAACGCAAAACAAAACGGTCACATGATTTTTCTTTGCACAGGACGTAGTTACAATCAGATTTATCCATCAGTAAAAGCCTTTGATTTTGACGGCGTGGTGGCTGCTGCCGGCGGCTATGTCACTGTGGGTGATAAGGTAATTGCACATCATGTCTATGGGCAGAATCTGTTACAGAAGGTTCTTGACACTGTTGGTGACAACGACACAGGACTTATCTTCCAGACAAGGATAAAAGCATCACCAACCACAAGTGGTGACAAATTCATATCAGCATTCTCAAAGCAGTTTGACATGCATGTGATACAGGACAACCCGACATTTAAGGATATCGTGATTGATGATGAATTATCAAGCTTTTCTAATCGATACGCCGATGTTGAAAGCACCATTTACTGCAATTGCAACTACCACATTGATGATTTAAGAAAGCTCCTCGGCGATGAATTCGTAGTAACCCTGAGCAGCTTTAAAGAGCCTGAACCTTACAGCGGTGAGATTACATTGCGCGGTGTCAACAAGGCAACCGGCATACGTGATGTGGTAGAGTTTCTTCACATGAGTCAAGCTGATACAATAGGCTTTGGCGATGGCCAGAATGATTTTGATATGCTGCGCTACTGTGATGTCGGTGTTGCCATGGGCAATTCCAGCGATGAAGTCAAGGCTGTTGCCGATATAGTGACAGACGATATCAAAGAAGATGGGCTTAAAAAATGCCATGGTGCATCTTGGACTTGTCTAAAAATGCACCATGGCATACCCTATGCCTCAATATTCATGAATCTGTCCCACTCGCACTCGTCTTTTGATGCCGATACAATCAAGGTGTACGAGCGCTCATCTGTTCCATCGAATACGAAGGTATAATTTTCATTCTCCTTCTCGATTAAATATGCGTATCCGTCAAGAAAATTGTTGAAGGTGTCAATATAATCTGCCTCATCTATCTCCTCGTCAGCCGTGGTGCTCTTTAAGTTGCCATCGGCATCATATGTCTTAAAGCCCTCGCGTATGAATGAAATAATATTTGCATCTGAAAGCTTTAATATAAGGCTGTTTGTCCTCATATCACGGATATCTCTGTTTTTAGAATTATCTGCCTTTATGATTACGTTGTCAAGGCAGATTTTGAAGGTGCCAAAGCTCATCATGATATCGCTCACATGCACATCCGAAAATTTGAAATGTGTAAACTCGTTTTCTGTCCTGAATTTCATCTCCGTATATACTCATGCCGATATTTTATCAGATAATTTTGCTTTGGGCAACTTACATTTTATAATGTGCCGTACAGCTCAAGTGTATGGCCTACACTGCCCACACCTATAAAAATAATAGTCGCTTTGAGTGTCACCATCTGCAAAGATACTGTCCGTACATCTTTATATTGCAAAAGAAAAGTGCTGTGCGGCTTGATGCAGTAGCGATTCCATATCCCTTGTTTGACACGACAAGCGGCAGCCTCTGCTGTCTGCCTCGGGCTGCAAGAAATATATCTGGCTTTTGTTTGTCAAGAGGCTGCTCTTTTTGCAGCCTTACTTACTTCCTTAATCTTAATTTTATTTGCCATATCTGTAGCAGTACATTGTGTTTGATTTTCCCTGTCTTTTACGCGACCGGAAGTACCATGACCCCTGCACCCAAACTGTGCAGTTTCAATATCATCATCTGCTATTTCTATATGTTTTTTAAGCTCAGCGAGACACCTTGAGAGCCTCTGCCTCATCACGGCACACGACAGCTATCGTCTCATAGCCTTCACTCTGCCAGCCTTTTATCGTGTCAACCGATGCCGAAATCAGTGAGCGCACATTGGCATACTCCCTGTGCACTGCGTTTCCATGCCAACAGAATTTTTTCAAGAGCTTCAAACCATTCTTTACTGCCGCAGTATGCTGTTGCAAATGTCAAATTGCTGACTTCATGTATGCTATAGCTTTGTCAGTCCCAATCCTCGTACAAAAGCCTTGTAAAGCTGCTCCATAGTCATCTGTTTTATGCCGTACAATATCAAAGTATGCCATCATGCCAAATCCTGTGCCTCATCAATATAAATGTGACTCGCCTCATTGCAACCGTTGTCTCATGAGCCTGCAAATATGCGCAAAACGCTGCCAGAATCCCTCCGAGCACTGCCTTTATTCCTTTGGAATATCTTTGTCATATTCATCTTTCCTTCTGACTAAGCAGAATCAAAAAAGTCATCCTCTGCAATCTCATAGGTGCGTCGTTTAAATCAATCAAAGTACCCCTCTGAGCTCACTGTGTACTTACATTCAAGACGCATTATACGTTCCACAGGGCAAGTCCCTCCTACCTTGTCCTGTGCCTCGTAGACATCTCTTAAATCATCTAAATCATCTGTCAGCTTTTTTCCACAGATTCCTTTGCACGGTCCAGATTATCCTGTGCAATCCCTATGATATTTTTGAAGCTGTCTCTGCTCGTCTTTTAATGAAATTCCCGGTAAATCATTTTCTGTGCCCATCATGCCTCCACGACTTATATATGCTGTGATTATACTATACTTTTAATCTCATCTATCCTGTCAACACAGGCAAAAGCATCTTTTTTTTCAGTTCCTCATCAGGCTGTGTCAAATCCGGCACCATGACAACCTTACAGCCTGCAGAATATGCACTTTTGACACCATTTGGTGAATCCTCTACCGCCATGCACTCCTCAGGTGCCAGCTTAAGCTCGCTGCATGCAAACTCATACACATCAGGTGCCGGCTTTCCATGCTCCACCATAGGTGCACAGATGATCTTGTCAAAATATCCGTAGAGCCCTATCTTTTTAAGATATTTCTCAGCTCTTTCTATATCATTCGCTGTGGAAATCGCTCTGTGAATGCCTTTTTTCCTTCAAATATGTAAGTATCTCGATTGCACCGGGCTTAAGCTCAATACCCACCTTTTCCAGATGTGTTCCTCCATGATTTTTCTCCGATATGCCCTGATTTTATTATAATCCATATCCGGATCATGAAACATATCCTTAAGATGCTGCGGTGCATACGGCTGCCCGAGGCTTCGCATTGAAAGCGCCTGCTCATCTGTCATCTCATAGCCGAATTGCTTAAGTGCCATCGGCCAGAAAATACGATAATATTTCTCGGTATCTATGAGTGTTCCGTCCATATCAAATATTACTGCTTTTACCATTGGTTCTCCTTACGTTCTGTCTGGCTTTACTACGCTTCACCTGTTAATTTCACCACGGTCATATCATGGTGCATGGCCTTTATCACCGGGCCAAACATGTCCTTTGTCTTTATCCTGAGGCTGGATGTATTTATGCATGGATGACATCCAACCCACTCACCTTTTAGCACATCCTCATCCACTAGAAGTACCTATATATACCGTAAATGCCGTTGTGTCTATTCTCTGATATTCGATTCCCAGTTTGTCCAAAAAATCGTATGTACGAATTTCTTTTATCCGGTCTGCCTGTGGTATCTGTCGGTCTTCCATTCTGTAATTGCATTTGTGCCTCCTGAAATTAATTATCGCAGCTGTGTTCAGCACCGTAACCGCTGCTATTATTCTCTTTTTAATTGCTATAGCTATAGATTATACACCCCTTTTTATGTATTCTAACAAGCCCCGGCATCCACTGATTACATCATCAAAGGTCGCATCAAAATCACCTGTATACCATGGATCTGCAACATCGCGCGCTGCTGTAAAGCTGGCGATTTGTCCCCGTAATCAGCAAATGACAGCATCTTAAATATCTTCTGCTGACTGTCACTGCCACCTGCAATCCTTGTCATATTCCTGATATTTGCAGTGTCCATTCCAATCAGAAGGTCATAGTAAAATAATCATCGCGCGTCATCTGTCTCGCGCGGTGTGAAATAAGAGGAATATTCTC
>VOFG01000405.1_pt1 | contig 24000 bp, 36 predicted proteins | sample 5384171 | NCBI WGS metagenome assembly VOFG01 (sample SAMN12384726, study PRJNA508395) | human gut metagenome | isolation source: healthy gut F | host: Homo sapiens | reverse complement strand
AGCCGATGGGGAGTGCCCTGGCGCAGCTTGAAGTTAGCAACGCTCTTCTTGGCACGGCAGACGACTGCCTTCTGGCCAGTGATCTGGCCCAGATCCTTCATGACAGCTTCCAGGATCTTCTCGTTGTCATGACAGCCTTGACGACGTCGCCCTTCTTGACGGTGCCGCCGGGGGCTGCCTTCTTGACAGAGCAGACCACGACGTCACCAATGTTTGCGTATCTCTTGCGGGAGCCGCCCAGCACGCGGATACACATAAGCTCCTTCGCGCCGGTGTTATCAGCTACCTTGAGATAGGTCTGCATCTGAACCATATCAGATATCTCCTTTCAAACTGTGCAAAGCAGCGGGCAAAGATTACTTTGCCTTCTCAACGATACGGACCAGGCGCCAGCGCACATCCTTGGACAGGGGCGGCACTCCATGATCTCAACACGGTCACCGATGCCGCACTCGTTCTGCTCATCACGAGCCTTGAACTTGGCGGTACGCTTCAGGATCTTCTTGTACAGGGGTGCTGCACGCTATCCTTAACGGCAACAACGATGGTCTTATCCATCTTGTCGGACACAACGACACCCACGCGGGTTTTTCTCAGATTACGTTCTTCCATCGTTTAACCTCCTTACTGCTTCTCAGCCAGAACGGTCTTCACGCGTGCAATGTCTTTTTTGACGGTTTCGATACGGCCGGGATTCTCAAGCTGGTTGATCGCGTGCCGGAAACGCAGGTTAAACAGCTCGGCCTTCAGGTCTGCCAGCTTGCTGGTCAGCTCTGCGGTCTGCATTTCGCGGAGTTCATTAGCCTTCATTGGTGCCATCCTCCTTCACGGAGTCCTCACGGACTGCAAATTTGCACTTGATGGGCAGCTTGTGCATAGCCAGGCGCAGTGCCTCACGAGCAGTTGCCTCATCGACATCTGCCAGCTCGAACAGAACGCGGCCGGGCTTCACAACAGCGACCCAGTATTCGGGAGAGCCTTTACCGGAACCCATGCGGGTCTCAGCGGGCTTTTCAGTCACGGGCTTATCGGGGAAGATCTTGATCCACACCTTGCCGCCACGCTTGATGTAACGAGTCATGGCAACACGAGCAGCCTCGATCTGGGTGGAAGAGATCCATGCCGGCTCCAGAGCAACAAGGCCGTACTGGCCCTGGCACACCACGTTGCCGCGGGTAGCCTTACCGGTCATACGGCCACGGTGCACGCGGCGGTACTTAACGCGTTTAGGCAGTAACATTATTTGTTGCCTCCTTCCTTCTTCTGAGCGGTCTTAGCGCTCTTCAGGACTTCGCCCTTGTAGACCCACACCTTGACGCCGATGCGGCCGTAGGTGGTAGCAGCCTCTGCAAAGCCGTAGTCAATGTCCGCGCGCAGCGTCTGCAGGGGAATGGTGCCCTCGTGATAGCTCTCGGTACGAGCGATATCAGCGCCGCCCAGACGGCCGGAGCACATTGCCTTGATGCCCTTTGCGGGAACGGTTGCGCGATCGCGGGGGCTCATGGCATTGCGCATGCACTGCTTCATGGCACGGCGGAAGGTCACGCGGTTCTCCAGCTGACGAGCGATATCCTCAGCAACCAGCTGAGCGTTGGTAGCAGCGCTCTTGACCTCGATGACGTTGACGATGACAGTCTTGCCATACTCCTTGGTCAGCTTGTTCTGCAGAGCAACGCGCTCTTCGCCGCCCTTGCCGATGACCATGCCGGGCTTAGCGCAGTAGATGTTGACAGTTACGCGAGGAGCGGAAGTGGAAGGATCCACAGTACGCTCGATCTCGATCTTGGGCACACCAGCATCCTTCAGCTGAGCCTTCAGCTCAGTGCGGATCTTGTGGTCCTCGACGAGGTTATCGCTGAAATCCTTCTTGGAGGCAAACCAGCGGCTGTCCCAGTCTTTAATAACGCCGACACGAATGCCGTGCGGATTTACTTTCTGGCCCATTGTTTTCCCTCCTTACTCTTTCTCTTTCAGAACAACGGTCATGTGGCTGGTGCGCTTCAGGATGCGGTAGCCGCGGCCCTGTGCACGAGGCATCATGCGCTTCAGCGTCGGGCCGGGGCAGACGTAGCACTCGGCGACGTAGAGGTTGTTCTTGTCCATATTGAAGTTGTTTTCCGCATTAGCGGCTGCAGACTTCACCAGCTTCAGAAGGGGCTCACAAGCTGCCTTCGGGGTGTACTGCAGGATTGCCAGCGCTTCGTCCAGGGGCTTGTTACGGATCAGGTCCATAACGATAGACACCTTACGAGGACTAATGCGGGCATAACGAAGAATTGCCCGAGCTTCCATGTTGTGTTCCTCCCTCTATTACTTAGAATTACCAGTGTGGCCCTTGAAGGTACGGGTGGGAACGAACTCGCCCAGCTTGTGGCCAACCATGTCCTCAGTCACATACACAGGCACATGCTTGCGGCCGTCGTGGACGGCAAAGGTGTGACCAACGAAGTCAGGGAATATCGTGGAGGCACGGCTCCAGGTCTTGATGACCTGCTTCTTGCCGGAAGCGTTCATCGCTTCAACGTGCTTCATAAGAGCAGCCTGGACGAAAGGTCCTTTTTAATGCTTCTACCCATTGTCTTAAACTCCTCTCTTACTTACCTGCACGCTTCACGATCAGCTTATCGGAGCGCTTATGATGCTTGCGAGTCTTGAGACCCAGAGCGGGCTTGCCCCAGGGAGTCATAGGACCGGAGTGACCAACAGGTGCGCGGCCCTCACCACCACCGTGGGGATGGTCGCATGGGTTCATAACGGTACCACGGCTGCCGGGACGCACGCCCATGTGGCGCTTACGGCCTGCCTTGCCCAGGTTGACGTTCTCGTGGTCGATGTTGGAAACCTGGCCGACAACTGCGGTGCAGTTCAAGGGCACGTTGCGCATCTCGCCGGAGGGCAGACGAACCAGAGCGTAGCCGTTCTCCTTAGCCATCAGCTGCGCCATGTTGCCAGCGGAACGAACCAGCTGAGCGCCGCGGCCGGGATACAGCTCGATGTTGTGGATGATGGTACCGACGGGGATGTTCTCGAAGGGCAGGCAGTTGCCGGGCTTGATATCGGCAGACTTGCTGCTGATGACCACATCGCCCACCTTCAGGCCATCGGGAGCAATGATGTAGCTCTTGACGCCATCGGTGTACTCGACCAGAGCGATGAAGGCGCTGCGGTTCGGATCGTACTCGAGAGTCTTAACGGTAGCGGGGATATCGGTCTTCTGACGCTTGAAGTCGATGACACGATACTTGGTGCGGTTGCCGCCGCCCTGATGACGGACGGTGATACGACCGGTATTGTTGCGGCCGCTGTGCTTCTTCATGGGCTCCAGCAGGCTGCGCTCGGGAGCGACCTTAGACAGGACGCTGTAATCCGTGACGGTCATGCCGCGGCGGCCCGGAGTAGTGGGGCCATACTTTTGATAGCCATAGTGCTATTCTCCTTTGTTTATCTTATGAATTATTATCGGGGTCATATCCCCATAGAGGAACCCTCGGCGGGTTCGGCTTAGACCATGCTGTTGAAGAACTCGATCTCCTTGGAGTCCTTGGTCAGGGTCACGATCGCCTTCTTGGATGCAGCGGTGTAACCGGCGTGCATGCCCTGGCGGCGGAAACGGCCGCGCACAGAGATGGTGTTGACCTTTGCGACCTTAGCGCCCGGGAACAGGACCTCAACGGCCTGAGCGATCTCGACCTTGGTAGCATCGGTAGCGACCTTGAAGGTGTACTTCTTGTCAGCGATGCCAGCCATGGAGTTCTCGGTAATGACCGGCTTCAGGATGATATCATGTGCGGTTTTCATTAGCCAAGCACCTCCTCGAGCTTCTTAGCTGCGTCGACGCTGATGATCAGCTTGTCGGCGTTCAGCACATCGTAGGTGTTCACGCTGCCTGCGAAGGTGGTCTTCACACCGGCAATGTTGCCAGCGCTCTTGACGAACTTTGCATCGACAGTCTCATTGACCAGCAGGTTCTTCTTGCCGGCGCCAACAGCGTTCAGCATTGCAACCACGGTCTTGGTCTTGTACTCATCGCAAGCGAACTTGTCAACAACGACCATGTTGCCATTGGCAGCCTTGTCGGACAGAACGCTCAGCAGAGCCAGGCGCTTGACCTTGTTGTTGATGTGGTAGTTGTAGCTGCGGGGCTTGGGGCCCAGAGCGACGCCGCCGTGAGTCCACTGCGGTGCACGGATGGAACCCTGACGAGCGTGGCCGGTGCCCTTCTGACGCCAGGGCTTCTTGCCGCCGCCGGAAACTTCCATGCGGATCTTGGTGTTCTGGGTGCCCTGACGCTGGTTGGCCAGGAAGTTCACCACAGCAATGTGGACAGCCTTCTCGTTCGGGGTGATACCGAACACGGCGTCGGAAAGCTCGATCTCGCTAACATGCTGACCGTTCATATCGACTACATTAAACTTTGCCATTGTAGCTTTCCTCCTTACGCCTTCACGCTGTTGGCCAGGGTGATGATGGTGCCCTTGGAACCGGGGACAGCACCCTTGACAGCGATCAGATTGTTCTCGGTGTCAACCTTGACAACGGTCAGGTTCTGCACGGTAACGCGCACGCAGCCCATGTGGCCGGGCAGGCGCTTGCCGGGGAACACGCGAGCAGGGGTAGAAGTGGAACCGTTAGAACCTGCATGACGAGCAACAGGACCGGTGCCGTGGCTCTCACGCAGACGGTGCTGACCGTAGCGCTTGATAACGCCCTGGTAGCCCTTGCCCTTGGAAACGCCCACAACGTCCACCTTGTCGCCCTGCTGCGAAGACATCAGCCTTCAGCACGTCGCCAACGTTCATTGCGGAAACATCTTCCAGACGGAACTCGCGCAGGGTCTTCTTGGGGGCAACGTTTGCCTTCTTGAAGTGGCCTGCAGCTGCCTTGTTGACCTTCTTGGCGGAAACCTCGCCGAAGCCCAGCTGAACAGCCTGGTAGCCATCGCTCTCGACGGTCTTCTTCTGCACGACGGTGCAGGGACCAGCCTCGATGACGGTGACGGGAACGACCTTGCCGTTCGCGTCGAACAGCTGAGTCATACCGACTTTCTTGCCGATAATGCCTTTAACCATTTTCTTTTCCTCCTGTAAAGGTTATTGGTTGGCAGCGCACGTCACTGCCAACATGACCCCTCGGGAAACGAGGGCATCGAATTTGATCGAGTGTCTTTTTACAGCTTGATCTCGATGTCCACGCCAGCGGGGAGCTGGAGGCTCATCAGAGCCTCGACCGTCTTGTTGGACGGCTTCAGAATGTCGATCAGACGCTTATGAGTGCGGCTCTCGAAATGCTCGCGAGAATCCTTGTACTTGTGGGTAGCGCGCAGAACGGTAACGATCTCACGATCGGTGGGCAGGGGATGGGGCCGGACACGCGTGCACCGGTGTGCTTTGCGGTCTCCACGATCTTCTCTGCTGCGGCATCGATCAGCTGAGCATCATAGCTCTGCAGACGGATTCTGATTTTCTCTTTGACTGCCATTGCTTACGCCTCCTGAAAAATTGATTTTGCCCTAGGCGAGCCGATAAATTGCTCTACACAGTTCCGGGTGTTCCTCGATTTGGCACTATAAAAACCGGTGAACCGCATGGCAGTTCTCCCGGAAACATATTAGCAAATCAAATCCGAACATTGGTTCCGCCCGTTTCGCAGAGGAGTAACTTCTCTGCCGAGGGAACGTATTCCATCGCTGTCAGTAATTCTTTCGCCCGGTTCTAAGATCGGACATACTCCGCGGAAATAACCCATCTCAGCTATCGCCGGATGACAACCTCCCGCATCTACGCATATCGCTGGCCTGCACGACTTGTATCGCACAAGCCCTTTGCAGCCGAGAGTTATTCTATCACACCTTCGTGCATTTGGCAAGTGTTTTTTCGAAAAAACGCAGGAATTTTCTTTTTTATTTGCTCTGTTTTGTCAATAGCCACATTTTCTGTGCAAGATGCATCCGCAATCCGCAGGCTTTTCTGCCGGTGGAAAACTCCGGATTATACCTATTATACAAAGGGAAGCGGCCTCACCCTCTCCGTCACTTCCTTGTGACAGCTCTCCAGGCTTTGCCGGAAGAACCCTTGGCAAAGCCTCTGGCCCAGGGAAACTTTTCCGTACTTGCCAAGGGCTCCTCCGCCTGCGGCCGAAGCAGGGAGCTGGCGCGTAAGCGCCTGAAGGAGTTCGTTTTTTTCTCTTCTTCAGCTGTTCCCTCCAGCCCATCCGGCGAGGCGTGACCCGCGGGGTGATGTAGACCGTGGTGTACACCTCGTACAGCACCATACCGGGTTTGGCCCCGTTGGCTTTCCAGATGTTTTTCACCTCGGTGGTATCCACCGCCACCTTGGCGCCGGTGCCTGCCTTGTAGGTGCTGGAGTAGATGACTGCCAGCTCCGCGGCCTCCTGCTTGGTGGTGTCCGGGATCTCCTCGCCCCGGCTCATGACCACAACGTGGCTGCCGGGGCCTTCTGCACATGGAACCACAGGTCTTTGCCCCGGGCGGTGTGGAGGGTAAGCTTGTCGTTCTGGGCATTGTTGCGGCCCACCAGGATCTCAAAGCCATCGGTGGAAGTGAACCGCAGGAAATCTGCAGGCTTCTGGCGCTTATCCCGCTGCTTGTAGTATTTCAGGTAGCCCTGACTCTTCAGCTCTGCCCGGATCTCGTTGAGGGCCGCTTCGCCGGAAGCGGACTCCACCTCGTAGAGCACCGTTTCCAGATAGGCGATCTCCTTTTCACCCTCTGCCAGCAGATCCACCAGCATCCGGGCGGCGGTCTGCTTCTTTTTGTAGTTCTTGAAGAAGTTCTGGGCGTTCTGGCTGGGGTGAACCGCAGGTCCAGCGGGATGGTCACCTCGTTGCCCTCATCGTACCAGTTGGGCACGGTGATGCTCTTCATGCCCTTCTGGGCCAGATAGAGGTTGGCGGACAGCAGCTCGCCGTACAGGCGCAGCTTTTCGCTTTTGCCGCTGGCGGCCAGCTCTTCCTGCCGGGCGGCCTGCTTGCGGACGGCACGCTCGTACATATTGTGGACGGCCTTGTGCAGCTCCTTGCTTTTGGTGCGCAGGCGTTCCGCGCGGTCCTTCTCAGCGTAGTAGCCCTCCAGCATCGCGTTGAAGGAGGGCCACTCCCGGATAATATATTGCTCACCGTACTGCTGCGGGCGGAAGAAGGTATACTCGACCGGCTTGCCGCTGGGGTCGGTGACGCTGCAGGGGCGTACCGCCGGTTGCGTGCTCTTCCTTCAGCTCGTCAATTGCGGCCATAAGGCTGCGCTTCTGGGCATCGGTCAACTCGTTGGCGGGCAGATGTTCTCCGTCAAAGGCACGCCATGCGGCTTCGCGGCAGACCACCGGCCCTACACCGGCCACCGTTTTGTTCAGAGCATCTGCCACCGGCAGATCTCTCTGGCAGGCCGCTGCCACGATGGATGCGCTGCTCACCAGCAGAAAATCCGGCCGTGCAGGCTTGGGGGGCGTGGTGTAGGGCAGGCCCGGCAGCAGCTGGCGCACATCGCTGTCCTCAAAATCCACCCGCTTGAGTGCGTCAATGATCTTGCCGTTCTGCACCAGAACCAGATTGGAGTAGCGGCCCATCAATTCGGCACACAGGGTGTTGCGCACAAGGTCGCCCATCTCGTTGGTGCACTGGAAATCAAAATAGACGATGCGGTCTCCCGGCTCCATGTGCACATCCAGCAGCCTGCCGCCGGTGAGATGCTTGCGCATCAACATACAGAAGGAGGGCGGCGTTTCCGGGTTTTCAAAGCTTTCTTCGGTCAGGCAGACCGGGCGGAACCGCTGCGGGCCGACAGCAGCAGCGCGTAGGTGTCCGTGCGGGTGCGCAGGGTAATGACCAGCTCATCGCGGGTCGGGTTCAAACAGTTTTGCGATCTTGGCGTCGGTCAGCGTTGCTTTGAGCTCTGCTGCCGTAAGGGCCAGTGTCGCGGCATCCAATGCCATAGTGTTTACCTCATTTAACGATTTTAAATGGCCGCCGCATTCGCTTTGGCCATAATCAGCGGAATTTTTATTTGTATTTGTAATTCGGCAAAGCCTGCGGGCTTTGCCGAATTACAGTTTTCACAGAAGGGGCCGCAGCGGCGATCTTCATCTCAGCCGGAAAATCGCTGCAAGAAATAGCAGCGGCTTTCCCTCCTTTTTACAAATACGTATACGGGTCCCGGTTCTCGGTGCTCACCAGCACTTCCAGCTCCGGCAGGGCGGCGCGCAGCTTTGCAGCCACGGCCGCAGTCACCGGAAACTTCGGTGGCATAGTGGCCCGCAGCAATGAGGGAAAGGCCCAGCCGCTTGGCGTCGATGGCGTGGTGGTGGTTGGCTTCGCCGGTCAGCAGACAGTCGGCGCCCTCATAGCAAGGGCTTCTGCAAACAGACTTCCGCCCGCACCGCTGATGACCGCCAAGCGGTTGACCGGCCGACCCGCATCCACAAACTTTACCTGCACCGCCGGGCCGTTCCGACTGCGTTGCAGCGCGCAGCAAGCTCCTGCTTTGCCTTGCGGGCAAGCTCCGGAACCGCGATTTCTTCAATGGCTCCCACACGGCCGCAGCCCTCGGCAAAGGTCTCCATTCATTCATGTCGAAGATGCCTGCCAGCACTTCGTTCACGCCGCCCTCTGCAGCGTCCAGATTGGTGTGCATACAGACAGCCGAGATGCCCGCCCGCACCAGCTGGAACGGCACATCCTGCGGGCCGAGCCGCTTTTTGAGCGGGTCAAAAATGACCGGGTGGTGGGACACGATCATCTCACACTGCTTTGCGGCGGCTTCCTCCACCACCTCAGGGGTGATGTCCAGCGCCGTCAGCACCCGGTGCACCGCGCCGCCGCAGTCCACCAGCAGGCCGGGATTGTCCCAGCTTTCGGCCAGTTCCAGCGGCGCGATGGCCTGCATTGCTTCGTATACCTGCCGTACTGTTATCATCCTTCTGTCCCCTCTTTTAAAATTGCATCGATCTCGGCGGCAAGCGGACTGCCGTCCGGCACGCCGAGGCGGAGGCGGGGCAGCTTTGCTTTCTGCCAGTCGGCGTAGCCTTTTCCCCTCCGGCCAGCGGCCGGTGCCGCCAAACAGGCACTCGGCGAATGTAGGTTCGTGCGTCTCGCCTGTGTACTCTGCTGCCATGACGGCGTACCAGCGGCCCGCCGCCTGCACCGGGCGGTCGGCTGCAAAGCGGAAGCCGTGCTCCCACAACCAGCGGCGCAGCGCACTCGTGGCGGGTGGCCGGGATCATGATGATCCGCGGCCCGCCGCAGTGAACACCCACGGTGCCTTCTCCAGGATCTCCCATGTGGTCTGGGCGGAAACGCCCGCCAGCACGATGCTGCCTACTTCGTTCTCCGTAAGACAACACAGAAAGACCGTCGCCAAGCCGAAGCTCAGCGCGGTCTTTACAGCCTGCATGTTCCAGCGTCTGCTCTGCCTTTGCCAGCGGGCCGGGCCGCAGGTCGGCACCGATCACCTTCGGGTATTTTCCCGAAGCCGCCAGCACCGCCGTCAGCTTGCCGTGGTCGCAGCCGATGTCCGCCACCGGCTCTCCCGGCCGCACAAGCTCTGCGGCGGCAGCCAGACGCGCATCCAATGTGGGCAGCAATTTATGCCTTCTTTGCGGCCAGATGCTCGTTCAGCTTCTCGATCAGCTCATCGCAGTCCACGCCGTGGACAGCACAGGCCTCCTCGATGCTCTCCCCGCGGGAAGCAGGGCAGCCCAGACAGTGCATCCCGATCTCCATGAAGTAGGGAGCGGTGGTCTGATCCATATCCAGAATGTCGCCGATGATAGTCTCGCGGGTCACCTGCTTTGCGGCCTTGTGTGCCTCTTTTTTGAGCATATTGAAAATATCAAACATGATGCTTTTCCTTTCTGTTTTGGGTGAGATACGGTATAACCTACCGTTCTTCTATACTATACCCTAAACCGGGGCAGTTTTTCAAGAGCCTTGCGGAAAATCCGCCCGGGATTTTCAGCCCTCTTAGGCTCACTTTTCCGCCTGATAGTCCTTTTCCAGCGAGAAGCCGCGCCCGCTCACCTCCGTTACATGGCTCACGATCATAAAGCAGGTGGGGTCGATGGCATGGGCCAGCTTTTCCAGCTTCGGCAGCTGGCGGTTGCTCACGATGCTCAGCAGCACCTGCTCCGGCTCGTGGCTGTAGCCGCCCTCGCCATGCAGCACGGTCACACCGCGGTCCAGCTGGGTGAAGATGGCCTCGCGGATATCATCGGCGTGCTGACTGATGATCTTTACCTCGGTGCGGGTAGTGCCGAAGATGAGCACCTTGTCCAGCACCACCGTATACACGATCACCATCACGATGCCGTACAGACACTGCTGCAGCGGGCTGAACGCCGCCTGCAGGCAGAGGATGAGCATATCGAACACCAGCATACTGGCCGACACCGGGATGTGGAAATATTTGTTCAGCACCAGCGGAGGGATGTCCATGCCGCCGGTGGATGCGCCTGCCCGGATGGTGATGCCCAGCGAAATGCCTACGCCGAGGCCTGCAAAAATGGTGTTGAGCACCAGATCATCGGTGAGCACAAAGCCTAACACCCGCTCCCACAGGGCCAGAAACAGGGGGCTGAGCACGGTGCTGGCAATGGTGGTGATGGCAAAGCGCCGCCCCAGCAGCACCCAGCCCACCAGCAAGCATGGTCATGTTGATGACGAACAGCACACCGGACACCGGCAGTCCCAATGCACGGTTGATGCCCAGTGCGATACCGGTAGCACCGCCGGTGATGAGGCCTGACGGCACAAGAAACAGCACCACCGTGAGCGCATACAGTGCATTGCCCACGATGATGGACAGCGAATTGAATGCGATCTGCTGCTCATATGAAAGCTTTATCATCTTTTGTCCCTCATTCTTGAATTTCTTTCTTCTATGATAACGAAAAAATCCGCATTTATCAAGCGTTTCGCCCATAAATGCGGAATAATCCCGGAATAAATTACTTTTTGTTGTTTACTGCGCAGAGGTCTCCTGCACCGGTTCCTCGTCCTCCAGCAGACGCAGACCGGCGGTATCCGTCACCGGCAGCGAGAACACGATCGCGCCCGCCTTGGGCCCGGCACCGTCCATGATGGCTTTCATGATGCGTGTTCTTTTCCGGTGGTGCGGGCCACGATGAGCACCAGCTCCTTTTTCATTCACCAGCTCCACACCAAGGAAAGGGGCTGCGCCCTCCATGCCAGTGCCCTTGGCGTGGATCACCGTGCCGCCGCCTGCACCCGCGGTGCGCGGGCAGCATCCATAATGGCGCCGGTGTAGCCCTGATTTGCCACCACCAGCAGCAGTTCGTAGCGGGTATCCTTCAAGGTGCTCTCCTCCTTCAATGTCAGCGGCTGGTGCTGGGTGAGGAACATCAGCGCCCTTCTGCCGCCGATGCTGCTCAGCGGCACCGTGAATGCAATGCCGGTGCCCGGCACGTCGATGCGCATTTTGCGGCGCAGGTCTGTCCGGACGGCCTTCCATGTATCCTCTGTCACCACGGCCAGCAGCACGGCCTTCTCGGTCTTTTCCAGACCCAGCGTGGCCAGAGTCTCCCGCACCGCTGTGCCGCTGCCCACCGTGCGCAGGTTCACATCCACGCCGCGCTGCTGGTACAGCTGCAAAAAGGCATCGGTGGAGCGGCGGTCGGTGATGGTCACCATCAAAAACAACGAACTCATGCCGCGCCCCTCCTTACAGTTCAATGATATCATCGTCCGCCAGACCGGCAAAGGCCGCACCCATGGCCGCAGGCTGCAGCGCCGCCGGGCCTTGCGGGTGCGGAGCTGTGCCACCAGGCCCATCAGCTGCACGGTGATGAGCGGGGTCATGGCGACCATCGCGACCACGCCGAAGGCATCGGTGACGATATTGCCGCCCACCGCCACGCAGGCACCCTGCGCCAGCGGCAGCAGGAAGGTAGCCGTCATGGGGCCAGATGCCACGCCGCCCGCGTCAAATGCAATGGCGGTGAACAGCTTTGGCACCACAAAGGAGATGCCGATGGCAAACACATAGCCCGGCACGAGGAACCACAGGATGGAAACGCCGGTGAGCACCCGCACCATGGCAAGGCCCACCGAAATGGACACGCCTGCCGAAAGGGCTGGCCCATGGCCTTGGCCGAAATGGCACCGTCGGTCACCTCTTCCACCTGCTTGTTCAGCACATAGACCGCCGGCTCGGCCATGACGATGAAGTAGCCGATGAGCATACCGATGGGAATGATGATCCAGCGGAAGCTCTGCCCGGCCAGCACCTGACCCAGATAATTACCGGCGGGCATAAAGCCCACATTTCCGCCGGTGAGGAACAGCACAAGGCCCACGTAGGTATACGCAAGACCCACCGCAATGCGGCCCAGCGACCGGCGGTCCATGTGCAGAGCCACAAATTGAAAAAAGCCGAACATCACGATGATGGGCAGCAGCGAGACAGGCGATCTCTTCCAGATACGTAGGCAGGCTGACATGGAACAGCTGCCACAGCTCCACCGAGTCGCTCACCTCCGGCAGCACCGGCGGGATATAGGTGCTGTCCGAAGCGCGGAACACGATGCCCAGAATGAGCACCGCGAGAATGGGGCCGATGGAGCACATGGCCACCAGACCAAAGCTGTCGTCCGCCGCGTGGCGGTCGCCGCGGATGGACGAAACACCCACCCCCAGCGCCATCAAAAACGGCACCGTGATGGGCCCGGTCGTCACGCCACCCGAGTCGAACGCCACGGCAAGGAAATCCTTGGGCACAAACGCCGCCAGAAGAAAGATGATGCCGTAGAACAGCACCAGCAGCTTTGGCAGCGAGATGCCAATGAGCATACGCAGGAAGGCAAACACCAGAAACAGGCCCACGCCCGCCGCCACCGATAAAATAAGGGTGCGGTTCGGGATGGAGGGCACCTGATTGGCGAGCACCTGCAGGTCCGGCTCGGAAATGGTGATGAGAAAGCCCAGCAGAAAGCCGATGCCCAAGATCACCGGCAGCTTCCGGCTTTTGGTGATCACCGCACCCACGCGCTCGCCCATGGGGGTCATGCTCATCTCCGCGCCCAGTGTGAAGAACATGATGCCCACCACGATCATGGCGGCCCCAGCAAAAGCACAGCAGGATGCTGGGCGACACCGGCGCAATGGTAAAGCAGAGCACCAGCACGATGGCTGCAATGGGCAGCACTGCCTGCAGCGCTTCCAATAGTTTTTCCCGCAGTTTCGGGAGGGATGCTTTCAGGATAGCGTCCACCGCCTTTCGCTGTTCTTTGTTTCCAGTTTGTACAAATTGAAAACAAGTATATGAATAGTATACAAGGCAAAAGCCGCCCCGTCAACAAACGGAGCGGCAAAGATCGGCAAAGACGCAGAAGCTTTACAGTTTCTTCCAACTTTGTCTTTATTTCGTCAGATCTCCTGCTTTGCCAGCACGTCCGAGGTGGGGTCTGGAACACCGAGATATTGGCATAGGGGTAAGCCACTTCTTCTGCGGGCAGGCTCTTCATGTAGGCGTCCATGGATTCGGCCACCTTCTGGCCACAGCCACCGCCTCCACGACGGTGCGCGCGCCCATGACGGCGTCGCCGCCGGCGAACACGCCCTCGCGGGTCGTGCTGCCATCCTCATTGACGGTGAGCAGGCCGCGCTGGTTGGTCTCGATGCCGGTGGTGGTCTTGACGAGGTTGCTCTCAGAGCCCTGACTTACCGAGACGATGACGCCGGTGTGGGGGTAGAAAGTCTCGCTGCCCTCCACCTGCGTAAATTTACCGTCCTCGCCCTTGACGGTATCGCGGCAGATCAGGCCGTTCTCCCGGATCTCCACCGGTGCCTTGCAGAAGCGGAAGCCCACGCCCTCCAGCTTTGCATAGCTCACCTCGTACTCGGAGGCGCTGATGCAGCTCTCGTCCCGGCGGGCGTAGCAGGTAACGTGGCGGGCACCGTTGCGGATGGCGGTGCGGGCGCAGTCCATGGCGGAATTGCCCACGCCGATCACGGCAATATCATCGCCCAGACGGAACGCCTTGGAGTTTGCCAGATAGTCGATGCCAAAGGCTACATTGCCCAGCGTCTCGCCCTTGATATGCATGGCGTTTGCCTTCCACAGACCGGCACCGATGAACACGCTCTTGTAGCCGTCGCGGAACAGATCATCGATGGTGATGGTCTTGCCGATGGTGGTGTTGGGACGCACCTTGATGCCCTTCAGCTCCAGATGGCGGTACTGGAAATCGTCCAGCACGCTGTCCGGCAGGCGATAGTTGGGGATGCCGTAGCGCATGACGCCGCCAATTTTATCCCGGGCATCAAAGATGGTCACATCGTAGCCCCAGCGTGCCAGCAGCACCGCAATGGTCAGGCCCGCCGGGCCGGAGCCAACGACTGCCGCCTTCATGCCGTTTTTGGGGGCAGGGCCGGCGGTCATTTTGTTGGCGTAGGTCGTGGAAATGTAGTCTTCAATAATGGAGAAGTGCACCGGGTCGTGGCTGGGCATCCGGTTGCGCACACAGTGGCCCTCGCACTGGTTTTCATGGTTGCACACCAACGCACAAACGGTGGTCAGCGGGTTATTTTCAAACAGCATCCTGCCAGCTTCGTCCATCTGGTTTGCCTTGAGCAGCCGGATGACCTCCGGGATGTTGGTGTGGATGGGGCAGCCCTGCTGGCACAGCGGCTTTTTGCAGCCCAGACAGCGGTTGGCTTCGTCCAGAACATGAAGTGCCATGAAGTTTCCTCCTTATTGCGTGCGGTTTTCTGATTCCGTTCTCATTTGTTGTATCCAACAGTGCATTGCTTTAATCATACACCACAAACCGTCCGGGCACAAGTGTTTCTGCATAAAATTTTTTCGATTATTTTTTGTCAATTCGTCAAAAGATAATTTTTGACGATATACTCCCCCATCGGCCCGGGCACCCGGCGGCACAGTGCGCCAAAGTCGCTGGCTCCTGCCTGTGCCGCCGCCATGCGGGCGCAGGCATCGTTTTCTTTTTCCAGCTTTGCCAGCGAGTGGCTCAGCGGCAGGGATGCATGCTTCAGCAGCACAAGTGCTTCCCGCCTTGCCCCCAGCAAATGCAGATAGGGCGGCAGGGCAGGCACGGTCTCCGCCGTATAGCCCAGTGCCGCGTCCATGGCAAGACGGCGCATCCGGGCCCGGGGGTAACGCACCGTGGTCAGCGCGTCCAGCAGCTGGGGCAGGCCGGTGCAGCTGCGCACGGCGTTTTCCAGCCGGTGGTCCAGCCCCTCGGAAACGCCCCGCACTGCGGCAAAAGGTTCCGGCCGGGCACAGGCCGCCCGCAGCAGAGTGAGCTGACACCGGCCCGCAGCGGTGTAGTCGGTATACGTTCCGTCGATTTCCGCTTTTTTATACAGCTCCAGTGCTTTTTCCGGCACATAAGGAGCCAGCGCATCCGCGCCCTGCTCTGCCCAGAGGGCGCGCAGCGCGCTGGCGCTGGCAAACTGTGCGTGGCCGCTTTCGGCAAGAGCCTGCCCGTGGCCCGCCCCCCCACGCGGGGCAGCGGCACCGGGGTCATGGGTGCCTCCTGTTCCAGAATGGCCTTGCAGTATTCCACTGCCAGATTGTTGTTGGGCTTATCCAGCAGTGCGGCCAGCGCCGTGCCCGGGCAAAGCGCTTCCACCGCTGCCTGCCGCGCCGCCGCAAAGCTGCGGGCACCGGCGGCAAGCCGGCGTTTCAGCTCGGTGCGGTAGGCCTCGCTGTTCAGTACCCGGGCAGCTTCCATCAGCAGGGCTGCGTCCGGCGTCTCTGCCCCGAACACCAGCGCATCGCACCCGGCGGCGGCAAGGATGCGCACCCCCGCCCGGGCAAAAGCCTCTGCCCCCGCACAGGCACAGGGCGCAGGCAGCGCAAATATCAGATCTGCCCCGCACTGCAGGGCGGCCTGCACCCGCACCGCTTCCGGCAGCAGCGGCAGTGCGCCGCGCTGGGTCAGCCCGCAGCTCATGGCCACCGCCACATGCTGTGCTCCCAGCGCTTTTGCCTGAGCCAGCTGCCACGCGTGGCCGTTGTGGAAGGGGTCGTATTCGGCGATGATACCGGCAAATTTCATAGATAAGCTCCTCTGCAGGGGCTGCTGCGCCCTCGGAAAGATTGTTAAATTTATATCGTATATACAGAAAACTGCAGTGGTTTTGCGCATTTGTGGGCAGGATGTACAAAAACCTTGTACACAAGCTTTACCGCTTTGCCCGGGTTGCGGCTTGAAAAGCCGCCCACCCTATTATATAATAAACACAGGAATCTGTAAAATTCTGTCCTCAGGTTTAAAAAAGAGGGCAGAGCAAAAACATACAGGAGGCAACACAGATGAAAGTTCTGGTTATTAACTGTGGCTCTTCTTCCCTGAAATATCAGCTCATCGATATGGACGGCGAGAAGGTGCTGTGCAAGGGCCTGTGCGAGCGCATTGGCATGGAAAGCAGCATGATCACCCATGAGGCAAACGGCCACAAGGCCACCACGCCCGCCATCTTCCCCACCCACACCGAGGCATTTGCCGAGGTCGTGAAGAAGATGACCACCGGCGAAGGCAAGTGCATCAACGACGTCAGCGAGATCGATGCCATCGGTCACCGTGTCGTGCACGGCGGCGAGAAGTTCAAGGAGAGCTGCCTGATCACCGACGAGGTCATCGAGACCATCCGCGAGCTGAGCCCTCTGGCTCCCCTGCACAACCCCGCCGGCATTCTGGGCATCGAGGCCGCACGCAAGGTGTTCGGCAACATCCCCATGGTGGCTGTGTTCGATACCGCTTTCCACAGCACCATGCCTCCGAAGGCTTATATGTACGCCATTCCGTATGAGTACTACGAGGAGCACGGGGTGCGCCGCTACGGCTTCCACGGCACCAGCCACAAGTACGTTGCGCACAAGGCTGCCGAGTATCTGGAAGAGCCCATTGAGCGCCTGAAGCTGATCCCCTGCCATCTGGGCAACGGTTCCTCCATTGCCGCTGTGGATCAGGGCAAGGTCGTGGACACCTCCATGGGCATGACCCCGCTGGCCGGCCTGATGATGGGCACCCGCAGCGGCGACCTGGACCCCTCGGTGGTCAACTACCTGAAGTACACCCTGAACATCACCGGCCACGAGCTGGACGAGATCCTCAACAAGAAGTCCGGCCTGATGGGCATCTCCGGTGTTTCCAGCGACAAGCGTGACGTGGAAGAGGCAGCTGCTGCCGGCAACAAGCGCGCACAGCTGGCTTCCGACATGCTGAACTACCAGATCAAGAAGACCGTTGGCGCTTACATCGCTGCAATGGGCGGTGTGGATGCCATCGTCTTCACCGGCGGCATCGGCGAGCACGACGCAATTGCCCGTGCAAAGGTCTGCCACCACATGGATTGGCTGGGCATCCGCATCGATACCGAGAAGAACAAGCACCCCGTGGGCGATGTGTGCGAGATCACTGCCTGGGGCGCAAAGGTGCGCACTCTGGTCATTGCTACCGACGAGGAGCTGATGATCGCCCGCGACACCAAGGAAGTCCTCGAGAAGTAATCATTTTCCAAAGGTTGTAGAATGGCCTCCGCTGCGCTCAGAAAGATTATTTTTAATTTGTGGTTCAGAAACACCTGGGCTGCTGCACGGAATGTGCGGCAGCCCCTTTTTTGCATCTTCCGGCAGTTATTTTACCCAAATCAGCCCTGTCGGATTGTGCTATCTATACAAATAACAAGGCGAATGGTTGTTTTTGGTTGACAAATTTCAAAAAGAACGGTACAATAGAAAAGTCCTCAATTGGAGGACGTCTATTCATTCAAGCCCCTGGTAAGCTTACTGATCAGCGCGATGGTCCCAAAACCAAAGGTATGGTTACAATCCTTCCGTGGGCAAGAACTAACTAAAGAGGAGATACTACTATGTTTGAAGACAAGACTCTGGTCTGCAAGGACTGCGGTAAGGAATTTGTTTGGACTGCTGGTGAGCAGGAGTTCTACGCATCTCGCGGCTTCGAGAATCAGCCCCAGCGCTGCAAGCCCTGCCGTGACGCCCGCAAGAACGGCGGCGCACGCAGCAACAGCGGTGAGCGTCAGATGTTCGATGCTGTCTGCGCAGCTTGCGGCAAGGCTTGCAAGGTTCCCTTCCAGCCCCGTGAGGACCGTCCGGTCTACTGCTCTGACTGCTTCGCTCGCATGAAGCAGAACTAAGCGCTGATTTTTATTTAAATCGGTAACAAAAAGGCCCGCTGTCGAAAGGCAGCGGGCCTTTTTGTATTCAAAGCTTCTCCAGTCTGCTTACGCAGCCACGACAGAAGGGAGTCTTTCACACCAGCGGCGCAATGAACTTGAGCAGGATGCCCGCCAGATGCAGCAGCTTTTTGCCCTGCCAGATACTTTCTCTCGTCTGCTCCACCCTGCGGCACCGGGTGAGTGTATCCTGAAAATCTGCTTCCATGTTGGCAATGCAGTCGGTGCCGCGCATCCAGACCGCGTTTTCAAAGTGATGGTACAGGCTGCGGTAGTCCAGATTGATGGTGCCCGCCACGGCTTCCACGCCGTCCGCGATGACTATCTTCATGGCATGGGTGAAGCCGGGCGTCCACTCGCTGATCTTCACGCCTGACGACAGCAGCGCCTTGTAGTGCGTTTTGGCCAGCGCATAGGCGAACCGCTTATCCGGCTTGCCGGGCAGGATCAGGTGCACATCCACACCGCGCTCTGCCGCAAAGCGCAGGGCCGTTTCCAGCTCGCCGTCCAGGATCAGATACGGCGTGATAATGTGCACATACTTCCGGGCGCGGTTGAGCATATCCATGTACACCATTTCGCCCACCCGCTCACCGTCCAGCGGGCAGTCGCCGTAGGGCACCACAAAGCCCTTGGCGTTTGCTGCCGCCGGGATGGGATCGGACAGGAACTGCTCAAACTCCGGCTGGCGCAGGATGCACCACATCTGCAAAAACAGTGCCGTCATGGAGCGCACGCCTTCGCCTTCCAGCATCAGGGCCGAGTCCTTCCAGCGGCCATACTTTTCTATGTGGTTGATGTACTCATCTGCCAGATTCACGCCGCCGGTAAAGCCCACCCGGCCATCGATGACCAGAATTTTGCGGTGGTCGCGGTAGTTGTAGTGCGTGGAGACAAAGGGCGTGACCGGCGAGAACACCTTGCACTGGATGCCCAGCGCTTCCAGCCGGCTGGGGTAATCCCGCGGCAGGGTGGAAAACTCACAGGTACCATCGTACATCACCCGCACATCCACACCCTGCGCCGCTTTGCGGGCCAGCACCTCCAGGATGCGGCCCCACATCAGGCCTTCATCCACGATGAAATATTCCAGAAAGATGTATTTTTTGCCGTTTCCAGCTGGCGCAGCATTTCATCGAACATGGCTTCGCCGCCGTTGAAGTAGGTGGCTGTCGTGTCGGCATAGACCGGAAATCCGCCTCCCTTGCCCCGCAGATACCGTGCCAGCGGCACCGCTTCGGGTGCCTGCTCCTGCAAAAGCTCCACGGTCTGCTCATTCTGCGGCAGCTGGGCGCGGGTCTGGCTTTCCAGATCCATCAGGCGGCGCTTCAGGGCATTGTGGCCCACATCACTTTTGGTGTACCAGAACAGCGGCACGCCCAGCACCGGCAGCACTGCAATGACCACCAGCCAGGTGATGCGCACGCTGTTGTCCATGTCCTGATTGAGCAGATAGACCATCATTGCCGCTGTTACCAGCAGGGTGCCGCCAAAATAATGCGGCAGCAGCTCGCCGAACCACTGCAGCAGGCTGAACAGCGCGAACGCCTGTAAAAAGCAGCAGAACCAGCACCAGGCCAAAACGGCTGAAAATAGCGTGTACCACGCCCTTCTGTCCCCGTTTGAGCAGGCGGATGCCGCCATCCTCAAACACCCGGACCTTGTCCTTCATATTTTGCTGAAATTGTTTTTTCTGCATGGCATTTTCCCTTATCTCGCACATTTGCAGCCCTGGGGCTGTAAAAATGTGCCGGTTTGTGTTATGATGTACAGGAACAAGCCCGCCCGGCGCTGTGTCCCGGACAGGCAGCTTTGCACCTATTATAATCCATTCCTGCCCTTTTTTCCACCCAAAGCGGCAGGATGATGCAGGAGGGACCCCTATGAATAATCTGATCATTGGCATTGCAGGCGGCTCCGGCAGCGGCAAGACCACCCTTGCTCTGCGGCTGAAGGAGCGTTTTGGCGAGGATGAAGTGCGCCTGATCTCCCACGACAGCTACTATAAGCGCCACGACGAGCTGCCCTTTGAAGAGCGCTGCAAGCTGAACTACGACCATCCGGATGCCTTTGACAACGCTTTGCTGATCTACCATCCTGCAGGAGCTGAAGGCAGGCCGCGCCATCGACTGCCCGGTGTACGACTACGCCAACCACAACCGCAGTGACAAAGTGCAGCACATTGAACCGGCCCCGGTGCTCATCGTGGAGGGCATCCTGCCCTTTGTAGAGCCGGAGCTGTGCGCCATGTTCGACTACAAGATCTATGTGGACACCGACGCCGACGAGCGCATCCTGCGCCGTCTGGTGCGGGATGTGAAGGAGCGGGGCCGCAGTCTGGACAGCGTCATCGATCAGTACCTGACCACGGTCAAGCCCATGCACGAGGCCTTTGTGGAGCCCAGCAAGCGCAACGCCGACATCATCGTGCCCAACGGCGGCGAAAACACCGCTGCGGTGGAGATGCTGGCCCATCACATCCGCAACCTGATCGAGAAGGCAAATATGATGTAACGTCTTTACGATTTAAATGCCCTCCGCATTCGCTCTGGGCATGTTCAGCGGAAGAGTTATTTAAATTTATTTTTCCCGAACCCCTTTTTTCATCATGCAAAAGCGGCGGCGCCACCCCACAAAACAAAAGGCACTGCAATGGCGGGTGCCTTTTTTCTCTTATCTCAGTGGATAGAGGTGCGCACCAGAGCGCGCTTGAGGCGCGCCTGAGCCAGCTCGTAGTCCCGCTTGTCGAGGTTCTTCTGCGCAAGGATCTCCTCCGCGCGCTTCTTGGAAGCCTCGGCGCGGGCCTGATCGATCTCCTCGGCCCACTCCCATGTGGTTGCGACCAGACGCACTTCGCCGTCCAGCACGCTCAGGAGGCCGCCCATACAGGCGGCGCGGCGGCGCTGGCCGTCCGCGTCCACGATATGGGCTTCGCCCATGCCCAGCGCGGTGCAGTAATCCCCGTGTTTGGGCAAGGATGGCGAGATCGCCGTCGATGGCGCGGCAGACGATGCGCTCGGCCTGCCCGTCAAAGGCGCAGCCGTCCGGCGTGACCACCGTCAGATGAAAGGTCGTCATGGTTTACCCTTTCTTCGCTTTTGCGAACACGTCATCGATGGTGCCCGCGAACAGGAATGCACTCTCGGGCAGCTCGTCGCACTCGCCGTTCAGGATCATCTTGAAGCCGCGCAGGGTCTCCTTGAGCGGCACATACTGGCCGGGCATACCGGTGAACTGTTCTGCCACGTGGAAGCTCTGGCTCAGGAAGCGCTGCACCTTGCGGGCGCGGCTGACCGTGCGCTTGTCCTCCTCGCTCAGCTCGTCCATGCCCATGATGGCAATGATGTCCTGCAGCTCCTTGTAGCGCTGCAGCACCTTCTGGACGGCGCGGGCGATCTCGTAGTGCTCCTGACCCACGACCTCCGGGCTGAGGATGCGGCTGGTGGAATCCAGCGGGTCCACAGCGGGGTAGATGCCCTGCGAAGCAATGTCACGGCTCAGGACCGTGGTGGCATCCAGATGGGTAAAGGTGGTGGCAGGGGCCGGGTCGGTCAGGTCGTCGGCGGGCACGTAGACGGCCTGCACCGAGGTGATGGAACCCTTGCGGGTGGAGGTGATGCGCTCCTGCAGAGCACCCATCTCGGTGGCCAGCGTGGGCTGGTAGCCGACGGCAGAGGGCATACGGCCCAGCAGTGCGGACACCTCGGAGCCTGCCTGGGTGAAGCGGAAGATGTTATCGATGAAGAGCAGCACATCCTGATTCTTCACATCGCGGAAATACTCCGCCATGGTCAGGCCGGACAGTGCCACGCGCATACGGGCTCCGGGGGGTTCGTTCATCTGGCCGTAGACCAGCGCAGTCTTGTTGATAACGCCGCTCTCGGTCATTTCGCCGTACAGGTCGTTGCCCTCACGGGTGCGCTCGCCAACGCCGGTGAACACCGAGTAGCCGTTGTGCTCGGTGGCGATGTTATAGATCAGCTCCTGGATCAGGACCGTCTTGCCGACGCCTGCACCGCCGAACAGACCGATCTTGCCGCCCTTTGCGTAGGGGCAGATCAGGTCCACGACCTTGATGCCGGTCTCGAGGATCTCGGTGGTGGACTGCTGCTCCTCGTAGCTGGGAGCAGGGCGGTGGATGGGCCAGTAGGCCTCCGGGGCCGGGGCGGGCTTGTTGTCCACGGGCTCACCCAGCAGGTTGAACACGCGGCCCAGACACTGGTCGCCCACGGGCACTTTGATGGGTTCGCCGGTATCCACGGCTTCGGTGCCGCGCACCAGACCATCGGTGCTGTTCATTGCAATGCAGCGCACCACGTTATCGCCGGTGTGCTGTGCCACCTCGACCACCAGCTTTTCGCCGTGGTTGTCGATCTCGATGGCGTTGAGCAGCTCCGGCAGCTGGCCGTCCGAAAACCGGATGTCCAGCACCGGGCCGATGACCTGGAGCACCTTGCCGATATGTTTTTCGGACATAGGCTACAACTCCTTTTTGATAGGTTTTTAAATCTCCGCGCCGGAAACGATCTCGGTGATCTCGCGGGTGATGACAGCCTGACGGGCACGGTTATAATACAGGTTCAAATGGTCGATCATCTCACCGGCGTTCTTGGTGGCGGCATCCATGGCAGTGCGGCGGGCTGCCAACTCACTGGCTACGCTCGCACACGGCACCGTAGACGATGCCTGCCACATACTCCGGGATGATCGCGCTGAATACTTCCTCGCTGCTGGGCTTGTACAGGATCTGGCTGCGGCGGGCATCCGCCTTCTGCTGCTCGGTGGGCTCGATGGACAGCGGCAGCACCTCCATGGTGGCTGCGGTCTGGGTCATCATGGAATCGAACCGGGTGTAGCAGATCTTTACCGCATCGTACTCGCCCTTGAGATATCCTTCCGTGATCTGGCGGGACAGCTGGAAGCACTCGCCCACCGAGACATCTGCCGCCAGCAGCACCTCCTGCGTGAACAGGGGCACTTCGTGATGGACGAAATACTCTGCCGAGCGCTTGCCGATGGGCAGCACCAGCACTTCGCCTTCTTCGGCTGCGGCCTGCTTGAGCACGTTGGAATTGTATCCACCGGCTAGGCCGCGGTCGCCTGCAATGACGATGAGCAGGGTCTTTTTGATCTCTGCACGGCGCAGGTACGGGTTGCGGGCGCGGGGGTCTGCCGCTGCGATCTCGGTCAGGGTCTTATGCAGCGTTTCAAAGTAGGGGCGGCTGTGCTCCACCCGTTCCTTGGCGCGGCGCATTTTGGAGGAAGCCACCAGTTCCATTGCCTTGGTGATCTGCATGGTGCTCTCTACGCTTTTGATGCGCAGCTTGATGTCCTTCATGGAACCAGCCATGCGTTACGCCTCCTTCCTTAGTGCGCCTTGACGAAGCTGTCGGTATAGGCCGTGAGCACGCTCTTTTCAGCTGCTCCTCGGTGTCCTTATCCAGATTGCCGGTGGTGCGGATGGTCTCCATGACGGCGGCACCGGCAGCATTGTTGTCCAGATATTCGTACAGGCCCTTCTCATACTCGGCCACGTCCGGCACCTTGACCTTCACAAGGTGATCGTGAATGGTCGCATACAGGATGGCCACCTGCTTTTCCACAGGCACGGGAGCGGAACGGTTCTGCTTGAGCACTTCCACGATGCGCTCGCCCTGTGCAAGGCGGGCCTTGGTGTCGGCATCCAGATCGGAACCGAACTGTGCAAAGCTCTGCAGCTCGCGGTACTGGGAGTAGATCAGCTTCAGGGTGCCGGCGACCTTCTTCATGGCCTTGATCTGGGCATTGCCGCCCACGCGGGACACCGAG
>VOFG01000370.1_pt1 | contig 24000 bp, 50 predicted proteins | sample 5384171 | NCBI WGS metagenome assembly VOFG01 (sample SAMN12384726, study PRJNA508395) | human gut metagenome | isolation source: healthy gut F | host: Homo sapiens | reverse complement strand
TAATTCGCTAATTTGTATATACCATACCATGCTTTTGTACCTTGTGCAAGGCAAAAGCACTATATATTGTGTTTTTCGGACAATTTTGTACAATTTAAATCTAACAATAAAATCTTAGGCTTCGTGTTCTTCTTCATCAAAGGCCCAGATCGGTATAAAGCGTCTGCCTTTCCAAACTGTGGTCTCCTCCTTCGCTCCTTCCATTGCCTCACGACAGAATGTCATCTGGGCGCCGATCGCCTGTTTGCCGCGTCGGCTCATCTTTGCATAAGTGCCATCCGAAAGCATGGCATATGCCTTTAAATTATCGCGCAGGAGAACATCTAAGATATGCTTGATCCGATCCTCGATCACATCATCTTCCACCGGGAACAAAATCTCCACTCGCCGCTCCAGATTTCTCGGCAGCCAGTCCGCACTTCCCATATATATATCTTCCTGTCCATTATTATAGAAATAAAAGATACGGCTATGTTCCAAAAAGTCCCCACGATCGAGGTCACATGGATATGTTCGCTTACGCCCGGTATCCCGGTACGAAGGCAGCAGATTCCGCGGATCACCAGGTAGATCTCTACACCGACAGAGGATGCCTCGTATAATTTTTCAATGATCTGCCGGTCGCACAAGGAATTCATCTTGGCAACGATATATGCCTCTTTTCCTTCCTTGGCATGAGCGATCTCCCGATCGATCAGGGCGATAAAGCGGTCACGCAGCCAGATCGGTGCCACGACCAGTTTATTCCATCTTGCCGGCTCTGAATAACCGGACAACATGTTAAAGACAGCCGTTGCGTCTTCTCCATAATTTTCATTGCAGGTAAAGATACCGCAATCTGTGTAAAGTTTGGCGGTCGAGTCATTGTAATTGCCGGTACCAAGATGCACATAACGTGTGATGGCATCCTCTTCCCTGCGGACGACCAGTGCGATCTTACAATGGGTCTTTAAGCCCACCAGTCCATAGATAACATGACAGCCCGCCTTCTCTAACTTTTGTGCCCAGACAATATTGTTTTCCTCATCAAAACGTGCCTTTAATTCTACCAAGACCGTGACCTGCTTTCCGTTTTCCGCCGCCTTGGCAAGCGCTGCGATGATCGGTGAATTGCCACTGACACGATACAGGGTCTGCTTGATGGCAAGTACATCCGGGTCAACTGCTGCCTGCTTGATAAAATCAACGACCGGATCAAAGGTCTCATATGGATGGGTCAGGAAAATATCTCCTTTTTGATCTCGTCAAAAATGCTCTCTCCCGGAAGGATTCTTGGATTTTTCTGCGGTACAAAAAAGTTTCTCCCGCAGATCATCACAGCCGGACAGCCCATACATCTTCATCAAGAAGGTAAAGATCCAAAGGTCCTGCGATCTCATAGACATCCTTACCGCTCACAGCCAGTTGTTCTTTTAAGACCTGCAAAAGGCGTTTATCCGCCTTATGTTCGATCTCCAGACGGATCACCTCACCCCACTGCCTTTTGACAAGCCTGCTTCTGGATCTCTTTTAAAAGATCGCTCGCCTCATCCTCATCAAAGGACAGATCGGCATTTCGCATGATACGATAAGGATAGGCACACACAAGGTCATAGTTCAAAAGAGTTTTGCCATATTCTTTTCTACGATCTGTTCCAAGAGTGTAAAAAGTATAACGGTCGTCCTCGCCCGGGATTGGCACCAGTCGTGGCAGAACAGACGGCACCTGCACGGTAGCAAATTCCAGTTCCTGCTTACTTCCCTGCTGTAATTTTGAATTTGGATGCTTGGACTTGATGAGTGCCGCAATATTTAAGGACTTGTTGCGCACCAGAGGAAAAGGCCGGGAAGCATCTACCGCCATAGGGGTCAGCACCGGATAGACATGCTCCATAAAGTATTTATCTACATAGGTTGCCTGCTTTTCGTTGAGTTCCTCATAAGCGCCTATGATCCGAATGCCCTCCTTGCGCAGAATCGGCATTAGGGAACGATTGTAGGTGTTGTACTGCTTTTCAACAAGCGCATGGACTTCCTTTCCTATTGCACACAACTGTTCCGTTGGATCCATGCCGGCAATATCTTTTGGTATAGCCTGCATGCTCCATGTCCTTTAAGGAAGCAACACGTACCATAAAGAACTCATCCAGATTGGAAGATGTGATGCTGACAAATTTCAGGCGATCCAGAATCGGTATCTCCTTATCCTTTGCCTCGTTTAGTACACGGTGCTCAAATTTGATCCAACTCAATTCTCGGTTATCATAATATTTTGGATTTTTGAATTCTTCTGCCTTGCTCATTTTTCGATCCCCTCTATTCAAACACGCGCAATTCCCCAAGATTGGACGGATGGAAAATACACTTTCAAAAGAAGTCTGCCTTTTCTTCAAACATGCCTTTTTCCAATGCGATGGAATCCGTCGCCTCAATGGTGATGTGCAAACGATTGCCCCGCACCGCCATCTTGATGTTCTTGAACTTCTGCCTGTGGCTGCGGTCGAGCGCATTAGCCACTTTTTAAGATAGCAAGCGTTTGACGATCGTCATATACTCATCCACGCTAAAACGATCCGCCATGCTGTCATAAGATTCCAGACTTTTACGGTTCAAAGATACGACCGTAGCAACCATCTCACGTTCCTTGTGGGATAGACCCAGGATCTCCGATGACATGATAATGATATAGGAACAATCGGACGCATCCGAGATACTGATGTATTTTCCACAGTCATGCAAAGATCGCGACCAGACGCATCAATAATCTTTTGCCTTTTATCCAGCCCGTGAAACTTCTTTGTCGCATCAAAGATCTGGGTCGAGATCTTATCCAGTGCCTTTAAGTGCGGCTGGTAACTGCCGTAGCGCTTTGGCGTCGACCATGCCGCAGAGATGATATCCTGGTCAAAGTCATGTTCTACCTGCAGATAATGTTTTGGTGCAAAATAGTGATATGCCATACCGTCATTGACAGATACGCCCGGCACATAGACATATTTTGCCGGCAGTTTTTCTGCAATGGCATGATGCAGCATCAAAAAGGGTTCGATCAGTTCCTCATGATCGTTTAAGACATCAAATTCCCGGATGATGCTCTGCAAGGTCTTATCCCGCATATTCTCCAGAAGTTCCATGTAATGCTCCATCCTGGATCGGTTCCCTGGTCGCATCATCTACGGCGCGTTCCATCAAAGTCGATACATGGTCGCCTAAGATGATCAAATATTTTAACTTGACATCCTGCATATGCATGGTGACAAAGGCATCCAGTTCCTTATACATCATCTGAGCGATCTGCTCTTTATGGTTGGTCATATAGATAAACGTTTCATATTCTCGCCATGATGACCGTTCCCAAACCGATATGCTGTGTCGTTCTGACCTTCCATGATAAAAGAGGGTGATCTGTAAACTGGCACCGCCGATATCCACGATTGCTGCACTCTCCGATACCATGGCATCAAAATTATCCTGGGATGCCACCGCGCGATAACTCATAAACCTATGCTCGGAATTGCTGAGCGCCAGCACCTTCATACCGGTGCGCAGTTTGATCTGTTCCATGGCAAAGAGGCGGTTGTCTGCCGCCGTAAAGGTAGAGCCGGCATATCTGATAGTCCTCCGTCAGCCGATACAGGGCAAGGGTGCGTTTCATATCTTCCAGCACATTGCGCATCCTATCTACAGTCTCCTTTTTTCAACTGACCGCTGGCATAGATATCCTGTGCCGTATCGATCGGCGTACGCAGGCAATCCAGTTCCTTCCAAGCGTTTTTTTGCGATCTGAAATACTTTCAGAATAATCTCATAAGATCCAATATGATCGATGCATATAACTTCATAATATCCCCCTTTACATAATCTCCACCTTAACATATCCATGTAAAAAAATCCCCTATAAAATTTTTAAAAAATCTAATTTCCCTTTGCCAAAGACTGGTAATTTCCCAAAATGTGGAAAGAAGATGTCTCCTTTTAAGCCCCGCAGAGCATTGACGACCGCTTCCTGTCTCAGATTCCCCAAAAATCGATAAAGAATTGGTAGTTCCCAGGAGCCGCCCTTGCTCGACGGGATTCGATACGGGTCAGGTTGATCCCATTAAAGATAAAATGTGACATGATGCGATACAAGGCACCAGCCTCATCATCCGGGAGTGCAAAGCACAGGCTGACCTTATCCGCAGATTGCAGATAGGTCTTATCCTTTGCCACAATGATAAAGCGTGTCTCATTTTCTTTATTATCCTGAATGGCTTGGTCTAAAACATCCATCATAAATACCGGCATTATGTATGCCTGCAATGGCAGCCTGGTTTTTCAGACCGTCCTCTTTGACCTTCTGGGCTGCAAGGGCTGTATTCTTCAATGCCTTGCGCCCATTTTTGCATGGTCATCCAGATAGTCCGCACACTGCATCAGGGCTTGTGGATGGGAATATACCACGGTAATATCCTCGATCTTTGCCCCCTTGACACCCTAAGAGTGCATGGTCGATCTTAATGATCTGCTCGCCCACGATCGTCACGTCATATTCCATCAAAAAGATCATAATTTTCCGCCACAATACCGGCGGATGAGTTTTCGATCGGCAGGACCGCATAATCCACGTATCCGCTCTGGATCGCCTCCATAGCATCCCGCCAGGTCGCTACTGCCTCACCCGGACATTCCTTGCCAAAGAACTGTTGCATTGCCATCTGGGCATAAGCCCCTTCGACTCCCTGATAAACGATCCGCTTATCCTTGGCATCCAGAGCATCGATCTGAAATCCCAACGGCTCGATCTGTCCTGCTTCCGCTAACATCTGGTATTGCTTTTTGCGGCTGGTCGACATGATCTGTTCAAAAAGTTCGACCACGCCCTGCTTTAAAAATTCATCCGGCACCAGCCCCGCCAAGGTCTTTAATTTGTCATCCTCGCGTGCCTTGTCATAGACATTTTTATGGTTAGCGATCTTTGTATTCTGCCACTTCCGCAGCAAGTCCCATTCTCTGTACATACAACGATACGATCTGACGGTCAATCGCGTCAATATCACATCGGATCTCACTTAAATCTTTCATGTAATTCCTCTCATAATCATCTCTTTTTTTTATAAATAGGAAAATCCGTGGAATTTCCTAAACTGCTTCATCCTACGCCGTAAAGTCGAAGAAGGATAACTGGTTGATTCCGGCAGATCCGAAAATAATATCCAGATCGGATAAAAGTTCAATGATCGATTTACTTACCTTGCCACGCTCCCCGCAGGTCATCCTTGGATAAGAACTTGCCGCCACTGGCTGCAATGGCAAGCGACTCTGCCGCCTTGTCTCCCATGCCGTCGATCGAGGTTGAAAGGCGGTAATAATTTACCGTCGACGATCTGGAAATATCTGGCATCTGACTTATACAGATCCAGTGGTAAAATTCAAAACCTCGCGCGTACATTTCCTGTACGATACGCATATCACGGAGAGTTCCTTCTTCTTTGCCGACAACTTGTCTTTTTCTTGTATTCTGCAATATAAAATTCCAGTTTATCCTTGCCCTGACACATGAGTTCATAACTGAAGGATGTCGCGCGGATACTAAAGAATGCCGCGTAGTAAGCCAGGGGATAAAGACCTTACAATAGGCGATACGCCACGCCATCATAACGTATGCCGCCGCATGCGCCTTCGGGAACATATACTTGATCTTTTCACAGGACCAGGTGTACCATTCCGGCACGCCATTGATCCAGCATATCCTGTTTCCACTCCGGCCACTGCTTGCATTTGCCCTTGGCAATGATACCCTTTCTGGTCTTTTCCATGATATCAAAGGCTTCCGCACTATCCAGTCCCATATGGATCAAATAGGTCATGATATCATCACGCGTACAGATACAGGTAGAAATCGTAGCCGTACCATTTTCGATCAAAGTCTGGGCATTACCCAGCCATACGTCCGTACCATGGGACAAGCCGGAAATACGGATCGATCCGTAAACTCCTGCGGCTTTGCATCCCGGAGCATCCCCATGGCAAAATCGGTACCAAACTCAGGGATACCCAGCGTTCCCATCGGACAGCCGTTCAACTCCTCCGGTGTGACCCCAAGGGCTGAGGTATTTTTAAAGAGTGACATGACCGTCTTATCATCCAGCGGAATCTCCGTCGCATGCAGTCCGGTCAGATCTTCCAACATACGGATCATGGTCGGATCATCGTGTCCCCAGAATATCCAGTTTTAAAAGGTTGGTCGATGGAGTGATAATCAAAATGTGGGTCGTAATGATGTCGGATGTCATATCGTTTGCCGGGTGCTGGACCGGTGTAAATGAAAAAATGTCCTCTCCCACCGGAAGAACGATGATACCGCCCGGATGCTGTCCGGTCGTTCTTCGCACGCCCACACAACCCTGTACGATACGGTCGATCTCACAATTTCTCTTGTGTATGCCACGTTCTTCATAATAATTTTTGATGTAACCAAAAGCGGTCTTATCAGCAAGCGTACCGATCGTTCCTGCCTTTAAAGGTCTGTCCTTCCCCAAAGATAACCTCGGTGTATTTATGCGCCTTTGACTGATAATCTCCGGAAAAGTTCAGGTCGATATCCGGCTCCTTATTTCCCTTTGAATCCCAGGGAAAGTTTCAAACGGAATATCAAATCCCTTTGTTTTTCCTGGATCCCGCACAGACCGGACAGATCTTATCCGGCATATCACAACCCGCTTCGCCCGGAATAAGCCTTTACCTCCCGGAATCAAAATCAACAAAATGACAATATTCACACAGATAATGCGGACTGCAGCGGATTAACCTCCGTAATACCGGACATGGTCGCAACAAAGGATGAACCGACCGATCCTCGGAACCGACCAGATATCCGTCCTCGTTCGATTTCCACACGAGCTTCTGCGCGATGATGTACATTACGGCATAACCATTGCCGATGATGGATTTGAGTTCTCTTTCCAGTCGTTTCTACGACAGGCGGCAGATGGATCGCCATACAGCGCATGCGCCCTATCATAACAGATCTTTCTCAGCATGCCGTCTGAGTTTTCAATGACCGGTGGACATTTGTCCGGGCGCACCGGCGCGATCGGCTCACACATATCGGCGATCCGGTTGGTGTTGGTGATAACGACTTCCTCCGCCTTGGCAGAACCAAGATAGGAAAATTCCTCCAACATCTCCTCGGTAGTACGCAGATAAAAAGGTGCCTGATCGTCGGCATCCGAAAATCCCTTGCCCGCCATAATGATACGGCGATATACTTCATCCTCCGGATCCAGAAAATGCACATCACAGGTCGCAACAACCGGCTTTTTAAAGATTTCTCCCCGAGGGGACAATCCTGCGGTTGATATTGCGCAGGTCTTCTTCGACTCTTGGATCAGTCCGTCATCCTTACGGAGCATAAAGGCATTGTTTCCAAGCGGCTGAATCTCCAGAAAATCATAAAAATTCACGATACGCGTGATCTCTTCTTCCGGTCGGCTGTTTAGGATGGCGCGGTATAATTCTCCCGCCTCACAGGCTGAGCCGATGATCAGACCCTCCCGATATTTCTGCAACTGGCTCTTTGGGATCTTTGGTCTTCTGTAATAATACTTGTAAGTGTGACATGGAGATCAAACGATAGAGATTGATACGTCCAATGTCATTTTTTGCTAAGACGATACAGTGGTAAGACGGCATCTTGCGGATGGTCTCATCAGATGCCATACCGTCCTTGTTGACATCATCCAGTGTCTCAAAGCCACGGTCTTTTAACATTTCAAGAACTTGACGTAGATCTCTGCGGTACAGCCCGCATCATCTACTGCCCTATGATGGTGTTCCAAAGATACACCCACTGCCTTTGCCACATTGTCCAGTTTGAACTTGCTGAGTGACGGAAGCAGATAACGCGCCAGAGCCACCGTATCCACATAGGTAAAGTCACATGGCAGTCCCAGTCGTTCGCAATTTGCCTTGATAAAACTCATATCAAAGTCTGCATTGTGCGCAACCATGATAGCACCCTTGCAAAAATCCATAAAACGTGGCAGGATCTTTGTAATATCCTCCGCATCAATGACATCCTCATCACGGATGCTGGTCAGTTCGGTAATACGGAAAGGAATTGGTTCTTTCGGATTGACAAACTCGGAAAAACGTTCCGTGATCTGCCCGCCAACGACCTTGACCGCTCCGATCTCTATGATGTTATTATTTTTTGCATGAAATCCTGTCGTCTCCAAGTCAAAGACCACATAGGTATCATCCAGACTCTGGTTCTTGGAATCCGTCACAATACCCTTGGTATCATCCACCAGATAGATCTCACAGCCATAGATCACCTTGAAGTCCGTATCCAGATCATGCACGGTATGGTCTGCATCCGGGAAACCTGTACGGCTCCATGGTCGGTAATTGCGATCGCCTGATGTCCCCAACCGGCTGCCCGCTTGATGATATCCTTGACATCCGATACCCCATCCATATCACTCATCTTGGTATGACAGTGTAACTCTACACGCTTATCCGGGGTATGATCCATGACGGGAAGTTAAAGTCCGGGATACGCATAATGCCAAAGACCGAACTCATGGTAAGGTCATGGTCAAATTTATCGATCATCGGTGCGCCTTTTAACTTGATAAAAGCACCGTTCTTGATTCCCTGACAGACCTCGTCCACCTGATCATTTGCCAAAAGATCTTGCTGACGATCGTATCCGTAAAGTCCGTGATGGCAAACATTAAAATAGTACGCTCATTGCGGATCTCTCGACTTTCAAAACTGATGATCTGTCCGCGGATGGTTACCTCGCCGATCTCACCGGAAATCTCTTGAATTGGAATCGGTTCATCATCAAATTCACGTCCATAAATAACATCCGGATTGTTTGATTTTTCGCTGCAAAGCCACCGCGTCTGCCGCCGCCTTTGCCAAAGGACTTCTTTCGTTTCCGACATCTTTGCCGGCAGGACTGGCTGGCTTCTCGCTGCCGGTATCCTGCTCGCCTTCCTCTGCATTCAGCAGTTCCTTCTGCTGCTGGCGCATGCGGTTTTGTCTTGTAATCTCCGCGATCTGGTTGTCGATCAGTATCTGTGAATTTTCACGATACTTGCTTGCAACCGGTTCTTTATAGAAAAATCAATGATGAGTTTCTGCCCGCAGCGCTGACAAAAAGATCTTATCTAAGATATCGTGCAGTTCCTGCTCATAGCCATGTGCAATGACCGTATCTTCCAGAGTGACCAGAAGATGATCCTCTGAAAAGGTAAAATCCGCTTTTTGAATACGCCAAATAAAAAGGGCACTATAGGCATTGATCTCCTCTAAAATACTGTCCTTATAAATATCGTATAATTTTTCCGGCGTATATAATGCAGATAATGAAAAAGACTCTATGATATGTATCGTTACATTTTCTTTTGCAACGCCCGGTTTCTTGATCGCATCTTCCATCTTCCAGATACGGCGCTTGGGAACAAGGGAATCACAATGAAGGTAAATACGAATGGCACTTCTGTCCCGGTTCGTACTTACCTTCTGAATCATTGCTCCTGCATGATCTGCATTAAGTCATTATCTAATTGTAAGGATGGAAAAACTTCCTGAAAACTTTTATCCAATCTGCTTCACTCCAACTGTACTCGCCCCCAACGATCTAATTCGTATTTTAATGCCGGGGTAATTCTTCTTCCGGCATTTTTTGACTACCTGACCATGTTTGATCAAAAGGCCTTCGCCAATGCCCCCGGCAACGCCAAGGTCTGCCTCTTTTGCCTCGCCCGGTCCGTTGACCACACAGCCCATGACGGCAACCTTGATATCAAAAGGATAACCTGCCACCAAGATTTTCTACGCGGTTCGCCAGACCGATCAGATCGATCTGTGTACGTCCGCAGGTCGGACAGGACACAATCTCAATGCCTCCTTTTCGCAGCCCCAGCGTACGCAGGATCAGCTTGGCAGATTTGATCTCTTCTTTCGGGTCTCCGGTCAGAGAAACGCGGATGGTATCGCCAATGCCTGGTGTAAAGATCAGTCCCAGACCGATCGATGACTTGATGTTGCCACTGGTCAGTGTCCCCGATTCCGTGATACCGACATGGAGCGGATAATCCGTCTGGCTGGAGATCGAGTTCATGTGCCTTGACACACATGAGAACATCAGATGATTTGATGCTGATGACCAGATTATCATAGCCCATCTCTCGATGATATGCACCTTATCCAGTGCGCTCTCCACAATGCCTTCCGCCGTAACGCCGTGGTATTTTTCTACCAGTTCTTTTTTCCAGGGAACCACTGTTTACCCCAACACGAATCGGGATGTTGCGCTCTTTTGCCTTACATCCACGACTGCCTTGATACGATCCGTGACCCGATGTTGCCTGGATTGATGCGGATTTTGTCCGCACCATGCTCCATGGCTGCGATCGCAAGACGATAGTCAAAATGAATGTCTGCAACGACCGGGATCTCCACCTGCTTTTTATTTCTTCCAAAGCACATGCCGCTTCCATAGTCGGAACAGCACAACGGATAATATCACAGCCCGCCTGTGTCAACTGCCGGATCTGTGCGACTGTTGCATCGACATCTTCTGTTTTTGTATTGGTCATAGACTGGATCGGGATCGGATTGCCTCCACCGATCGCTTTGTCTCCAATATGGATCTCTTTTGTTATCTTTCGCTCCATAGCAAAAACCTCCTAGACGAACAATTTCTGAATATCGTTAAACATGACGACGACCATCAATACCATAAGCAGCATAAAGCCGACTAGATGGATCCTTCCCTCGATCTCCTCATTCATCTGCCTGCCCCGGATAGCCTCGATCAAAAGAAGAGAAGCCGTCCGCCATCCAGTGCCGGGATCGGGGAGAAGGTTCATCACGCCCAGATTGGCGGATAAGAGGATGGCAATATTGATCGTATTCATGGCAACATAAAAAGCACCAGAAGATACGGACTCGTCATAGGTATCGCCGATCGTCTTGACGATCCCAACCGGACCGGACATATCATTTACAGATAACTGCCCTGTCACCAGCATTTTCAGACTCTCAAAAAGTCGCATAGATGCAGGTATTTCATCTCGTAAAATCCATAGGCAAGTGTCGTCGGTATGTTGCCCTTGATCCTGGTGTAGTCCCCCTGTAAGCCCAAGAGGTATCTGCCCGCTTCCTCGTTATACTGCGGAGTTACCTGAACACTATATTCCTTACCGTCTCTTTCATAAGTCACATCCATGGTCTTTCCCGGATGAAAAAAGGAATAAACACTGATCTCCTGATAGAAATGAACACGGTAACCGTCCAGCGCAAGAATGGTATCTCCAGCCGAAGTCCCTCTTCTTCTGCGGATGAGCCTTCCATGACACCGGCAAGTTTCGGCACATCATAGCCGATAGCCCCGATCAAAATAACAGACAGAACATATGCCAGAATAAAGTTAAAGAAAGGTCCTGCCGCTACGATCGCCGCCCTCTGCCAAAGGGGCTTATGGTTAAAAAGCACGGTCATCCTGACTGTCCTCGTCCTCACCCTCCATCATACAGGCTCCGCCAAAAGGCAGAAGTTTTAAGGAGTATGTTGTCTCTCCTTGGTAAAATGAAGGAGTGTCGGTCCAAGTCCCAGACAGAATTCATTGACCTTGACATCGCATTTCTTGGCAACCAGAAAATGCCCCAATTCATGAAATATTATGATAAAACTAAAAATGATAATTGCAAAGAATAATACTCAATTTACCACCGACTCTCTATATATTCATAGGTTGCTGCTTCTGTATCTAAGATCTCCTCATCAAGGTCGGATCTTCCTTGTAGTAAATTTCTTCCATGCTGGCTGCAATGATCTCCGGTATCTCGATAAAGGAGATCTTTGCCGTCAAAACTTGCTTTACTGCACGCTCATTTGCCGCATTAAAACAGTCGGCACATTGCCGCCGGCATCTAATGCATCATATGCAAGGGACAGACCATAAAATGTCTCGCATATCCGGTCTTTCAAAAGTCAGACTGCCTACCTTGAAAAGATCCAGTTCCTCTGCATAAAAATACGACGATTTGGATAAAATAATGCATAAAAAAAAGAATTGGAAGTCGCATATCCGGTGTTCCCATCTGTCCGATCACGCGCCATCTTCATACATGACTGCGGAATGTAAAATACTCTGCGGATGTACGACGACCTCGGCCTGGGAAGGCTTTACACCAAAAGAGCCACTTTGCCTCCATGACCTCCAGTCCCTTGTTGACCATGGTTGCAGAATCAATGGTGATCTTCTTTCCCATGCTCCAATTCGGGTGCTTTAGGGCATCTTCTAATGTCACATGTTCCAATTCCTCGTATGTCTTTTTGTCCACGGAAAGGTCCGCCGGATGCTGTCAGTAAGATCTTTTTGATGCTTATTGTGTGCATTGCCCTGCAAAGACTGGAAAATGGCACTGTGTTCACTGTCGACCGGCAGAATAGATACTCCGCATTTTTTTTTGCCAAAGGCATAATAATATGACCAGCCGTTACCAGGGTCTCTTTATTGGCAAGTGCAATATCCTTTCCTGCCTCGATCGCCGCGATGCGTCGGACGGATGCCAAGCATGCCAACGATAGCCGTCACTAAGATCTCGGATGCCGGATGAGTCGCTACTGCCAAAAGTCCGTCCATGCCGGATACAACAGAGATCTCTGTGTCCTTTAAATTTTCTTTTAATTCTTTGGCACACGCCTGGTCCCAGACCGCAACCAAAGTCGGCCGATACTTTCTCGCCTGCTTTTCCAGTAAAAGTAATATTGCTGCCAGCCGCAAGGGCTACCACCTGTAAGTCTTCTTTATTTTGATCTACAATATCCAGTGTCTGAGTTCCGATCGAACCCGTGGAACCAAGAATTGCAATATTTTTCATCTTATCTTCTCCTACAAAACTCTTGATGCTAAAAAGAATATGATCGGTGCGGTAATGATCACGCTGTCAAAACGATCCAAAATACCGCCATGTCCCGGGATCAGTTTTCCATAGTCCTTGATATCGTAATTACGTTTGATCGCAGAAGCCGCCAGATCTCCCACCATAGAAATCAACGCTCCAATGGCAGAAACGCCTGCCAAGAGCCAGACTTCTGTTATCGTAATGCCGAGTTGGCTGCGGAAGATCGATACATAAAGTGCAGTTAAAAAGTGCGGCTCCAACCACACCGCCCACGGCACCTTCTACAGATTTCTTCGGGCTTAAGACCGGTGACATCTTGTTAACTTTCGAAAAAAAACATACCCACACAGTAAGCACAGGTATCACTTCCCCAGGAACAGAGAAAGATCGAGCCATACCAGATACTCTCCACCGTCCAACATTCTGGTCTGGTAAATAAAGGAAAGCATCATTGCCACATAAAACAGGGCGAAAAAAACAAGCCATGATCTGATCGCCTTATATTTGGGGGTAAGAGAACACATAGACCGCCAAAAGCAGGATCAAAAACAGCATAGGCAGGATCATAGGATCCGTAAAAAAGCCAAAATATAAATTCAGATAAAAAGCAATGGCTGCCAGATAGCCAACGACTGCCGCCAATGACTTTTCCATTTGAAATACACGGTATAACTCAAACATACCAATGAGGGAAATGATCCCCATAACAGAAAGCAGGACATTGCCCCCTGTGATAATTACTACCAGGGCGATCGCAACCAATACGATACCACTGATCGATCTAGTCTTAAACATTGTAAAAACCTCTTAAACCTTTCCATATCTTCGATCTCTATTTTCATATGCTTCCACAGGCTTTTCTTAATTCCTCTCCATGGAAATCCGGCCATGCGACCGGAGTAAAATAAATTCTGCATACGCTAACTGCCACAATAAGTAATTGGATAAGCGCTGCTCTCCACTGGTGCGGATCATCAGATCCGTCCGGCAGGTCCGCGGTATCCAGATATTTGCTGACAGTATCCTCACTAATGGCATCAGCATCTAATTTATGTTCTTCTACATCCTGATACATCCGCTTGATGCCACGGACGTCTCATCCCGGCTACCGTAATTGATAGCGATGGTCAGGGTTGAGTCCGGTATAGGATGCGGATTCTTTTCCAAAAGGCAGATCTTTTCCTGCATGGATGGATCGAGTCTTGAAATATCCCCCGATCACGCGGATACGCATATTATTCTTCTTTGCTGTCTTTAAACAGTTCTTCAAATACTGGTTCAGCAGATTCATCAGGGCTGTAACCTCTTCCTTGGAGCGGTTCCAGTTCTCTGTCGAAAACGCATAGAGTCAGGTACTCGATTCCCATATTGTATGCTTCCTCGCAGACAACCTCTACATTTTGCTCCTGCGGTGTGTCCTGCCGTCCTCGGCAGACCTTTCGCCTTTGCCCATCTGCCATTTCCATCTAAAATAATGGCAACATGTCTTGGAACACTCATATTGTCTCCTTTCTGCTTGTAAAAAAGGACACTTACGCAAGTGTCCCCTTTTTCGTCAAAAAGACTATACCGTTAAGATCTCCTGTGTCTTGGCCTCAATGGCCTTGTCCACTTCAGCAATATACTTGTCTGTGAGCTTTTTGTGCCTGATTTTCCCAATTCTTTTACTTCATCTTCAGACACATCTGCTTCCTTGCCATATTTCTTAAAGGAATCATTTGCATCTCTACGGATATTGCGGATAGCAACCTTGGCATTTTCGCCATGCTTCTTGACATCCTTTGCCAATTCCTTACGACGTTCCTCTGTCAGTTCCGGGAATACCAGACGGATGACCTTACCATCGTTGGTCGGGTTCAGTCAAGATCTGCAACTAAGATCGCCTTCTCAATATCCTTTAACAAAGAAGACTCCCAAGGCTGGATCTCGGATCATACGTGCTTCCGGCACACTGATATTTGCCACCTGCTGTAATGGTGTTGGTGCACCGTAATAGTCAACTACGACCTTGTCTAAAACATGAGGATTGGCTCTACCAGCACGAATGGTGGTGTACTCCTCAAGCAAATTGTTGTAAGACTTTTGCATCTTATCTTCAAATACTTTTAATTTTTCGTCCATCATTATCCTCCATTATACGGTCACTTTTGTGCCGTTAAAGTCACTCTGAGATTGCTTTTACAATACTATTTTCTTCCTGTAATGCAAAACATACATTGGCATTTTATTTTCCATACACATGATAGAAGCCGTCAGATCACCACTGCAAGTTTCTGGTCGATCGCATCCTGAATCGGCAGGACATCATAACGCTTGGCATTTGGATTGGTCTTTGGATCGCTGTCGCCACACCATCCACTGCCTTTGCAAGCAGAATCACATCTGCCTCGATCTCGATCGCACGCAAAACGGTCGCTGTATCTGTAGAAAATACGGATGTCCCGTACCACCTGCAAAAAATGCTACCTTTCCTGCTTTGAAGCATGCATTGGCTGCATCCTTAGAAAACAAGGTTGTAAAAGCACCACAGGTAAATGGTGTCAGTACCTCGGTATCCATCCCAACATAACGGAAGATCTCAGATACATAGATACAGTTCATGATCGTTGCAAGCATACCGATCTGGTCTGCCTTGGTACGGTCGTCGTCTCTGAAGTACGTCCACGCCAGAAATTACCGCCACCGATTACGATACCGACTTCTGTACCGGCATCTACCAACTGCTTGACCTGCTTGGCCACCTGAATACAGGTTGCCTCATCAAATCCAGTCTTCTTCTCACCTGCTAAGGCTTCGCCACTTAATTTTAATAAAACTCTCTTCATCGTTCTACCTTCTTATCTCTTATGCAAACAAGCCTTCTACATCAACATCTGCATAGCACTGTGAACAGAAACCTTCGATAACAGCACCATTGTTGATCTGAACAGAACGTGACTTGATATTACCCATAACAACTGCGGAAGTATCTACAACAACCGGTCCTGCACATCGATATCACCCTTTACGGCTCCGGCGATAACGGCTGATGTTGCTGTGATATTGCCAATGATAACAGAACCAACACCGATCTTGGCTGTACCGGATGTATTGACCTCTCCCTCGATCTTGGCTGCATCTGCAAAGAACTCAGAAGATGTGCTGTTTCCATGAACGACACCGGTAACAACCAACTTGCCGTTGCAGGTAATGTTGCCTTCGATGCCACCCTGGACATCTACAGAACCGGTAGACTCGATATCACCCTTGATGGTCATGCCTGCGGTGATCGCTGCTGTCTCATCATCAACAGGTGTGCTCGGTGCTACGACCGGATTTGGTGTCACATTGACTGCTGGTGTCACCTCGCGAACTGGCTCATTTACTACTTCTCTTGTTTCCATTGTCACTGTATCCTCCACTGTGTTTTTCTTGTTTTGCTGTAGCCGGTGCCGCCTCTTCCGGTGTGCCGTCTACTCTCTTTGTAACCTGCTCAATAAACCGTCCAGTTTTGACAATTCGGATTGCACATCGATCTCTTCATCCAATGTATCTGTTGCAGTGTCTTCTGTATCTAATTCCTCTGCTCCAGGGACAAGATCGTTGACTGCCTCTGAAAAGTCATCCTTAAAATCCTTGAAAAATCCCATTTTCATTCCTCCGTATATTATTGTTGGATACTGACATGTTGTATGACCGTTGTATCCTCATCAATCGGTAAAAGCATGGCTCCGGATTGCTGTAATGCCTCAATCATTGCCGGTAAAGCCTGTACCGTTGTTGTCTTTGCTGTTGCATCATGTAATAAAACAACCGACGTTTTGTATTTTTTACCACATCCGACATGACATTTTCAACTAATTCATCTGCAGTAAATGCATGTGATGTTGCATCACCGCTGGAAACATTCCAGTCGAAATAAGTAATCCCCGATCATTTAGATAAGAAATAAATTCTGACATATCGGTATTGCTGACTTTATTGCTGCTGCCACCCGGAAATCTGTAATATCTGCACTCCACTCCAGTCGTGTCATAGATCAGATTCTGGATGCGCTCAAAGTCATTTTTGAAAGGCCTCCTTGGATGCATAAATATCACTGTATTTGTGTGAATAAGAATGCATAGCGATCGTATGTCCCTCGTCTACGATACGCTTGTAGGCTGCCTTTGATGCCTCGTCTTCTTTGCCTGTCACAAAAAAGGTTGCCTTGACGTTATAGTCATCCAGAACATCCAAAATTGCATTGGTATTATCACTTGGTCCGTCATCAAAGGTCAGATAGACCTTATGCAGATCTTCTGCAGTCGCCAAATTTTCTTTGTCTGATGTATTCTGGGTCAGTTTTATATCTGCCGTATCCGATGCACTCTGGTTGACCTTGGCTGATACTGCCGTGGACGAATCGTAGTCCCCGGTCAGGATGTTGATCTGCTTTTTGCAGTGATACAACCTTGGCGCAAAAGAATACAGGTGATCACGATCGAAAGGATCGTCCAGACAGAGATCGCGGTAATGATCCCTATTCTGATATGTTTGCACACGCTTTCTGCGATTCCTTTGCTCTTTCAGGACTTTATGTTCCTGTTCGCTCATATTAGTTTTCTCCGTCTTCTTTTTCTTCCAGTTTGAACCTGCTGACTACGCCAGTCAGTTCTCTTGCGATGACATCCTCTTTCTCTGCCATCTCAGAAACATTGTCCACATGATCGCCACAACTACAACCTTTTCCGTCATATTGCCGCTGACCTCTGTGGTATCCTGCGTCGCTTCTGCAATGCTCTGTACTGCGGCAGTGACCTCCTGCATGATCTGCTTTGATATTGTCTGACATATTGGAGATATTTTCTGCCGTACGTTCGATGGATGCTGCATCCTCGCCGTATTGCTTTGCCACCTCTACAAAATTGCTGTAATCCGGTGTAACATCATTTACCACAAAGCCCAGCATATTTTGTGCATCCTTGGTCAGGGAATCAAAGGCATTCTGTACCTGTGAGATCGTATTCTGGATCGTCCGACAGCCTCTGCCGTGCTGGTTGCCAAAGATCGGTCTCTGATGCAACGACGGCAAATCCTTTACCTGCCACTCCGGCGCGGGCTGCTTCAATTTATGCATTTAAGGATAAGAGGTTGATCTGCTCTGCAATTTCCAGAAATGACATTTGCCATTTCCTCGATACTGCTGACAACCTTTGCATTCTCAATACTCTCAGCCAGACGTTCTTCAAATTGCTTTGCCAATGTGCTTGCTGACTCAAAGGACTTGCGGCTGGTCTCGCCGACCTCTTTGGCACGTCCGCGGATCTCCTGTGCCATTGCCGTACTGTTCTGCGTCTCTTCGTTCAAAAGATTGACATTAGAGCACTTCTTCGGTAGAAGCATTGACTTCCTCTGTCGCAGCACTGGTCGTCATCATCGCATTGTTGACTTCTTCTATATTCTTCTTGATCTCTGCAAAGTTCTCGGATGAATTCAGTCGTAGCACTACGCAATTTCGTACTTGCTTCGTCAATATCTGTCGCATGCTCCGCAATATTGCTGATTACGTCTTTGTTGCTGTCATACATGGCATTCAAAGAGCCGCTCATGACGCCAAGTTCATCCTGGGTCTTTACCTGTATCGGATGCACGGTAAAGTCACCTTCTGCCAAAAGATCGCAAAGGCTTTGACACGGTTCAGTCCCTTGGAAATGGAATTAACACTGAAAATAATAACCAGGGCTACCACGATCGGGGCAACAATACAGATACCAAACAGTTTTGCCAAAAATTTGCATGATCGGCTGGGTCAGTTCAGCGTTCGGCATAGTGATAATCAGTATCCATCCTGTAGCATCCACACGGGAATAATACAGATTGATCGTCCGTCACTGCCTTTATAACTTGTCTCTCCACTATCACCGGCTAAGATGCTTTTCTGCTGCCTTTGCCAGTGCCGGCGCATCCTTGTCCTCTGTGATCGCAACGCTATTCTGAATCTTGTCACCCGCTGCACCGCCGATATAGACACCCTCTGCGGTAAGGAGCATGCCCCCTGCCTGCATCGCCTACTTTTATATTGTCAATCAATGTCGTGATCGCATCCAACTGGATATCTACGGTCACACAGCCGATAAACTGATCGTTGACTAAGATCGGCATCGCACAGGTCGACATAATACTATCAGAAGTTTCATCATAATAAGGATCGGTAAATACCGGTTCGGTAGACGCCTTAACAAGTTCGTAATATTCCTGGGCGAAATAATTGTATTCCGCATTGCTGTAATCATGGAGGTCGTCGCCAACTGGTCGCCATCCTTATATACATAAGGTCCCATATACTCAGCATCTGCCTGATAAGCATAAGGCTCAAACCAGGAGTCCACTGCCGGATACCATATCATTGTCCTGAATCAGTTCTCCTAACATCTTCTCATAGGTATCCATCGATGTCGTCTGGTAGGTAGTCGCTACCACACGAGAGATCGACTGTGCCATAGAAGAAACTGTGTGCAGAATCTTCGCCCATGACGCCGCTCTGCGCAGACAACTCCTCCTGCATCCTGCTGTCGATCTGGTCGTTTATGATATCACGACTGGAAAAACCGATGACGGCTGTCAAAAGAAGCATTGCCAGAATCACAACCGGCAAAATAACAACTAACATTTTTGTCCCCGATCTTCTTAAACTTCATAGAGACTTCCTCCGTAAAAATATATAATATTTCACGTTTATTCTATCATAATTTTCCAGGATGTATATACTGATTCTGCATAATTTCTACATTTTTCGTCTATTTTCGACAATTAAAAAATATCAGTCGCATCTCATTTGAGAACTGACCGATATTTTTTGATCTTTTTAAAGAAAAAAGCACCACGATTGGAATGGTAATGATGGAAAAAAGTGTCGTCATCAAAACGCCCTTGCTGCATATGTCCTCTTCTTCTGTCTTTCCGCCATATTCCCGGACGATCATGGCAATAATACTGCCCGACGGCATGGCAAGCATAAGGATAAAGATAACAAAAGAGCATGGTATCCCTCTTGAGTGGGCGCAGCGGAATGGCACAAAGAATTGGGATGACCAAAAGTTTGATAGCACTAAAAATATAAAGTTTTACATGCCCGAAGATCTCTTTCCAAGGCATCTGCGCAATGGATATGCCAATGATGATCATGGAAAACGGAATCACGGCATTGCCGACATAATCAAAAGAAGGTCACGGCTCCCTGCGGGATGTTTGGATGGAATACAAAAATCAGTATGGCAAAACAGCAGAGACCGTCCCCATTGATCATCTCTTTGACTGCATTTTTCCGCTCCTCTTTGGGCAGACTTCTCTGGGCAAAGGCGATCCCAGCGTATAGATTAAAATATTATAGATCGGGATATAAAAGGTGATATAGATCGCACAGCCATTTCCAAAAATGGAACGTAACACCGAAATGCCCATAAATCCTACATTAGAAAAGATCGGCATCAACTGGTAACGATTTTCCATCTTCCCCACCCGCAAGACTTTAGCGATTGGAAAAGAAAGTCCGATCAAAAGCACAAAATAAAGGAAGATATAGAAAAGATTTTCCAGCAAGAGGTCTTTTTTTTGCCACGACTGTCTTATCTAAGACGCCATTGATCAAGAGTGCAGGATTTAGGATGTTGACCAGTAACTTTGACAAACGGTCGGACGTATCCTGCGTCACCCAGTGCACCTTATATGCATAAAATCCGATAAAGATCATGGCAAACAATGCCAGCATCTGTTGTAAAAACTACAAAAAATTCATCTTTTCTCCTACTTTTCTTTCGCCCATGCCCCGCTGTCATCGGAAATACCAAATTTTGCTGGGTCAAATACCGGGCGCTTTTTCTCTTTTTCTGCACTTCGTAATCTTTTAAAATGGCAGAAGCCTGTTTGGATAACAATAAAAATGGCAATGATATTTGCCCATGCCATCAGACCATAGCCGATATCTCCCAACGCCCACATGGCATCTGCGCTGACCAGACAGCCCATAAAGGATGCCAGCACAAAGATCATGCGGCATAAGGTGATGGCACGCTCGTTGCCCCCGGTCAGATAACGGATATTCGCCTCAGCCTGGTAACAATAGCCTGTCATGGAGGTAAAGACAAACAAAACGATAATAACCGCTAAAGTTTACCGCTCCAGGAACCATAAAAGACATCAGGGCGTGCTGGGTCCACTTGATTCCAGCCTCTATGCCTCCGGTCTGGTCTAAGAGCAGGTTTCCGCGCCGTCCGTCACATCATAAGTACCGGTCAAAAGGATGATCAGTGCCGTAGATGTACCGACCAGAAGGGTATCTACATAGATGGAAAATGCCTGCACCAATCCCTGCTTTGCCGGGTGGGAACACTCTGCCGCTGCCGATACGATGGCGCCACAGCCCATACCCGCCTCATTGGAATAAATGCCGCGCTTGACACCCCAGGCAATAGCTGATCCCAGGATACCGCCAAACAAAGGCTGTAAACCAAAGGCTGACTGAAAGATCATGGCAAAGGTTACCGGAACCCTTGTGATATTCATGCCCAGAATGACGATGGCAAGCCCCATATAGATGGCGCACATCAGGGGTGCCAAAAGTTCTGCGATCTTTGCAATGCGCTTGATACTGCCAAAGACAACAATCGCAAGCACAATACAGCAGATGACACCGACAATGACTTTATCAACCGAAAAGCCTCCTCAAAAACCGTTACCAGAGAGTTGATCTGGACTCCCGGCATCAAAACGCCCGGTCCCAAGAATGCGACCACGGCAAAAAAGAATGGCATAAGGCTTGCATTTTAAGCCACGTTCTATGTAATATGCCGGACCGCCGACAAACTCACCACCGGCATGGCGCACTTTATATGCCTGCGCCAGCGTCGATTCCGTAAATGCAGATGCCGCGCCGATAATGGCAATGATCCACATCCAGAAGATCGCGCCCGGACCGCCATAAAAAATTGCCGATGCAACACCGGCAATATTTCCCATCCCTACTCTTGCTCCAACAGTGGTTGCAAATGCCTGAAAAGGCGTGATGCCATTTCCGTCTTCCTCGCCGTTTTTAAGGACACGGCCCATCTCTTTAAAAGGCGCAGTTGTGGAAAACGCATGCGCAATGATAAAAGAGCCCCACGCCCAGACACAGTGCCACCAAAAGCATACTCCAGATGGCATCATCCATCCGGGTAACGATTGCAGAAAATCTATCCATCTTTTCTTATTCCTAACCTAATAATTTTTCGATCATAAGCGGGTCAAAGACGACCTGCTTCTTCCGATCCACCTCAATCTGATACAGAGCATTTGCGGCGATATGTTCTGCCGCCTGTTCCAGATCACGAATACCTGAGGTATTGGCGTAAAGTTCGATCACCTTATCCAGTGCTTCCTCAGACAAGACACATTCCTCCTGCCGCATGCCGATACGCTTTAATACTTTTGGCAGTGCAAAACGTGAGAAAACGATCTTCTTTTCTTCGTCGGTGTAGTCCGGGATCTCGATCACGGCAAAGCGCGACATCAATGGTGCACTGATCGATCTTTGTCGTTTGCCGTTGCGATCGGATAGACGCCATTGGTCGGGATCATACATTCCATGTAATTGTCGGTAAAGCCCAGATTATCCAAAAAGGGTCAAAAGCACATCTGCCGGATTTCCGTTTCCCTTTCCGGATGCCGCCTTATCCAACTCGTTGATGATAAAGACCAGATTGGATTCTCCTGCCATGGAAAAAGCATCCATGATGATACCCGGTTTTGCGTTGGCATAAATGCGGGAACTTCCGGTCAACTGCTCCGGATCATTGATGGAAGACATATCCAGTGTCGTCCAAGGCATGCGAAGGATCCTTGCCGCAGCATAGGCGATCTGGGATTTTCCCGTACCTGCCGGTCCGATCAGAAGCAACCCATAGGCAGGCAGTGTATGGGTACGGTTGATCTGATGATCGTCTCGATAATTCTTTGTTTTACCCGCCCATCCCATACAATTCTTCATCCAGAATACGTCTGGCTTCTACCGGATCGATGGCTTCAAAATATTGGTTCTTCCATTGAATATTCATCATAATGGAAAGAGCGCGCTGCGCGTGTCTGCGCTCCTCTGGTGAGACTTCATGGGATTTGGCAACTGCCAGATTTCTCCTTGCCCAAAGCCGGATATGATCCGGCAGGGTCTTGCCCGCACAGGTCATAAAATCGGTGATGCTCTGAATACTGGTGAGCTTCATATCATCCCCGGACTCATCCATCTCATCATCCTCAGTCAGATCTACCGGTGCCTGACTTGCAAAAAGGCCTCTCCATCATAAACTGTAAAAAACCGTCCTCCGCAGATAACTTGGTGCCACCACCAAAAAGCCATTTCATGGGATGCGGTAACTGCATAGCCCACGGTCGTATTGACTCCCGATAACTGCACCTGAATGTGGTTTTCTCCCAGCCATTTTAAAAGGCTTACAAAAACGGGCATCCACGCGCAGAATATCTGCATTTTATCGTCATCCCATCCACATCAAAGGCAAAGGCTGTCTGCGTATTCTGGTTCAGAAACGTACCGTTGGAATGATGCTTCCACTCCTGTCTGCTATGATCGAGGATCGAGGATCGGATGCTTTTCATCCGCGTACAGTTCATTGGATGAAAAAGACCGTATAGGTACATTGGCTCTTTTGTCTTCCTTTGGTTTATCTACAAAATCAAACACCGGCATGTGTTTTTCCTCCTTGCTTATCTTATGTCTGCAATAATTATTTTATTATAGCACAAAATAGAAGGATCATGCTCGCTTTGTACCATATCTGCCAAAAATTTTGTAAGTACTATTTTTCAGATATTTTCCATATATCTTCTTTATGATATTTTTTCTTTGCATGGCAAAAGTATGCTCTGTTCAATATTATTTTCTGAATATTTAACCCACATAAAATAACCCCTACGAACCGTGTCACCACCATTCGTAAGGGTTAAAATCATTTCAATATTTAAGAAAAGATCCGATTATGCGTTCATCTGTGCAGCAACTTCTGCAACAAAATCTTCTTCCTTCTTCTCGATTCCTTCGCCTGTCTCAAAACGAACAAATCCTTTGATCTTGATGTTAGCGTTGTTAGCCTTAGCAACTTCA
>VOFG01000066.1_pt1 | contig 24000 bp, 32 predicted proteins | sample 5384171 | NCBI WGS metagenome assembly VOFG01 (sample SAMN12384726, study PRJNA508395) | human gut metagenome | isolation source: healthy gut F | host: Homo sapiens | reverse complement strand
ATGATGATGGACCTGATACCGGATTCTCTATCGGGGATGATGAGTTTGAGGTTTATTCCGAGTTTCAACCGATGCCTGATGAAAAACCGTTTATCAAGTCCGTATGCAGTGCGTTCAAAAAAGAGAGTGGTCTGCTTGAGTATCTGACTGCAAAGGAAGAAAAAGACGTGATGATTTGTGGCATTATGACTGATTTCTGTATCAATGCCACGGTAGAGGCTGGTTTTGAGCATGGCTTACACATGATTGTTCCTGCCTATGCAAATTCTACGCAGGACAATGAGTACATGACTAGGGAACAGGCTTACCATTACTATAATAAATTTCTCTGGCCTGAACGATATGCAGACTGCGTACCAATGGACAGGGCATTGGAATTACTCAAAAATAATATAGCGTAAACGGTCTTTGCTGAATACCTTTGTTACCGAAATACATTACATAAACTTCAAGATTATATTGCAGTAAATTCAATAAATCAGTATCATATATTTATACATACAAACAGCGTAGAAGTTTTAAAATATGAATGAAAATATCGAAGGTGGTTAAATGCCGATAGCTAGGGCATTTAGCACATTTTCACCTAAGATGTAAGGTTGTATAGATTTATATAGTTTCCAAAAAAAATGGCCCACCAGATGGCCCACTAAATAAGCGAAGAAGAGTTTCGATACAAAATACGGCAGGGAACACTCATGAGTTTGAGTGTTCCTTGTTTTTGATTTAGATCAAAAGAGTTGTATTGAGAGATTTTGAATTCTTTTTTGTGCATATATTTTGCAAATCAAAAGAGCTTATGTTATACTACACGACAGGTGCGAGCTGTGAAATCAGCATAGCTGATTTCCCCTAGCGAGCGGAAGAAATTCTGTAAGCTTTGGTAAGCTGATAATCATACAATAGGAAAAAAATCCTATCAGGTAAGGTCTAGCCAACCGCCTGTACCGAGTCCTTGGAATCGAAATGGTCGATGTATTCTATGCCACAGCAGACAATACTGTTATAACCGATAAGGCAAGGATATCTGCTTCCGTTTTACATGATCGGCTATGGTGTGATACGCTGCTTTGTAGAGGGACTTCGTACTGACAGTCTCTATCTGATGCCAGGTGTCCGCGTGTCGCAGGTGTTGTCTGGCTGCCTGGTTCTATTGGGCGTTTTACTCATAGGTATTATTCGAAGAAGGCAGGATATACAGGCATGAAACTAATTTGCTCTTTATTTATCACATTCTTAAAAATCGGTGCGTTCACCTTTGGCGGCGGATACGCTATGATTGCGCTGCTTGAAAATGAGTTCGTTGAAAAGAAAAAATGGCTTGAAAAAAGCGAGTTTCTGGACATGGTTGCGGTAGCCGAATCCACGCCAGGACCAGTCGCCATCAACAGTGCGACTTACATTGGTTACAAAATTGCAGGATTTGCGGGTGCAGCCATGTCCACACTTGCTGTCTGCATTCCATCTTTCTTTGTAATTTATGGTATCTCGCTGTTCTTTGATCAGTTTCTCAGTTTGCGCTGGGTTTCCTGCGCATTCCGCGGGATTCAGGTATGTGTGATCTATCTGATCCTTACCGCAGGACTGAAAATGTTTAAAAGTATTGACAAAAACACACTAAACTTGACGCTTCTCACGTTGGTCATGGCTTCCATGCTCTGTTGCTCGATCACAGCAGTTTCGTTTTCCTCTGTGTTTTACATCCTGATCTGCGGCGCGGTCGGGCTTGCTGTTTTCTTTCTGCGAAAAATCCGGAAAGGAGATGGGAAAACGACATGATATATCTGCGTCTCTTTCTGAACTTTTTGATGATCGGTGCCTTGTCTTTCGGCGGCGGCTATGGAATGGTTTCGCTGGTACGCGAAAGGGTGCTTTCAACGGCTGGCTGACAGAGAACGAGTTTCTGAATTTTATTGCCGTATCTGAATCCACACCGGGACCCCTTGCCGTGAATATGGCAACCTTTATCGGCTCAACACAGGGCGGAATCCTCGGTTCATTTGTTGCAACGCTGGGCGTGGTGTTGCCGTCATTTTGATTAGAACAATACGATAGGAATCAGGATCGTATGGACATTGCAGGATGAAGAAAACCGGAATGCAACTCATAGCTTTAGTGGAAGGATATGGGGGACATCAGGTATTTTATGTATGCTATGCACATTACATTTGATAAAAACTGTGAGTAAAGAAGCTTGCATAAAAGCTAAGTAAGTTATTAATAAAATTGTGTAATTTATTTCTCATGGAAATTCATCTCCTTTCTGTTTACGATGCCATTATAGAATACGAAAAGAATTATTACTTGCCAAAATAAAAGAATATATAGTCAAAAGTTGCTTAATACAGTGACAGGTTAAAATATCCTGCAATACTGCCATTGGTCAGTTTATTTATACAATTTAATATTGGAACATTTTACAACTATGACACAAGTATGCAACATAATAAACGAATGCTTTTGATAGAGTAGTGATACATAATATCAGTTACAAAGAAGCAGGAGGATGTATGTGTGAAAATATATATGATTAATATTTCTTTAATTTTGTCAGCATACTATTTACATAGTACAAATAGTAATGTACTTTAAAAAGTACAGGACAGTACAAATAATCAGAAAGAGATATGATAACAATGAAGAAGAAATTAATCGCAATAATAGTTGGAATGATGCTTTGTGCAGAACTGCTGGGCGGTTGTGGAAACGAGAATATAAACAAGGATAATATTGCTATGGATACAGTGCATGATTTGTACAATTTATTACATTGCTCTTTGCAATGGTTTTGTTATATCTTAGATATAACAAAGCAGTTATTGTTCTCGGTTTTATATATTAATAATTGGAAAGTGAGGAAAAATATGAACGCTGATATGAAATGGCTTGATAATCCGGAAGTGTTTAAGGTAAATCAATTGGAACCACATAGTGATCATTGCTATTATCTGGATTATTCAGACATGAAAAAAGAAAAAAATCCATTATTACAGTCATTAAATGGTCAATGGGAGTTTGCTTATAGCAAAAATGTGATGGAAAGACCTGTTGATTTTTATAAGGAAACATTTGATGCATCCGGATTCGATAAAATTATGGTTCCGGGACATATTGAACTGGCTGGATATGATAAAATACGTTACATCAACACTATGTATCCGTGGGAAGGAAAAGAGTACCACAGAGGAGCATATAGTATGCAGGCAACCGGAGCAGAAGAAGGAATGTTCTCAGAAGCACAGTACAATCCAGTAGGCTCTTATATCAAATACTTTGATTTGGATAAGAACATGTGTGGAAAAAAGAATACATATCTGCTTCGAAGGTGTAGAAGAAGCTATGTATCTGTGGCTCAATGGTCAGTTTATAGGTTATGCAGAGGACAGCTTCACACCTTCTGAGTTTGATCTGACACCATATATTAAGGAAAAGGGAAATGTTCTGGCAGTGCAGGTACATAAGATGAGCACGGCGGCATTTTTAGAGGATCAGGACTTTTTCAGATTTTTTGGAATTTTCAGAAATGTTACTTTGAAGGCAATTCCGGATGTTCATCTGGAGGATGTATGGTTCAAACCTGTGTTAAATCAAGATAATGAAAGCGGAAGCGTATCTGTCAGCATGAAGGTATCCGCTACTGACAGTCAGAATGTAACTGCTGGCTTTATTTTAAAAGACAGAGAAGAAAATATATTAGTTGAGAAGTCATTACAGTTAAATAAAGAAAACGACCATTTGGAAGGCACGATTTGTGTTGACTTGGAAAGTGTCAAGCTGTGGGATAATCATAATCCATATTTATACCATGCTTATGTTGAGCTTAAAGCAGAGGATGGTTCACTTGCCGAGGTAATTCCTTATGATATCGGTTTCAGAAGAATAGAGATTATAGATAAAGTAGTCTATTTGAATGGAAAACGTCTTGTTATCACGGGAGTAAACCGTCATGAGTGGAATGCAAGAACAGGAAGATGTATTGGTATAGAAGACATGAAGGCAGATATATCATGTATGTTAAGAAACAATATTAATTCTGTGCGTACCTGTCACTATCCTGACCAGATACCATGGTACTATATGTGCGACGATGCAGGTATTTATGTGATGGCAGAAACAAATCTTGAGAGCCATGGCTCATTCCAAAAACTTGGGGCAATCGAACCGTCATGCAATGTACCGGGATCTATTCCACAGTGGAAAGAGGCGGTACTTGATCGTGCAAGAAATAATTTTGAAACATTTAAAAACCATACATCCATTCTATTCTGGTCATTGGGAAATGAATCCTATGCAGGTGATGACATTGAAGCAATGAACGTTTATTTTGCAGAAAAGAAAGATGGAAGATTAGTTCATTATGAAAGTGCTTATTACAACAGGGCATATGAGGATACGATTTCTGATTTGGAGACCAGAATGTATGCAAAACCGGGGGATGTAGAGGAATACTTGAATAACAGTCCGAAAAAACCGTATATTTTATGCGAATTCATGCATGATATGGGAAATTCAATGGGTGGACTTGGCTCTTATATGAAGCTGATTGACAAATACGATATGTATCATGGCGGATTTATATGGGATTTTATTGACCAGGCAATTATGGTAAAAGATTCCGTTACAGGAAAAGATGTTTTACGCTATGGCGGAGATTTTGATGATAAACCGGCAGACTATGAATTCTCAGCAAATGGAATTGTATTTGCTGACAGGAAAGAAAAAAACCGGCAATGCAGGAAGTGAGGTATTACTATGGCTTATACAGATAAATTAAGAGTGGTCTATGGTGACTATACATTAGGTGTACATGGTGAAGGCTTTGATTATATTTTCTCTTATGCACAAGGCGGACTGGAATCTATCGTTAAAAATGGATATGAGTGGCTGTATCGTTGTCCAAAGCCTACTTTCTGGCGAGCGTTGACAGACAACGACAGAGGAAGCAAGTTCCATATTAAAAGCGGAAGCTGGCTTTCGGCAGATATGTTTATTGACTGCAAGGGAATACAGGTCATTATGGATGGAGAGGAGCAGAAACCATATGCACCTGATAATAACAGCTATGGCGGTGATGTTTATGCTGATGAAATTATTGTAAAATATACATACGAGACCATAACAACTCCGGCGACAACTGTTCTTGTGAGCTATAGCGTTGATGCATCCGGAAAAATCCGTGTGGATGTACATTATAATGGAGTACAGGGGCTCCCTGAATTCCCTGTATTTGGAATGAGATTTATTATGCCAACATTGGCTGACAAATATTTATATAAGGGACTCTCCGGGGAAACATATCCTGACAGAAAAGCAGGTGCACAAGAAGGCGTCTATGAGATCGGTGATTTGAGTCTTACACAATATCTTGTTCCGCAGGAATGTGGAATGAGAATGGATACAGAGTGGCTTGAAATTACAAGACATACGGCTCTTGATAACAGCAGGACAGATAGCTCGTCACAGACACTGCGCATTGAAAAGAATGATGAAAAAATTGCATTTTCTTGTCTGCCTTATACCGCATCTGAGATTGAAAACGCTCTTCACCATGAAGAACTGCCACCGGCAAGAAGAACTGTTTTATGCATATATGGCGCAGTAAGAGGTGTTGGAGGTATCGACAGCTGGGGAACTGATGTGGAAGAGGATTATCGTATCAGTGCGGAGACTGATAAGGATTATTCTTTTACAATCTGTTAGTCATTCATTAAAAAGATAAGTATAGGATAAAATTGGCATTATAATATTGCTTTTGTCTTTTTTATTATGTATTTCTGGCTCTGTATTCAGAAGGAGAACATCCTTTTTGTTTATGGAACAATCTACTGAAATATAGTGGATTATTGTATCCGACAATGCCTGCAATCTCGTTTATAGAGTAGGATGTCGTTTCAAGTAGCACCTGTGCGTTTGTCATCCTTAGTGATGTGAGAAATTGTATTGGTGTATTACCGGTATATTTCCGAAAGCTCCTGATAAACCAGCTTATGCTCATACCAATTGATGAAGCATATTCCTCCACGTTAATAGCGCGGTTGTAGTTTGTATTGAAATATGTAATTGCTGTATCCATCTGGCTGTCAAGGAATTCATTTCTGATTACATGCTCAGTTGTTATTTTACGGTTAAATATATCAAAAGGTGTCGTAGTAAAAGCATGAGCATTTCCTCATAATTGTCCTGACATCTTTGAAGCTCTGTGATAATCCTTTTGAAAACCTGTTCATATTCAAGAGATGTTCCAACATTAAAGACTCTTTTTATTGTCTGTAAATCCGTATTTTCTTAAAGTGTTTTTTACGTCGCTTCCGGTAAAGTGAATCCAATATATCTGAGTCTTATCCTTACCATAAAATTCATATTTTTGAAGCTCTTTTGGGCGAAATAACACTATATGTCCTGCTGGAATGATTGTCTCATTTTCAGGATTGTCAAAGTGGAAATGAACAAGACCGGATGATATGTATATAATCTGGTAATCCAGTCTTCCCCTTGGCCCTGTATGTAGGCATCTTAGGATGTTGTGACAGGCGATAGGTTCCGCAGCTTCCTACAATCAGAGGGCGGCTTTTATCTTTAAAATCTTTATGTGAATGATTCAAATATCCCGTGTTAATATACATTACACACCTCCATTCGAATTATAGCATTTTATGCATGCTTTGTCTATTTGCATTTATGGACAAAATGTTTAGAGCATGATATTGTGTATTGATTACGTTTCAAATGGAATTGAGTCAAATAGCTGTGAAACTGTAGTGTTTGAAAAGTATCATTTTGTGCATATTACAGCCTATTATGTTTATAGACAAAATTTGCACAAATATATAAAATTAGTATAGCTGTTAAAGATAAAACAAAGTAATTAATTGGAGGTTTTTCATGGAAGAAAAGACGTACTTAAAGTGGTACAACAAAATTGGTTATGGTTCCGGTGATATTGCAGGAAATGTAGTATATGCATTCCTGACATCCTTTGTTATGGTATATCTTACAGATACTATAGGACTTGCATCAGGAATCGTTGGAACATTAATCGCAGCATCTAAATTATTTGATGGTTTTACAGATGTTTTCTTTGGGTCACTTATTGATAAAACACATACAAAGCTCGGAAAAGCAAGACCTTGGATGATTTATGGCTATATAGGTTGTGCTTTGACACTTGTAGAAGTTTTTGCAATTCCTACAAGCTGGGGCAGGACTGCTCAGTATGCATGGTTCTTTATAGCATATACATTATTGAATGGTGTATTTTATACAGCAAATAATATTGCATATTCTGCACTTACTTCGCTGGTAACAAAGAACAGCAAAGAGCGTGTACAGATGGGCTCTTACCGTTTTATTTTTGCCTTTTCAACTAGTCTGATAATTCAGTCTATAACAGTTGCATTTGTTGATATATGCGGTGGAGGTGCTGCTGCATGGAGATTCGTAGCTATTATTTATGCTTTGATAGGTCTTGTAGTAAATACGATTTCAGGATTGTCGGTTAAGGAGCTTCCGGAAGAGGAGCTTAACTCCGGAATAGAGAACGATGAAGAAAAGAAGTATGGTCTTGTTCAGGCATTTAAGCTGCTTGTTAAGAATAAGTACTATATGATGATTTGTGGAACTTATATTTTGCAGCAGTTATACAGTGCTATGATTGGTGCAGGTATTTATTATTGTACATGGGTTCTTAAGAATAAAAATCTGTTTGGTGTATTTGCGTGGGCTGTAAATATTCCTCTTATAATAGCACTTATTTTTACACCAACTCTTGTTGGAAAGTGGAAGGGAATGTATAAGCTTAATAAACGTGGATATATTCTGGCTACGATAGCAAGAGCACTTGTGATTGTAGCAGGATACATGGGAAGTGTTCCACTGATGATGCTGTTTACTGCAGTTGCAGCATTAGGACAGGGACCTTGGCAGGGAGACATGAATGCAGTAATTGCCGAGTGCTCTGAGTATACTTACCTGACTCAGGGAAAGAGAGTAGATGGAACTATGTATTCATGCACATCACTTGGAATCAAAATTGGTGGTGGAATTGGAACAGCTATTGTAGGATGGCTGCTTGAAATCAGTGGTTATGTAGGTACAAATGCGACTCAGCCGGCATCTGCAATTACTATGCTTCAGGTAATGTATTTATGGTTACCATTTGTATTTGAGATTCTTATTACAATTCTTCTTTCAAAGATGAATGTAGAAGCTGCAAATGAAAAGCTTAGAAGAGAAAAAGGAATTGAATAATTATCGTATAATATGGGAGAGATGATCTGAGTGCATTTAACGTATGAAAATACAAATGAAGAGATTATTGCAGTAAAGCGGAAACCACGGCACCAGCCACCACATCTGCATAATGCAATGGAAATTGTATGCGTTACGAAAGGAACATTAGAGCTTGGTGTAGGACAGGAGCTGTATCACATGGAAACAGGTGATATAGGAGTAGTATTTCCTGATGTTATACATCATTATCAGGTGTTTTCATCAGAAGTCAATGAGGCGGTTTTTATTAATGCTCCACAAATGATTTTTGGTAGATTTGAAAATGTACTGCGGAATAATGCTCCACAATATCCTGTTGTAAAAAGTGATGTTATTCCGGATGAAGTGTACAGAGCAGTGGAATCCATAATAGATACCGGGCAGAATGATATATGGGTTGTTCAAGCTTATTTGCAGATTATACTTGCAAGATGTATTCCGATGATGAAATTGGTGGAAAAAGAGCAAAATTGGCAGCGATGATATAATATACCGTACCGTATCATATATTTCTGCCAATTTTAATAAGAGTATATCGCTTGATGGAATGGCACATGACCTTGGCGTGAGCAAATTTTCATTATCCAGATTGTTTTCAAAGACATTCCATAGCAGTTTTAATCAATATGTGAATGAGGCGCGTCTGGGGTATGCCTGTCAGAGAATTGAAACTACAGATGATACCCTGACAGAAATCTCGATGGACAGTGGTTTTGGAAGTCTTAGAACCTTTAATCGTGTTTTTAAAGAAAAATATAGATTGACACCAAGCGAGTATAGAAATAAATTACAAATTTGACTAAAAAGCTCTCTGTGCAATGCACAGGAGCTTTTTCATATGTAGACCTCTATTTATTTGTGCTGTCTGCATCAATTACAGACTGAATCTGCTTCATAAGGGCATCATAGTTGTCCTGGTTATCGATTCCGCCGAGCATTGGTTCGCCTACAATATTGCCATTTCTGTCAACAAGTATAGTTGTTGGAAATGCCATGATTTCTGAGGCATATTTACCGGCAGCGCTAGAAGAGTCAATTGACAGATTACGATATTTGACACCCTGGCTTTCAAGAACAGAGGCTGCCTCTTTGATAGCTGTTTTATTGCCATCGAAGGTCTCAGTGTTGATGCCAACCACTTCTCCGCCCATTGATTTGATAGCATCATTTAATTCGTTAAGCTTGGATAACTCAGCGACACATGGTTTGCAGCCGGTAAACCAGAAATTGACGACTGTTACTGCATTACCGGAAAACAGGCTGTCATCCACCTTATTTCCATCAAAATCCTCACCGGAAAAATCACTGAATACAGATGAGGCTTTAGAGCTGTCCTTCTTGTTATCGTCTGATGATTTATTTTTGTGTTTCAAGCTCTGCTATCTGTTCCTCGATTTTTCGTATGGTTTCAATATCCTCATTAAGTGTTTTAAGCTCATCGTCTGTGAATGAATCCTTGTTTGATTCTACGGTACCGGCAAGATAATCAGCATAATTGCCGTTTGGATCGGCGTTACTTTTGTTCATCATGCCAAATGCCTTGTTCCACGCATCAGCGTGATCTGCAAAAAGCTGATTTTCCTGCTGATATAAATCATCAAGTCTTGAATCTGATTTGCCGGATGCTTCTGTGCCGGCTTCAGTCTGAGTGTTCTTAGAATCTGTGTTGGAAGATTGCTTTCCACCGCATGCTGTAAGTGATAATGCTATGCAGAGTGTAAAAATAGAAATAAATGATAATTTGTTTTTCATGAGTAATTTCTCCTTTAAAAATAATAGTAAAATGTTTAATAGTTATCTGTTGTCATTTTTTTGACATGATTTTCCCATAAACCGGTAGCAGATGGCGTCCTTCGGACAGGCCTTTATGCAGGCACCGCAGCGTATGCACTCGGGGTGATCCGGTGTCTTACACACATCCACATCCATCTTACATGCCTTTGAGCATTGACCGCATCCGACACATTTGCTGTTATCAACGGTGATTTTGAGCAGGCTGACCTTATTAAATAATGAGTAGATTGCTCCAAGTGGACAAATCCATTTACAGAAGGGCCTGTAAAATAAAATACTTAGTACAATCACTGCAATTAAAATCATACACTTGAAAGAAAAAAAAAGCTTTCCCAGCGCAGAACGGATAGCAGCATTTCCAATAGATAACGGTATAGCACCCTCTAAAACACCCTGAGGACAGATATATTTGCAGAAAAACGGATCCCCCATTCCTATGGAGTTCGTCACAAGCATCGGCAGTGCTATAACGAAAACGATAAGAATGACATATTTTAGGTACCTAAGAGGCTTTAATTTGGCTGTGGATAATTTCTTTCCGGGTATTTTGTGAAGTAAATCCTGAAACCATCCAAATGGGCACAAAAAACCACATATAAATCTTCCAAGTGTCACACCGAGCAGAATGAAAAAGCCGGTTATGTAGTACGAAAATTTAAAATTTGAGGATCCGACGACTGCCTGAAAAGCTCCAATTGGGCAGGCGCCTGCAGCCGCAGGGCAGGAATAGCAGTTTAATCCCGGCACACATACTGTTTTGGCATTTCCCTGATATATTTTACCCTTAAATAAATTTGGAATATGAATATTGTTCAGCAGCGTTGCTGCGGCCTGTATCCATCCACGTATTTTTGCCAGCTTTTTGATAGAAAATTCTTTTTTTTATCCAATTCCCACACACTCCAGACATAATTTAATTGCTTTGCCAAGCACGGTAGCTGCTTCACCTCTGATTGCACCATAGCTTACCATGGATACACCAAGGATAAGCAGAATGATTTGACATGTTTTTTGGTATTTCAACATAATGTTGCTCCTTTTTGTTGTATTGTTGACCAGCTGACTTTGGTATTATACAATATAAGTTGTAAAATTATTGTTAAGAAGCAGGAGAACATTTTGAGATTATTAATTGTTGAGGATGAGAAACAAATATGTGATATGGTTGCAAAGAGTCTGTATGCTGCCGGTTATGAGGTGGATACCTGTTATGATGGGGAAGAGGCTTTTGAATGTATACTGTCGGAGAATTATGATCTGATAGTTTTGGATTTGAATTTGCCGGGGATGGATGGCATGGAGCTTCTTAAGGAGCTTAGAAAATACAATGATGAAACTAAGGTTTTGATATTATCTGCAAGAGGTCAGATTGCTGATAAGGTAGAGGGACTGGATGCAGGTGCAAATGATTACATGGAAAAACCATTCCATCTGCAGGAGCTTGAGGCACGTATCAGAAGCCTGACAAGAAGGAAATTTGTACAGAATGATATATGTCTTAAATGCGGAGAAATAAAGTTTGATACGATTAAACGCGAGGCATATGCAAAGGGAGAGCCGGTTCCACTGACAAGAAAAGAGAATGGTATTTTGGAATATTTACTTATCAATATAGGCAGACCGGTGAGCCAGGAGGAGCTGATAGAGCATGTGTGGGATGCCACGGCAGACAGCTTTAGCGGAGCAATCAGGGTACATATGTCTTCACTTAGAAAAAAGCTTAAGGCGGTGCTGGGTTACGATCTCATTTTGAACAAGGTTGGTGAAGGCTATAAAATACGGGAGGAGTCTGACAGATGAAAAGAATGTCGTTACAGTGGAGACTTACGTGCATAACTACATTGTGCATTGCTATTATATGTGGCTGCCTGACTATGTTTGTCTATAAAAATGGTGTGCATTACATCGATTCTTTGCAGGATGCGGTAGAGTCACAGGGGGATGAAAAAGTAAACAAATCAGATGAAATATATATCAGCATACCGGACGATAAGTGGGATGAGTTTGCAAATGAATTTTCTGTTCAGGTGTACAATAATAAGGCCGACTATAAAAGAAACAGTCTGATAATCACGGTTTTGCTGGCGCTTTTGGGAGGCGTCGTCACTTATTTTATAAGCGGGCATGCACTCAGACCAATCAGGAAGTTTTCAGATAAAATTGAAGAGGTACAGGCTCAGAATCTGTCTGATTCAAGAATAGAGGAAAACAATGTTAAGGAACTGAACCAGCTGGGTATTTCTTATAATAAGATGCTTGAGCGTCTGTCGGATGCATTTGAGATACAGAGACAGTTTACTGCAAATGCAGCACATGAGCTGCGAACTCCATTAGCGCTAATGCAGGTACAGCTTGATTTATATAATTCGGCCTCTCACCCGGGAAATGATGCAGACACTTTGCAGACCATAAAAATGGTTACGGAACAAAATGATAAATTAAACAGGATGGTAAAGACTCTTCTAGACATGAGTGAGCTTCAGTCGGTGGGAAGGGATGATAAAATTATATTGGATGCTATTGTTGAAGAGGTTTTGGCAGACCTTGAGCCTCTTGCCGTGGAAAAGAATATAAAGCTGATTGGAAAATGTGAGGATGCCACTATGATAGGCAGTGATATCCTTATTTACAGGCTTGTATACAATCTGGTTGAGAATGCCATCAAATATAATCATCCGCTCGGACAGGTTACAGTAACCGCATATCAGAGAAACAAGCATGTTTATCTGTCTGTAGAAGATACGGGAAGCGGAATACCAAAGGAGCTTAGGGAGAGAGTGTTCGAGCCATTCTTCCGTGTGGATAAATCCAGAAGCCGGGAGCTGGGTGGCGTAGGACTCGGACTTGTTTTTTTCTGGATGATATTTCCCAAACCGGTATTTATGATTCTGGGCGTATCAGATAATGTTATGCCATTGTGCTTAGGATATGTAAGATGGTATGCACCATTATTTTTACTTACAGGACTTGGCGGATCGCTCGGAGTTATCCTGCAGACATCAAATTATACAAAACCGCTTGTGGTGTATGGGTGCGTTCGTTCGGGACTCAATATATTTTTAGATTGGATGTTGATTTTTGGTAATTTAGGAATGCCTGCTCTAGGAATTGAGGGAGCAGCAATTGCAACTGTAATTGCTGAATATGTTGGAGCAATATACATATCCGTTATATTTTTACCAGTAAAAAGCTTCCTACAAGACCAAGCTGGAATGATGTGAAAAAGGACATTTCCGGAGCTACCTGAATGCTGCAAAGCTTGGAATTAACATTGCATTAGAGGATTTTGCATGGAATATAGGAAATCTGATTTTGATTCGGATTCTCAATTCAATAAATGAATATGCTGCAGGTATTTATACGATTATATTTGGAGTAGAAGTACTTGCAGTTGTTATTATTGGTGCAATCGGAAGTGGTACTATGACACTGACTTCGGAAGCAACTGGCAGAAAAGATCTTGCACAGTATAAAGGAATTACATTATGCGCTTATGCTGTCTGTACAATCGTAACTGTGGTAATGATTGTTGGAGCAGTGTTGTTCCCGGAACAGATTTTATCATTGTTTACCAGTGATAAAACAGTTATTGCCAGTTTGTGGAGGCTATTTGCTGCTGATTGGTATAAATCTGTTCTCGAAATCCGGAAATATTATTATCGGAAATGCCATTCGTGGAAGCGGAAATACAAAGTGGATGTTGTTTACTCAGATTTTTGGAACGATTTGGATCGTGGGTGTAGCATCAGTCTTGGTATTTGTTTGTAGATTGGGAATCTTAGGAGTCTTTCTGGCAGTTCTGTTGGATGAAGGTGTCAGGGCACTGATTAATTTTTGGAAATATTTAAGAATTGTGAAGAAGTGGAGAGAATAGAATGATTAATTTGAAAGTGATTAATGAAGACAATTTTCTGGATGCATTCCAATTAAAACTAGCAGATGGGCAGGAAAAGTATGTTTCCAATCCTATCCGAAGCTTAGCGCAGGCATATGTATATCGTAAACAATGCCAGCCATTTGGAATATATGATGGAGATGAGATGGTAGGTTATGTTATGGTAATTTACGATTATGATATTTCGGAATATGATATCTGGCATATGATGATAGATGCTTCCAGACAGGGAAGAGGGTATGGAAGTGAAGCTCTGCGATTGGTGCTGGAGTATATAAAAACAAAGCCATTTAGTGATTCAAACAGAGTAACACTTACATGTAATAAAGATAATCAAGTAGCATTAAAAGTTTATCATAAAGCGGGATTTGTGGAAACCGGCGAGGAAGACGAAGAGGAGATAGAACTTTCACAGAGACTGGCTTAGGAGAGAATAGTTATATAATGATACACTTAAGCTCTTATCGAAAGAATTTGATGTCTCAATCAATACGCTTTTGGGAGACTCATATCATTTTTGGTATGGGTCTCTTCTTTCTTGTATAGTCTTTCGATTTCGGGCTGGTGTATATACAATACATATGTATTGAAATAGAAATGATTTAGCATTATAATGAAGAAAATAGATGGAAGTGAGGTGCTAAATATGTCTAGTACAATTCAGGTCAGAGTAGAAGATGAGTTAAAGAGTAAATCAGATGCACCTATGACGGAGGCAGAAATGCTTGTAAAATTGGAAAAGTCCAGAGAACAGGGGATGTTCAGAGATGCAGATCTTGTGGTTTCTGATATGAGGTTGAAGTATGGATTATAAGATTATTTTAATGAGGGATGCGGAGGAGAATCTTGATAGATTTATCACATATCTTTTGTTTGAAAAGAAAAGTTAAGCCTGAGCCTAACAGCTCAGGTATTTTTCTTTATTTGGAACATTTTGCAACTATGGCACAAGTTTTATTTTCATTGAAATCCTATATTGCTTCGGTGTCATATGATAATGTTCTTTGAAGCACTTATAAAAATGTGTTGTATTCGTAAAATGCAGTTCATCCATAATTTCAGATATAGAAGCGGTCGTTTCAAGCAGGAGAGCAGCCGCTCTTTTTCATACAGAAAGTCTGACTGTAATCGAATAGGCATGAATTTGTATATTTCTTAACTATAGAGTTTAAATAATTTCCACTGTAATTTAATAATTGTTCAAGCTCCGAACGTGTAATGCGTCCATTGGTGTCCTCTAAAATGTGACTTATGTGTGTGAAAAGAAGAAAATCATTGTCTGCTTCTACATGGACAGGCGTGAAATGAAAGTGTTCTGGATTGGACAGATAATCAAACAATTCTAAAAGCATTCCTTTGATGACATAAGTAGAACCAAGCTTTGGATACATAATGGCACGAAGTATATTGTCAGTTATGGCGTGGAGAGTATGGTGCCAGTCCTTGTTGTTTAGCGATGGCATAAAATCAAGATATTCCTTTGTGTCAGGATTATCGAGATTATCTGAAAGAAATCTAAGAATAGGGTTATGGCAGGGTCTTTCTATATCCGGAAAATAAACTTTTGGTTCATCTTCTGAAAGCTGTTGGACTAGCTCTTTTGACATTCCGATAAACAAAAGAGTTGCATCGGAAGAAAAAATTTCTTTGTGTACTATATTGTGGTTCATAAGACAACAGCTTCCACTGTGGAACACAAAATCAGTCTTTTCAATCAGCTGATGGATTTCGCCATCCAATACAATAAGAAGCTCGTAAAAATCATGAATATGTGGAGGCCTCATATTAAAATGATTGATTTCCTTTTCTGTTTTAAAGCTGTAAAATGTATTTTCACGTGGTGAAGTCATTAAAAATTCAGATATTTGTCATCGTTAGCTCTGTTACATGTTTCGAGTGTGAACTGTATTGGTGTAAGTATTTTGATGTATGAATTGATTGTACTGTTTATATTATCCTGCTCTATGATGTTTTTGACAGTATATGATGAGGTCATAATGGTATATTTTTTCTCCTTATCCACGAATATGATAAAAACTAACTGATATTTTATCACATATGTTATAGAATTGTAAGCAATAATTTATTAAAGTAACAGTATACAAAACATAAGCGTTTATGAAAAATACAATACAAACTATTATTGTTAACAGGAAAAAGGAGGTTGCATTTATTATGCAGGAAACGGAAAAGAAATACCTGAAATGGTATCAGAAGATAGCGTATGGAGCAGGAGACCTGGCTTCAAATACCAGCTATGGACTTGTATCAAGCTTTGTACTTTTATATTTATCTGATACAATGGGGCTTAACACAGGAATTATTGGAACTTTAATGCTGGTATCGAAATTTCTTGATGGAATTTCAGATGTGATATTTGGAAATTTAATCGATCGCACTAAGTCAAAGCTTGGAAAGGCAAGACCATGGATGCTGTATGCACAGATAGGCGTATCACTTTGTCTCGTGCTGCTGTTTTCAATTCCGGGTGGAATGAGTGAAACTGCACAATATGCGTATTTCTTCGCATTTTATACAGCACTCAATGCTATCTTTTATACAGCAAACGGAATAGCATATTCAGCATTATCAGCCCTTATTACCAGAAACAAGAATGAAAGGGTTCAGTTGGGATCAATACGTTTCATGTTTGCAGTTGCTACAAATATTGTAATGGGATTTGCAGTAACAGGTGCAGTTGATGCCTTTGGCGGTGGAGCTGCAGGATGGCGTATGGTTGCTGTTATATGTGGTGTAATCGGACTTGTTGTCAACACAATAAGCTGCCTGTGTGTTAAGGAGTTACCGGAAGAAGGTAGTGCAGCAGTTGAGGATACTCAAAAACCGAAGGATGAAAAAATAGGTTTTGTTGAGTCTTTGAAGTTACTTATAAGTAACAAATACTATATTTTAATTGTTGCAATTTATATTGTTTATTATTTCATGAGTAATCTTACAACAGGTTCAGCTATTTACTTTATGAAACATGTGCTTGGAAATGGTTCATTACTTGGATTGTTCTCAATGATGAAGATGTTCCCTGTAATAATTGCACTTATTTTTACTCCGATTCTTGTAAAGAAGACTGGAAGCATGCAAAAGGTTAATTTCTGGGGATATGTAATCAGTGATATCTTAGGAATATTTCTAATTATTTTTGCGATGCAGAAGAATTTACCGATGATGTTGCTTTTATGTTCCTTAAGGGAACATTTGCCGGAACAATGTCGGGAACATTAAATGCCCTGATTGCTGAAATCAGCGGATATACCTATCGTACGAAAGGGGTACATATTGATGGAATGATGTTTAGCTGTTCATCACTTGGAGTAAAAGTTGGTGGTGGAATTGGTACTGCGGCTGTAGGCTGGCTATTGCATGCAGCAGGATATGCCGGAAAAGCTGCAACTCAGACCGCAGCAGCTACAAATATGATTTTCAGTATGTATATCACAATCCCTGTAATTCTTGGCGTCGTAATTACTATTCTTCTTGGTTTAATGAAGGTGGAAAAGGAAAATAAGAGAATTGACATGGAAAGAGCAGAACAAGCAGACTAACAGATTGAAAGAGGAATGAAGTATGCAGTGTCATAATTTTAATGAGGACTGGACATTTGAAAAAAGCTGATCAGGCTGACAGATTAAAAGCTTTTTATGGGAACAGTAATGCAGTTGCTGTTACACTCCCTCACGATGCAATGATTCGTGAAAAAAGAGATAAGGACTGTCCTTCAGGAGCACAGAGTGGATTTTATCCAGGAGGTGTGTATACATATGAAAAAAAAAATTTATGGCTCAAAATGAGTGGAAAAAGCAGGATGTATTTCTGGAATTTGAAGGAATTTATGGAATTGCAAGAGTCTGGATTAATGGATCGCTAGCGGCAGTGAATCGTAATGGATATATGGGTTTTTCGGTTGACTTAAAGCCATGGATAAGCTATGCATGAGAATATTATAAGAATAGATGTCGATAACAGTAAACAGCCTAACAGCAGATGGTATTCAGGCTCAGGAATTTACAGAGATGTCAATCTGTGGACCGGAAAAGATGTATATATTTCACATGATAAGCTGCGTATTACAACATTGTCAGTGAATGATGACATGGCGGTTATAGAGGTGTGTGCGCAGTTGAAAAACATTATTGGACATGGATTAGAGGCAGAATGTCTGATTGAGATAAAAAAGATGGGCAGAAAACTGCATCGGATACGCAAAGAGTAGTATTTCGCTCAGAGCAAATGCAGACAGTGCGTGTACAAATACCGATTGAACATCCGAAGAAATGGAGTCCAAAACAGCCGGCGTTATATGAGTGTCATATAACGACAAAGTTTGATGATAAAATATGTGATGAAGCAGTTTCTAATTTTGGAATACGTGTATTGGCGCTAGATCCTGTACGTGGATTACAGATAAATGGTGAGACAGTTAAGCTGCGAGGAACCTGTATACATCATGATAATGGCGTGATAGGTGCTGAGACATTTAAGGAGGCAGAATGGTACCGTTGCAAGAGATTGAAGGAAGCGGGGTTTAATGCTATAAGAAGTGCACATCACCCAATGAGCAGAGCAATGCTTGATGCGTGTGATTATATTGGAATGCTGGTTATGGACGAGCTGACGGATATGTGGGACAAGGAAAAAAATACATATGATTTCTCCGAGATTTTTGAAGATGAATATAATCAGTGGATTAATCATATGGTTGAAAAAGACTATAATCATCCATCGGTTATTATTTATTCAGTTGGAAATGAGATACAGGAAGCAGGAACTAAGCAGGGAGCCTGGATAAACAGAATGCTATGCAATAAATTCCATGAGCTCGATAATACCAGATATACAACGAATGCATTGAATGGATTAAACTGTGCAGGCAGGCGTGTTGGCTTTATTATGAGGGATGTTGCAGAAAAATTTGGAATGGATTCACATGGAAGTGGAAGCGGAGGAGGAAGCAATGCCCTAAACAGTTTTATGAGTCTGATGTCAGGTGAAAAAGGAGAGTTTTTTGCAAAGCATCCGCTTGTTTCAGAAGCACTTGAAGAATGTTCGCAAAGCTGCGATATAACAGGACTCAACTATTTAAGTGGAAGATATGAGCTGGAGCATGAACTACATCCTGCTAAAACGGTCCTCGGTACGGAAACATATCCAGCCATATAGAAAATCTCTGGAAGCTTGTTAAAACTTATCCACACGTAATTGGAGACTTTACATGGACCGGTTACGACTATATAGGCGAGGCTGGTGTAGGAATATTCCATTATGATGGAAATGCCAATTTCACAAGTATTTATCCTGAGAGACTGGGATATATCGGGGGATATTGATTTGATTGGAAATCGAAGACCAATCAGCTATTTCAGGGAAATAGTGTATGGTCTGACAGATAAACCATATATTGCGGTCGAGAGACTTGAACACGCAGGACAGACAGCTGGTAAAACTGCATGGATGTTTAAGGATAACATAAGTAGCTGGACATGGAAGGGATTTGAAGGGACAACGGCAAATGTGGATGTTTATTCATCAGGTGATGAAGTAGAGCTTTTTCTGAATGATAAATCGCTTGGAAGAAAACCGGCAGGAAGAGAAAATCATTTTACAGCATCTTATGAAGTGCCATATGAACCGGGAACTTTAAAGGCAGTTGCATATAAGAAAGATAGGAAACTGGGGGAATATGAGCTTTCTACAGCAAAATCAGTAACAAAGTTAAAAGTGTGTCGTGTAACTGAGAATGAGAGGAATATAGCATATATCAAGATATGGCTTGTAGATGATAATGGCACAATTAATTCACAGGAAGCTGAAAAAAAGACTGCTTCATGCTAGTGTTGTAGGAAATGGTGTGCTGGAAGGATTTGGTACAGCTAATCCTTCTAGTGAGGAGGACTATTTTCTGATTCAGTAACAACATTTGATGGAAGCGCTCTGGCAGTAGTTCGATGGAAGGATGTCAAATCGAAGGAGCCGGCTGTTCTTAAAGTATGGACGGATGATGGTTGTCAGGTGATGATAAATATAGAAAATAATTAAATATTAATGGTGTATGTTATACTTAGTGAGTATGGCATACACCATTTTTATTGAAGTCAAATAAATGTATCAGTTTTTTGATTATTCATACTAAAAAGGTAGACATAAGGAAATATGTGGTGCTATAATAACTGAATATCGGAGAGCAAAGCAGATGAAAGTCTGTGACGCAAAGCTATAGGGCCTGTAAAATGGCAGCCAGTTGCATGAAATTATATGCGCTGTCTGTGTGACAGTGCTATTTTTTTAGCCTGAAATAACTTTGAATTTAAAACAATTTGAATGATTTTCATTTTAATGAAAGTAAGGTAAGATTGTGAAAACAAAAAATATTTGGGAAAAAGAAGAAAAATATAAAATTTTTTGGGGTATCGAAACGCGAGCCCCTGAAGAGTGATAAAAGGATATAGGATGTGAAAAATGAAACAATTAATACTATCAGAGGAAATACAAAAAGAAAAGCTTAATGATTTTATGAACATGGGGGAACTGGAAGAAAGTAACCGGATTATGAATGAACGAAATCAGGTATTATCAGCTTTATCCAGGTATTATACAACGGTACTTTTGTGCGATTTAAAGCAGGATACTTTTGAAATTATAAAAGCTGATGCATTTACATACAATGACCATGAAGAAAAGCAGAGCTAGTTCGTGGAAGTAACTGCTATTCAGAGAGAATTCGGTATTTTTTTGAAAATGTCCTTATCAAGGATTCTGCTCCGGAGTATCTGGAAAAACTTTTGCCGGATAATCTTATGAAAGAGTTAAAAGAAACGGACATTATAGAGCTTTATCATAAGACCATACCAAATGAGAACGGTTTCAAACATTTTCTGGCAAGGGCAATAAGATTATCCTATGATGAAGAGCATTTTAAGATTATCCTTAGTTTCTATTCTGTGGATGAAATTATTAAAAAAGAGCAAGAGATAGAGCTTCAAAGAGAGATTATCGCTGGTCTTGGAAAAGAATACTTTTCTGTTCTCGCAGTAGATCTGGACAAGGATCAGGTATTTTCCTATCGTGAGTCTGAGGAAAATGGAAGGATTATTTCAGATTTCTGTAGAGAATGTGATAACAGATGGTCAAAAATAATTCCTTCATATGCCAAGGTGATGGTATCTGATACCACCAACGGAGAATTTGAAAAGCAGCTGGGGCTGGAGGCTCTGCGTTCACAGGAAAAGGATTATTCAATGACATACGAGTTCAAGTCGGAAACAGGGATTAATTATCATCAGGTGAGAGTTGCATATGTAAAGAAAAAAAGATGGAACAAGGATGGCTGTAGTCGGAACAAGAAATATTGACAGCCTGATAAAAAAGAGCGTATGCAGGAAGAAAAATTAAAAAAGCATATGATGCCGCAAAAAGTGCAAATAAAGCCAAAACGGAATTTCTGAATAATATGTCTCATGACATCCGTACTCCAATGAACGTGATACTGGGATATAATCAACTGATGAAATCGTTGCTGACAGAACCAAAGCAATTGGATTATCAGAAGAAAATTGAACAATCCGGGAAACTGTTATTATCCATCATCAATAATGTGCTTGATATGGCGCGGATTGAAAGCGGAAATATGAAAGTAGATGAAAATTTTGAGATTGTCGGTGAGGTAGTAGATGAAATTTTAAGTACATTTTCATCTGAAGCGGAAGAAAAAGAAATTCATCTAAGCAGCAGTATGCAGGTTACACATAAAAATATCCTGTGCGATAGTACAAAAATCAGAAAATATATGTAAAATCTTGTCAGTAATGCTATTAAATATACTCCAAGTGGTGGAAATATAACGATTACTGTAGAAGAGCTGCCATGTGAAAAAGAAGGATATATGAAGGTGAAATCCGAGATAAAAGATACCGGTATTGGCATGAGCAAAGAATATCTTCCAACGTTATTTGAACCGTTCAGCCGTGAACATAATACAACAACCGGAAAAGTCGGAGGAACCGGTCTTGGAATGGCAATCGTAAAGAAAATGGTCGATCTGATGGGTGGCAGTATTGAAGTAGAAAGTGAACCTGGAAAAGGAACCATATTTACGTTTACACTGATGCATAAAATAGCTGACAAGAAATATTACAGTCGAAAGATAGAAACAGCAGAATCATCCGATAGTGTAGAAAAACTGCGTGGAAAACATGTTCTGCTGGCAGAGGATAATAATCTGAATGCGGAAATCGCAGTGGCAGTTCTTGAAAAACAGGGCTTGTTATCGATCGTGTGGAGGATGGAATCCAGTGCGTGAGCAGGATAGAGCAGCTGCCATCGGATACTTATGATCTGATACTTATGGATATCCAGATGCCAAACATGGATGGGTATAAGGCAACTCAGTGTATCAGGCATTTAAATGATAAAAAGAAGGCAGAGATTCCGATCATTGCCATGACAGCAAATGCCTTTGAAGAAGACAAAAAAAGGGCAATTGATGCCGGCATGAATGGACACATTGCAAAACCGGTAGAAATAGATAAGCTGATTTCTGAAATATTAAAGTATACTGAAAAAGACGATGCAAAATTAACAAAGCTTGAAAATCTGATCAGTCTTGGACACAGAGAGCTAATCTATACGTTTCTGGGAAAGGATATGTAGATGAAGTTGCCGCACATGAAGAATCTGTTGTCCAAAGATATGAAGGATTATGATACAAGCTTTCGCATCCTAGAAGACCCTTTGATGGTAGTGGGAATAGGAGTTGCTTTTGCAAAAGCTGATGACGGGGGAATCTGTGAGCAGATCAGCAAGACGCTGGAAGAAATGCGTCAGGATGGCACATCCCTGAAAATTATTGGAAAATATCTGGATGATCCACAGAAATATCTGGATGTGGATAAACGTGAAGAACAGACGGATGTATCCGAAAAATCTATAAGAGCTAATCAAAGAAAACGGATGGACTGCTGTAAGCATACGAGCTGTTGCATCTCGATGTTCTGTTTCGGCGGGGACAATCTACAATTACTATGAATCCAAGGCCGATTTGCTTGGGGATACAATTGAGAGTATTTGGCGTGAAATCTTACCCTGAGGATGAGCAGGCATTTAACGATGTTGCTGCCTGTGTCTCATGGATTTATAAAAGACTGGAATACGGGAATGAGCAATTTCCGGGCTTCTTTTCTTTGCATTCGTTTGGATTTATGAAGGATGAAAAAACGGATGGAAAGAAGAAAATGCTGCAGACCTGGGAGCATATTCTTAATGGATTGTGTGATATATTAAAGAATGATCCTAAGATTCGTCCAGATGTATTTGATGAACAATTCACGGAAAAACAGTTTGCAGATATATTATTTTCTTTAATATTAGTATCAATGATTCGTCAGGATTATAATCCGTCTTCGATTTTGATGTTGATTAACAAAACATTATATTAAAATTCTCCCACATTAGAGTGTGGGAAAATTTTTGAAACAAAATGAACGATGTTCATTTACACATTTAAAGATGTATCTAAGAAAGGAATTTTATTATGCAGGCAATTGTAGAAACTTTATTTGACACCGTATATTTGTTTTCGGTAATCACAATCGGAATTTTAATGATTCGAAAAAGCAAAGGAAACCGTCAGTTTACCATGTTTGGAATTATGGCAGTTATTTTAGGAAGTGGAGATGCATTTCATCTGGTTCCTCGTGCAACAGCGCTTTGTACAACAGGTCTTGAGGACTTTACTGTACAGCTTGGGTTAGGCAAGTGGATAACCTCTATCACAATGACGATTTTTTATGTCGTACTCTATCATATATGGCGTGAGCGTTATCAGATTAAAGGCTATAAAGCAGCTACAGCATCTGTTTATGGTCTTGCAGGATTAAGAATTGTTCTGTGTATGATGCCTCAGAATGCCTGGCTCAGTGCAGATGCTCCGCTTTCATGGGGAATCTACCGAAATATTCCGTTTGCACTGATGGGATTAATTATCATAGTTTTATTCTATAAAAGTGCAAAAGAAAATAATGATAGCTCCTTTA
>VOFG01000041.1_pt1 | contig 24000 bp, 24 predicted proteins | sample 5384171 | NCBI WGS metagenome assembly VOFG01 (sample SAMN12384726, study PRJNA508395) | human gut metagenome | isolation source: healthy gut F | host: Homo sapiens | reverse complement strand
TCCGCCACGGTCCTCATGCGCCGGTCGTCGACGTACTCAAAAACATTGTACATCCTGCGGCATATCTGCGCCAGCTCCCCGGCGCGCAGCGCCTCCACGATGCCTGCCGTGTCCGGATGGTGACGCGAGCGGAGCATGTCGAGCTTTTTGAAAAGCTCCGGCGTGGAGATGGAGAACTCCGGCTTGCATATCACGAACGCGCACTCCGGGAAGTCCGGCAGCGGCGTGAGTATTTCCCCGCGCCCCTCGGCAAGCGCCGTGCCGCCTCTGACGCAGAACGGCACGTCCGACCCGACCTCGCCCGAGATCTCCGTCAGGCGCGCGCCGTCGAGGCGGCCGTCAAAGAGGCGGTTCATCGCGCGCAGCACCGCCGCCGCGTCGGCAGAGCCGCCGCCCATGCCCGCGCCGACGGGTATGCGTTTTCTGATCTCTATATCCGCGCCGCACTGCGTCTCCCCTATCTCCGCGAGGTAGCGCAGCGCCGCCTTCACGGCAAGGTTCCGCTCATCCCCGGGATAAAGTGCAGGTCGGTCTTTGCGCGCACACGCGGCGTGTCCGTGAGCGTGATGCGTATATCGTCGCACAGGGACACCGTCTGCATGACCATCACCATGTTGTGGAACCCGTCGTCCCTCTTCTCGGTCACGTCGAGGGAGATGTTGAGCTTGGCATAGGCCTTTTCCGTCGTTTCTCTCATTCTCTCACCCCCAGAGGTATACCCGCAGCTCATACGGGCGCGTTGTGAAGCCATTTGCGATGACAAAGTTATGCTCATAGTTTGCAAGCACCAGCTCCGCCTTTTCAAGGTCGTACCGCTCCGGCAGTTCGAATCTCACGAGCTTATTTGTGAACGAGCACACCACCATCAGCCGCTTTCCCTCATATTCCCGCTCATACACGTATAATTCGCGGCTTTCGGGCATAAGCTCCCTGTATGTGCCGTAGAGCGCGGCAGGCGTGTTTTTCTTAAACCTTATAAGCTCGCGGTAGAAGTTGAGGATGGAATCGGGGTCGGCGTCCTCGTCGCGGACGTTTATGGTGTGGTAATTGCCGTTGACGTAGAACCACGGGGCAGCGGTGCTGAACCCGGCGTTGGGTTCATTGCTCCACTGCATGGGTGTGCGGGAGTTTTCGCGGCTGCGGTCATGCACGAGCTTGAGCACCTTCTTTGCCGGCATGATCTTCGACGCGAGGCGCACGGCGTTCATCGTCATGACGTCCTTGTACATATCTATACGCGGCAGGGCGATGTTGAGCATGCCTATCTCCTGCCCCTGATAGATGAACGGCGTGCCGCGCTGGAGCATATACATCGCCGCGAGCATCTTCCCGCTCTCCTTCCAGTACTGCTCGCTGCCGTAGCGGGAGATGATGCGCGGGTGGTCGTGGTTTTCGATGTACAGCGCGTTCCAGCCCTTGCCCTCAAGCTTCTTCTGCCATGTGGTGAACGCGTGCTTCATCTTTTTCAGATCGAACGGGCGCGGCACAAAGTCCGTCATGAAGCAGTCCGCCTCCATGTGCGAGAAGGCGATCATCTCGTCGAGCACCTTGTTCTCCCCCTCCGTGACGTAGCGCAGCGCGATGTCCGGCGTTGTCAGCGGGCTCTCTCCCACGACGAAGCAATCGTACCCGCTCAGAACGTCGCGCTTGAACTCGGCAAGGTAGCGGTGCACGTCCGGGCGGTTGGAGTAATGCTGCATGCCGTTGGCGGCGGGCAGCTTCGGGTAGACGCTGGGCAGCCCCGGCGTCTTGGAGATGTAGGTTATTACATCCTCCCTGAATCCGTCCACGCCCATGTCCAGCCAGAAGCGCATGATGTTTTTGACCTCCTCGCGGACCTTAGGGTTGTCCATGTTGAGATCGGGCTGTTTTTTTGCGAACAAATGCAGATAATATTCGTCTAAGTTACTGTCATACTCCCATGCTCCGCCCTCGAACTGGCTCGTCCAGTTGTTCGGCGGCAGGCGCTTTTTGCCGATGTACTGCGCGGGACGCCAGTAATAATAGTCGTGGTACGGGTTGTCGCGGCTCTTGCGGCTCTCCTTGAACCAGCGGTGCTCGTCGGACGTGTGGTTGACCACGAGATCCATGAAAACGCGCAGTCCCCGCTCGTGCGCCTCGTCCAGCACGGTTTTGAATATCTCAAGGTTGCCGTAGTCGGGGTGTATGTCCATATAGTCGGAGATGTCATAGCCGTAGTCGGCGTTGGGCGAGGGGTAGAGCGGCGAGAACCATATCGCGTCCACGTTGAGGCTCTTGATGTAGTCGAGCTTGCTCAGCACGCCCCAGAGGTCGCCGATACCGTCGCCGTTGCCGTCGCAGAAGCTGCGCGGCCATATCTGGTATACCGCCATCTCCTTGTACCATTCATTTCGTGACATCGGAATTTCCTCCGTTTATTTATTATGTGTATTGTAGCACAGCATTGTGCTTATCTCAACCGCAGTGCCGAAGATTTTTTAGCTCTTTTTGACGAAAATGCACTATACCGCGCATTGTTCATCACGTTGCTGTTGACAAATCCCCCGCATTTATGCCATTATATACACTCATGATGCACTAGTCTATCCGTGCGTCAGAATGAAAGGAATAGCAAGATGAAAAAGCGTATTGTATCATTGGCTTTTGCCGTGCTTATGATGCTTGTGATATTGCCCGGCGCCGCGTGCGCGGACCAGTTTATGAGTCTGCCGCAGGCGACAGCCGGTTCGCCGATCTCCCAGCGGATAACGACGCTTGAGCAGGGGCAGACCGTGCTGAGCTGTGACGCGCTGCCCTCCGGCTGTGAGATATCGGTCGTTGACTCGTTCACGCGCGACGTCATGCTCACCGGGACGACCACCGTCCCCGGCAGCTACAACTTCATTGTCACCGTCGGCAGCGACGCCTCTGTTGTCACAGACTCCATCAGCTGCCATCTGGACGTTCTCCCGCCACGCCCGTCATCAACACCTCCGGCAGCGTCAACTGCTACATCGGCGGCGAGGCGCGTCTTACTGCCGCCGCGAGCGTTGCGGACGGCGGGCAGTTGAGCTATCAGTGGTATCTCTCGCCCAACGGCTCCACCGCGGGCGGCACGCTGCTGCCCGGCGCGACAGGGCCGGAGTATATGGCGAACACCGCCAGCATCGGCACATCGTATTACTACTGCGTGGTCACCAACTCCAACGGCGGCGCGACCGCCACCGCGGTCTCCGCGCCCATCCTTGTCAACGTCACGCAGCCCGTTGTGGACAGCGTCATGATAAACACCATGCCCGCCAAGACCCGCTACATCGTGGGTGAGTCCATCGACACGGCGGGGCTGTCGCTCGTCGTCAATTACGGCAACGGCACGCAGCAGGTGATCTCCTCCGGCTTCAACGTGTTCCCCACAATCTTCACGAACGCAGGCACCGTCGCCGTTGAGCTGACCTACGGCGGGAAGAGCTGTTCCCTGCCCGTCACGGTCATGACGGAGGAGGACAGCATACAGGGCATCGGCATGGTCTCCCTGCCGCGCAAGACCGCGTATAAGCAGGGCGAGCAGCTGGACACCACGGGGCTCATCTTCCGCGCGTACATGGCGGACGGCACGTACAAGGACATCGATTCCGGCTATACCTACGCCCCCCGCGTGCTCAACAGCTCCGGCAGCCAGGAGATCACGCTGACATACAAGAACAAGACCTGCACCTTCACCGTCACCGTTGAGGCGACGCAGGCGGCGAACACGCTTGAGATCGCCTCCTCCCCCGGAAAGCTCGTCTACAATGTCGGCGACAGTCTTGATACCTCCGGGCTCGTGCTCAAGCTCGGCGACAAGCTCATCACCAGCGGCTTCACCTGCGAGCCGAGCGTTCTCAGCTCTGCCGGGTCCCAGGCCGTGCGCGTGCGCTACGGCGGGCTGATGACGACGTTCACCGTCACGGTCAACTCTGCCGCTGCAAGTCCCTCCCCCACGGTCTCCCCGTCGGCAAGCCCGTCCCCCAGCCCATCCGCAAGTCCCTCTCCCGTGCCGTCCATCGCGCCGGAGAAGCACAACAGCGGCTCTAAAAACGGAGTGCTCGTCGCTGTGATGATCGTCGCGCTGCTGTGTCTCATTGCACTGGGCATGTATATGCTCATCATGAACGCGGGCGGGATGGAGCAGTTCAGAAATCAGCTGGACTACAAGCTCTACAAGCTCAAGACTCGTTTCCGCCGCAGAGACCGGTAAACGGCGGGGAAAATCGGTAAATACAAGAAAAATATTGCGCGGCGGGTCGGAAATTTCGGCTCGCCGTGAATTTTTTCGTGAAAAGCTGTTGACAGGCGGGCTTAAAGTATGGTATTATCTCTTGGCTGAATGAGGAAGCGACCCGTGCGGGTGTAGTTCAATGGTAGAACACCAGCCTTCCAAGCTGGATACGTGGGTTCGATTCCCATCACCCGCTCCATTTATCGGTGCTGGGTTATTATACACGCGCCAATAGCTCAGCAGGATAGAGCAACTGCCTTCTAAGCAGTAGGTCGGGGGTTCGAATCCCTCTTGGCGTGCCAAAGTGTACAGTCTCCGCGTGGAGTTTATATATAATATCATTTGGTGGGATTAGCTCAGTTGGCAGAGCACCGGATTGTGGTTCCGGGTGTCGTGGGTTCGAGCCCCATATCCCACCCCACCGCAAAAAGGTCGGATGCGTCCGGCCTTTTTGCAAAAGCTCTGTACCTGTACATTGGGATGTAGTGTAATGGTAACACACCGGACTTTGACTCCGATATAGTGGGTTCGAGTCCCGCCATCCCAGCCATCCGCCCCAGTAGCTCAGTAGGTAGAGCACCTGCCTTTTAAGCAGGGTGTCCGGGGTTCGAATCCCCGCTGGAGCACCACAGAAAAAAGCCTGCAATCGTTGTGATTGCAGGCTTTTCTCATACTTAATCGCGTAAAATCCCGGCTGGCGTTTAACTGCGGCAGCCGGGATTTGCTATATTGTCATTCTCCCTTGTTGGGGGCGGAGGATTTGCTCTTGGGCTTGCCGTGGTAGTACTTGCGGCGGCGGTTCCCGCCGCGCGAGCCGCCCTTGTTCTGCCCGTCGGGCGCAGGCTTGTCCCCGCCCTGCGCATTCTGCGCGGCGGGCTTCTCGGTCATGTTTTTCGCCTCGACCTTCACGGGCTTGACCGTCGCCTTGCCCGCGTTCTGCTCGCGGCGTCCGCGGTTCTGCGCGCCCTTGCCGGGGCGCTCCGTGCGCTCGGCCTTATCTCCGTTCGGCACGCCCTGCTCCGCCTTGGCGCGGCCTTCGCCGTCCCGTCCGCGTCCTCCGCGGCGACCTCTGCGGTTTCTGCCTCCGCGGCGCTCTGCCGTCCCGGCCTCGGTCGTGGGCGCGCTCTGCACAGGCTCCGGAATTACGAGTGTAGGCATCGCCCACTCGTCCTCGATGGCCGCGTCGTCCTCATCCTCCTCCGGCACATAGCGCAGCACGGAGGGCGGGGTCTCGCCGTCCTTGGGTCTGCCGCCCGGTACGGCGCACAGCTCATTGGATTTATACGTGCGCAGGGTATCGTCGCCGTCAGCGTCGAGCTTGACCTTCACGGTCTGGCGCAGAAGATTGACCTGCACTGCCGTGCCGTAGCCGTCCTTCGTCTCGACGAACGCGCCCTGCTTGGGCACATGCTTGAGGAGGTCCTCATACGCCGCCTGTTCATAGCGCAGGCAGCACATCAGACGGCCGCACGCGCCGGAGATCTTCGACGGGTTGAGCGACATGGACTGCACCTTCGCCATCTTCGTGGACACGGGCTGAAAGTCGTCCAGAAACTGACTGCAGCAGTACGGGCGGCCGCAGATGCCAAGCCGCCGAGCATCTTCGCCTCGTCGCGCACGCCGATCTGGCGCAGCTCGATACGGTTGCGGAATATACCGGCGAGGTCCTTCACGAGCTCACGGAAGTCCACACGCCCGTCAGAGGTGAAGAAAAAAAGTTGCACACGTCCACCAGTCTTCCAGTTGCCCGGCGATCTTCTGCTGGCATATCTCAAACGCCTCGCGCTCGCGCTTGCGGTTGAGCTCCTCAACGCGCAGATCATCCGCCGTCGCGATGCGCACAACGGGGCGCAGCGGCTGCACAACGGCATTGTCGCTCATGTCCCCGGCAGCAGTCGGCGTGCTCGATCACCTTGTCCCCGGTCTTTATTTTCAGCGCGCCGGGGGCAAAATAATATTGCCGCGCTCAGCTCATACAGCCGCACCAGCCTCTCGCGACCGAGACCGAGATCATCCCGCCGGGCGCAGAGCATATCACCGGCAAGGTCGATGGCACTGTCGATGAAGTCCGCGGCGGCGCGGGTGTCCAGCCCCTCATTCGCGAAGCAGAACGCACATACCCTGGCTGCCGAGCCGGACGCTGCCGCCTTGAAGTACCCCAGCGCGAGCGCCATGCTCTCGCTGTCCTCCGCGGACACGGGCGACGTGCCGACATTCTGCTCCGCACAGCGCGAGCGCACTGTCGGCAGCAGAAGCTGGGCATTCTCGGCGCAGAGGATGAACATCACACCGGCGGGCGGCTCCTCAAGGAGCTTGAGCGCGGCGTTCTGCGCCTGCGGATTCATGAGATCGGCATCCTCGATGATGTACACCTTGCGCGCGGCCTCATTTGGCAGCACAACGCTGTCCGCCGCCATCTCGCGCACCTGATCGACGGTTATCTCCTTCTTTGCGCGCCCCTTGTCGTCCGTCAGACGGCGCACGGAGATAACGTCGGGATGTATGCCCTCGGACACCTTCCGGCAGTCGCGGCACGTGCCGCACGGGCGCGCCCCGGTCGAGGAGCACACCGCAGCCGCGGCGAGGCGGCGCGCGGCGGACACGGCCTCACTGCGTTCGGGCGCGGCGAGGATATATGCGTGTGAAAGACGCCTCGCGTCCGCAATGTGCAGCTCAGCCATTTCAGCCCTCCGCGATTTCGCAATTATGATCGTATCCTGCAATCAATATATTTTACATTTTTGCGCGCGTATAGTCAATATTTATTTGATTGGGATGGTGTAAGTCCGGGTTTCAACGCGCCTTCCAAAGTGTCAAATTGGTACTTTGGAAGTCTGCCCTTAACACATAGTATATGCAGATGTTAGACGAGCGTGTCATCCAGCAGGAAGTCAATGACGCTGATATTGAGAATGCCGTTATCATCATACCAACGCTTGCGAATGTCGTGACGCACAATAATCTTCGGGAAGGAATCGCCGGTCAGCGCGAAAGGCTTATTCTCGGCGATTGCCTTTTCCTCCGTTCCCAGCGCGTAGGCGGACTGAATGTAGGTCTTCTTGCCGCCGGAGGTTGCAATGAAGTCGATTTCCCGCGCAACCGGAGACCTTTCCTTTGGCATTTTTCTCATTGCCATAGACGATGCCGATGTCAACGGAGCATTCACGGATCATCAGCTCATTGAAAATGATGTTCTCCATGATGTGTGTCATTTCCTGCTGGCGGAAGCCGATACGGGCATTTCTCAGTCCAATGTCCTCGCAGTAGTATTTGTTGGGGTAATCAAAATAGCTCTTGCCCTTCACGTCCCAGCGCTTGCATTCGGTGAAGAGGAAGGAATCCGACAAATGATCCATATAGGCTTTCACGGTGTTCAAGGCAACGACATTTTCTCCGCTGCGCTTCTGCACGGTGTTGATGGTGGCAGCAACCTTCGTTGGGTTGGTCAGAGAGCCGATAGACGAACACAGCAGATCAAGAATCGCAGACAGCACATCCTCACGCTTGATCTTCTTCCGCTCCACAATGTCCTTCAGATAAACCTCAGAAAACAGCGATTTCAGATAGGCCATTTTCGCGGCGTCCTTGGGGCGGGACAGGATCAGCGGCATACCGCCGTAGAAAGCAAACTCGTCAAAAGCGTCCTGCTTATCGCCGCCAACAGCCGAGTAGTATTCGGCAAAGGAAAGCGGATGCACACGGATCTCATCGCTGCGTCCCCGGAACTCAGTCAGTATATCGGAGGACAGCATTTTGGAGTTGCTGCCGGTCACATAAATGTCCAAGTTGGACAAGGACTTCAAATCGTTGAGCGTATCGTAAAAGGTGATCTTCTTTCCGTCCGGATTGTAAGGATTCGGTACCTCGTCGGACATCTGAATCTCGTCTACAAAGAGATAATATTGGTCTGCGCTGTGTTCTACGATCTCGCGGACATGAGCCGCAAGCTCCAACGGATTACGATAGCGAATATCACGGGTCAAATCCAGCTCAAAGGACAGAATGTGATCCTCTGCAACGCCCTCTCTGAGAAGATAGCTCTTGAACAGATTACGAAGCAGATAGGACTTGCCGCATCTGCGAATACCGGTGATCACCTTTACCTGGCCATCCCACATAAAGGAGATAATTTTCTTCAAATAACGATCTCGCTTTATTTCCACGCCCAGCCTCCATTGAAAACTTACTCGTATTATCATGCTACTTTTCAACGGATATTATACTCCGGCGTGGGAGAAAAATCAACGGTCTCGCTGAAATGTTTGTCTATAAACCCTACAACATTTCAATGAAAAGCAAATCTGACTCCACCAGACGCAATGCTCAACGGCTTGGGCTTTGCTCCGAACTGAAAAAGAAACGCCAGCAGCCGGAAAGCCGACTGCTGGCATGGTTTCTGGCGCAGCGGGTGGGATTCGAACCCACGGTACCGTTGCCGGTACACCTGATTTCGAGTCAGGGCCGTTATAACCACTTCGATACCGCTGCATATTCTTTTTGCGTCATACGCTGTGCCATTATACCCAATATGCCGCGAAAAATCAAGAGCGAGATACGGTAATTTTGCGTCCGGGCGAATACTGCTCCGCTTTTATCCCTGCTCCCGCCGTTCCACATATGAACCGTTTGTAAACTCGATATAATTTGTATAAAACATTATATAATACTCTTGACAAGTTTACACGCCGGTGGTATAGTATGCTCGTAAGCAAAACGAAAGGGATGGTCAAGCCCATGAAAAAAACATTGTACAGCCTGATGCTCAACGACGAGGTCGTGCGCGAGGTCGACGCACTGGCGCACCGCATGGGCACGAGCCGCTCAAGCCTGATAAATCAGATACTCGCAGAGTACGTCAATTACACCACGCCCGAGCGCCGGATAAACGACGTGCTCTCCGCCATAGAACAGCTTATGACCCCGTCGAGGGAGCTGGTGCCGTTCTTCGCGCCGAACACCTACTCCATGTCGCTGAAAAGCCGCTGGAGTACAAGTACCGCCCGACGGTGAAGTACGAGGTCGCGCTCATCCCCGCGTGGACTGCAACGCCGTGCTCAGTGAGCTGGACACCGCCATTGATCAGCTGCCGAAGGTCTCCGGCGGCAGCGGCGAGGTGTACGCCTCGCCGGAAACGAGCAAGATCTTCAACTTCGCCGAGCGCGAGGCCAAGTCCGGCGGCGACGCCTACGTCTCCGTCGAGCACCTGATGCTCGGCATCTTCGCCAACGAGACCGCCGCCATCAAGCGCATCTTCAGCGCGCACGGCATCACGAAGGCTGGCTTTGTGGCCGAGCTGAAAAAGGTCAAGACCGCGCCCGTCACGAGCGACAACCCCGAGGATACCTATGACGCGCTGAAAAAGTACGGCACGGACCTCGTCGAGCGCGCCCGCGAAGGGAAGATGGATCCGGTCATCGGCCGCGATCAGGAGATCCGCAACGTCATCCGCATCCTCTCGCGCAAAACAAAGAATAACCCCGTGCTCATCGGCGAGCCGGGCGTCGGCAAGACGGCCATCGCCGAAGGGCTGGCGCAGCGCATCGTGCGCGGCGACGTGCCCGAGGGCCTGAAGGATAAGACCATTTTCTCGCTCGATATGGGCGCGCTGGTCGCGGGCGCAAAGTACCGTGGCGAATTCGAGGAACGGCTCAAGGCCGTGCTCGAGGAAGTGCGCAAGAGCGAGGGACCGCATCCTGCTGTTCATCGATGAGCTGCACACCATCGTCGGCGCCGGCAAGACCGAAGGCAGCATGGACGCCGGCAACCTGCTCAAGCCGATGCTCGCCCGCGGCGAGCTGCACTGCATCGGCGCGACGACGCTCGACGAATACCGCAAGTATATCGAAAAGGACGCCGCGCTCGAGCGCCGCTTCCAGCCCGTGCAGGTCGATGAGCCGACGGTCGAGGACACCATCTCCATCCTCCGCGGCCTGAAAGAGCGCTACGAGATCTACCACGGCGTGCGCATCCACGACAACGCGCTCGTCGCCGCGGCGACGCTCTCCAACCGTTATATCACCGACCGCTTCCTGCCTGACAAGGCCATTGACCTCGTCGACGAGGCCTGCGCCATGATCCGCACGGAGATCGACTCCATGCCATCGGAACTCGACGACCTGCGCCGCCGCATCATGCAGATGGAGATCGAGGAGATGGCCCTCAAGAAAGAGGACGACCAGCTCTCGCGCGACCGGCTCGAAAAGCTCACGCAGGAGCTTGCCGAGCTCAAGGACCGCTTCAACGAGCAGAAGGCGCGCTGGGAAGCCGAGAAGAACAGCGTCGAGGAGGTCAAGTCCCTCAAGGCGGACATTGACCACCTGCACGCCGAGATCGAAGAGGCCCAGCGCAACTATGAGTATGAAAAGGCTGCGCGCCTGCAGTACTCCGACCTGCCGAACCTCGAGAAGAAGCTCACCGAGGCCGAAGCCGCGGCCGAGCGCCGCAAGAGCGACAACTCCCTCGTGCACGACACCGTGACCGAGGAGGAGATTGCCGGCATCGTCGCCAAGTGGACCGGCATCCCGGTGGCAAAGCTCATGGAGGGTGAGCGCGAGAAGCTGCTGCACCTTGACGAAGTGCTGCACCGCCGCCTGATCGGTCAGGACGAGGCCGTGGAGAAGGTCTGCGAGGCCATCCAGCGCTCGCGTGCCGGCATCAGCGACCCGAACCGCCCGATCGGCTCGTTCCTGTTCCTCGGCCCGACGGGCGTCGGCAAGACGGAGCTGGCCAAGGCGCTGGCCGAGAGTCTGTTTGACGATGAGCGCAGCATGGTGCGCATCGACATGACCGAGTACATGGAGAAATTCTCCGTCTCGCGTCTCATCGGCGCGCCTCCCGGATACGTCGGCTACGACGAGGGCGGCCAGCTTACCGAGGCCGTGCGCCGCAAGCCGTATTCCGTCGTGCTGTTCGATGAGGTCGAAAAGGCGCACCCGGATGTGTTCAACATCCTGCTGCAGATTCTCGACGACGTGTTCAGGCATATAAACTGATGAATGCACTATCGCGGCATATGTATTTTCCCAGTTGTCACCACCAGATTTTTTATATGCCAAATAGTTCAGCGCCGACGGAACCGAGTTTATAATCTCGGTATGAGACAGCGCTGAAAGTTCCTGCGATATAGCTGTATTCAACAAAAATTCTCCGTTTTCCTGCGCATCATAGATGCGTACATCTCTTCGCAGATACTGTTTGTCGTAAAAGTTGTCTGGAGCATTATATGTGCAGATCACAAGTATATCCTGCAAGCCGTCTTCATTGTAATCGGGAAAAGAAACTGCATTCACAGAACTAAATGTTGTCCCGCTCGGGCTGCACGTATTCTCCTCGTTGAACCCCTCCAGCTCAATCTCATAGTCGTCGTTTTTATCACGAAAACAACATCTTGTCCCTCCGCAGCAGGAAGATACGATTCAAATGTAGCTTTTCCCCACACGGGAGCAGAGAAATCAAACGATTGCTCAGCGATCACTGCGCCGCGTTGGGAGACTGCTTTAGTTGAGGCTCCACAAACCGCAGTATTGAATCCAGCATCAGTTACCAATACATCTCTATTACTTGTCACACCAACCGCAGGAAATAATAGAAGCTGGACAACTGCTAGAAATGAAGAGACTAGGCTTTTCACTGCACAAACCACTCCTCTAGCTTCAGATGATTAAATATATATTGGCATTATACTACCAAACAAATGGAAACACAACATTCTCGTTTACATGTTAATAACAAAATGGGGGAAAGCCCTCAAAGAATGGCCTTCCCCTTCTGAACAAAACATCTATTCACATTATATTTATCTCTATGCAGCTCCCGGCGCCGAACTCCGCCTCCATGCTGCGCTTATACTCGTGGAAGAAGTCCGTCGGCATGAGCGCCTGCACGCACCCGGCAAAGCCGCCGCCGTGCACGCGCCACGCGCCCTTGCCCTCGAGCAGGCGGCGGCTGTGCTCCAGCCCCTGGGCGAGCTTGGTGTCGCCCGTGGCGCTGGTGATGATGTTGTTGAGAAGCTGCTCGGACGAGCGCCCGGACTCGTTCATCAGGCGCATATACGTCTCCCCGTCGCCGCTCTTGAGAGCGTCGCGCATGCGCGGCACGCGCTCATTCTCGCCGAAAAAGTGCATCGCGCGGCGCACGGGGCGGTTCGCGGGGTCCCAGCCCTTGCGGTAAAACTCCTTCGGGTCGACATCTCCCAGCACGCCCTTGTCGAAGAGGTTGGCGATGTACACCATGTCCGCGGGGATGCGGGCATAGGACGTGTCCAGCCCTGCGTGGCTGCCGCCGGTGTTCGTCAGGCACATCGTCAGCCCCATCGGCGTGAAGCTGGCGCGTATCTGCTCTATCTCGCCGGTCTTGGGGTCGGCGTACACCGTGTGACCGTATGCGCAGGCAAGCTGGCTCATGATGCCGCAGGGCTTGCCGAAGTATTTATTCTCCGCCTGCTGCCCGGCGCGGGCGATGACCACGGGGTCGACCTTGCCGTCGTTGAAAAGCTCAGAGAGCATGCGCCCCACGAGCACCGAGAACGCCGCGGACGAGCTGAGCCCCGAGCCGGGAGTGAGCGTGCTCTTTATCCGCGCGTCAAACCCGCCGACGTCCAGCCCCAGCTCCTTGAACGCGACGACAACGCCGCGGATGAGGGACTTCGGCGTGCCGAACTCACCGGTGCGCAGGGTGAGATGGGTGAGGTTGACCTCAAAGGGCTTGAACCCCTCTGACTGCACGCGCACGATGTTCGTCCCGTTCGCCTCGCACTGGGCGTAGTGCCCGAAGTGCACGGCGGAGGCGAGCAGTCTGCCCTTTTGGTGATCTGTATGGTTGCCGGCAAGCTCTGTCCTGCCGGAGACAAATATCTGTTTCTTCATCTGTTTCCCTTTTTCGTTGTTCTATCAAAACCCAACTTCCTACGTATATCAAGATATACCTAAACACCGTCAAAGTCAACTAAAACCGGTAACAACGTATCAATGTTTTAACATATTACACAAATATCTTGCGTTTAATTCGTGCAGAAGATATAATACTACTATATTAGAATAAATACGGCGCGGAAGAACAAACCGCGCGGAAAACGACAGGAGAATCATGCCATGAAGAGCGCCAACGGGATCAACCTCACCATGCTCTGCGATTTTTACGAGCTGACCATGGGCAACGGCTACTTTGTCAGCGGGCGGCAGGACGAGATAACCTATTTTGATATTTTCTACCGCTCCGTGCCGGACGAGGGCGGCTTCGCCATCGCCGCCGGACTTGAGCAGATCATTGACTACGTCAAGAAGCTCCACTTCGACGAGGACGACATTGCGTATCTCCGCTCGCGCGGGATGTTCGACGAGGGGTTTCTCGCCTATCTGCGCGATTTCAGGTTCACGGGCGATATCTGGGCCGTGCCGGAGGGCACACCCATCTTCCCGCGGGAGCCTATCGTCACCGTGCGCGCGCCCGCCATTCAGGCGCAGCTGCTGGAGACGTATATGCTTCTTGAGTTCAACCACCAGAGCCTTATAGCCACAAAGGCAAACCGTGTCTGCCGCGCCGCGGAGGGGCGCGCGGTGCTGGAGTTCGGCTCGCGCCGGGCACAGGGGCATCGCGGGCGCCGTGACGGGGGAGCGCGCGCCGCGTTCATCGGCGGCTGCGCGGGGACGGCATGCACCGTGTCCGACCAGGTCTACGGCGTGCCCGCGGCGGGCACGATGGCGCACTCCTGGGTGCAGATGTTCCCCAGCGAGTATGAGGCGTTCACCGCCTACTGCAAGGCGTACCCCGACAACGCCGTGCTGCTGGTGGACACGTACAATACGCTCAGATCCGGCGTGCCGAACGCGATACGCGCATTCAACGAGGTGCTCAAGCCCATGGGCATCACAAAGTGCGGCATCCGTCTCGACTCCGGCGACATGGCGTACCTCACCCAGCGCGCCCGCGCGATGCTGGACGAGGCCGGCTGGACGGGCTGCACCATCACGGTGTCGAACTCCCTTGACGAGCGCCTTATTGCGGAGCTTCTGCGCCAGGGCGCGAAGATTGACTCCTTCGGCGTGGGCGAGCGGCTTATCACCTCGCGCAGCAGCCCGGTGTTCGGCGGGGTGTACAAGCTCTGCGCCGTGGAGGACGGGGCGGGGAACATCATCCCCAAGATAAAGGTCAGCGAGAATGTCGGCAAGATCACGAACCCCGGCTTCAAGAAGGTGTACCGCTTCTTCAACCGCAAGACCGGCATGGCGGAGGCGGACTATCTCTGCACGCACGATGAGGTCGTTGACGACACGCAGCCCCTTGAGCTGTGCGACCCGGAGGCGCGCTGGAAGCGCAAGACGCTGACGGATTTCCGCGCAGAGGAGCTTCTGAAGCCGATATTCAAAAACGGTGAGCTTGTGTACAGGGAGCCGACGCTCAAGGAGATAAAGACCGCGTGCGCCTACGGTGTGAGCACCCTCTGGCCGGAGGTCAAGCGCTTTGACAACCCGCACCGCTACTATGTCGACCTCTCGCCGAAGCTCATGGAGCTGAAGGACCGCATGCTCGCCGAGCACGCGAGGTTTGAAAACGCCTGAGGCAGCAGGGAAAAAGATGCTTTGACAAAAGCGCCGTATCGTTGTATTATATAAAGACGTAACTACACAGTGAGGTAATATCTTATGTTAGACAGCGAAATTTACGGCATGATAATTGCCCTTGGAATACTTCTGGCGATGTTTCTTGTCGGGGTGTTCTGCATCACCGTCAATGTGGACAACATCAAGCTCCGCCGCAAATACAGGGACACCGACGACGAGGCGATGAGCGCCTTTGTCAGCAAGGAGACCGCGAAGGGCTCGCCCTCATCATTCTTGAGCTTGCGCTTGCCGCGCTGCTGCTGCTCGTGAAGTCCAAATTCCTGAGCTGAACATTCCGCATATATATTACGCCCTCAAATGGCGCGCCGTAACGGCGCGTCATTTTTCTTTGCTCCGCGCGCGGGAAGCGGCGTATCTTTGCGCCGTGTTAACGCGCCGCCGTGTCGTCTTAGCGAAGTCTTAACGAAAGTTTGTAGAAAACGCAAAAATTAGTGATTTTGCCCTAGAATCTCCATAAAATAGTTGAATACGACATTGCGATATGGTACAATGTCACAAACAAAGAAAATCCCGGCTCGATGCGCCGCGTGGTACCGACTGCCGTAGGTGCCGCGGAGAAAAGAGGAGTGAAGGGTCTGCCGGAACTGCCGTCCGGCGCAGCCCGTTTTGCGGCGGCGTATTCGGGGCGTGATATATTATTTTAAAAGGAGAACACCATGGAAAAGTCGAAGAAAAAACTGTCCCTGCCAGCCAAGATATTTATTGGCATGCTCGCCGGTATTCTCGTGGGTCTGCTGTTTCTGAAGAACCCCGAATTTACCACCGATTACCTCAAGCCCATCGGAACGATCTACATAAACCTGCTGAAGTTCCTCGTCGTTCCTGTCGTCCTCTTCTCCATCACGGACGGCGTCATTTCCCTCAAGGATCTCAAGCGTGTGGGCAGCGTGGGTCTTAAAACCTTCCTGTACTATATGTGCACCACCGCCCTCGCGGTCGTGATCGGTCTTGTCATCGTCAACCTCTTCAAGGGCTTCTTCCCCGCCCTGCCGAGCGCAGACCTCGGCGCGCTGGAGTACACCGCCAAGGAATCCCCAGCGTGATGCAGGTCATCGTCAATATCTTCCCGGATAACCTCGTCAAGCCCATGGTCAACGCGGACATGCTGCCTGTCATCGTCATCGCCATCTTCTTCGGCGCGGGCATCCTCGCCTCCGGCGAGAAGGGTGCGAAGATCGGCGAGTGGATCAACTGCATGAACGACGTTGTCATGAAGATCATGATGATGATCATCGAGTTCACGCCATACGGCGTGTTCTGCCTGATGGCGAATGTCGTCGCCGTGAACGGTCCGTCCATCGTCGGCACGCTCGCCATCGTTATCGGCGTCGCCTACATCGGCTACATCATCCATGTCGTCGTGGTGTACGGTCTGAGCGTGAGGTTCCTCAGCGGCATGAGCCCGATCGCGTTCTTCAAGGGTCTCGCCCCGGCGATGATCTGCGCGTTCACCACCACCTCCTCCAACGCCACCCTCCCGCTGAACATCGAGTGCTGCAACGAGATGGGCGCGGAGCCGGAGATAAGCTCCTTCGTTCTCCCCCTCGGTGCGACCATCAACATGGACGGCACGGCGATCTATCAGGCCGTGTGCGCGGTGTTCATCGCGTGCTGCTACGGTGTTGACCTCACCCTTGCCCAGATGGCGATGATCGTCCTGACCGCAACCCTCGCCTCCGTCGGCACGGCGGGCGTCTCCGGCGCGGGCATGATCATGCTGGCCATGGTGCTGACCTCCGTCGGTCTTCCCGTGGAAGGCATCGCGATAATCGCGGGCGTGGACAAGCTCTTCGACATGGGCCGCACCACCCTCAACATCACCGGCGACGCCACCTGCGCCATGTGGATCTCCAAGGTCGAGCGCAATAAGAAGGCGAAGGCCGAGGCAAAGGCGAACGCATAAAAAAGCTTGTCGGAAGTGTAAAAAACTTCTGGAATATCGCCCCTTGCACTGCTATAATAATAGCCGCAGATTTTTCTGCGGCTGTTATTTTTTATTCTGTTACAGAGAAGGCGCTTATTATGAAGAAAACGATAGGCATAGTCGGCGGTATGGGACCGATGGCAACAGTCGACCTCATGCGCAAGATGATAGAGCTGACGGACGCCGCGGCAGACCAGCAGCACGCCCATATAATCACCGACTGCAACACCAACATCCCCGACCGCACCGCCGCCATACTCTCCGGCGGGGCAGACCCCGTGCCGGAGCTTGTGCGCTCGTGTCTCGCGCTGGAGGCAGCGGGGGCGGACGTGCTGGTGATGGCGTGCAACACCGCGCATTATTTTTATGACCGCATCGCGCCGTTCATCCGCGTGCCGATGCTGCATATGCCGCGCGAGACGGCAAAGCGCGCAAAGGCGCTCGGCAGCACACGGTGCGCCCTGCTCGCCACGGACGGGACCGTGCAGTCGCACGTATACGACGCGCCCTTCGCCGCGGAGGGGATAGACCTCCTCAAGCCAGACGCCGAGGGGCAGCGCGCGGTCATGGACATGATATACTCCGGCGTTAAGGCGGGCAAGCGTGACTATGACACCAGCGCCGTCCGCGCCGCGCTCGACAGGCTCACTGCGCAGGGGGCGGAGTGCTTCATCCTCGGCTGCACGGAGCTGCCCATCGCGTTCGCGGATTACTCCATCCCCGCGCCGGTGCTCGACCCCACATCCGTGCTGGCGGAGGCGGCGCTGCGCGCGGTCGGCATGCCGCTCATGTACGATTCGCCCTCGGCGCGGTAAAGCCGCGCGGTGTACAGCGCCAGCAGCGCCACCGCAATGATAACGACAATCTCCAGCACCGCGACGCCCGCATAGTTCGACAGCAGCACCGTCCCCGCGTCAATGGCAAAGTGCGCCGCGAGCGCCAGCGCGAAATAGCGCCTCTCGCCGTAGCGCGCCGCGCGGTAGACGAAGTATGACAGGCATATGTGCAGCGTGATGGCGGAGATACGCTCCACCCCCGCGGCGGCGAAGAGCAGCGGCGGGCTGCTGCTGAGCGGGGAGAGCTGGGCGGCGAGCGCCTGTGCCGCATCTGCGTCGAGCCCGGCGAACGCGGAGGCTATCGCGCCGGTGTTTATCATGACGGACGTGATGAGGTTGGACAGGTACAGCAGCCCCACGAGTATTATCGCCTCGATGCCGCCGTGACCCACGCCGTACATCAGCGCGTTCTCGCGCGTGAGCTTGTTCTTCATCAGCAGCTTCATTGCGCCCAGCCGCGCGAACTCCTCAAAGAGAGCCGCCATCGCCCCGGCATACAGGGCGTACAGCCATGTGCTGTTCAATATCGTCTCCCCGGCGGCCGAGTCGAGGACGAGATTGTGCACAGAGGCTTCCAGCACGTTCACGGCAATGACGAACGTTGCCGCGCCGATGAACACCGGCGAAAGCGCCGAGTGCAGCTTCTTTTTCACGATGATGCACAGCGCGACCGGCAGCCCCACGGCGACGAGCAGAGAAAACGCCATCCACGCGATGGACGCGGCGGGTACGGGTGCGAGAGGGGGAATTGTCATCTTTTCTTGTCCTTTCTTCAATGCAATACATATGTTACATATATCATATTATCATACTGTCTGAAAAATATCAACACCGGGTGAACAATAATGCTGTTCATCCGGTTGTTTTTTCCCCGCGGCTTTGTTATACTTGTGGGGATAGAAGTTTACACGGAGGCATTCACAATGCTTTCTGCGCTGAGGAAAAACAAAATAGCTGTGCTCGTGCTGACCGGCGTGCTGGCGTTCGCGCTGTGCGCCTGCTCCGGCGGCACGGACGCGGGTACGGTCCCCGTCGATGAGGCTCCCGCTGCCGCGGCGGCTGACACTTCGGCGGCAGATGTGCCCGCGGAGCTGGCCGCGGACGGCGAGACGGCGGAGTGGACGGTGCTTGGTCAGCGCGTCGACGCTGAGACCGAGGCGCTCGATCTGCGCGGCATCACGCCGCAGGACGTGGACGCGGTGCTCGCGGTGCTGCCGAAGCTGACAGCGCTGAAAACCGCCGCGCTCGGCACTGAGGCGGAGTGCGCGCTCTCATGGGGCGACATTGCCCGCCTTGTTCAGGCGCGCGAGGACGTGGATTTTGACTATACGTTCTCGTTCTACGGCAAGCCCTTCACGCTGCTCGACTGGAAGGTGGACATCAACCACGTCGCCGTCAGCGACGGGGGCGCGCTCGCGCGGCAGATCATCCCCGCATGAAAAACCTGAGCTTTCTGGATATGGACTCGTGCGGCGTGTCGAACGAGAGCATGGCCGCGCTGCGCGATGAGTTCCCGGATGTAAAGGTCGTGTGGCGGATATGGTTCGGCGATTTTTACAGCGTACGCACCAACACCCCAAAGATCCTCGCCTCGAAGCCGTCCGTCGGCGGGCTGCTGCGCGACAGCGACGTTCAGGTGCTCAAATACTGCACGGATGTGCTGTATCTCGACCTCGGGCATAACGAGATCATCACGGACATTTCGTTCGCGGCGTATATGCCGAAGCTGCGCGTGGCAATCCTCGCGATGAACATGATCACCGACCTCACCCCGCTTGCGAGCTGTCCCAAGCTCGAATACCTTGAAATACAGACGAATCCGTATATCACCGACCTCTCGCCGCTCGCCGCCTGCACGGAGCTGGAGCATCTCAATGTCTCCAACTGCCGCGGCTTTGACGACATAACGCCCATCCTCGGGCTCAATAAGCTCAAGCGCTTCTGGCTGGGCTGCTCCGCGCCCGTGCCGGAGGAGCAGAAGGAGGAGTTCGCGCGGCTGCACCCGGACTGCGAGTTCAACACCACTGTGTGGTCCGACCCCACGAGCGAAGGCTGGCGCATCGACCATGTCGACCCGTGGACGAACGAGGTGTTCTACGACGAGCGCTATGAGCTGCTGCTGGCACAGTTCGGGTATCTTGAGAATGCGTACTCGTTCATCTCGAACGACCCGCTCTATTACCCGCACGACTGATCTTGTTTATACTTATATAAGGAGAATATACATATGCAAACGAACAAACGCCCCGAGACCATGGAACGCATCACCACCGCGCCGCTGGCGGAAGCCTTTATCGCCGAGCAGCTTACCGCTCTGCGCGAGCAGATAGGCGATAAGAAAGTTCTCCTCGCCCTCTCCGGCGGTGTTGATTCCTCCGTCGTGGCGGCGCTGCTGATCAAGGCCATCGGCCAGCAGCTCGTCTGCGTGCACGTCAACCACGGGCTGCTGCGCAAGGGCGAGAGTGAGCAGGTCATTGAGGTCTTCCGCAACCAGATGGACGCGAACCTCATCTATGTCGACGCATCCGACCGCTTCCTTGACACGCTCGCCGGTGTGGACGACCCCGAGACGAAGCGCAAGATAATCGGCAAGCTTTTCATCGACGTCTTTGCAGAAGAGGCGGCGAAGCTCGACGGGATCAGCTTCCTCGCGCAGGGCACGATCTACCCCGACATTCTTGAGTCTGACGGCATAAAGTCGCACCACAACGTGGGCGGGCTGCCCCCCGAGCTCCAGTTCGAGCTGGTCGAGCCGGTGAAGCTGCTGTATAAGGACGAGGTGCGCGTTGTCGGCAAGGCGCTCGGTCTGCCCGACGGCATGGTGTTCCGTCAGCCGTTCCCCGGTCCGGGGCTTGGCGTGCGCTGCGTGGGCGCGATCACGCGCGACAGGCTGGAGGCCGTGCGCGAATCGGACGCGATACTGCGCGAGGAGTTTGCGAAGAACGGTCTTGCGGGCAAGGTGTGGCAGTATTTCACCGTCGTGCCGGACTTCAAGTCCACCGGCATCACTGACGGCAAGCGCACCTATGACTGGCCGGTCGTGATCCGTGCCGTCAACACCGTCGACGCCGTGACCGCCGAGGTCGCGCCGCTCGACTTCGCGCTCGTGCAGCATATTGTCGAGCGCATCACCCACGAGGTCAAGGGCGTCAACCGCGTCCTCTGGGACGTGACCCCGAAACCCACTGGGACGATAGAATGGGAATGAGAAAAAAGTAAACACCATATAACCCGACCCCGGCGGGGTGATTTCTCACCCTGCCGGGGTCCGCTGCGCGCTATGCTTATTATCCGGTTATCGGCGGCTTTTCGCGCCTGCTGCCGTTCGCTTTACTCCCCTATGTCGGCGCGGACGACCTTGCCGATATTCCACAGGTGTGCCGCCTGATTCGCCGCGACGATGCGCTCCTCAGGGGTCTTGAACTCAAACGCGGCGGTCTGCGCGCCGCAGTCGCGGCACATCACGAACCAGCACCAGCCGTGCTCCTCCTCCAGCAGTCCCGCGCCGCCGCAGAACGGGCAGTCCTGAAGCTCTATCGTTTCATGAATATTCATGTCTGACCCTCCATTATTATTGCTACTCTGCAATGTTAACTCAAAATCCGCTTTTTTGCAAGGGGTTTTCATTGCAACTTCGACAAAATTTAAGCATAAGTTGAAAAATTGCCTATATTGTGGTACAATCCGTTTTATTCTATTAAAACACTAAGGAGTGAGCTACATGAAGTTTTCCTCGAAAATCGAAAAATGCGGTCTGTCCCCCATACGTAAGTTTGGTCCTGCGGCGGCGGCAGCCGAGGAGCGCGGCACCAAAATATATCATCTCAACATCGGCCAGCCCGATATAGCCACTCCTGCGGCATATTTCGACGCGCTCAAGCGCTTTGACAAGCCCGTTGTGGAGTACGCCCCCTCTGCCGGCATAAACGAGCTTATAGACGCAGTACGCGGCTACTACGCCAAGATCGGCGTGGAGCTTGACCGGGGCGACGTGCTCGTAACCACCGGCGGCAGCGAGGGCTTGCAGATGCTGATGGCGGCGATACTCGACGACGGCGACGAGATCATCATACCTGAGCCGTGTGCGGACCATAAAAACGGTCTTCTTTCATTCAGCAATAGCCTGATGAAACGCACCATTTACTACCCCAAACAGTTCCTCTGGTTTATTGTACTTCACTTTTGCATAGATGTCCATAGTTGTTTTGCTGTTTTCGTGTCCGGCAAGGTATTGGACGGTCTTTGGATCAACACCAGCATAGAGAAGATTGGTAATGTAAGTGTGCCGCAGCTGATGCGGGGTTACATCAAAGTCCAGCGTATATCTGATTTTGGGTTGATTTTTCTGGGTCATGCCCAGCGTTGGGGTAACCGTGTATTTGATGCTCTGCCCATTCACATACTTATAATAGTTCCGGGGCTTAGCGGAGCGGACAACGACATACTGCCACACTCTTTGAAACTGCGAAGCAGCCAGCGGCTCCCCTTTGCTGTCAGCAATCACATAATCTGATATGGAATTTTCTTTCGTTTCTCTCAGACAATCCACCAAACACTTCGGTATCGGAATATCCCTTTTTTGCCGCCGGAGTCTTTAGCACCGTAGAAATCACGGGTCTGTTATGCTCTGTACGCCATGCCCGCCTCACCGATAGATAAGGTGTATCCTCGTCCAGAAATACACAATCCCATTGCAGTGCAAGAATTTCTTCCCGACGCAGACCGGAATACAAACCGAGCATAATAAACAAATATGGAGGAAGTCCCTTGACTGTATCCAGAAGCACGGCTACCTGCTGATCTGTCAATGCCTCCTTCTTTTTTGTCGGTTTTCCGCCTTTACCGGATATTCCCGCACAGGGATTGTGTTCAAGAATTTGGTTTCTCTCTGCCGCATAAAAAATGCACTTGAGTAGCATATTGACCTTATTGTATAAGCCTTCCGATTTCTTTGACAATGGAACAAGCGCCAGCCGAATATCGTCAGCGGTCACTTCTTCCATATACATCTCTCCCAGAGGTTTTATGATATAGTTTGTCATATCCCTCGTATAACCTCTGAGTGTAGACGCAGACACCTTTGCCGACTGCATCAGCAGCCACTTCTCTCCATACTCGGCTACTGTCGGGTGCTGCCGGTGAAAGATAATTTCTTCCACCTGCTTCCGGGCCTCTAACTGCTTCTCATACAATTCTTCACAAGTTGCGGCATACAAACTCAACTCTTTGCCATCTGCATCCGTAATCCTGGTTCTGTAATACTGGATTCCTTTCAATGTAATGGTCCCGTACTTCGGGATCTGTGTTTTCTTTTTTGCCATCTTTGATCGTCCTTTCTTGATAATGTGTAGTCTCCGTATCTACACTCTCTTTTTATCAGAAAGCCTCGATTTAATCAAAGATACGGCTGAGGTAAAACAAAGAGCGAGACATCCTTGCCTCGCTCCTGCTTCATTTCCTATTTGTTATTACTGTGCTGCATCCCAGCTTGCAAACGCACAGTTCATTGATCTGACCAGCTCATCTGGTCTGTTGTACTTAACCTTTGCATAAATGTCCATGGTAATCTTGCTGCTTTCATGACCTGCCAGGTATTGAACCGTTTTGGGATCTACCGATGCATGAATGAGATTGGTAATGTAAGTATGCCGCAGCTGATGGGGTGTTACTTCAAAGTCCAGACTGTAAACCACTTTTCCGTTATGAGCAGCCTTTTCTCCTAAGACAGGTGTGACAGTATGCTTTACTCTTTTTCCATCTTCATACCGATAATAGCTCCGCTCCTTGACCGTCCTCGTAACAATATACTGCCACAGCCGCTTAAACTGCGTATAGGACAGTGGTTCGCCATCCCGGTTTGAAACCACATACTCCGAAGTCGAAGTTTCCTTTGCTGCTTTCAAACACTCAGCCAAGCAAACAGGAAGGGGGATATTTCTCTCCGCAGCCTTGGTTTTCAATTCATCCGAAATCACCGGTCTGTTATGTTCGGTGTGCCATGCCCGTCTTACCGTCAGATATGGAGTATCTGTATCCAGATATACTGAATCCCATTGCAGAGCAAGAATTTCTTCCCGGCGTAGCCCTGCATATAAACCAATCATGACGGATAGCATCCAAAAGGCGCGCTGCCTGTTCATCTGTCAAAGCCTGACGATCCTCTTGTGGAACACCGCCACCTTTTGTTGTCAGATAAATCGTTGGGTTATGGTCAATAATCCTGCTTTCCATCGCTGCGCGAAAGATAGACTTGTAAAGGATTACCACAGATTTATAAACCGATGCAGATTTTTTGGAGACCGGCACAAGGGCAAGCTGAATATCATCCAGGCTAACCTCACCCATCCGTTTATCTCCCAATTCCGCTATAATATGCCGCCTAACCTTTGAGGTGTAATCCGT
>VOFG01001486.1_pt1 | contig 24001 bp, 29 predicted proteins | sample 5384171 | NCBI WGS metagenome assembly VOFG01 (sample SAMN12384726, study PRJNA508395) | human gut metagenome | isolation source: healthy gut F | host: Homo sapiens | reverse complement strand
ACGGATAGCTAAAGCTGCCGGATATAAATAAAGAATTGACTGCACGAATATGTAATCAAAACACTATTTATTTTCATTTAGGCACGGATTTCACGGATTAACACGGTTCTATTCAATTAAAGACCGTGAAATTCGTGACAATCCGTGCCTAAATAATATTATCATTATAATAGATGATTTTCATTGGGTCCCTTCTCTTGATATGTTTCCTGTAGTGTACTGAATAAGTTGACACTTCAAAAATCGAAAATAAAGATGAAATATTCGAAAAAGAAGTACAACTATTACAGTGATGATGAACGAATGTCTTATATTCGTGAGTATTTATCAAGTCCCGAGAGCAAATCTGAGTTTTGTAAGCGTCACGGCTTTTGTGCCAAGCTTCTTACTTATTGGCTTAACAAGTATCAAATAGAAGACAAAGATATGGGTAGATCCTCTAAACCAGTAAATAGCGATGCTATTGATTCTAGTATTTCTGAGCCCAGAAAGAACTATCGCTATTGCGTGCTGAGAACCGTAAACTTCATCGGGCTCTTGCTGATGAGAGTTTACGTCACGAGGCGTGCGAAGAACTCATCAATCTTGCTGAATCCACGTATCATATCAAGGTACGAAAAAACTCCGATGCCAAGTAATCGACACCTTGTCACAGAGGTACTCATCCCGACGCAAACGTGGTTGTATAAAGTTCCTCTGTGATTACTTCGGCATAACCCGACAAGGTTATTACAAGCATGTGAACCGACATTTGGAGGTTGATATCCTTACCACAAGCATCGTGTTGTACTGCAAAGAACTGTTGGAACTCATGCCCAAAGCTGGTATGCGCGAGTTATACGCCTGCTGCGTGAGTAAGTTTGGACCAAAGATGGTTATCGGTCGTGATCGTTGTTATGACATTTTTCGCTCCAATGGTTTGTGTCAACGTACAAGTCGCAAGCGTCCTAAAACAACGAATTCGAACCATAATTACTATATCTACCCCGATCTGTTGAATGTTGCACCCAAATTTGTCGCTACAAGATTGGGCGCTATGGTAGTGGCGGATATAACCTACGTAAACACCGGTCAGGGCTGGGCTTACCTCTCGTTGCTTACCGATGCGTCAAGTCGTGCCATCGTGGGATATGCGCTTTACAAAACTCTTGAGACGGAGGGGCCCTTGAAAAGCTTTGGAGATGGCAATATCATTCTATGAGAAGTATCACATAGACATGAGCACTCTTATTCATCATTCCGACCGGGGTGTCCAATATTGCTCAAATAAATATGTAGAGAGGCTTAAAGAGCATCAAATCAACATCAGTATGACGCAGTGTGGTGATCCTTTACATAATGCATTGGCTGAAAGAATGAACAACACCATTAAAAACGGTTGGCTATTCGACTGTGATGATGAGAGCTTCGAGCAAGTAAGCAAGCGCATTGAAGATGCTGTATATGTATATAATCATGTGCGGCCTCATCAAGGGATAAACATGAGGACACCTATGGAAGTGGTCAGCGAAACGGGAGGATTAACAGCATAATACCCGCTCGTCGGGACGGGTGGTCCCGCCCTTGCCGCTAGGGCGATCCCCGACCGAAGAGTTTTTGGTTGTTGGCAACATTACATTTTCCTGAAGAAGGCTTGCGTAAATAAAGGAAGATGCATAAATTTGCAAGCACCAACAAAAGACAACTAACATAGGAATAAGAATAACAAAAGTAAACCTATTTAGATATTAAAGTATATTGAGTAAACTAATTCAGTTATAACAAACGAAGTTGTCAACTAAAACCAGTACACATCATCCCGTTAGGAAACGGGCGTTCCCTCACCGAGAAACGAGTTACCTTTAAAAGGAAACGATCGTTCCCACACCGGGAAACGACAGTTTCCAAAGCAGGAAATTCATGGAAACTCTAAGCCATTCATATACAATCAATTAGTCATATCATACCTATGTCTATTGGAGACATGAAGAGAGACTAGAGTGTACTTACAAATTCATTACATCCTGTTCGAAACCGATCTTTATCTCCGGCAGCTTTATTGCGCATTCTGCTCCGGTAATTATAGATAGTTGCCAAAGAATAACCCAGAAAATGAGCAATCTTGTTACTATCCACTACTCCTAAACGAATAAGGGCAAAGATCCGGAGTTCGGTTGTCAGCAGTTCGTCTGATTTTGGATAAACTCTTGCTTCTTCTACCAGCAGATTATTGAAAGAAGTAATAAAGTGTGGGAACAGTTTAAGGAATGACTTATCAAATTCGTTATAAAATTCATTCCGCTCGTCCCGGATAAACTGTTCGGACTTGATTGCTTTAAACAAGTCATCGATACGTGACGACATAGCAAGTTTGGCCAGAGAGCGGCGATAAGTTTCCAGTTTATCTAGATAATTGACGCATCTGTCCAAATAACGGGCAATATATACTTCCTTTATCTTTCCGGTCTGTTCCAATTCTTTGTTGACCGCAGACATTTGTTTGTTGGCCAAACTTAGATTCCTACGCATGACGGATATTTTCTTCATCCAACGATACAGATAGAAAATAGCAATGAGGAGAAACAGCGACAACAGACTGACACTAATCAACATGGCACGGGAAACGGCCCGTTCTCTCTCTTCTTTCAGTTTATAAGCCTTATCAATAATTGGGAAAAACTCCGTCACTTCCATAAATCGCAAACGGGCATTACATGCTACAGCATCTTCCATCGAACAACTCAGATATTTGTAAGCACGGTCAATATCCCCTAGTTCATACATCAGATGTGCCAACTTTTGCAAAGAGGCATACTCCCTGACCGAAGATTCCAAATCTGCAATAGCTGTCAATATGAGATAATATACTTCTTTCTCAACGTCTTTCTTCATGCTATATGCTTCGGAAAGGGTATAATAGATATATACTTTCTGACGTTCGTCTTCCATATCTTTCAGTGCATCGTTCAGCATGCCGATAGCCGTATCGGCCTTTCCGGTCACGATACATCGTTCCGCCATAACAATCGTTTTATTTTCTTCCGGAGGCATGGCGGCGATAATGGAATCTCTGTACAAATCGGTCTTTTTCAGGTATTTTTCTTTTTCGGTTTTGTTTGTCGTATAATCAGCGAGCCAGCCGTAGCAGGCGCGATAGGTCTGGTAATAAGAAAGCAAAGTCCATTCATTCAGTTTTTAGGATCAATCTTCTCCAATTGTTCCATAGCTTCGATGTACATGCCCATTACACCCATTACCGTAGCACGGTTAATGACAATCTCATATTCCAGGTCCGGACGATTTAATTGGGGCAATATCTCCATCTGACGGTTAATATAATGAAGCGCCGAATCTGCCTGATAATGAAGGTAAGCCCCAAAGAGGAGGCATACAACTCATAATTCCGGGCAGGATCGGTGGAATGGGCAAGTTGTACTTTTAAATCAGTAATGTCTTTTTCTCTCTCCGTATCTGATAAGTTTCCTTCTTACTTATAATGTCATCCAGTTTTTAAGGGCCGCCTTATTTATATCCGTATGCTTTGCGGACAAGGAAAGAGGATAAACAAAAGAAGAAACAAAAGATAATAGGTTAGATTTCTCATAAGGTGCTTTTTTAAGATGTGACAAATATAATGATTATAGTAATAAAACGAAAAATATCGCCATAACAATTTTCATTTTCACTTGTATTTTTCGACAGAGGCAATAACGATAAAAAGCTTATTATCAACAGCCTATTCAAAACAAGCATTTATATTTTCTTTCTAACTGCCATACGGCATACCCGATTCACCTACATTTGCATCATCGGTTCCCCCGAACAAATTTTAAAAATCTAGTTACCATGAAAAGGAATTTATTATTCATTATCTTACTATTATTATTACCCGGTCTTCACCAGGTATTCGCAACAAGCACTATAAAGAAAGTAGCCCCGACCTTTTTGGTGGGCAGGAATGAAGAATCCCGAATTGCAGATACTATTATATGGTGACCGCATATCATCCGCAGACGTCAGTCTTTCTGCCGATAATATCACGCTGCAAGAAGTGGTGAAGCAGGAGAATCCTAATTATCTGGTTCTGTATTTAGACCTTTCGAAGGCTGCTCCACAGAACTTTGACATCATCCTGAAACAAGGCAAAAAGCAGACAAAAAAATCCCTTACGAGCTTAAACAGCGCCGGCCGAATGCTTCGGCAGTAGAAGGTTTTGATTCGAGCGACGTGCTTTATCTTATTATGCCGGACCGTTTTGCCAATGGCAACCCTCCAACGACATCATTCCCGGAATGCTGGAAGGAAATGTAGACCGTAATGAACCTTTCGCACGTCATGGCGGTGATTTGAAAGGAATAGAGAATCATCTGGATTACATAGCAGACCTCAGGAGTCACCAGTATATGGCTCAACCCGATTCAGGAAAATGACATGAAAGAAGGATCGTATCACGGTTATGCCATTACCGATTATTATCAGGCAGACCGCCGCTTCGGCAGTAACGAAGAGTTCCGCAAACTTACTCAGGAAGCTAATGCCAAAGGGATGAAAGTAGTCATGGATATGATTTTCAACCACTGCGGTTCGGACAACTATCTGTTTAAAGATATGCCATCAAAGACTGGTTCAACTTCAAAGGCAACTACGTGCAGACCAGCTTCAAGACTGCCACTCAAATGGACCCGTATGCTTCCGATTACGAAAAAGAAAATCGCTATCGACGGTTGGTTCACACTGACCATGCCGGACTTCAACCAAAGAAACCGCCATGTAGCTACTTATCTGATTCAGAGCAGTATCTGGTGGATTGAGTATGCCGGTATTAACGGAATCCGCCAAGATACGCACCCTTATGCAGACTTCGATATGATGGCACGCTGGTGCAAAGCGGTCAATGAAGAATATCCCAAGTTCAACATTGTAGGTGAAACATGGCTGGGCAACAATGTACTCATCTCCTACTGGCAGAAAGACAGCAGACTCGCTTATCCGAAGAACAGCAATCTCCCGACTGTCATGGACTTCCCGCTAATGGAAGAGATGAACAAGGCTTTCGACGAAGAGACTACCGAATGGAACGGAGGACTTTTCAGACTCTACGAATATCTATCACAGGACATCGTCTACAGCCATCCAATGAGCCTGCTGACCTTCCTCGACAATCACGATACTTCCCGCTTCTACCGTTCGGAAGCAGATACAAAGAATCTGGACCGATACAAGCAAGCCCTGACATTCTTACTGACAACCCGCGGAATACCGCAGATATATTATGGAACTGAAATCCTGATGGCAGCCGACAAGGCGAATGGAGACGGCCTGCTCCGCTGCGACTTCCCCGGAGGCTGGCCGAACGATACAAAAAACTGCTTTGACGCAGCCAACCGCACTCCACAGCAAAATGAAGCATTCTCCTTTATGCAAAAACTGCTCCAATGGAGAAAAGGAAACGAAGTCATTGCCAAAGGTCAGCTCAAACATTTCGCACCGAATAAAGGTGTCTACGTTTACGAACGCAAATACGGTGATAAATCAGTCGTTGTTTTCCTGAATGGAAACGACCGGGAACAGACCATTGACCTGGTTCCTTACCAAGAAATACTTCCTGCCTCATCTGCTTTCGATTTATTGACAGAGAAAAAGGTTGAATTAAGAAATGAATTAACACTTCCAAGTCGTGGAATATACCTTTTATCCTTTTAATAAGTTCACTTCGACTTATATTTATCAGAATACAGAAAAGAAATAAACCACTGTAAAACAAAACATTAACATTAATATAAACTTGTATTTTTATTCTAGACAACCCAAAGTCTCAAGATGGTTGCTATATTTGCAATATCGGAACAGAGCGGAGTAAAAATATTAGTTAGCTTATAATTTAATACCATAAATAGAATGAAAAAGAGAAAGATTTTATCGCTCATCGCATTCCTTTGCATCTCATTCATTGCGAATGCCCAACAGAAATTAACCTCACCGGACAACAATCTGGTAATGACCTTCCAAGTAGACTCAAAAGGTGCCCCAACGTATGAACTGACGTATAAGAACAAAGTGGTAATCAAACCCAGCACTCTCGGACTGGAACTGAAGAAAGAAGATAATACCAGAACCGACTTCGACTGGGTGGACCGCAGAGACCTGACAAAACTTGACTCAAAGACCAACCTGTACGACGGCTTCGAAGTAAAGGATACCCAAACGGCTACTTTTGATGAAACCTGGCAACCGGTTTGGGGAGAAGAAAAAAGAAATCCGCAATCATTATAACGAACTGGCAGTCACCCTGTATCAACCCATGAATGACCGTTCTATCGTTATCCGTTTCCGTCTGTTCAATGACGGTCTGGGATTCCGTTATGAATTTCCTCAGCAGAAGTCACTCAATTACTTCGTGATCAAGGAAGAGCATTCTCAGTTTGGCATGAACGGCGATCATATCGCTTTCTGGATACCGGTGACTATGATACGCAGGAATATGACTACACCATTTCCCGCTTATCAGAAATCAGAGGGCTGATGAAAGAAGCGATCACTCCGAACTCTTCTCAGACTCCTTTCTCACAGACAGGCGTACAAACTGCACTGATGATGAAAACGGATGATGGCTTATACATCAATCTTCATGAAGCCGCTTTGGTTGATTACTCATGTATGCACCTCAATCTGGACGACAAGAATATGGTATTCGAATCCTGGTTGACACCGGATGCCAAAGGAGACAAAGGGTATATGCAGACTCCCTGCAACACACCTTGGCGTACGATTATCGTGAGCGATGACGCCCGCAATATCCTCGCTTCACGTATCACTCTCAACCTGAACGAACCATGCAAGATAGCGGATGCCGCTTCTTGGGTAAAACCCGTGAAATATATCGGCGTATGGTGGGACATGATCACCGGAAAAGGCTCATGGGCTTACACCGACGAACTGACCAGCGTAAAACTCGGTGAAACGGATTACTCCAAAACAAAACCGAACGGCAAACATTCTGCCAACACAGCCAACGTGAAACGTTACATTGACTTTGCAGCCGCTCACGGATTCGATGCAGTACTGGTTGAAGGCTGGAACGAAGGCTGGGAAGACTGGTTCGGCAACAGCAAAGACTATGTGTTTGATTTCGTGACTCCTTATCCCGACTTCGATGTGAAGGAAATCCACCGCTATGCAGCCAGGAAAGGAATCAAAATGATGATGCATCACGAAACTTCCGCTTCTGTACGCAACTACGAACGCCACATGGACAAAGCCTACCAGTTTATGGCAGACAATGGATACAACTCCGTAAAGAGCGGTTATGTAGGCAACATCATCCCCCGCGGCGAACATCACTACGGACAATGGATGAACAATCACTACCTGTATGCAGTGAAGAAAGCCGCCGATTACAAAATCATGGTGAATGCACACGAAGCAACCCGCCCTACCGGTATCTGCCGTACATATCCGAATCTGATCGGTAATGAATCCGCCCGCGGAACAGAATATGAATCATTCGGAGGCAACAAAGTATACCATACAACAATTCTTCCATTCACACGCCTGGTTGGCGGACCGATGGATTATACTCCGGGGATCTTCGAAACGCATTGCAACAAAATGAATCCGGCTAATAACTCTCAGGTACGTTCTACCATTGCACGCCAGTTGGCACTATACGTTACCATGTACAGTCCTTTGCAGATGGCTGCCGACATTCCGGAAAACTACGAACGTTTTATGGACGCTTTCCAGTTCATCAAAGACGTAGCTCTCGACTGGGACGAAACGAACTATCTGGAAGCAGAACCGGGAGAATACATCACAATTGCCCGTAAGGCAAAAGATACGGACGACTGGTACGTAGGCTGCACAGCCGGTGAAAACGGTCATACCTCCAAACTCGTATTCGACTTCCTGACTCCGGGCAAACAATACATCGCTACCGTCTACGCGGATGCCAAAGATGCCGACTGGAAAGAGAACCCGCAGGCTTATACCATCAAGAAAGGTATTCTGACGAATAAGAGCAAGCTGAACCTGCACGCAGCTAACGGAGGCGGATATGCTATCAGCATCAAAGAGGTAAAAGACAAATCAGAAGCTAAAGGTTTGAAAAGATTATAATAAGGAAAAGAAATAACAAAGATAGAGAATATACATTTTGGTAAAAAAGAGAGTTTTTCGAGCACTAAGAACAATGACGAAGAGAAGGTTTTCAATAGGTATTTTTAAGAGAGAATGATAAGAGAAATTACAATTAACTTTAAAGACAAAAACATGAAAAAAGGAAACTTTATGTTCAAGGTCCTGCTTATGCTTATAGCTGGAATATTCTTGTCCATTGACGCATTTGCTCAGCAAATTACTGTCAAAGGAATAGTGAAAGACACAACGGGTGAACCGGTTATCGGTGCCAATGTTGTGGTGAAAGGCACTACCACCGGAACGATTACCGATTTCGACGGCAACTTCCAGTTGTCTGCCAAGCAAGGTGACATAATTGTTGTTTCATTCATCGGATACCAGCCACAGGAACTTCCGTCGCCGCACAAATGAATGTAATACTGAAAGACGATACGGAAATACTGGACGAAGTAGTAGTCATCGGTTACGGTCAGGTGAAAAAGAACGATATGACCGGTTCGGTAATGGCTATCAAGCCCGATGAACTAAGTAAAGGTATTACGACGAATGCTCAGGATATGTTATCCGGTAAAATAGCCGGTGTCAGCGTGATCTCCAATGACGGTACACCGGGTGGTGGCGCTCAAATCCGTATTCGTGGCGGTTCTTCATTGAATGCAAGCAATGACCCGCTGATCGTTATTGACGGTCTGGCTATTGACAATGAAGGTATCAAAGGGATGGCAAACGGTTTGTCAATGGTCAACCCTGCGGATATCGAAACCCTTACTGTACTGAAAGATGCCTCTGCAACTGCCATTTACGGTTCGCGTGCATCCAACGGTGTTATTATTATCACCACCAAGAAAGGAAAGAACGGACAAGCTCCCAGCGTAAGCTATAACGGTTCAGTATCCTTCTCCAAAACTCAAAAGCGCTATGATGTATTGAGCGGAGATGAATATCGCGCTTACGCCAATCAGTTATGGGGTGACAAATTACCGGCAGATTTAGGAACCGCCAATACAGACTGGCAGGATCAGATATTCCGTACTGCTGTCAGCACCGACCATCATGTTTCTATCAACGGAGGATTCAAGAACCTGCCTTACCGTGTATCTTTAGGTTATACAGACGACAATGGTATTGTGAAAACATCCAACTTCCGACGCTTCACTGCTTCCGTGAACCTGGCTCCTTCCTTCTTTGAAGATCATCTGAAGTTCAACATTAATGCCAAATTCATGAACGGTAAAAACCGCTATGCCGACACAGGTGCCGCTATTGGCGGGGCATTGGCTATCGACCCTACCCGTCCGGTTTATTCTAACGAAGACCCTTACCAGTTTACAGGCGGCTACTGGCAGAATATAAATTCTACCACAGGTTTCAGCAATCCGGACTGGAAATACACGTCCAATCCGAACTCTCCCCAAAATCCGCTGGCTGCACTGGAACTCAAAATGACAAGGCGAACAGCAACGACTTTGTTGGAAATGTAGACGTTGACTATAAATTCCATTTCCTGCCTGACCTCCGTCTGCACGCAAGCATAGGTGGCGAATATGCGGAAGGTACACAGACTACGATTGTTTCTCCATACTCATTCGGCAATAATTACTATGGTTGGAATGGCGACGTTACCCAATATAAATACAACCTTTCGTACAACATATACGTACAGTATATCAAGTCTTTGGGTGCAAACGACTTTGACATCATGGTCGGTGGTGAAGAACAACACTTCCATCGCAACGGATTTGAAGAAGGCCAGGGCTGGGATTCCTATACGCAAGAACCCCATGACGCCAAATTGCGCGAACAGACAGACATGCAACCAGAAATACACTGGTCTCTTACTTCGGCCGTCTGAATTACTCCCTGCTGAACCGTTACTTGTTTACCTTTACCATGCGTTGGGATGGCTCGTCACGTTTCTCCAAAGACAACCGCTGGGGTACATTCCCGTCATTGGCACTGGGATGGAAGATTAAAGAAGAAAACTTCCTGAAAGATGTAAATGTCCTGTCTGATCTGAAATTGCGTTTAGGCTGGGGTATTACCGGTCAGCAAAACATAGGTGATGATTTTGCTTATCTTCCTCTGTATGTAGTCAATAACGAGTATGCCCAGTATCCTTTTGGCGATACCTATTACTCTACTTCCCGCCCGAAGGCTTTCAATGAAAATCTGAAATGGGAAAAAACGACCACATGGAATGCCGGACTAGACTTCGGATTCCTGAATGGAAGAATCACAGGCGGTATCGACGGATACTTCCGTAAAACGGATGACCTGCTGAACAGCGTTAAGATCCCCGTAGGAACTAACTTCAATGCCCAGATGACACAGAATATCGGTTCACTGGAAAACTACGGTATGGAATTTTCCATCAACGCCAAACCAATTGTGACTAAGGACTTCACCTGGGACCTCAGCTATAACATTACATGGAACCACAATGAAATCACCAAGTTGACAGGTGGCGACGACAGCGATTATTACGTAGAAGCAGGCGATAAGATTTCCAGAGGTAACAATACCAAGGTACAGGCGCATAAAGTAGGTTACGCAGCCAACTCTTTCTACGTTTACCAGCAGGTATACGACGAAAATGGCAAACCTATTGAAAATATGTTTGTTGACCGTAACGGAAACGGAACAATAGACAGCGGAGACAAATATATCTACAAAAAACCGGCAGGCGATGTTTTGATGGGACTGACCTCCAAAATGCAGTATAAGAACTTTGACTTCAGCTTTTCTCCTTACGTGCCAGTCTGAATAACTACGTGTACTATGACTTCCTGAGCAACAAAGCCAACGTCAGCACTTCGGGACTGTTCTCCAATAATGCATATAGCAACACCAGTGCCGAAGCCGTCGCACTCGGTTTCAGCGGACAAGGTGATTACTACATGAGCGACTATTTTATACATAACGCATCATTCTTACGTTGTGATAACATCACGTTAGGTTATTCTTTCCAGAATCTGTGGAAGACTCAAACCTACAAAGGTGTTGGCGGGCGTGTATATGCTACAGTACAGAATCCGTTCATTATCAGTAAATACAAAGGCCTTGATCCGGAAGTAAAAAGCGGTATCGACGCCAATCCATATCCCAGAGCTATGACTTTCTTATTAGGTTTAAGTCTGCAATTCTAACATTCATTAAATCAATTTATCATGAAAACAAAATATATCAAACAGCTATTTTCAGCCGCACTGATCGCAGTTCTCTCTTCGGGAGTAACTTCATGTATCAACGATCTGGATATTAGTCCCATCGACCCTCAGACAGGAGGTAGTTTCGACCAGCAGGGAGTATTTGTGAAAGGATATGCCATGTTGGGTGTAACCGGACAAAAGGGTATCGACGGCTCTCCTGACCTCGACGGACAGGACGAAGGCGAATCCGGTTTCTATCGTACCACTTTCAACTGCAACGAACTGCCTACCGACGAATGTCTTTGGGCATGGCAGGAGAATCAGGACATCCCCCAGCTTACAAGCATTAGCTGGAGTCCTTCCAGCCAGCGCACAGAGTGGGTTTACGTCCGTTTGGGATATGACATCACACAATATAACTTCTTCCTCGACCAGACCGAAGGCATGACAGATGCAGAAACACTGCGCCAACGTGCGGAAATACGTTTCCTGCGTGCCCTCCATTATTGGTACTTCCTCGACTTGTTCGGTAAAAGCTCCGTTTAAGGAACACTTTAGCAATGACTTGCCTGTCGAGAAGAAGGGGACGGAACTCTATACCTACATTCAGAATGAACTGAACGAAATTGAAGCTGATATGTATGAGCCTCGCCAGGCTCCCTTCGGACGTGCAGACAAAGCCGCCAACTGGTTGCTCCGCGCACGTTTGTACCTGAACGCAGGCGTATACACCGGACAAACCGATTATGCAAAAAGCGGAAGAATATGCCAGCAAAGTGATTGGCTCAGCATATAAGCTATGTACAAATTACAGCGAACTGTTTATGGCCGATAACGACGAGAATGAAAATGCCATGCAGGAAATCATTCTGCCTATCCGTCAGGATGGGTGAAGACACGTAACTATGGCGGTTCAACTTATCTGGTTTGTGGTACTCGTGTAGCCGGTATGCCCCGTATGGGAACAACGAACGGTTGGTCCTGTATCTTTGCCCGTGCAGCAATGGTACAAAAGTTCTTCTCCAATCTCGAAGATGTGCCGATGCTGCCCCAAGCCGATGTTGAAATTCCGACCAAAGGCTTAGATACAGATGAGCAGATCGATGCTTTCGATGCAGAACACGGCATCAGAACAGAAGACATGATCAAAGCTGCCGGTGACGACCGTGCCTTGCTATACTCTGGTGTAGGAGGCGGCAGACGCAAAATTCAGACAGATGCGATCAGCGGATTCACCGATGGCTTGTCGATTGTAAAATGGCAGAATTACCGCTCTGACGGAAAACCCGTCAGCCATGCTACTTATCCTGACACAGATATTCCTTTGTTCCGTTTGGCAGAAGCATACCTGACACGTGCGGAAGCCATTTTCCGTCAGGGAGGAGACGCCACAGGAGACATCAATGAACTTCGCAAACGCGCCAACTGTACAAAGAAAGGTACAGACCGTAACCGAACAGGAACTTATCGACGAATGGGCACGTGAATTCTATCTGGAAGGTCGCCGTCGTTCAGACTTGGTTCGTTTCGGTATGTTCACAACCAATAAATATCTTTGGGACTGGAAAGGTGGAGCAATGAACGGAACATCTGTCGCTTCATACTACAACAAATATCCTATCCCTGTATCGGATATAAACAATAACAGGAATATGTCACAAAATGAAGGCTATAAATAACCAAGAGTTCATCCTTATATAAAAGAATGCCATTATGAAAAAAATATCCAACATATTACTCGCTGTCACCTTCGCACTGCCTCTATTTACGGCCTGCAGAAACAGACAATGACAGCAATCCGATCCTGAACGAACCCGATACATTCACGCTCAATACGCCCGCGTATGCAGCCAACAATGTATATGACCTGAAGAATGCCCAAACTGTAGAACTCACTTGTTCGCAACCGGACTACGGTTTTCCGGCAGCTACCACCTACACGGTACAAGCCTCATTTGAACAGGATTTCATAGAAGCGACAGATGAGAGCAAAGCCAACTATACAGTGTTGGAAAGCACCTCCCCGACAGCAAAGATCAATGTGGATGCTTCCGAACTCAACAATGCGCTTCTCGACTTGTGGACGGCCGTGAACGGAGAGCAGGCAGAACTCCCTACCGAACCGGTAGCTGTATATATCCGCCTGAAGGCCAACATCACAAGCAGTGGAAAAGGAGTATGTTTTCCAATGTGATTGAGTTACCCAACGTTCTGATTTCCAAGAGCACCAGCTCATTGACACCTCCCAAGACAATGTTCATTGTAGGTTCTATGCTGGATACCGACTGGAAAGTATGGAAACCGATGGCAGGTGTCTACGGTATGGACGGTCAGTTCTATTCAATGATTTACTTCGATGCCAACTCCGAGTTCAAGTTCGGAACAAAGGAAAACGAGTATATCGGTATTAACGACAACCGCGTGACGGTTACCGACAAAGCCGGAGCAGGAGTCAGCGGCAGTGACAACTTCGTCGTAGAAAACGCCGGATGGTATCTCTTCTACGTCAAAGCGGCTGTCAAAGGGATGATTATCAGTTTACCATTACTTTCTACCCAGGCTGAAGTGTATTTGTTCGGTAACACAACCGGCGGTTCATGGGCATTCAACGACGAATGGAAGTTTACGGTTCCCGCCACCAAAGACGGTAACTTCGTATCTCCTGCCATGACTGCAAGCGGAGAAGTCCGTATGTGCTTCAAGACAGACCTCGACTGGTGGAGAACTGAGTTTACACTCCATGACGGTGAAATCTTCTATCGTGATTTCAACCTTATTGACAGTTGGACAGAAAAGGGAGACGGTTATTCCATACAGGGTTCAGCCGGCAATGTGATCCATCTGAACTTCACGGCAGGTACAGGAGAAAAGAAGTAATTAACTTTAAAAAGAACGATTCATCATGAAAAAACATTTAATATACACAGGGATGTTTCTGGCAGCAATCGGATTTTCTGCCTGTAATGAAGATTTCAAGGACTGGGCTGATCCCCAGTCCAATCCCCAGGAAGAGTCGGCGGGACAGTTGACTGCAACTTTCACAGCAGGCAAGGACGCCAGCATCGTCATGGACGCGGCCACAGCCGATCCCGTAGAAATCGCAAAGTTAAGCTCGACCACAGCCGAAGAAGGCAGTAAGATCGCTGTCAACTCTTTGACACTGAATGAGAATCACACCATTCCATTTTCCATGACGGAAGACCATGTCTTTAAAGTAGCCTTGGCACAACTGGACAGTGTGACGCAGGAAGCCTACAAAAGCCGTGCAAGCGTGGTACGTGAATTGAAAATCTCTATCAATGCTTCTGCCGTAACTCCTTCCGGTGAAGGTATTCAACTGGTGGGAAATGAAGTAAGCATCACCTTGCAGCCTGCCACAACTCCGGCTGTTGATCCCGACGGCTATTATATAGTCGGTGATTTCACAGGCTGGGACGGCAACAGTGCCCAACAGATGAAGAAGGACGCTCTCGATGAAAACCTGTATATACTGGAAGCAGAAATAGAAAAGTACTTCGAACTTCAAGATTTTCCCGGCTTCAGCTATTAACGGAAACGACATAGACTGGACCAAAGCCTTGGGAAGTAGTGTAGATGGTGATGACTCCGGTGATAATTTTGTTAGCTGGACAAATGCGGGAGCCATTAATACAGCACTGGACGGTAAGATCAAAATCTCGTTCGATGCCTTCAACTACCGTTTTACAGTGAAAGACAACAGTGCGCCCACCGAACTTTACATGACTGGCAGCGCATACAACTGGGGAACTCCTGCCGGTGATCCGAATGCTTGAAAGCACTTGTTCCGGTCAACGGAACGAAAGGAACTTTCTGGGGAATCTTCTATTTCGCTGCTAACGATCAGGTGAAATTTGCACCGCAAGCAGCAACTGGGGCAATGACTTCGGTTTTGTAGATGCTATCTCACAGGAATCCAAAGACCTTGCCGGATTATCGGACGAGGGCGGCAATTTGAAAGTCGGTATAGCCGGCTGGTACTTAGTATACGTCTCCGTTATCGGTGATGATAAAGTGATAGAATTTGAAAAGCCGAATGTATATCTGATGGGCGATACCTCATACAACGGTTGGGATGCGCAACTGGTAGAACAGGACTTATTTACCGTGCCCGGAACGGCTGATGGTGAATTTGTTTCTCCGGCATTCCTGAAAGATGGCGCAGTACGAATCTGCGTAAATCCGAAAGCTGTCTCTGCCGGCGACTGGTGGAAAACAGAGTTTATCATCTTCGACGGACAAATAGCTTATCGGGGCAACGGCGGTGACCAAGACTGCGGTACAAGGTAAAACCGGACAAAAGGTTTATCTGAACTTCGGCAACGGAACAGGCCGTATCGAATAATACTACAAGAAATCAAGGAAACAGGGAATGGCCGTCGCGAATACAATGAAATCGGGGCGGCTACTGTTTTTTAAGAAACTACACTTATTGTCTTTAATACATCATCATTATGAATAAACATCTCCACTTTTTATCTCTTTTTGTGGTTGTCAATGCTCATGGCATTCATGACCGCTTGCAGCGATGACAAAAATATCACCGACCCTGCTCCGGAACCCGAACCGCCCATCGAAGGGCAATGGACCGCACTTACCGCCTCTCCCGACACATGGGACGAGACCAAACGGGTAGATATCTCCTACCAGTTACTGGTCTATTCCTTCGCCGACAGCGACGGAGACGGATATGGAGACCTGAATGGCGTCACCCAAAAGCTGGACTATCTCAACCAACTAGGCGTGAAAGCCCTCTGGCTCTCCCATCCACCCCTGTATGTCTTATAACGGATATGACGTCACAGACTACACCAAAGTCAATCCGCAGCTCGGCACAGAAAGCGACTTCGACCGTCTGGTTACAGAAGCCCACAACCGAGGCATCAAGATTTATCTGGACTACGTAATGAACCACACCGGCACTGCCCACCCGTGGTTCACCGAAGCTAGTTCATCATCCGAAAGCCCGTATCGCAATTATTATTCTTTCTCTGAAGACCCGAAAACAGATATCGCAGCAGGCAAAATCGCCATGATCACCCAAGAAGGAGCAGCCGGATACAATGCCGCAGAATGGTTTCAGGTTTCTGACGAGACCGCTGCCGTGAAAGGACTGCTGAAATTTACACTGGACTGGAGCAACGCACCTTCCCCATCCTTGTCGTTTCCACAGGCACCAAAGCAGACGAGGATAATCCAGACACAGGTACCGACAACGCCAAATACTTATACTACGGAGAAGACATCTGTAAAAAGTTTTATGACAAAGGAAACAACATCTATGAACTCACCGTCGACTTTGAGTCCACTTGGGGGCTTCTGATCCGTACCAGCAATGCTTCTTCCTGGCCATCCGGAACAAAATACGGCGCCTCTTCCTCGTCCGAGAAACTCGCGCTGAACAAGGATTTCAAACTGACCAACGCCGGCAACCCTGCCAACATCATGTTCGACAGCCAGCAGATCACCTATTTCCATTCTCATTTCTGCACCGACTGGTTTGCCGACCTTAACTACGGCCCTGTAGACCAGGCAGGCGAATCACCGGCATATCAGGCAATAGCAGACGCCGCCAAAGGATGGATCGCCCGTGGTGTGGACGGCCTCCGCCTCGACGCCGTGAAGCACATCTACCACAGTGAGACCAGCGAAGAAAAATCCTCGTTTCCTGAAAATGTTCTATGAAGATATGAACGCCTATTACAAACAAAAAGGACATACGGACGACTTCTATATGATAGGCGAAGTGTTATCGGAATACGATAAAGTAGCTCCTTATTATAAAGGTCTGCCCGCCCTTTTTGAATTTTCCTTCTGGTATCGTCTGGAATGGGGAATCAATAATAGTACCGGATGTTATTTTGCCAAAGACATCCTTTCTTACCAACAGAAATACGCCAACTATCGAAGCGATTACATCGAAGCAACGAAACTGAGTAACCATGACGGAGACCGTACATCGTCCAAGTTGGGTAAATCCGCCGACAAATGCAAACTGGCCGCCGCCGTCTTACTCACTTCCGCCGGACATCCTTACATCTATTACGGTGAAGAACTGGGACTTTACGGAACAAAGGATAACGGAGACGAATATGTGCGCAGCCCGATGCTATGGGGGGAGATAGCTACACTACCAACTACACAGACAAGACGGATGCCACCGTTTCGAAAAATGTGAAAACGGTAGCGGACCAACAAGCCGATACCCATTCACTTCTGAACATATATTTCTCCCTCACCCGATTGCGCAACACCTATCCGGCACTGGCAGAAGGAAATATGACCAAACATTCCGTCTACAACGAATCACAGGAGAAAGACTATAAGCCGATTGCCGCCTGGTATATGACCAAGGACAACGAGAAACTGCTTGTCATCCATAATTTCGGCGGAACGGCCATGCTACTTCCGCTGACAGACAAGATTGAGAAAGTATTGTTTGTGAATGGCGAAGCTCAACAAAATACAGACAGCGACAGTTACACCTTGTTGATATTAGGATGACTTTTCAGATACTTCCTTCGTATATAGTACCAGATGTTCCTGGTTTTCTCCCCATATAATCCGGTTCCTTTCCGTCAGCCCGTTTCTGTCGGCTGTGTTTTTTTGCCCACGTCAAGCCCAATTCCACACTCCAACGGGGATGGATGGCAGAAAATAGTGTCTGAAGTGTTGTGCTGTGAAACATCCAGCGCAGTAATTTGAACTTCTTATCCGGATCGCCAAGTCCGTCGCCGTGGGCCAGATAAAACTCTTTTCCGTATATTTCGGTAGTCAGCGCTTCACGGTGAATAATGACACCACATTCTTTGGTAAGATAATCTCCGCACCAGATGTCGTGGTTACCGGTAAAGAAATGCACTTCTACGCCCATGTCCGTCAGCTCGGAGATTTTTCCCAAGAAACGGGTGTACCCCTTAGGTACGACCAACCGGAATTCATACCAGAAGTCGAACATATCTCCCAACAGGTATACAGCGGATGCCTTGTGCTTTATACTATCAAGGAAGTTCACCAAACGCCGTTCCTGTGTACGCCCATGTTCAATAGCACGGGAACCAAGATGGGCATCGGAAAGGAAATAGACGTTCTTCATAAAAAACCCAGTTCCAGTTTAGCCTCCTCACTCATCATATCTTTATCCCATTCCGGTTCAAACACCAGATTAATGGTAACCGAGTTCACCCTTCCACAGATTCTATCTTCTGGCGAATATCTTCCATGATGAAATCGGCTGCTGGACAGTTGGGAGCAGTCAGAGTCATATCAAGTGCCACTTCTCCAGTGTCTGAGACGTCTATCTTATAGATCAGCCCAAGATCATATACATTTACCGGAATCTCAGGATCGTACACCGTTTTTAGCATGGCTACAATCTTTTCTTCTATTTCAAACTTTTCCATACGTTCTTATTTATGTATTGCAAAGATAGAGATAAAAAATTAGACACGGAATGCGTACCTAACTAAAAAACATACCGAGAGACTAAATTGTTGCGGGAAATATTCATCAATCGTTTCAGAGCAGCCCTTCGTCGGCAAAACTAAAGAACTTATCTTCACAAACAACAACGTGATCTATCAGGTGGATGTTCATTGTATCTGCCGCTTTACGAATATGTTCTGTCAGTGTTTTGTCAGGCTGGCTAGGACTGAATATTTCCGAAGAAGGGTGATTGTGCACCACAGCTATTTGTGTAGCCCTTTGCATCAATGCTTCCCGAAGAATGGAACGCACATCGGCATAAGTACCATCTATACCACCGGTACTGATACGCACCTTATCAATCAGTTTCGTTGCCTGATTCAATAAAAGAACCCAGAATTCTTCTTGCGCGAGGTCGCACATCAAAGGTTGAAAAATATCATAAATATCTTTTGAGCAGGTGATCCGAAGCCGTTCTCTCTCTGATGTTTTGCAGTTTCCGTCGCTTGCCGAGTTCAAGGGCAGCCATTACAGTGATGCTCTTTGCCGGTCCCATTCCTTTAAAACGGGAATAGTCGCAGACTTCCCACTTCTGCCAAAGATTCAGGTTATTATCACAGGACAAAAAGCAGGCGTCGCATCAGTTCGACAGCACTTTCTTCCGTATTCCCGGAGCCGATTAATATGGCGAGTAGTTCGGCATCACTCAATGCTGCTGCTCCTTTTTCCATCATCTTCTCCCGTGGACGATCCTCCAGGTGCCCATTGGTTGATAGATAACTTGTGTTTGTTTTCCATTTGCTATGTTTTGAAGGTGTAAAGGTAGGTTTATTTAATTTAATGGCAGGGGATATAGAAAAGAAAATAAAATACCGGTGGTATTTCCCTATTAGGAAACTGGAAGTTTCAAGCCTTGGGAACATAAGTTTCAAGCGTCTGAAACTAAAGTTTCTCCATGATTAAAGTTTCCCACCGGTGAAACTATAGTTTCTCTACCGCGAAACCAAAGGTTCCAATGCATGAAACTATTGGTTTTGCCGTATTAATTTATAGTCATATAAGTATCCTAGTTCATAACCGTGAAGACACAATTCAGAATCATACGAGTTTACTTATAAAAAGTTCTTTTGAAACGCCTCGAATTCATCCTTTCCTCTTATACAACGCTGCCACCATGCACGCCAGAAACCTGTACCATAGCCTATAAGCTGAATAAATGCGGCAGCAATGGAATATATTCCGATACTTAAACTTTATTTTGAATCGTCGAGTCTATACAGACCAACAGTGCATAAAGAAGAATAGGCGTGAAACTAAACATACAAAACGGTGTCCCCAATAATAAAACAGCTACTCCCAATGTAAAGACCGCCGGGAGCAGATGCACCAGTTTCAACGAATCAGGGTACTTCTTGTAAAGATTGATACGGGCAATACCGGAGTTGTGCACTTGTTTGAAGAATTTCTTCAAGTCTGTCCGGCGCTTGTGATATACCCAGGCATCCGGAAAAAGGCGACAGGTATAACCACCTTTAAAAAATACGGATGCTGAAATCAATATCCTCGCCGAAACGCATCTTTGAGAATCCTCCCAAGGTTTCATACACCGTCCGACGTACCCCCATATTGAAACTACGGGGATAGAATTTATCCATTTCTTTTTTCCGCCACGAATACCTCCCGTTGTGAAAAAAAGAAGTCATGGAATAATTAATCGCTTTCTGAATATCCGTAAAAAGGAATCGTGTGCGCGGTCGGGACCTCCGAAAGCATCGGCAGGAGAAGCGAGAAGTTCCGCCTCGATGGCATCGAAATATCTCTCGGGGAGAATCACATCAGAATCCAGTATAATAAGGTATTCACTCTCGCTTCGCTCCGCTCCGTAGTTACGGGTCTGCCCCGGTCCGGAATTGGGTTTAGAGAAATATTTGATATTCAACCGGTCAATATAGCGGTCTGTTACTTCTTTGCAAGGGAATGGAAGAACCGTCTTCCACTACAACAACTTCAAAATCTTTAAAGTACTGTGCCGTGAGACTTTGTAATAGTTCATCCACTTCATCGGGACGATTGTAAACGGGGAATTATGACAGAGTAACGCATAGTAAAATACTGGATAAAATAACTGTTTGATATGCAAAGTAAAGGAAAAAATTTGAGACTGATACAGGAATGATAAATTTCTATTCATTAAAAAAAAAGGCGACACTTTTGATAGAGCCGCCTTATCATATATACAAAAGTATGTTTATTACTTATTCAGAATATCCATTGTATCCGAAGCAATCAGCAACTCTTCATCTGTCGGAATCACTACTACTTTCACTTTAGAAGCAGGGTAGAAATAATAGCTTCCTCACCGCGAACCTTTAGCATTCACATCATTATCAAGTTCGATACCCATCAATGTCACCGCTGGTTTCACCTACACCACCTGTAAACAGGATGATATCTACACCACCTAATGCAGTAAACAAACGGTGAGAAGTTCCGTGTAAACCATAACGACGGACGCCATATTTTTCATACAATTCGTAAGGAACGGCATACAAGTATGCATAATCAGGCATTGTCTGGTGGAAAGCAGTATCAAATACACCTATTTGCGGAACATCAGGCAGAATAGCCGAAACCGCGTTTACACCTTTCAGGTTAGCAGGATTATGAAGCGGAGCCAAATCATTGCAAGCAGTAAAAGCATCCAGCACTTCCTGCGTCAGTAATACCGATTCACTGAACTTCTCACCACCCCATGCACCATGCGGTGACCAACTGCATTGATTTCATCCAAAGATTTGATAGCACCATATTCAGGACTGGTCAATGTATCCAGAATAAATTCTACCCCTACGGTATGCTCGGGAATATCTTTTTCCAGAACCTTTCTTTTCACCGTTAGGCAAAGTAAGCTTCAGGAAAGAGCCTTTCAAACCTATTTTTTCAATACCACCTTGTGCGATAACCTCTTTATGATCCATATCAAACAATTTATATTTGATAGACGAGCTACCGCAGTTTAATACTAAGACTTTCATGATATATAGATTTAATAATTATTATTATGTTTAGCTCCAATAGCTTGGTTGGCAGTAATGGCAATCATGCGATAAATATCTTCGATGGAGCAACCGCGTGACAAATCGTTTACCGGGCGAGCAATACCTTGCAAGATCGGCCCTACCGCATCGGCATGACCTAAACGCTGTACCAACTTGTAAGAGATATTACCTACTTCAAGGCTCGGCACAACCAGCACATTTGCGTTGCCTGCAATCGCAGAGCCCGGAGCTTTGCTGGCACCTACTTCAGGAACCAATGCAGCATCAGCCTGCAACTCACCGTCTAGAGCAAAGTCAGGAGCCATTTCATGAGCAATTCTCACAGCTTCAATTACTTTAGTCCACAACCTCATGTTTAGCAGAACCTTTAGTTGAAAAGACTCAACATCGCTACTTTAGGTTCCATACCTACCACTGACTTAGCAGTGCGAGCGGTACAAACCGCAATCTGCGCCAGTTGTTCCGCATCCGGAACCGGTGTAACAGCTACATCACCCATCACCAAAATACCGTTCTTTCCATATTCGGGAGCGTGCGTCAGCAACAGCATTGCACCAGATACACAAGTGATGCCCGGAGTTGTCTTAATGATTTGCAATGCCGGACGCAATACATCGCCCGTCGTATTGCGTGCACCTGCCAATTGACCGTCAGCATCACCATTCTTAATAATCAGACAGCCCAAATAAAGTGGGTTAAGTACCAACTTACGAGCCTCTTCGATAGTCATACCTTTTTTCTTACGCAGTTCGAACAACAGCTGTGCATACTCTTCTGCTTCGGATTGTTCTCCGGATCAATAATAGTAGCCTTACTGATGTTTCCAAGTCCCCATTCTGTTGCACAAGCGTTAATTTCGTCCGGATTACCCAGAAGAATCAAGTCAGCAACTCCATCTGTCAAAATTTGATTGGCAGCTTTCAATGTGCGTTCTTCCGTACCTTCAGGAAGAACAATACGTTGGCGGTCGGCTTTCGCGCGCTCAACGATTTCATTAATTAATCTCTGCATATATATAAATTGTGTATAAAAATTCGGTAGATGTGTTATTCACGCCGCAAAAATACACAATTTTGCAATATCCACATTGCAATTCGGAGGCATTTTTGTGGCCCAAAGCGCAATTATTATAATATTTAACACTAATCTGGCACAAAATGTACAAATAGAAAGAAATATCGCAGGAAACTGTGACAGCCAATTTGCAAAACACCTAACTTTGCAGCGTTTTCAGTAAACAATTCAACTTTTGGTCAGTTATTAAGAAGGTTATTGCCCAAAGAGAGTTGAATTTAATAATAATAAATAGGTAATAGTAGTATGATTCGTCAATGCGCCATCCTTTTCGGATGCCTGGCTTTGGGTGAATTGGTTGTTTTTCTTACGGATATCAAGCTTCCGTCCAGCATCATAGGTATGCTGTTGCTCACCCTTTTCCTGAAATTGGGTTGGATTAAACTGCAATGGGTGCAGGGTTTGTCCGACTTTCTGGTTGCTAATTTGGGATTCTTCTTTGTTCCTCCCGGTGTAGCTCTCATGCTATATTTTGATATTATCGCTGCCCAATTCTGGCCGATAGTGATTGCTTCTTTAGTTAGTACCCTGTTGGTTTTAATCGTTACAGGGTGGGTTCATCAATTAGCACGCAAAATCAAATGAGTTACTTAGACAACGAATTCTTCTTGTTAGCCGTTACTTTCGGCGTGTTTTTCTTTTCAAAACTGTTGCAAAAGAAAACTGGTATTTTATTGCTTAACCCCATTTTGTTGACTATCGCCATCCTGATTATCTTTCTGAAAATGGCGCATATCAACTACGAAACCTACAACAAAGGCGGATACCTCATTGAGTTCTGGCTGAAACCGGCAGTAGTAGCTCTTGGCGTACCCCTATATCTACAATTGGAGGCCATAAAGAAACAATTGGTCCCGATCCTGCTTTCACAATTGGCGGGTTGTATCATCGGGGTAGTTTCCGTAGTGGTGATTGCCAAACTGATGGGAGCACCGCAGGAGATTATTTATTCATTGGCACCTAAATCTGTTACTACCCCTATTGCCATGGAAGTAGCAGATACATTAGGCGGCATTCCAGCACTAACGGCTGCCGTAGTGGTTTGCGTCGGTTTACTGGGTAGTATTGTCGGAATAAAAACCCTGAAACTTACGCGTATTAAGAGTCCTATTGCCCAAGGATTATCCTTGGGAGCTGCCGCCCATGCCGTGGGAACTTCCA
>VOFG01001457.1_pt1 | contig 24001 bp, 26 predicted proteins | sample 5384171 | NCBI WGS metagenome assembly VOFG01 (sample SAMN12384726, study PRJNA508395) | human gut metagenome | isolation source: healthy gut F | host: Homo sapiens | reverse complement strand
ATGCCTAAGATGGCTTGGTATAGTGAAAATCAAGATATTCGGGTAGATGAAGAAGTGCTCTTTAATAATCAGTCGTCATTGTTGATTCCGTCTGTACGGGGAAAGAAAACAGAAGCTTATTTCGGCATGAATAACCGCGATATTACAGGTAAGACGATTGTGTTTAAAGGCAAATACAAATATCAGCAGGCAAATAATGCCAAAGTGAGTTTCGCAATTAAACTGGACACTCACCTTCAAAGAATAGACGAGAAGGCTATTGATTTTGAATGTAACGGCAGTCAGGACTGGAAAGACTTTTTATGTGGAAATGCCGTTTACACGTTCCAAGAAATTTTTCTTTCGAATACTCTGTGACGGGGAGGCCAGGCTTTGGGTGAACGACTGCCAGGTGCTGATAGATGGACAGTCACTTGATTTAATCAAGAATCCGGATGTTGAAGTAGACAAGGATCTGGAGTTCGCAGGAAATTCAGGAATATCACTTGGAGACGTTGACGGGCAAACATTGGAAAATTTGGTGGTTTTGGGCAAGGTTTGGGGATTCCTTAAGTATTTTCATCCGCAGGTTGTGGTTGGAAAGTATAACTGGGATTTTGAATTGTTCAGAGTGATGCCCGGGATAGCAGCTGTGAAGAGCAAAAAGGAAAGGAACTCACTGTTAAACAAATGGATAGATAAGTACGGTAAAATCACGGAAACCGAGGAGTATGTAATCGGAGATTCGGCCCAATATCATCGTTTTGCACAGCTTGGCTGGCTGGAAGATCCGAATGTCTTCGATAAGAAACTGTCTGAAAAACTAGTGAGAATCAAGAATGCCAAACGTAATAGTGTATTGAACTACTATCTTCCGATATTAACCGGAAAGGAGGAGGTGGAATTTGCCAGAGACAAACCTTATCCTTCAATCGACTGGGAAGATCAGGGATATCGTATTCTTACGGTTTATAGATTGTGGAATGCCATCGAACATGGATATCCTTACGCCAACCTTACAGACCATAGATGGAGTACTCTGCTGGCGCAATATCTGCCTGAATTTATCAATGCCTCTTCGGAAAAAGATTTGGACCATTCTATACGAAAACTGGCTGCTGAAATCAATGATTCACATGGAGGGCTTGAATTTCCGAATCATGCTCCCCGATTGTATGGTCTTCCATTGGGATTGACTCAGACAACGGACGGTAAGCTTGTAGTAGAATCGACTGCATTAAAACAGATTGAGCGGGGATCGGTCATACTGGCTGTAAATGATAAACCGATTTCGGAAATAATCGACAATTACCGTTCTATATTGCCTTCTTCAAATGAGCATGGTTTACTGAGGAATGTCTCATTCAGACTATTTGTTACATCGGAGAATGAAATGAAAGTCACGGTGGAGAATCAAGGGCAGTCTCATGAATATACAATACCCATGCAGTCTTTTGAAAGAGCATCTTTTAAAGGCCGAAAGAGTCCGTCAGATTACGGACTGGATGCCAGAAAGATTCTTTATGTAGATGCAGGTATAATGGGGCTTCCGGAACTGGATCAGATGATGAAAACAAATTTGAATGCTAAAGGAATTATATTGGATATGCGTAAGTATCCGAGATGGGACATTATGGAAGTACTTGGAAAATATCTTTATCCTCAACCGACTACATTTATGTGGTATTCCATTAATTCGAAGAAATTTCCGGGTAACTTTGGTCTTGATATAATTGGGAAAATTGGTTTTAAAGAAAATCCTGATTATTTCAAAGGTAAGATTGCTATTCTTGTAAGAATGAGATGACTCAGAGTTTTGGAGAGCTAATGTCTGTCGCTTATAGAGTGGCACCAAAAGTGCGGTTATCGGTACGCAAACTGCCGGTGCGAACGGTCATGTCGGATATTTATATTTGCCTCGGGGAATTAAATTCACCTATACAATGGCGGGGAGCATTCTATCCTGAATGGAAATTGAATCAACGGGATGGAGTGACTATTGATATTCCGGTGGAACAGACTGTAGAAGATATAGCTGCAGGAGAAGATATGTGGATTAGAAAAGCGATTGAATATATTGAGAGTAAACGGTAAGGTTTCACCCTGATTAAAGGGATATTCAGCCCGTCGATATAATTCGATTTGAATATATTGACGGGCTGAATTATACTATTAGCAAGCTGAACTTATTTCTTTATCGGTCTGCTTGGAATCTTTTCAAAGATAGATCTAATCCGTTCCATCTCAAATTTAGGCTGTCGGTCGTAAGTGTAGATACCGTTTTTCTCTTGTTCGATATCTGAAAACTGTGTATAGCAGAATCCGCTGATGATTCCGGAGGATTGAATCGCATTGATGAGTTTTTCGATGCGTTCGAAGAGGGCATCTTCGTTGGTAAATGTTCCTCCATGTCCCCATGTGTCTTCCTTGGTTCTGGATGTTTCCCATACAATACCGCCGAATTCACCGATGATAAAGGTTGGTTGGCATAAGCTGCCTGGTTCTTGTCCGGCTTTAAGACTTAGTGCGAAACGTGTTGCATCCGGTTCGTAAGTACTGATGCTCCAGATATCTGTCAGGAAATGGAATCCACTGCCGGTAAGGTCGTTGAACGGGCGACTGGGATCGATTGCTTTTGTCAGTTTTTGCAGGTCAAATACCAGGCGTGCAAATGTACCGGACGAAACATTGCTCAATGGTACAGTAAGAGGTGCCCATGTGATGATAGAAGGGTGATTACGGTCTCGTTCGAGTATCTCTATCCATTCACTGAGAAGATTTCTTGATGCGACCTCGTCATCGGGATTCATTCCCCAGTTAGGAGACTCTCCCCAAGTGATAAATCCCAGCTTATCTGCCCATTAATGGAATCGTTCTTCGAAAAACTTTTGATGAAGCCGTTGCCCCGTTGAAGCCGGCTTCCTTACTTAGTAAAATATCATTTTAAGGGCTTCATCGGTAGGTGCAGTCCAGATTCCATCAGGATAATACCCTGATTCATAACCAGACGCTGGAAATAAGGCTCGTTATTCAAGTAAAATTTGCCATTGGCTATATGCACTTTGCGCATACCTACATATGATTTTACCTCATCGATGATCTGCCCTTTGGCATCTTTGACGCAGTAACTGATATCGTAAAGGTGGGGAGTTTCGGGGCTCCAGGCTTGATATTCTTTATCGGTAAGATCAGGTTACTGCCATTGGCACATTTTGATGTCACTTGAGCGACTTTTTCTGGCTGTCATAGATCGTAACTTCCAGTGTCTGGTCATTGGATATCTGATAGAATTCCGGGTAATGATCAATTGATTATTGTCAATATCCGGATAGGTATTTGCCGATTTCAGTCCACAGGAGAGAGAAGCTTCCATCCACACCGTTTGCCAGATACCTGTGACACGCGTATAAAAACAGGCAAAGGAGTTTTTCTCCGGAGACTGTTTGCCGCATGCCTGACGACCTGATTTTGCATCATCGGACACGGATACTACCAGATTGTGACTATTCCCGGGTTTGGCTATGCGACTGATATCTATTACAAAAGGAGAGCTTCCGCCGTTATGAAAACCGACGAGGCGTCCGTCTATATAAATCTCTGCTAAATAGTCGACAGCGCCGAAATGGAGTAAAATCTTCTTGTTGCTCCAGTCAGCGGGTATCGGCAGAGAACGTTGATACCACATTTTTTTTATAAAGTCCGTGTGATTAACTCCGGATAGTTTGCTTTCCGGGCAGAAAGGAACCGTAATTGTTTTGCTAAGGCTCCTTTGCCGTAGGTAAGTTACGCTTTTCCCGGAATCATCAAGATCGAATTCATATGTCCACGTACCATTTAAATTAACCCAGGTAGTTCTTTCAAATTGTGGGCGGGGATATTCCGGCCGAGGAATATCATTGGTTGCGTTTGCTGCAAAAGAGAGTGGTAAACCAACTAGTATCAGATGTGCTTTTCTCATGTTTTGTAATTTTTGTTATTGTATAATTTAAGTGTCTTAGCTGATTGTAAAAATAGAGATTTAAAAAGAAGAAAAGGTGTAAACGATTGTTCAAATTAGGAAATAATCTGATCATAGTGAAGATTATTCGGTTATATTTGATAAATGTGTATAATAATGTCACAAATTTATGGTATGAAATAGGTAAAAGCCGCTACATTTGTAATCGAATAAATTTTAGGAAAATATTATAGAAGAACATTTAAACTAAATAACTCAATCAATTATTATGAAACTACGAATCATGCGAAGTGCATGGATTGCACTTTTTGTTTATGTCTTTATCTGTAACAGCACAAACCACGGATAAGCCGGGAGTGGAGCAATGAGCTGGTCTCGGGAGTCAATAAGGAAGAAGCAGTTCAGATTGCTATTCCTTTTACCGATGAACAACAAGCAATGAATCTGACTATTGAAGAGTCACCTTATTACAAAACGCTGAATGGAATATGGAAATTTCACTGGGTGGCTGATCCGAAAGACCGACCACAGGATTTCTGTAAACCGGAATATGATGTAAGCCAATGGGATAATATTAAAGTCCCTGCAACTTGGCAGATAGAGGCCGTAAGACATAATAAAAACTGGGATAAGCCCTTATATTGCAATGTGATTTATCCTTTTTGTGAGTGGGATTGGAAAAAGATTCAGTGGCCTAATGTAATTCAACCTCGTCCGTCTAACTATACTTTTTTGCGACGATGCCTAATCCTGTCGGTAGTTATCGCAGGGAGTTTATATTGCCTGATTCATGGAAAGGACGTGACATCTTTATTCGTTTTAATGGGGTAGAAGCCGGTTTTTTTATATTTGGGTGAATGGTAAAAAGGTCGGCTATTCGGAGGACAGCTACCTGCCTGCCGAATTTAATCTGACTCCTTATCTGAAAGCTGGAAAGAATGTTCTTGCTGTCGAGGTGTATCGCTTTACAGATGGTAGCTTTCTGGAGTGTCAGGATTTCTGGCGTTTCAGCGGTATATTCAGAGATGTATTTCTGTGGTCGGCTCCTAAAACGCAAATCAGAGACTTCTTCTTCCGTACGGATTTAGACAAGGAGTATAAAAATGCATCCGTCTCTCTGGATATAGATATTACAGGTAAAAAGAAGTAATAACGAGATTCAAGTGAAGGTGACGGATCAGAATGGTAAAGAGATTGCTACCCAAAATGCGCGTGCTGTAACGGGAACGAATAAACTTCAGTTTGAGGTTGTGAATCCTTTGAAATGGACGGCAGAAACGCCCAACCTTTATAATCTCACTATTCTTTTGAAGCAAAAAAGGGAAAACTGTAGATATTCGTAGTGTCAAGGTCGGTTTTCGTAAGATTGAACTAGCGCAAGATGGTCGGCTGTTGATTAATGGAAAATCAACTTTGTTTAAGGGGAGTTGACAGACACGACCATAGTTCGGAGAATGGTCGTACGGTATCTAAAGAAGAAATGGAAAAAGATGTGCAGTTGATGAAGTCATTGAATATTACTGCTGTACGTACTTCTCATTATCCTAATAATCCTTATTTCTATGATTTATGTGACAGATATGGTATATATGTTCTTTCCGAAGCCAATGTAGAATGCCATGGTCTTATGGCATTGTCCTCTGAACCTTCATGGGTGAAAAAGCATTTACGGAACGCAGTGAGAATATGGTGCGACGCTATAAAAAATCATGCTTCTATAGTCATGTGGTCGTTGGGCAACGAATCCGGTAATGGCATTAACTTTAAATCTGCTGCAGAGGCTGTTAAGAAGCTCGATGATACCCGTCCTACTCACTATGAAGGTAATAGCTCTTATTGCGATGTAACCAGTTCTATGTACCCCGATGTGCAATGGCTGGAAAGCGTAGGGAAGGAGCGTTTACAGAAATTCCAGAATGGAGAAACGGTCAAACCTCATGTGGTTTGTGAATATGCTCATGCGATGGGTAATTCAATCGGGAATTTCAAAGAATATTGGGAAACTTATGAGCGCTATCCTGCACTTGTCGGTGGCTTTATCTGGGACTGGGTAGATCAAAGTATTAAGATGCCTGCTCCGGATGGTTCCGGTTATTATATGGCCTTCGGAGGAGATTTTGGAGATACACCGAATGACGGTAATTTTTGCACGAATGGCGTAATCTTTTCCGATCGTACATACTCTGCTAAGGCATACGAGGTGAAAAAAATACATCAGCCTGTATGGGTTGAGGCTATGGGAAATGGGACGTATAAACTGACTAATAAGAGATTTCATGCAGGGTTGGATGACTTATATGGAAGGTATGAGATTGAAGAGGATGGAAAAGTTGTATTCTCGGCTAATCTGGAAGAATTGTCCTTGAACGCACAGGACAGTAAGGTCATTACTATAGCTGATAATCAGATCAATAAAATTCCGGGAGCCGAATACTTTATAAAGTTCCGCTTCTGTCAAAAGCAAGATACTGAATGGGAAAAGGCTGGATATGAGGTAGCATCAGAGCAATTCAAACTTTCTGATAGTGCGAAGCCTGTATTTAAAGCAGGAGAAGGTAGTATTGATCTGATAGAGACTGATGATGCATATCTGGTAAAAGGCTCGCAGTTTGAAGCGTCTTTTTCAAAGCAGCAGGGAACGATCTCTTCTTATACATTAAATGAATTGCCCATGATTAGTAAAGGGTTGGAATTGAATGCTTTCCGTGCTCCTAATGATAATGATAAGCAAGTGGATGGTGACTGGTATCAGAAAGGCTTGTATCAGATGACTCTTGAACCTGGACATTGGAATGTGCGGAAAGAAGATAATAAGGTAACTCTGCAGATAGAGAATCTATATCGGGGAAAAACGGGTTTTGATTATCGAACTAATATAGAATATACGGTGGCTGCCGATGGTTCTATTTTGGTTAATAGCACTATTATTCCTTCAACAAAAGGTGTAATTATTCCCCGTATTGGTTATCGTATGGAACTTCCGGAAGGCTTTGAACGCATGCGTTGGTATGGTCGCGGACCGTTGGAAAACTATGTTGACCGAAAAGATGCCACTTACGTAGGCGTGTATGATGAGTTAGTATCTGATCAATGAGTGAACTATGTCAGAGCACAGGAAATGGGTAATCGCGAGGATCTGCGTTGGATTTCAATAACCAATCCTGATGGAATAGGCTTTGTCTTTATTGCAGGTGATAAGATGTCTGCTTCTGCTTTGCATGCAACAGCGCAGGATATGGTTGACCCTGCCAATCATCGTAGGTTGCTTCATAAGTATGAAGTACCGATGCGTAAAGAAACTGTTCTTTGTCTGGATGCTAATCAGCGTCCGCTTGGTAATGCCAGTTGTGGTCCTGGCCCGATGCAAAAGTATGAACTTCGTTCCCAGCCTACTGTTTTCAGTTTTATCATACTACCTTTGGAGAGAAGTTATTCGACAGAAGAACTTATAAAGAAGGCACGCGTATAGATGCCCGTATGTATGCCTGTATTGATAGAAAGAGATAACAATGGTTATTTGAATTTAAAGACTAATACTCCCGGAGCTACTGTTCATTATAGTCTGAATGGCGGAGAAGAGAAGATATATACTGAACCTTTCGAATTTATTTCTGGTGGTCATGTGGAAGCATATGCCGTTTCAGAACAATTAGGAAAAAGTGCGAGAACTTCAGCTGAATTTCCGATATATGTGGATCGTTCACTGTGGAAAATTGTATCAGTTAGTAGTGAGAATGGGGGTGAAGAGGCCCGTAACGCAATCGATGGTGATCTGAATACTATCTGGCATAGTCGGTGGAATGATCCTGTGGCTAAACATCCCCACGAAATAGTAGTGGATATGTCTTCATCACTTGAGATTGATAAGTTTATTTATCAACCTCGTAACTCTGAGAACGGACGTATCAAGGACTATGAGCTCTATTTCAGTAAAGATGGAAAGAACTGGGAAAACAAGACTAAAGGTCGTTTTGAAAATTCATCTTCTGCACAGTTTGTAACATTGGAGAAACCAATTGTGGCACGTTACTTTAAATTGATTGCTTTATCTGAAATTTATGGTCGGGATTGGGCTTCGGCAGCAGAATTAAATGTCAATGCAGTCCGTAATTTATCAGGTGCATCTGAAGAGAGACAGAAGGTTGTATATGCGGATAGTGATGCTGATGGAAGTATGAAATTGGCTGCGGATGGTGATATTAATACATTCTGGCATACGGTACATAACCAGTTCTATCTGGCTCCTTATCCTCATGAGATACAGATTGCATTAGCTAAAAGAAACTACAGTAAAAGGTCTTAAATATACACCTCGTCAGGATTCTTCGGAAGGTAGAATCGGTAAATATGAAGTGTATATCAGCCATGATGGCAAGGAGTGGGGAAAAGCTGTGGCTTCTGGTACATTTGCCGATTCAAAGGAAGTACAGACAGTTGAATTTAATCCATGTAAAGCACGTTATGTAAAACTTCAGGCTCTGTCTGCTGTCATTAAAAAAGAGGCTAAGATGGCTGCTGTGGCAGAGTTAGAGGTTCTCTTGGCTGAATAGGAAAAGCGATAAAGAGTGTTATGAAAAGAGAGACTGCCTCATTTTTTTGATTGGAGGCAGTCTCTTTTTTATAGGGAGATATCTTGATTTCTACAGTATAGGCTTATTCGAGAACAGCTGAAAACCCACCATTTCTAGCCATTTTGACAGAAAGCTTTTTGATTCTTATTCATTGCTGCCGATTTCATACGGTAATCCATTGCCTGATATCCTGCATTTATTCCATCCTCAAACGAGGTTACACGGTAGGTCCTGCCATCTTTCAGGAAGTCGAGATTTATTTCAAATTCTCTTTCATTTTCCTTATCATTAGTCATCCCACCAATAAACCATTTCTCTCCTTTACGCTTCGCAACGATTACATATTCACCTACTTTGGCTTCCAGAACAACTGTTTCATCCCATGTTACAGGTACTTGGGTAATGAAACGAGTGCAATCTTCATTGCGGTAATATAAGGTCGGATTGTCTGCCAACATTTGTAAACCGCTTTCGAATATGACAAATAAAGCCATTTGGTATGCACGGGTACCGATACTTGCAGAGTTAGGACGTTCGGAACGATAGATATTCGGTTGCATACTGATCATAGCTCCAGGAGTGTAATCCATAGGGCCTACCGCATTTCTCATGAAAGGCAAGTAGATGCTATTCTCCGGCTTACAGCCTCCCATTTGTTCCATACCTCTGACCCCTTCATAGGATAATACATTGGGATACTTGTATTCCAGTCCGGCCGGCTTGAATGATCCATGGAAGTCAACAAATAAATGATGTCTGGCTGCTTCTTGGGCTACTCGTTCGTAGTAGTTAACCATCCATTGATCGCTGCGGTCCATGAAGTCTATTTTTACTCCCTTTATTCCCCATTCATTGAATGTTTTGAAAAGGTCAAAAATTCTTTTCTACTGTTAACCAAGTCAGCCAAAGGACAATACCCACATTCTTTTCTTTTCCATAACGAATCAGCTCATGAAGGTCTACGTCCGGATTAGGAGTGTAAGGATCGCGTGTACTCTTGGCCCATCCTTCATCCATAATAATGTAAGGGATTCCGAACTTGGATGCGAAATCAATGAAGTATTTGTATGTTTCCAAATTACAACCAGCTTTAAAGGTTACATCTTGCCCATACAGGGGTTGCTCCGTTCCACCATTCCCAACTTACTTGCCCTGGTTTTATCCATGACACATCTTCTAACTGATTCTTATCAGCCAGTTTATAGGTCATAGTGTTCTCAACTAATTGCTTGTCTTCCTTGGTAATGACAAAGTAGCGCCATGGAAAGTTCCTTTTTCCACTTGTTTTAGCGATATATTCCGCTTCTTTTTCGATTTTGAGGCTGCGGTCTCCGTCTTCACCAAATGCAAGGGGGACTTTTGGAAAAATGGAGGATATGCCATTGGTCCCGTTTCCTTTCAGAAACATGCAAGGATAGTCCGACAGATCAGATTCACTGATTAGTATCTTATATGATTTACGTGTATCAATGAGAACTGGAAGTACGGACATTTTATCCGATGGTTTCCATGAGTGACTGGAAATGTGTGTGTACGGCTCTTCATAAGCTGTTTTGAACCCTCCCGGCTGTTGGAGATGTAATAAATAGTCTGTCGGGAACTGCAATGAAAGGTCTTCTCCCAATACTTCGATTTCTCCTTTTTGGCGGGTGATAAAACGATAGGCTATTCCATCGTTAAAAGCACGGAATTCTACTGAGTAGTTTCCTTTAAAATTGAGTAGAAGTTGGTTATATTCGTTATTGATCGTTGAAAATTTCAGTGGAACGACAGGGGTTAAGGTTTCTTTTATTTTTGTTCTGTTTTTGTCCGGACAGTTTGGGATGTTCGCCCAATATTTTATCTTTTAGTTTAAGTTGGAGATAATTGTCTTTCAACAGAACTTCATCATTGCAGGCTACGTCATAGTAGATTTTGTCGGTGAGGCGGACGGATACTTTTATTTCTCCGTTCGGGGAACTTAATTCTACATTCTTTTGTGCTTGTGCATGTAGCACTAATCCACAAATAAATAGGAATAATAAGAGTAACTTTCTCATTGTTTTAGATCATCAATATGTTATATTTATAATATGAGTTATTTCTTTATGAATTAAATTTGCCAAATATAAGTATTTTTAATCTAAGTAAGGCTGTTTATGAATAAAAAGTGACACTTATAGCGAAGTTGCTAACTAAGCTAAGTGTCACTTTTTATTTGGCAATAATTATTCTTTCTCCAATCAGATTGAGCATATAGTTTAAATGCTCCTTAGTATAGAATCAAACCATTGACTTGATATATTTCATTGAGTAGGGATATAATATTGCATTTTTACCATTGAATAGCTTGGTCTTGGTCTGGTATTAGAGTATTAATCTTTCGTTCCATGAGCAATGAACCGCTAGCTCTGTACGAAGTAGGAACATTGGATGAGGTTACGTCATCATAACTATATTCCATTCTTAATACATGATAACGATGCAATAGATAAGGCTGATTTGTATCCATTTCATCCCAAATCTCATAGGTAGGATTACCTATTATTTGGAAATTTATTGCCGGGTTGGTAGCTGTTATTGTCAGATTACCTGTTTTTTTTGTTTCAGTTTCTTCTATAGGTTTTTCGAACTTGACATTAATTTTGTAAGTTTCCCGGTCGATTGAGTTATCTTCCTTCGTTCCGACATAGAAAAATACTGTATTTTCATCAACGACGTGTGCTCTTCGATTATCAACTACTAATGGATCGTCATTAGAGCCAGCAAAATAAATATTCATTGCTGTTGCAGAATAATTGCCTGAGTAATCATTATATGGCAAAACATGGAGTAATGCTTTACGCCAGCCTTTCCGTTTATTGGTCACATATGAAGGATCTTCTTCAACGGTCAGAGGTAATACCCATTCTTTTGACAGGTTTAGTCCAGAAAACTTAAATTTGATAGGGAATAATTCCTTTCTTGTGCCTGCAGGCATATAGCAGGTAGGTGCTGTAAATTCATAGTTTTGCTCAGGTAATAATTCATACCATAAATCTTTTCTCAACTCATGGTAGTTGGCTAGATTTAGAGCAACCAGCGTGTCTGGGTCCACAGCAATACGAACATTCAAGTCTCTATCTAATGGGGTTGATCCGCTGACTAGCACCGGGAGATCATATACAACTTCTCCGTTAGGTTTGTATCGTACATAGATATCAGACACCTCTTCACTGCCTATAGGTGCTTTCAAGGAGATCATATGTGAATAAAGTTCGTCTTTCCATTCGTCATTACATGCACTAAAGAAAGATAGTGCAGCAAACATTGTAACTATATAAATTATTCTTCTTTTCATTTTTATCTTCTTTTTATATTAATCGAAAAAGTTTCCCAGCCAGGAGGCTTGTCATCCGTCTATTCCACTGTAGCTCTCTTTCCAGAATAGGCCAGAAGTACATTTTACGTGAGAAGTTGGCTTGTAGATTCTCGACTCTTACACGTTCATAGAATCTTTCTTTAGTAGCTTCTGTCATTAATACATTGCAACCGTAGATCTGCTCCGATTCCTCGATAGCTACATTTTTCCAGCGTCTTAAATCGTGGTAGCGCTGGTTCTCTCCCCATAAACTCAACTTGTCGTTCATGCATTAATTTTTTGCGGAATAATGTTTGGTCGTTATATACTTCCTGTTCATAATCTGGCATTCCGGCACGAATACGAACTCTTGAGACTGATTTACTCATTTCTTCCGTATTGCGTGAAACTACCATCGTTTCTCCTTGCCAGTTTGTTACCTCATAACTATTACCTGGGTAAGTTCATTTAAAACTTTCTGCATACATCAAAAAGAATATCGGCATAGCGAATTGCGACATCTACTTTATCATAGATCTTTCCATTATTTGTATTACAATCATTTGGATTGATGAATTTCATCATTCAATTCCAGTTGGTATCCATTTATCAGATCCGTTTTTGCGTCCTTCTTTGTTGCCTCTGTAATACCATATTTGTTGGTTACGATATTCTGCATCTTTGGCACTGGCAAATGGCCAAAAAGCACCGCTAAATGCTACACTGGCATAAAAGCGCGGTTCTCGGTTGGCATATTCTTTCCATACATTCGGGCGAAGCTTTGCGGATATTTTCCTGCTTTGTATTCATCTTCGGTAACAAAACGTTTACTTGCGTCGCAAGTGTCCAAGAAATGTTGCAAATTAAAGGCGTCACCATTTGCCATATCGTAAGCATCACATTGTTTAGCGGTTAAACCATGACGATTCTCTCCTCCTGCAAAGGTCGGCATTTGATTTCTGACGAGATAATTCACTTGATCTGCTAAAGAGTTATTACCACGAGTAAAGATTAATTCTTCATTTTCATTTGCATATAAATCTCCGTTAAAAATCGAACGATATGATTCAAACGGATCGATATTTGCCCACCCATCAGGAAAGTTTTTGGTAGAATATTTTGCGTTGTATGGAGGCTTAACTGTAGCTGGATAAGTATTGTCTCCTTTATCTTGATAGTCTGCGATATGTAACTCATAACGACCTAAATCAATTACATCTTTTGCTGCTGCAGCGGCTCTTGCCCATTTACTTTCATCATATGTTTGTGACATTAATATACGGCCTTGATCATCAACAAAGTCTGTAAACTTATCGGGATCATTTGGTAATGGATTATTGAGTGGACTAGCGGAGTATAATAAAACTTTTGCACGTACAGCTAGTGCTGCGCCCTTTGTTGCCCGCGCAATATTTTGTCTGTCTCGTCTGTCAGGCAGATCGTTAGCTGCAAGTATCATCTCTTTATCAATATAGTCTACTACTTCATCATATGTAGCTCTTGGACAGGACATGCCTATATATGTTTCATCAATACTGATTGTTTCATCAGGAATTAAGGGTACTGGACCATATCTTCTAAGTAGTAACCAATAGAAGTAAAGCTCTTAAGAAACGGGCTTGTGCCTTTTGTCTAAGATCTCTTCTTTTGTCAATTCTTCGTTAATATCTACATTATTGATCATGATGGAAGCTTTGGCGTACACCTTCATAACAACGGATATAAGAGTCATTTACCCAACCGTTATCATATTGTCCAAATTTAAGAGCGTTGTAATTTACAGCACCATCGCTTTCATTAAAAAATAATATCGTCCGAATAATTGGAGAGTGTAAATTTGATAAGTCCGTATTCTATATTCGAACCATTTAAAAGCCCATAGCATTTAGCTAACCATTCTTCAGTAAATTGTTTACTTTTGAAGATTTTTTTTCTTCACTTTGTCGGTCGTTGAAGAAACGTTCTACACTTAGATAGTCTGAACAGGAAGATAAACTAACTCCTAGTCCAATACTGAACGCAATGGCTAATAATATATGTTTCTTTTTCATGTCTTTGATATTAGATATTGATAGTTAATCCTAAAGTATATGATTTAGACAGTGGATATTTTTGTCCATTACTGCTACCTAATTCAGGATCCCAAAGTTTGAAACTGGAGAAGGTAACTAAATTGGTACCCATAAAATAAATACGGATGTTATTTAAATGCATTTTATTAACAAGACTTTTTGGTATTGTATATCCTATCTCTAAATTTTTCAAACGTAGGTAAGAACCATTACGCAACCAATAAGTGGAGGCGCGATAGTTATTGCTGTTTCCTCCATAGCTCAAACGAGGATATTTAGCATTTGGATCTTCATTTTCACCTAATATCCAACGGTTTGATTTTACTACATCAGTTAGAATGTTTCCCCAGTCTCCATTTTCAAATGGATATACAGTGGGACCATCAATGCAAAAAAGTAGACTTTCCAGATCCTTGAATAAAACATTAATGTCAATACCTTTCCATTGTCCGGAGAGACCGAAGCCATAAACTAAGTTTGGACGTGTTGTAGCTCCAATAGGAACTATATCATTATCATTTACATAACCATCACCGTTTACGTCTGCGTATTTGATATCACCTGGCATTACATCTCCCCAAGATTGTTTGGGGCTATTGCGTATATCATCATAATCTTTAAATAGTCCCAATGCGATAAGTCCACGGGTTTGATCAACTCGGAAACCTCTCTGGCTTTTGTATGGGTAGTTGCTATATTCTTCGTCATATTCCAAAATTTCGCTTTTTGCTATAGGTGAAGTTGCCACGTAAAGTGAGGTTCACATCTCCGATACGTTGTTTGAATCCGAAATTTCCATCAAATCCTTTGGATAAAACAGAGCCAATATTGGTAGATATTCTCATAGCTCCGTTCAGACCAACAGAAATGGGAATGAAATTACGTTGTTGGTAAATACCGTCACGTTGTTCGTGGAAATAGTCAATTGTCCCAGTGAACTTATCGTCCCATAAAGAGAAGTCGATACCAATATCATGTTTAGTTGCTATTTCCCATGTTACGGCTGTAGTAGCGTAATGTGTGTAGCTTAAACCTGTAAATTCATATTTTTGTCCGATGTCCGCATAATTAAATCCCCCACTGGCACCGAAGGTAGATAAATAGGGGAAACGCTGGTCATTGTCTCCTACGACGTCATTGCCGACTTTGCCATATGAATAACGGAGTTTGAACATATTCATCCATTTCAAATGTTTTTTGATGATAGGTTCTTCTGCAATATTCCATGCTGCAGAATAAGCTGGGAAAAAGCCATACTGATGTCCCGGTGCAAAGTTTTCGGAACCGTTATACCCAAAGTTGAAATCGAAGAAATAACGGTATTTCCATCCATAGGTGAAGCGTCCAGCAAGTCCTTGATGGCGTTTATCAATACCTTGCATAATATCATTTCCATTCTGAGAGGTATCTATCGTTTTGTCTTGAGAATATTTAAATACTGCTCCAACAATGTGGTCTCCAAAGGTACGGTCATAATGCAGTTCGGCTTCTAGATATTCCTTACGATTTCCGTTAGAAGATGATTCTTGTGTCATTAGTTGTTCGTCTTTGATTTTTTTCATGACTAAACTTCCGTCAGAAGCACGATTTTGTTCTGCTCTCCACATTTCAGGGAATTTTTACGGTTTATCCACTGATAGTTGTTTGTGTCAAATCCGTAACGGCCAATAAATTTTAATCCTTTTGTAATAAAGTTGAGGCTTTGTTCTAAAGTAGCATTGGCTTGCAACTTATTGTTCCATGTTTCTTGATAACCGGTTTGTGTAGCGGCTACCCACGGATTGAGTTGATCATTCTCCGAACCGTAGGCAGGAACGTATCCGTTGGAATACATCACAGGAACTGAGATAGGATTGTTGCGCATGGCTGATGCCCAAATGTTTCCTGCCATTCCTGGTTCGTTTTTTTATCTAGTGAACCTGCGACTCCTACTTTCAATAAGGTGGACTTTGTGATATCCATATCTACGTTGAGACGGTAATTCCAACGTCTGTAATTTGCATTGGTGTTATAGTCTTTTAATCCTTCGTCCACTTTATACATACCTCCTTCGTCTACGTAACTAACAGATACATAATAACGGGCAAGCGAGCCACCACCGTTCAGATTTAAAGTTGCTCGATAAGTTGGTGCCCCTTTTTTTAAGAGTACATCCATCCAATCTACATTGGGGTATAAGTCTTTGTCCAATCCGTTGCGGAGTATGTATAGCTTTTCATCAGAGAAGAATGCTTCCTTATTACGAGTAGTACGTGCTTCATTCATTAAGTTGGCATAGGTATAGCCATCAACAAGTTCGGGGGTATATGTACGTGTGTTTGTAAGTAGTTTCAACCTTTGCATCGATTTGAACCTTACCTGATTTACCACGTTTAGTAGTAATCAATACAACCCCATTTGCTCCACGTGAACCGTATATTGCTGTTGCAGAGGCATCTTTTAATACAGTAAATGATTCAATATCTTCAATATTGATCTCATTCATGTCTCTTTTCGAATCCATCAATTAATACTAGTGCACCCGAACCTGCACCAAAAGTAGAAATTCCACGAATCCAAAATTCAGATATATTATTGCCTGGCTGTCCAGATGTTTGGCGTGCCATTATACCTGCTACATTACCAGCCAACGCATTTGTAATGCTTGAAGTGGAAGTTCTCAGTGTATTTACATCTACTGTAGTAGCCGCTCCAGTCATTGTAATTTTTTTCTGTGCGCCTGTTCCTGTGATAACAACCTCGTCGATAGCAGTTGCTTTTGCTTCTTGCATAATGACATTGATGCTCTTTTGTTCTTTAACAAGTATTTCTTGTTTATCAAATCCTATAAAAGTGAATACTAACCATTGATAAGGTTCAACCTTTATTTTAAACTTACCGTTTATATCTGTAATAGCACCTAGTCCGGGTATGTCTTTTACGGAAACGTTTACTCCGACAAGTGGCTCTTTATTCTGATCCAGAACAATGCCGCTGATTTCTATTTTTTCTTGTTGTTGTTTTTCTGTATGTGCGTATGTGTTAAGCACACAGCTAATTAGAAAAAACAAACTTAAAATATATTTTTTCATTCGAAATGTGTTTTTATAGTTTATTCTACAGAAATTGTGCGAATTCGATGGTTTTCTCTATCTGCTATATAGAATGTTTGTGTTTCTTCATCATAAGCGATCCCACAAGGACTGTCGAAACGTGCTTCTGTGCGTAGCTCGCCGTCTATGTATCCGTTTACTCGTCCATCAGAAGATACACTACCTCTGCCGGCATAAGTCGAGATGATACCGTCAGGAGTTATTTTACGGATGCAATGTCCGTTTCTATCACAAAGATAAAAAATCGTAAATATCTGATTTACCAGCTTCTATGTAATCCTTGTTTTTTACAAATGTGCCTTGATAAGGCCATACGAAACGCCCTGATGTACCGGGAGAGTCTACCCAATCACTGGCTCCTTCAGAACCGGCAAACATTGTTGGCTTTTGGAATTCTTTTTTGTTTCTGGATTGAACATGGATTTATAAAGGCAATTTGCTCCTGTAATATACATATATTTACCTTCAGGGTGTACTGTTAGGTAGGCATGTTCATTCCTGCTTTCATATGTTGGGAATACTTCTTTTGCTACCATTCCTTGTGTTGTCGGGTCAAAAAACGGCTTTGTCAATAGTTCCCTGCCAATAAACGGTATAATATAGAGTTTTTGTCAAAGGTTGATAAGCGCAACTATATCCAGTACGATCATAAACATAAGGTCTTGCTCTTCGGAAGTCTTCAGAGCGTAGCAGGTAGGCAATCTCTCTTCGGTCTTTGTTACTTTGTCCGTGGTCGTCTGATACAAATAAAGTGTCTCCAGTCGCATCGAAACACATGTAGTACATACCTCCAAACAATCCTTGCCCTTCAGTCATAAGTGTGGATACTTCTTGAGTTTCCAGATTGATTCTCCGGATAGGTCCTTTAAAAACCATTAACGATCAAGCATTTTTGTATTCCGAATGTATCCATTAACAACCATTCTGCATTTCCGAACCTTGCGTTTTCAAAATCTCCATCTACATCAGAAGAATTGCCTTGTTCATCTTCGTTTCCTACTAATGTACCTACTGAAGTTTGAGATACATATTGGAAACGTCTCTCAAATTCATATTCTATGGGTGAAGACGTCCCATCAGCACTTTCGATAGATATTTTTATATTTCCATCAAAAAGTTTTTGGGGGTATCATACAATAAATTTCATTATTGTTACAGCCAATTGTAGTGGTAGTTCGCCCTCCTACAGTAATATAAATTTTTGATGGGTCGTTTCCGAAGTTCTCACCGTAGATATGGAGCCTGAGTACGGAGACTTCCCTGACTTGGAGAGAAATCTGTAAAAACAACAGGTTTAGACGGATCATATCCGCTAGAACTGATTTTGTCGTCTTGGCAACTACTAATACATGCCATCAGATACAGTAGCAATACCCCGCACCAATGGGGATATTGCTTTTTCATGTGCTCTTTTTCATAAAACTTTTTTTTTAGGTTTCCAAACAAAGTATAGTGCTTTTTTATAGTCTTATTTCAAGACCTTCCACTAGATTTCCACTGGCTTGACGTATGCCTTGATCTGTTATAATTTTAATCACTGCCATGTCTTTATTCTCAGTGTTGTATTTTCCGGTTTTTCTTTGTTAGCTTTACAGTCACTTTATCACCATTTCGCTCTGCGACAAATTGTAGCAGGCTATAGTCCCCTTTTTTGTAAGACCAACCATCTCCCGCATCCCAATACATATTTCCGGAAGCTTTGCCCTGTTCGTCCAGACACACTAGTAATGTCAGAGGATCTAATGAATTTTCTGTAGTGTTCTGAATTATTTTTCCAGTCGGAATGATAGCTCCCCACGAATCTTCATTTTTGCCTGATATTTATCATTCTGATCTCCTTCTACAAGTGACAGTTCTTTCCAGATCCCTTTCGGAAGTGCCGGTTGATTAGCAAATGCTGGAATGATAAGTAAATTATCACCGACAAGGAAAGCTTCTTCCTCTGCTCTCAGTGACAAGTCTTTAGGGTCGGAGAAGAAGACAGGACGCATAATAGGCATGCCATTAGTTGAGGCTTCGTGTAAGAGTGTATAAAAGTAGGGTAGTAGTATATATCTACGTTCCAAAGCGATGCGTGAGGCATCTTCTACTTTTTGTCCAAATACCCATGGTTCCTTGTTGTTTGTTCCGGCGCAAGCATGACCACGTGCGAAAGGATAAAAGGCACCGAAACCAATCCAGTTGCCGAATAAGTCAGCATCAGCATTGAATAAGAAACCGCCTATATCTGCACCACTAAACGGTTGACCGGATAATCCCAATGTTAATGACATGGGAACTGACATTTTTAGATGATCCCAGCAAGAACCGTTGTCGCCAGTCCATGTAGCGGCATAACGTTGTCCCCAAGGAAGTTGGAACGTGTCAGAATGAAAGGACGTTTTTCTGGACGAGCATCCAGTATACCTTCCCTGGATGCTTTAACCATCAGGAAGCCATATACATTATGATACTGAAGATGTGTACCTGCCGGAAGCTTTTCCTCCTCCACGATGCAGGTTGTCTTCCGGCATTGTTTTGTTGGGCGTATCATTGATCTGGGGTTCGTTAACATCATTCCATACGCCATCTACTCCTTGTGCTAGAAAATCTTTATATAAGTTTCTCCACCATTTGTTTACTTTAGGAGAAGTAAAATCAGGGAATGCTGCTGCTCCCGGCCATGCATCACCGTGGAAGTTCTTACCGTCTGCTGTTTTCACCCAAACGTCATTTTCTGTTCCCGATTTATATACGAAATAGTTAGGGTCAACTTTTGCTCCCGGGTCAATCATCCATGCAGAATGGAATCCACGTATGTGCAAATCACGGTTCACCGCTTTAGGATTCGGAAAACTTTTCGGATTAAAGGTAAAGATGCGGTATCCGTCCATATAATCAATGTCCATCCAGATAACATCACATGGTATTCTTTTTTAGTCTGAAAGTATCTGCTATTTCAATGACACGGCTGTCGGGGAGAATATGAGAACCGGCATTGCTGATAACCTAGTGCCCAGCGAGGAATCATTGGCATTGTGCCGGTCAGTTCGGATAGTCCGCGAATGACTGCTTGTGGAGATTCCCTGTCAATGATGAATACCCGAAAGGGTATTCCTTCACTTTTTAATTCGATTTTTTCGTCTGTACTGCTTAGTTCTGCTTTCCAAGTAGTATCGAATAAAATTCCAAAAAAGCTGTTCCGTCCTTTCGCACTCCCATCATCCAAGGATGTGATTGATACAGACGAGTACCTTTGTCTACACCATGCCTCCTGAGTCTGTATTCCATAATTTGATGGTCTTTCCATTTCTCAGAAGTGAACCGGTCACTTCACCACCGCCATAGATGCTTGTACCTTCCGGCACTGTTAATGATGCGTTTGCTTTACCATCCGTGAGTGAGAACTCGGGAACAAGTACCCAGTCGGCAGGAAGTGCTCCTTGTTCGCGTGGTTCTTTTTCTATTGCAAAAGAAGGTATCTTTGAGCGTCGAAGCCTTCCGGGATGAATTTTGCGATTCCGTCCCCAACCATGACGCTATGTGTAATTTTTACCTTGTGTGTTGAGGCGTTCGCCAATAAAGGTAAGGTTGCGAGCAAGTAAATTGCTACAGTTTTGATACAAATATATTTCATGTTACTTATTGATTATGCAATCTATAGTGTATATTGAATATTTTTTGTGCTTTAATATCTCTAGAGGAGAAGCCAAGCATTATATTGTAAATACCCGGATCAGTGACGAACTGAGTTCTGTTGACATCAAAATACATAAATGATTCTTTAGGTAATGTCATCTTGACAGTTGTGGATTCTCCGGCTTTCAGGAATATCTTTTCAAATTTTCTCAGTTCTTTTTGGGGACGTTCTACTGGGCTGTTTTCTGCTTTGCCCACATAGGCTTGTATGACTTGTGCACCATCTCTTTTTCCTGTGTTGGCAAGACGGCAGGTTACTTCTACTGTTCCATCAGCATTTGGCTTTGAGACTACTATATTAGATAGCTTAAAGGTGGTATAAGACAATCCGTAGCCAAAAGGATATTGTACTTCACGTTTCAATTTGTCATAGCCGCGATAGCCGATGAATATTCCTTCCGTATATGCTACATGTTTGTCTTTATCCGGGTCATGATAGCTGTTGTAAGCGGGGCTGTCTTCCCATTTCTTTTCAAAAGTCATAGGTAATTTTCCTGATGGGTTAACTTTACCGAATAAAGCTTTCGCCGATAGCTGTTCCCGCTTCCTGACCTCCATAAAATCCCCAAATAAGCCCCTTCAAAGACGGTTCCCATTTTTGCATTTCAATATTACCTCCGGCATTTACAATACCGATAACAGGCTTTTTACATCCGGATAAGCTGGCCAGCATTTTTATCTACTTCGGGCAGTTCGAATGTGCGGTCGCTTGCTTCTCCTTCTGTATCGGAACTATGACCGAAGCAGGCAATCACTAAATCTGCTTTGTTCAGGTAATCGGCAAACTTATTCTGAGTCTCGTTCTTACGTTTCCATAAAAAGCAGATACCTGCTCCACCACCCTGCTGATAGTATTCTACACGTACATGATATTTTTCACCGGCTTTTAGTGTCTTGGTAACATTGGTCGTTCTGAAACCTCCGGGCGTCCAGTCATCAATAATCGGTTGGTCGTTGATAAACAATTTATAACCATCGTCGCCTCCTAATGTGAACTCATAGTCAGCGGTTTCGTCTACGCACATTGTACTGTACCATTTCACAGAGAAATAATCTTTGGGCATACCTTCCAATTCTGTGCCTGCAGCCCAAGAATAATTGATTTTTTTCTCAGTCTGTTTTACCACAGGGGCTCCTTCGAAGTGAATATTCTTGAAGTATTCGGCATGAAATCCCTTTTCGTTGAGATTGTCGTCTGTATACATGATGGACGGCATAAAGTCGAGTTCATCAATATATTCTACTTTTACATTATTCAGTTTACCTTCTTTTTGGATTCCGTCGAATAAATTGGTATAATGGAAAGGAACTACAGCGCCACTACCACCACCATGTACATATCCATGTGCATTTTTGCCGGTAACGATAATATGTTTGTATTTTTGGGGATTGATAGGAAGAATGTTGTTTTCATTCTTCAAAAGAACAAGTCCCTCTCTGGCAACATTTAATGCTGTTTCTACAGATTGAGGGTCCTCCAGAGCGATACTTTTGTCGCCTTTCCGTACCATCCTTGAATCCGAAAGCAATGAGTATGCGTAAGATGTGGCGTACTTTTCGTCAACCATATCCATAGTCACATCTCCTGTTTTAAGATAGTAAGCCATATCTTTTAGGATTCATCTTTTCTCCTCCTCCTGCCATTTCCAGATCTAATCCGCTTCTTGCAGCCTGGAACACAGTAATGAGTCGATCCCCAGTCAGACATCACTAATCCTTTGAAGCCCCATTGATTTCTGAGTACTTCTTTCAATAGCCACGGGTTTTCAGTGGTGTAGATGCCATTCATCAAGTTATAGCTTGTCATGATGGCTCCTACTTCTGCTTCCTGAATGGCAGCTTTTATAAGCAGGGAAGTAAATCTCATTCAAGGTTCTTTCATCAATATCATTACTGATATTATTACGGTCATAGTCGGAGTTGTTGGCAACGAAGTGTTTGACTGTAGCCATGACACCTTGATCTTGTACACCTTTGATGTATCCTACACAGATACGGGATGTTAAATACGGATCTTCACCCATATATTCAAAGTTACGTCCACACATTGGGGCACGGTAGATATTGACCGCTGGACCTAATATGACATTGATGTTTCTTGCTCTGCAATCACGTCCCAAAAAGTTTTTCCGTATTGATAGGCAAGATTCTCGTTCCAAGTAGCTGCTAGTGTCACTGTAGCCGGGTATGCGGTAGACTTGCCTTTTGTGCCTATCCCTTGCGGTCCATCGGACATTCTCATGCGATGAATACCCAGGCGATCAATGCTTTTAGTGTACATCCAGTCAATGCCACCGATATATCCAAGTTTTTCTTCTACTGTCATTTGGCTCAGTAGCTCTTCAACTTTTAGATCAATCTCTGGTTTATACCATTTTTGAGCAGATGCACAAAAAAAGGTTGGAGATTAACAGGAGTAAAACGTAAGTCTTTTTTGTTTCATATTAATTTTCTTTTGAGTATTGGTTTTTGTGTTTAGTATTATTTTGTGCTGTGTTGTGACGGAAGACCTTTATATTATATAGCCTTAATTATTATTGTTTTAAATTTGTACTTATTGTATAGCTGCTAGTCGGCTATACATTTCGACCATGGCAGCTTGCGTTAGCAGCCACTTCTTCTCATTATTGTTATTGCCAGTTAGGTCTGTGCTGAATAAGCCGTTTTCATCACGGGCATTATCCCAAGCATATGATAGGCATTGATTGAAAGCGTCGATAAAAGTTTTGATTTTTGGTCCAATTGGTAAAGTTCAATGAATCCTCTTAACATGACAGCAGTAAACCAGATATTTCCTTGTTTCAACATTTTAAGGCTTTCTCCTGTGTCAGTTGTAAAGTCTGTGAAGAAGTAATTATAGCATTCTTTGGCAATGCTCTGCGCATCTTTCAGGTAATCCGGATTTTTGGTCAGTTGATAGAGTAGGGCAGCCGATTGCATCATTTGTCCGCTGTTGTAGGCAAATTTGGCTTTTCTATCTTACCGTCAAGACGGATATTGTCAAAATAGAGGTAGTCTGTAGAATCTTGCAGATTCTTTTGTGTCCATTTATATAATTCTTTTCCCCGTTTGAAATAGAGGCTGTCATTGGTTGCTTTAAATAGTTTGAGGGCGAATACAGAACCGGGAGCATTTGAACAAGTGTTTTTGGACTCTTTCTTTTGTTCACACCAATAGATGCCATCTCCTAGCAGACTATCAGTACCGCTTTCTATGAAATTCCATATGAGTTGAGAACTTTATCCAAATATTTTTTTTCTTTGGTAATCTGATAGATATCGATGAAGTCAATGCCTACCCAGATATTATCGTCATAAAAGCGGTCGGAGGTC
>VOFG01001263.1_pt1 | contig 24001 bp, 38 predicted proteins | sample 5384171 | NCBI WGS metagenome assembly VOFG01 (sample SAMN12384726, study PRJNA508395) | human gut metagenome | isolation source: healthy gut F | host: Homo sapiens | reverse complement strand
GGCGACCCCATCTATCACAAGTGCCGCACCGGCGATGCCGAGGATATCCAGTGGATGCAGGCATCCGCTTCCATGCCGCTGGCGGCCAAGATCGTAAAGATCGGCCATTATCAGCTGCTGGACGGCGGCATTGCCGATTCCATCCCCGTGCGGTTCTTCGAGTCCATCGGCTACAAACGCAACCTCATTGTGCTGACCCAGCCCAAGGGCTTTGTGAAAAAAAGAAGAACAAGATGCTGCCCGTCATCCGGGCACACTACCTGCGCTACCCCGCTTTCGTGGAAGCCGTTGCCGACCGTCACGAACGCTACAACGAAACGCTGGATCACATTGCCATGCTGGAGCAGACCGGCAAGGCGTTCGTCATCCGCCCGCCCATCCCGCTGGAGATCGGCTCCATGGAGCGCGATCCGGTCCAGCTGCGCCGCGTCTACGAGACCGGCCGTGCCGTTGCCGAAATTCAGGTGGATAAGATCGCCGCCTTTGTGAACGAATCCAAAGCTGCAGCGGAAGAGTAACGGCGGCACAAACAGATATCCTGCATGTGCATAGGGCACCGGTCACGGCATCTTTGGGCATCCCCAGGCCGCTGGCAATGGCATTGGCGGCAGTCTTGCGCCGCTGGCCAAAGGCCGCGCGGACAAGGGCAAAAAGTAGCCCTCCTCGTCCTCCACCTGCACGGCGGGGGGTGGGGCGGATCTCCATCCGCACCACAGCGCTGGTCACCTTGGGGGCCGGGTAAAAGCTGCCCGGGGCGGCGGTGAACATCATCTTAGAGGTCGCGTAATAGCTCACCGCACAGCTGATGGCACTGGAGGCCCGGGTGCCCGGGGCGGCAGCCAGACGATCGGCTGCTTCCTTCTGCACCATCACAGTCAGGCTTTCGATGGGCAGGCGGTCACCCAGCAGCTTCATCACAATGGGGCTTGTAATATAGTAGGGCAGGTTGGCGCAGACTGCCACCGGCATCCCGGGGAACTCCTGCGCGATCAGGGCTTTCAGATCCACCTTGAGCACATCCTGCAATACCAGCTTGAAGTTGTCCACACCGGCCATGGTCTCGGCCAGCAGGGGTGGCAGACGCTCGTCCACCTCGATGGAGACCACCTTTGCCGCCCGCTTTGCCAGCTCCCGGGTCAGCACACCGATGCCGGGGCCGATTTCAATGACACCATAGCGCTTATCCACGCCGCTGGCATCCACGATCTTGGGGGCAGACCCGGGTTGATGATAAAGTTCTGTCCAAAACCCTTGGAGAGGGCAAAATCATATTTTTCGCACAGGGCGCGCACATAAGACAGGTCGGTCAGTTCGGGCATGGCTCTATCCTTTCTTTTCCAAAATACCCTCCGCGTCGCTTTGGGCATATTCAGTCAGTCTCGCTTCGCTCGCCAGCTCCCCCAAAGGGGGGGCTTTTGAAACGTGACAAAACCGCAAACTTTGCATGAATTGCCAAGACCTCGCCCTTCGGGAGAGGTGGCAGCGCGTCAGCGCTGACGGAGAGGGTTGTTCTCTTATTCTTGACTACTGGATGCAGTGCTCTCCCCGGCTGCTTCACTTTCGGCGGGCGCGGTCTCTGCCGGAGTGCTCTCGGCAGATGCAGCCTCAGCGTCCCCCTCTGCTACGCTCTCGGCGGCGGCGCTGTCGGCAGCCTCACTGGAAGCCGCTTCGTTGACACCGCTCACGGTGGTGGTGCCGCTCATCTGCTGGGCAGTGCTCACGGCACGCTGGATCTGGGGATCGTTCTCCACAGTGTAATCATAGTATGCGGTCTGCTCGTCCGCAGTCAGGGGCGCTCCACATCCACGGTCAGGCCGGTGCCGTCAAAGCAGCTGCCATCGCCGCAGACCAGCTTTGCCACGGTAACCACAACGGCACTGCCATCGGACAGGCGCTGGGGGCTGCTCTGGATGGTGCCCTTGCCCATGGTGGTGGTGCCCACCAGGCGGGCACCATTCATGGTGCGCAGGCTGCTGGCAAACAGCTCCGCCGCGCTGGCGGTGCTGCCGTTGACCAGGCAGACCACGGGCAGGTCGATCCGGGACTCGCTGGTGCTGGTGCCCAGCAGGGTGCGGTTGCCGTTCTTGTCCTCAGCAAAGGCCAGCGTGCCCTCCGGGGCGATCAGGTCGATGCACTGAATGGCATCGTCCAGCAGGCCGCCGCCGTTATCACGCAGGTCAAACACCAGGCTGCCCGCGCCGCTGGCGCTCAGGCTGCGGATGGCGTAATCCAGCTCGCTGGGGGTGGTGGAATCAAACTGGCGGATCCGGATGTAGCCCACATTGCCCTGCACCATCTGGTAATCCACGGTGGTGGAACTGTAGCCGGAGTGGGTCAGGTCAGCGGTATGCTCGGCGGCCTCGCTGTCCAGCCAGGTCACATTGACGGTGGTGCCGCTCTCGCCGCGCAGGCGGGTCTGGATGGCATCCACGCTGCTCATGCTCTTGACATCGGTGCCGTCCACGGCGGTGATGTAGTCGCCGACCTGAATGCCAGCCTCCTTGGCGGGGGATTCATCGTAGACTTTGATGACCTTGGCATAGCCGGACTGATCCACAGCCAGCTCCACGCCAATGCCGATCAGGGTGCCGTTCTGGGTGTTCATCAGCTCGGTGTAGGCGTTGGCGGTGTAGTATCGGGCGTACTTGTCGCCGGTGCCCAGCAGGTAGCCTGCGGTCAGGCGGTCGTACAGCACCGGTCTCGTCGATGGGATAGTAATCGTTGCTGCGGACATAGCGGTCCACCTCAGCGATCTTGTTGTACATGCTCTCCTTTTCCTTCACGCTGCTGACCGTGCTGTCAAACAGACGCATGGCCATGAGCATGGTGATGGAAAAGGTCACGGTCATGGCCAGGATCACGATGGTGACCGCCATGCCCACAGAGATTTTACGGTTCATGCTTGCCCCCTCCTGTGTCAGAACAGCAGCATCATGATCACACTGCTCAGCAGCGAGAGTGCAAACACGCCTGCCAGAACAAGGCAGCCGATACGCAGCCAGCGCTTATGTTTTTGTTCGTTCATAGAATACCAGACTCCTTATAAATACACTCAGTTGTGCGGGAACGGGATATAACCGCGCGGATTGACCGCATTGGCCTTGCTGCCGCCCTTCCAGACCTCCAGATGCAGGTGGTTGCCGGTAGAGTTGCCGGTAGAGCCAACGTAGCCGATCAGCTCGCCCTGCTTGACATACTTGCCTGCGCTGGTGGCGACCGACCTCATATGGCCGTACAGGGTGCTGTAGGCATTGCCGTCCGACATGCTGCCGTGATAGATGATGACATAGTTGCCATAGCCGCCGCTGGACCAGCCTGCCACCTGCACATAGCCGCTGGCGGCTGCGTAGATAGGCGTACCGCCCGGGGCCGCCAGATCAATGCCGGCATGCAGTCTGTTGACTCCGGACACCGGGTTCTTGCGCCAGCCGTACTCACTGGAAATGCGGGTATAGCTCTTCAGCGGGCAGGCAAAGCCGGTAAAGCTCAGCTGCGGCTTGCTGGATGCAGCCGCCGCGATCAGCTTCTGGATCTCTTTCTTGACGGCCTCATAGTTCAGCTCGTCCGATTCAATAGCGGCCTGTGCCGTCTGCTGGGCCTTCTGGGCATCCTGTGCGAAAGCTGCGCCGCAGAGATGCTGCTGTTCAGCTCGCTCTGCTTGGCCTTCATCTGGTAGTTCTGGGTATCCAGCTCTGCCTTCTGGCCCTTCAGCTCCTTGCGCTGGGCCTCCAGCTCCACCTTGTCTTATCGTCCTCAGTTCGGACTTGGCGGCCTTCATGTTGTCCATGATCTCGGTATCTTTGATGGAGATATCCTGCATGACCTCGTTGAAGGTCAGCAGCTCATACAGGTCGTTCACCGCGCTCAGCATGGCCACACATGCCGCCATCGCGCAGCTCCTGCATCGCCGCCATGTGCTTTTTTGAAATCGTCCCACTGGCCGTCGATCTCGGTCTGCTTCTGGGTGATCTCCGCCTTCCTCTGGCGCTGATCTTCTGCTCGGTCTGGCCGATGCTGTTCTGCACCGCAGCGATCTGGCCGCCGAGCACGCTGATCTGATCCTGTAGGACGGTGACCCGCTCTTTTAGCTCACTTTCCAGCGCCTTTGCCGCAGATTCCTTCTTCTTTTGCGTCCGACAGCTCCTTCTTGTGCTGGTCGATGGATTTGGAAAGGCTGTTCAGCTTGTTCTGCAGGCTGGCCATGCTGGTGGCTGCCGTGGCCGGCTGGAAGCTGACGCTTGCCAGCAAGGCATACCGGCCGCCAGGCACAGACTCACGCCGCGCAGCAGCTTGCTGCGGGCAGGCTCCGGCCGTGCATGGCGCGGCGTGGCCGGGCATCTGAAGCCGGAGCCGGAAGGGCTTTGCATGAAGTGCTTTTTTCATGTGCGGCTCCTTTCGATCACACGTTCAGGTGCTTGCGGATGGAGAACATACTGCCCAGACCACCCACAACGGCACCGCCGATGAGGCTGTACGGGATGATAGTGGACCAGACGGCGCTCACCGGCACCAGTGCCTGACCCATGATCATTTCCCACACGCCACCCAGACCGTCGGAAGCCTGCACCATGTAGGAGTAGCCGCCCAGACTGATCGCTGCAGTGAGCACGCCGGAGATCAGACCCATGGCCAGACCTTCCACAACGAAGGGCAGAGTGACCAGACCGTTGGTGGCGCCCACGTACTTCATGATCTCAATTTCGCGGCGGCGGGCAAACACGCTCAGGCGGATGGTGCTGCCCACCGTGATGATGCTGACCACCATCAACACCAGCACGATACCGCGGCCCACTTTGGTAACAGAGCGCTGCACCTGCACAAAGACGTTGGTCATTTCCACCGGGGCGGTAACGCTGTACACGCCCTTGAATGGCCTGCATCTTCTTCTCATTCTCTCCATCTGGCTCAGGTCCGCGATGGAACGCGGTAGTTGGCCTTAAAGGGGTTGTCGGTCTCAAATTCATCCCACAGGGAGGAGTAATCCTGCATATAACCGCGATAGGTGTCGAGCACGTCCTGCTTGGAGACGAACTGCACATTGGTCACGCCGGGCATTGCCGCCAGCTTTTCGCCCACGGCCTGCGCGGTGGCATCATCACATTCGGGGTCCAGATAGACCACCGTCTCGTTCTGGCTGCCCAGATAGGCCACCATGCTGCCCACATTCACCTCGGCAAGACTTGCAAAGGTGTTCAGGGTCATACAGACACTGAGGGACAGGATGCACACAAAGGTCATGGCCCAGTGCTTGCCCAGATTGCGGATGCCGCGCCGGATCAGGAAAAAAGAAGGTAGAAGGTCTCATCATACGGTGGCCGCCTCCTTTTCTGCGGTGTCATCGGTTCCAGCTCGGTCTCAAACAGGCGTTCTCCGCGCTCTGCGCGCTGCGCGGATGGCTTCCTTGTCGGCAGGCACATCCGAAATGATGCGGCCCTTTTTCAGGGTGACGACGCGCTGATGGAACTGGCGCACCAGCTCGTGCTCATGGGTGACGACCACCACGGTGATGCCCATTTCGCTCACCCGCTCCAGCAGCTCCATCATTTCCAGGCTCAGCTCCGGGTCGATGTTGCCGGTGGGCTCGTCCGCAATGACCAGCTTGGGGCCGTGGGCAGCGCACGGGCCACAGCCACGCGCTGCTGTTCGCCGCCGGAAAGGGTGTCCGGATAGGCCTTGGCCTTATCCTCCAGATGCACCAGCTCCAGCATGTACTCCACACGGTCGGATCTCCCGGCTCTTGACGTTGGTCACATGCATGGCAAAGGCGATGTTCTCGTACACGGTCATGGTGGGGATCAGCCGGAAATCCTGAAAGATAATGCCCATCTGACGGCGCAGATACGGCACCTGATGGCGGCGCAGGCTGGCAACATCCTTGCCCAGCACGGTCACCTTGCCGGACTGGGCAGCTCTTCGCGCAGCAGCAGCTTGAGCAGGGTGGATTTGCCTGCGCCGGAATGGCCCAGCAGAAACACGAACTCGCCGTCGTCCACATGGAGGTTGATATCGTCCAGTGCCAGCGGTCCGCCCTTTTATATTCCTTGGAAACGTGTTCTAAATCGATCATAGGGTAATATTAGCTCCTGACATTTTTTGACGGTCAAATCTGTTTTCACAGCAAAAAAGAACCGGCCAGCATCGGTTTCGAGCGGCCGGTTCTGCACCGGCGGGGGCAAAGCCTGCAGCGGAATATTAGTATTTGGCCGGATTGTTGGACAGGTACTTCTTGACCATCAGCGCTACCTTAAAGACGATAGCATCGTCGAACTCACGCAGATCCAGGCCAGTCAGCTTTTTGATCTTTTCCAGACGATACACCAGCGTGTTGCGGTGCACAAACAGGCCGCGGCTGGTTTCCGACACATTCAGGTTGTTCTCGAAGAAGCGCTGGATGGTGAACAGGGTCTCCTGATCCAGGCTTTCGATGCTGCCCTGCTTGAACACCTCGCGCAGGAACATCTCGCACACGGTGGTGGGCAGCTGATAGATCAGGCGTGCAATGCCCAGATTATCGTAGCGGATGATCTGCTTTTCGGTATCGAACACCTTGCTCACTTCCATGGCGATCTGAGCTTCCTTAAAGGAGGTAGCCAGATCCTTCACGTTGGCAATGGGGGTGCCAATGCCGACCACGGCCTTGATGTAATGCTCGCCGGACAGGGTATCCACGATGCTGGCAGCCAGCTTTTCCATATCGGTGCGGTCGATGCCCTTGCGGATCTCCTTGACCAGCACGGTATCCGTCTCGCTGATATTGAACACAAAGTCCTTCTGCTTATCGGGGAACAGGCTGCTGACCACATCGTAGGCGGAGATATCGCCGCCGCTGGTCACGCGCACGATGAACACCACGCGGGAAACATCGGTGGCAAAGTGCAGCTCCCGTGCCTTGGCGTAGATATCGCCGGGCAGGATGTTGTCCAGCACCACATTCTTGATAAAGTTCGCCTTGTCGAACTTTTCGTCGTGGTACTGCTTGATGTTCTGCAGGCTGATGGCCAGCATGGCGGCAAACTGACCAGCCGTCTCGTCCACCCTCCACGAACACTGCATAATCGTTATGCTTGGCGCTGGAGAACTGCTGATAGGTGTAGCCATCGCGCACAAAGCGGTCGCCTGCGGTCAGGCGCTCCGCCATGAAACCCTCGCGCACCTCGCCGATCAGGTTCAGTTCCGAGCAGGAAATGACAGCGCCGGTCTCATCCACCACGCCGACCACCCGGTTGATCGCGTCTTTCATCTGGTAGATCACGCTTTGAAATACTCTATTGGCCATAATGGATACCCCTTTTCCTCGTTTGTGCAAACCGCAGCGGCAGCCGGTCGTGATTTTAACAATTTAGCTGCATTACATTTTATATTTTACACAAAAGAATTTACTTTTTTGCAACATATTTCAACAAAAAAATAGTTTTTTCTTGTGAATATTATCTTCAGGGGCCATTCTTTGAACCAAAAAAGTGCCTTTTTGCGTGGTTCTGCCCCCTATTTTACCGGAAAATGTGTTGCTTTTTTGAAATTCGGGTGAAAAGCGCGACCCTGTCAGATGGTAATTTTTGACACTTCTTCGGCAGAAAGCTCCCGCCACTGCCCCGGTGCAAGGGCTGCATCCAGCGCAAGGCCGCCGATGGCATCCCGGTGCAGACCGTTCACACCTGCACCGTACACGCCGAACATCCGCTTGATCTGGTGGTAGACCCCTGCCGCAGCACCACCCGCACGGTCAGGCCGTCGGCAGAAAGGGCCGTGACCTCCGCAGGCGAAAGCGCTGTGCCGTCCGCCAGCGTGACCCCGCCGCAAAGCCGGTGCGCATCTCCTCGGTCAGCGGCGTGTCCAGTCACCACGGTGTAGGTCTTGGAGACGTGGCGCTTTGGAGCAAGGATCTCGTGGGCAAAGGTGCCGTCATCGGTCAGCAGCACAAAGCCGGTGCTGGTCTTATCCAGACGCCCTGCCGGGAACAGCTCACGCCGGGGGTAGGCATCCCCCACCAGGTCCACCACCGTGGTGTCCCGCTTATCGGTGGATGCGCTCACCACACCTTCCGGCTTATTGAGCATGAGATAGACGAACTGCCGGTAGTTCAGGGCTTTGCCGTCCACGGCCACGGTGTCGGTTTCTTTGAGCTGGGTGTCTCCTTTTTTGCACACGGCACCATTTACCTGCACGCGGCCCTTGGCCAGCAGAGTTTGCCTCGCTGCGGGTGCACTGGGCAGTCTCGGCCAGATATTTTATCCAAACGCATAAGCGGTTCTCCTTTAGTTGATGATGCCCCAGTGTAACATGACAAAATGATTTTTCTCAAGGGGAAAAATGCGTTTATTAGAAGGTCAAAACTCTTCCTCTTCGTCAGCTCCCTTTTTGAAAAAGATGTCCCCCAAAAAGGGAACGCGACTGACCGCACGAAAAGCGCAGCCCGCGGGCTTCCCTTTTGCAATTTCCCGGTGTTTCAAAACAAAAACTGTAATTTTCCGCTGTTTATGCTCAGAGCGTAAGCGGAGCATTTAAAATCAAACACTCAAAGATCGTGCTGCTCCACGGCATCGGGGTTGGCATCGAAGATGGGCTGCAGGACGTTGGCGATGAACTCCTCCACCTGCTGCGGTGCACGGCCCACAAAGTTCTCCGGCACAAGGCCCGCCACGATCTCCTCGCGGGTCAGGCCAAAGGCGGGGTCTGCGGCAATGCGGTCCACCATGTCGTTGGGCAAACCTTCTTCCTTGACCTGCTTGCCGGCGGCGATGGCGTGCTGGCGCAGGCGCTCGTGCAGCTCCTGACGGTTGCCGCCCTTTTCCACAGCCTGCATCATGATGTTCTCGCTGGCCATGAAGGGCAGCTCGGCCATCAGGCGGCTGCGCACCACCTTGGGATACACCACGATGCCATCGGTGACGTTGAGCATGATGTTCAGGATAGCGTCGGTGGCAAGGAAGCCCTCAGCCATGGCGACACGCTTGTTGGCGCTGTCGTCCAGCGTGCGCTCAAACCACTGGGTGCCGGTGGTGAAGCTGGGGTTCAGCACATCTACCATCAGGTAGCGGCTCAGGGCGCAGATGCGCTCGCAGCGCATGGGGTTGCGCTTGTAGGGCATGGCGGAAGAGCCGATCTGGTTCTTCTCGAACGGCTCCTCCATCTCCTTGAAGTTGGCCAGCAGACGCAGGTCGGTGGCGAACTTCATGCAGCTCTGGCCGATGCCGGCAAGGGCGTTCAGGATGAAGGCATCCACCTTGCGGCTGTAGGTCTGGCCGGACACGGGGATGACGGCCTTGGGGTGCAAAGCCCATCTCCTCAGCAATGGAAGCGTCCACCGCGCGGATCTTGTCGGCATCGCCCTTGAACAGCTCCATGAAGGATGCCTGGGTGCCGGTGGTACCCTTGACACCGCGCAGCTGCAGAACAGCAAGACGGTGGTCGATCTCCTGCAGATCCATCACCAGCTCGTTGAGCCACAGGGTGGCGCGCTTGCCCACGGTGGTGGGCTGAGCGGGCTGGCAGTGAGTGTAGGCCATGCAGGGGCATGTCCTTGTATTCCTCGGCGAAGCGGCCCAGCTTTGCCAACACACCGATCAGCTTTTTGCGCACCAGCTCCAGACCCTGACGCATCACGATGATGTCGGTGTTGTCGCCCACGTAGCAGCTGGTGGCCCCCAGATGGATGATGCCGCGCGCCTTGGGGCACTGCTGGCCGTAGGCGTAAACATGGCTCATCACGTCGTGGCGCACCAGCTTTTCGCGCTCAATGGCCACTTCGTAATTGATGTCGTCCACATGGGCTTCCAGCTCGGCCACCATGTCGGGGGTGATGTTGGTCAGGCCCTGGTTCATTTCGGCCCGGGCCAGCGCCACCCACAGGCGGCGCCATGTGCGGAACTTGTTGTCGTCCGAGAAGATATACTGCATCTCGTCCGAGGAATAGCGGGTGGAAAAAGGGCTGATATAACGATCATGCTGAGACATTGGTTGTTTCCTCCTGAAAATAACCCCCTCAGTCGCCTTTGCGGCGACAGCCCCCTCGGGGGGAGGGGAAAAGCCTTTCAGCCTCCCTCCCTCCGGGAGGTGGCATCGCATCAGCGATGACGGAAGGAGTTTTTCTCTATTATACCATCAAATCTTGAAATAGTCCACGCCGCCCTCGAAGATCGGCTGGTACTTGTCACCGGTGACGTTCTTGTACAGGTACTCACCGCTGCGCTCCGAGTGGCCCATCTTGCCGAAGACACGGCCATCCGGGCTGGTGATGCCTTCGATCGCGAGGACGGAGCCGTTGGGATTGATAGCTCTGATCCATGGTGGGCATTGCCCTCGATGTCCACATACTGGGTGGCGATCTGACCGTTCTTCATGAGGGTGTCCAGCACCTCCTGCGGAGCAACGAAAGCGGCCCTCGCCGTGGCTGATGGCAACGGTAAACTGTTCGCCCACCTCGCACTTGGACAGCCACGGGCTGCCGGTGGATGCAATGCGGGTGTGCACCAGCATGCTCTGGTGGCGGCCGATGGTGTTGAAGGTCAGGGTGGGATCGCAAGCGGTGATGGGGCGGATGTCGCCGTAGGGGACAAGACCCAGCTTGATCAGGGCCTGGAAGCCGTTGCAGATGCCCAGCATCAGGCCGTCGCGCTGCTGCAGCAGACGGCGCACAGCCTCGGTGACCGCAGGATTGCGGAAGAAGGAGGCGATGAACTTGGCACTGCCGTCCGGCTCGTCGCCGCCGGAGAAGCCGCCGGGCAGCATGACGATCTGGCTTGCGTCAATGGCCTTGACCAGTGCCTCGCAGCTCTCGGCAACGTCGGCGGGGGTCAGATTGCGTACCACCAGAATCTCGGGGTCAGCACCGGCGCGGGCAAAGGCCTTGGCGGTATCATACTCGCAGTTGGTGCCCGGGAACACCGGAATGATGACCTTGGGCTTTGCCACGCCGATCTTGGGTGCGGCGGGTGCGGTCAGGCTGCCGTTGATCTTTTCCACGGTGGGGCCTGCCTTGCGGTAGGGGTACACCGGCTCCAGCTTGGCCTCCCAGATCTCCTGCAGCTGTGCCATGTCCAGCTTTTCGCCGCAGGCTTCAAAGACGTATTCCCTTGGTGGTCTCGCCCAGGATCTCACCGGCGGGAGAATCGGACACCATTTCCAGAACGATGGAGCCGTACATGGGCTGGAACATCTCATGGGTGGTCTTATCCGCACGCATCTTGAAGCCGATGTGGTTGCCCAGGCCCATCTTGAACAGAGCCTCGGCAATGCCGCCGTAGCCCACGGAGCAGGCAGCAGCGACCATGCCTTCCTCGATCATGTTCTCCACGACTCTGTAGTTGGCTTTCAGGGAGAAGAAGTTGGGGCAGCCGGCCTCCGGGTCGATGATGGGGCGCACGAGCACCACGGTGCTCTCCGGGCTTCTTGAACTCGGTGGAGACTACGCGGCTTGCCTTGCCCGATGGCGGTGGCGAAGGACACCAGCGTGGGAGGCACATCCAGCTGCTCGAAGGAGCCGGACATACTGTCCTTGCCGCCGATGGAAGCAATGCCCAGACCCATCTGGGCATCCAGTGCACCCAGCAGGGCGGCCAGCGGCTTGCCCCAGCGCTCCGGGGCGGTGCCCAGACGCTCGAAATATTCCTGGAAGGTGAGGTAAGCATCCTCATAGCGGAAGCCGGAGGCCACCAGCTTGGTCACACTCTCGACGACGGCCATCCGTGCGCCCAATACTGGTCTGGCGCTCATGAGGTAGGGGTTGTAGCCCCATGCCATGCCGGAGCAGGTGCTGGTCTCGCCGTCCACCGGCAGCTTTGCCACCATGGCGTTCTGGGGGGTCAGCTGGTAGGCACCGCCAAAGGGCATCAGCACGGTGGCCGCGCCGATGGTGGAGTCGAATCGCTCAGAAAGGCCCTTCTTGCTGCAGACGTTCAAATCGCCCACCATGTTCTTCATCTTCTGTTCGAAGGTCAGGCCGGCCCACTGGGGCTGCCAGACGGTGGCCTTTTCCACATGGACGTTCTGGTGCTTCTCCGCGCCGTTGGAGTTCAGGAACTCGCGGCTGATGTTGACGATGGACTTGCCGTTCCACACCATGTTCAGACGCTTTTCCTCGGTGACCTTTGCCACCGGAGTGGCCTCAAGGTTCTCTTCGTTGGCGAGAGCAATGAACTTGTCCACGTCCTCGGGGGCCAGCGCCACAGCCATGCGCTCCTGGCTCTCGCTGATGGCCAGCTCGGTGCCGTCCAGACCCTCGTATTTCTTGGTGACCTTGTTCAGGTCGATGTACAGGCCGTCGGCCAGCTCGCCGATGGCAACGGAAACGCCGCCCGCACCAAAGTCGTTGCAGCGCTTGATCATCTTGCAGGCATCCTCGGGCGGAACAGGCGCTGCAGCTTGCGCTCGATGGGGGCGTTGCCCTTCTGGACCTCAGCACCGCAGTGCTCGAGGCTGTCCAGCTTGTGGGCCTTGGAGGAGCCGGTGGCCCCGCCGATGCCGTCGCGGCCGGTGCGGCCGCCCAGCAGGATGACCACGTCGCCGGGGGCGGGGCACTCGCGGCGGACATGGGAAGCGGGGGTGGCGCCCACCACACGCGCCGATCTCCATGCGCTTTGCCACATAGCCGGGGTGGTAGATCTCATCCACCTGACCGGTAGCAAGGCCGATCTGGTTGCCGTAGGAGGAATAACCAGCGGCGGCAGTGGTCACCAGCTTGCGCTGGGGCAGCTTGCCGGGCAACGTCTCACTGACCGGCTTGAGCGGGTCGCCTGCGCCGGTAACGCGCATGGCCTGATAGACGTAGCTGCGGCCGGACAGGGGATCACGGATGGCGCCGCCCAGGCAGGTGGCCGCACCGCCGAACGGCTCGATCTCAGTGGGATGGTTGTGGGTCTCATTCTTGAAGAGGAAGAGCCAGTCTTCGTCCTTGCCGTTGACGTCACACTTGATTTTGACGGTGCAGGCGTTGATCTCGTCGGACTCGTCCAGATTTTTCAGGATGCCCTGCTTCTTCAGCTCCTTGGCGCCGATGGTGGCAAGGTCCATCATGCAGCGGGGCTTGTTCTCGCGGCCAATGTCGGCGCGCATGGCCATGTAGCGGTCGAAGGCCTTCCTGCACCACGGCATCGTCGATCTGGACATCGTCCAGAATGGTGCCGAAGGTGGTGTGGCGGCAGTGATCGGACCAGTAGGTGTCGATCATCTTGATCTCGGTGATGGTGGGGTCGCGGTGCTCCGAGCGGAAATACTTCTGGCAGAACTCGATATCGCCAAGATCCATGGCCAGGCCGTTGTCCGTCAATGAACTTTTTCAGCTGCTCTTCGTCCAGCTGGTTGAAGCCCTCCAGCACCTTGACCGGGGCGGGCACGGGGTACTCCATTTTCAGGGTCTGCTTTGGTCTCCAGCGAAGCCTCGCGGGCCTCCACCGGGTTGATGACGTATTTCTTGATCTCGGCCACCTGCTCGTCGGTCAGGGTGCCTTCCAGCAGATAGACGCGGGCAGAGCGCCAGCGGGCGCTCGCCCTGACTGATGAGCTGGATGCACTCAGCAGCGGAGTCGGCGCGCTGGTCGAACTGGCCGGGCAGATACTCCACTGCAAAGGACACGCCGTCGCTGGCGGGCAGCTCGGCATAGGTGTTATCCACCGGCGGCTCACTGAACACAGTGTCTGCACACTGGTTGAACAGCTCTTCGTCGATACCTTCCACGTCGTAGCGGTTGAGCAGGCGCAGGCCGGTGAGCGACCGGATGCCCAGCAGGCCGGTGAGCTCGTTCTTCAGGCCGTTTGCCTCGACGTCAAAGCCGGGCTTTTTTTCCACATAAATACGATAGACCATTGGGTAGGTTCCCCTTTGTTTTCTTTGAACCGACCCTCACGGCTTACGCCGTGCCAGCTCCCCCCTAAAGGGGGAGCTTTTTCTGCTGGCGGAAAGTACCGCGTTCGATGGAAAGCATCGGCTTGCCCATTTTTTCAAAAGCTCCCCTTCGGGGGATCTTCTCCGCCAGGCGACTGAGAGGGGCCTGGCTCAGTGCCTTCAGGGCGCGCAGGCCGATGTCGCTGCGCTTGTGCAGCTTTTCAAAGTCTTCTCTGCCGCCTCACGCATGGCTCAGCCATTGGTCAGCCGCGGGCCGGTGGCGGTGACACCCAGCCGGCCGTGACAAAGGGCCGTCCTCGATGGCAGTGCCGGAATGGTAGACCGTCACATTCTCCTCGCCGGGCAGCTGGCCGTCCACAAGGCCGGTGATGGGCTTGCCCTTCTCGTAAGCCACCGGGTAGCCGCCGGAAGCCAGAATGACGCAGGCGGCAGCACCGTCCGAGAACTTGACCTCCTCGTTTTCCAGCGTGCCGTTGGTGCAGGCCTGCATGATGTGCAGCAGGTCGCTTTCCAGCAGCGGCAGAACCACCTGCGTTTCGGGGTCGCCGAAGCGGCAGTTATACTCGATGACCTTGGGGCCGTCCGGGGTGAGCATAAGACCGAAGTACAGGCAGCCCTTGAAGGGGCAGCCCTCGGCGTTCATGGCCTTGATGGTGGGCAGGAAGATCTTTTCCATGCACTCCGCAGCCACTTCCGGGGTGTAATAGGGGTTGGGTGGCAATGGTGCCCATGCCGCCGGTGTTCAGGCCGGTGTCGTGGTCGTTGGCGCGTTGTGGTCCATGGACGACACCATGGGCTTGACCACCTTGCCGTCGGTAAAGCTCAGCACGCTGACCTCCGGGGCCGGTGAGGAACTCTTCCACCACCACATGGTTGCCGGATGCGCCGAACTTCTTGTCCAGCATGATCTCCTTGACACCGTCGGCGGCCTGCTGCTCGTTCTCGCAGATCAGCACGCCCTTGCCCAGAGCCAGGCCGTCGGCCTTCACCACCACCGGGTATTTGCCCTCGGCCTTGATGTAATCCATGACCTTGGCGGGGTCATCAAAGGTCTCGTACTTTGCGGTGGGGATGCCGTATTCTTCATCAGGTCCTTGGAGAACACCTTGGAGGCCTCGATGCGGGCAGCGGCCTTGTCCGGGCCAAAGGCCGGGATGCCCACTGCCTTTGCCAGCGCATCCACCATGCCCAGAGCCAGCGGATCGTCCTGCGCCACCACAACGTAATCGAACTTTTCTTCTACGGCAAAGCCCACCATGGTGTCCACATCGGTGGCCTTGATGTTTTTGCACTTTGCGTCATAGCTGATGCCGCCGTTGCCGGGTGCGCACCAGATCTCGCCGCAGTCAGGGCTTTTTTTCAGTGCCTTGATGATGGCGTGCTCACGGCCGCCGCCGCCCACTACCAAGATTTTTTAGCCATATCATTCACCTTCCCGTTTTGAATAACCCCGCCGCCGCCCACTACCAGAATTTTTTGCTCATTTTACACCTTCTCTTAGTGATGGAACAGCCGCAGGCCGCAGCAGAAGGCCATGACAATGCCATACTTGTCGCAGGTGTCAATGACATGGTCGTCCCGGATGGAGCCGCCGGGCTGCACGATGGCGGTCACGCCGGAGCGGCGGGCACGCTCGATGTTGTCGCCGAAGGGGAAGAAAGCATCCGAGCCAAGGCACACACCGGTCACTTTGCTCAGGTAAGCCTTCTTTTCCTCGGCGGTCAGGGGCTCGGGCTGGCGGCTCGGTGAAGGTCTCGGCCCAGACATCATCACCGATGACGTCCTCCGGGTATCGCCGATGTAAACATCAATGGCGTTGTCACGGTTGGGCTTTGCCACATCGTCACGGAAGGGCAGATCCAGCACCTTCGGCATATGGCGCAGCTGCCAGTTGTCAGCCTTCTGGCCCGCCAGACGGGTGCAGTGGATGCGGCTCTGCTGGCCTGCACCCACGCCGATGGTCTGGCCGCCTAGGTGTAGCACACGCTGTTGGACTGAGTATACTTCAGGGTGATGAGTGCGATGATGAGATCACGCTTCTGCTCCTCGGTCACGGTCTTGTTCTCCGTGACCCAGTTGTTCAGCATGGTGTCGGCGTTGATGACCAGTTCGTTGCGGCCCTGCTCGAAGGTGATGCCGTACACCTGCTTATGCTCGATGGGAGCTGGCTTATAAGCGGGGTCGATGGCGACCACATTGTAGTTGCCCTTTTTTCTTGCCGGACAGGATGGCCAGTGCCTCCGGCTCGTAGCCCGGGGCGATGATACCGTCAGAGACTTCGCGGTGGATCAGCTTTGCGCAGGACGCATCGCAGACATCGGAAAGGGCGATCCAGTCGCCGTAGGAGGACATCCGGTCCGCACCGCGGGCACGGGCGTAGGCATTTGCCAGCGGAGACAGCTCCATATCCGGGGCAATGTGGTACATCCGGCGCTCCACATCGGTCAGGGGCAGGCCCAGGGCTGCGCCCGCCGGGGAAACGTGCTTGAAGGAAGCTGCTGCGGGCAGACCGCAGGCAGCTTTCAACTCCTTGACCAGCTGGATGGAGTTGAGGGCGTCCAGAAAATTGATGTAGCCGGGCTTGCCGTTCAGCACAGTGACCGGCAGGTCAGAGCCATCTTCCATATAAATGCGGCTGGGCTTCTGGTTGGGGTTGCAGCCGTACTTCAGTGCCAGTTCGTTCATTGGTGCATCCTCCTTATTTCCTAAATTGGTTTACTCTTATTCTTCCTCAGCGTCAAGCTTTTTGAGCAGTTCCAGCTCTTCGGGCAGCAGCTCCGGGCTCTTCGGGGTCGTCCAGATCGCTGCACACCGGGTCGTACTTATTGAAAGATCATGTCGCCGCTCTCGCCGGATTCCAGATCAACGACCCGGGCAAACAGGCTCACCTTGTTGTCCGGTTCAGGCTGCTCCACAGACCCTGTGCAAAATCGCCGATGGTGCGGGGGCAGGCAAAGCGCAGCGGCTCACCCTCAAAGCTGGGGATGGGATTGCCGTTGTGCTTGTAGGTGCTGATGAAATGGCCCTCGCCTGCAACGGGCTGCGGGTAATCAAAGAAATAGCGCTGCACGCTGTCGCCATTGCCGTCCGCAGACTTGAGAATGCTCATCTGATAGCTGCCGTCGGCATACACCACCGCGGAGATGCGGGGGGGGTGTAGTTGGGGCAGTCCGGCTCAAAGGTGCGGGTGCGCAGGGCATCGGCAAAGCTCTTGCCCTGACTCATCAGATGGTAGATGGTATCGGTCTGGTCACCGTTGGTCACGATATGGGTCTTGCCAAGCGTCAGCACCGGATTGTAAATAATGAGGCTGGGATCTTCCAGCTTTGCGGGGTCGGCTGCGACGGTGCAGATGCCGCCGCGCTCGGGCACGGGGTCAAATACGCGGTTGCGGCTGTTCTCGCTGCGTCCCATGATAAAGTAGCCGATAAACATCTGCCGTCCGTCCGGGCCATTGCCACAGCAATGCCGCGGCCGGGGTACTCGTTGGAGGCCAGATACTCGTTCAGGTTGATCTTTTCCATGTCAAATTCTCCTATTACGGAACTCCCCCAGTCGCCTACGGCGACAGCCCCCCCAAAGGAGAGGGAGCCTCAAGCCTCCCTCCTTGAGGGAGGTGGCACGCCGTCAGGCGTGACGGAAGGAGTTTTTACTCGATCTCGCCGCTACACACCATAGCCACAGCCTTGGGCAGCAGCTTCCATTCCGCCTGCTCCATCACCCGCTTCTGCAGCACCTCGGGGGTGTCGCCGGGCAGGATCTCCACTGCCTTCTGCAGCAGGATGGGGCCGCCGTCGCACTCCTCGTTGACAAAGTGCACGGTGGCACCGGTCACCTTGCAGCCCCGGGCCAGAGCCGCCTCATGCGGACGCAGGCCGTACATGCCGGGCCCGCAGAAAGACGGGATGAGCGCCGGGTGCACATTCAGGATGCGGCGGGGATACGCTTCAATGACACTGGGGCCCAACACGGAAAGGAACCCGGCCAGCACCACCAGATCGATGTTGTGGCTTTTCAGCGTTTCCAGCAGGGCTGCGTCAAAGGCCTCACTGTTCTCGTAATCCTTCCGGCGGACCACCACACCCTCGACGCCTGCCTTGGCGGCGCGTTCCAGCGCGTAGACGCCGGGTTTGGAGGCCACGACAAGCCTGATCTTACCGCTGGGGTTCTCGCCCCGGGCCTCGCTGTCCAGCAGCGCCTGAAAGTTGGTGCCGCCGCCGGAAACCAACACAGCTACATTCAGCACAGTTCCACACCGTCCCTTCAGCGATGACACCCAGCTTGTAAGCCTCGGGCTCGCCGTTGGCGTGGAGGATCTCCAGCGCCTTGTCGGCCTGTGCGGCAGGAACGGTGAGCACCATGCCAACGCCCATGTTGAAGGTATTGAACATATCGTGCTCGGAGATGTGGCCGGTCTCCTGCATCAGGTGGAAGAGGGCAGGAATGCGGACATCTTCCTTCTTGATGCGGGCGCAGCAGCCCTTTTTCAGGCTGCGGGGGATGTTCTCATAGAAGCCGCCGCCGGTGATGTGGGAAATGCCCTTGACATCCACCTCTTCCAGCACCTTCAGCACCGGCTTGACGTAGATCTTGGTGGGCGCCAGCAGGGCATCGCCCAGGGTCTTGCCGCCCAGCTCGGCGGGGGTGGTGTGCAGAACATCGGGATCGTTGTCAATATCAAAGATCGTGCGCACCAGCGAGAAACCGTTGGAATGAACACCGGTGGAGGGCAGAGCGAGGATGACATCGCCAGCCTGCATGGTCTCGTTGTTCAGGATCTTTTCCTTGTCCACAACGCCCACGGTGAAACCTGCCAGATCGTACTCATCCTCCGGCATCATGCCCGGGTGCTCGGCAGTCTCGCCGCCCACCAGAGAGCAATCAGCCTGCACGCAGCCCTCGGCCACGCCCTTGACGATCTCGGCGATCTTCTCAGGGATGTTGCGGCCGCAGGCGATGTAATCCAGGAACACCAGCGGCTTTGCACCGGCGCAGATCACATCGTTGACGCACATGGCAACGCAGTCAATGCCAATGGTGTCGTGCTTGTTCATGATCATGGCGATCTTCAGCTTGGTGCCCACGCCGTCCGTGCCGGAGATCAGAACCGGGTGCTTGTAGCCGGTGCAATCCAGCTCAAACAGGCCGCCAAAGCCGCCCAGACCACCAATGCAGTGCTCGTTCATGGTGCGGGCAACATACTGCTTCATCAGTTCAACGGAGCGGTAACCGGCGGTGATATCCACACCGGCAGCTGCGTAACTCTCAGAATAGCTCTTTTCCATCTTCTTACTCTCCTAACTTTTTCGTTTTTGGGACGGTCGTTCAGGTGGCGTTCATGGATATCGGTGGAAAGCACCTCTTCCGGCTTCACGGCATACTCGCCGGTAAAGCAGGCGGTTCAGAAACCGCATTTTGCATTCTTGGCCAGCTGCACCACATGCTCGGTGGACAGGTAGCCCAGGGTATCGGCCCCGATGATCTCATTGATCTGCTCCACATTGCGGCCCGTGGCCACCAGCAGCTTCTGGTCGGGGATATCGGTGCCGAAGTAGCAGGGGTATTTGAACGGGGGGCCGAGACCCGGAAGTGGACTTCCTTTGCACCGGCATCCCGCAGCAGCTTGATGATGCGGGCGGAGGTGGTGCCGCGCACGATGGAGTCATCCACCAGCACCACCCGCTTGCCCTTGACGGTGCTGGACACCACGTTCAGCTTGATGCGCACGCTGTTTTCGCGCTGCTTCTGGCTGCCCTGGATAAAGGTGCGGCCGATGTATTTGTTTTTGATAAAGCCGATGCCGTAGGGGATGCCGCTCTCCTGCGAGTAGCCCAGTGCTGCATCCAAGCCAGAATCCGGCACGCCGATGACCACGTCCGCTTCCACGGGGTGCTCCTGTGCCAGGAACCGGCCTGCCTGCTTGCGGGCCTCGTGCACCGAGCTGCCCTCGATGACGCTGTCCGGGCGGGCGAAGTAGATGAACTCGAACACGCACATCTGGGTGTCCGGGCGGCCGCAGTGATCCTGGATGCTGCGCAGCTCGCCGGTCTTGGTGTCGGCAATGACGATCTCGCCGGGCTCCACGTCCCGCAGCAGAGTGGCACCGGCGGCATCCAGTGCACAGCTCTCGCTGGCAAACACGTAGCCGCCGCCGGGCAGGGTGCCGATGCACAGGGGACGGTAGCCCCGGGGGTCGCGCACCGCGATGAGCTTGGTGGCAGACATGATCACAAGGCTGTATGCGCCCTCCAGCACGTCCATGGTCTTGCTGATGGCGGTCTCAATGCTGCCCATCCGCAGGCGGTTGCGGGTGATGAGGTAGCAGATGACCTCGGTATCGGAGGAGCCGTGGAAGATGGCACCCTCGTTCTCCAGCTGACGGCGCAGCTCCAGGGCATTGGTCAGGTTGCCGTTGTGGCAGAGGGCCATGGTGCCCCGGCCATGCCGGACGATCATGGGCTGGGCGTTGGCCCGCACCCGGCTGCCGGCCGTGGCATAGCGGACATGGCCCGTTGCCATGTGGGCCGTGGGGGTGGAAAGACTGCCCAGCACGGCAGGGGTGAACACCTCGTTCACCAGGCCGAGGTCGCGGTGGCCCTGGATGACACCGTCATCGTTGACCGCAATGCCGCAGCTCTCCTGCCCGCGGTGCTGCAGTGCATACAGGGCAGAATAGGCGGCAGCGGCCACGTCCTCGGTGCCCGCCCGGTCGTAAATGCCAAAAACGCCGCATTCCTCGTGCAGCGGATATGCAAAATCAGACATTGGTTCTCCTTACAACTCTTTCAGTTCGTTCTGCAGCTTTTCTTCCTTGGCTGCGATCTGCTGTGCCATGCTCACCCGCTCGGCCTCCAGCTTCCCGGCCAGTGTGTCATCGCTCAGAGCCAGGATCTCGGCGGCCAGCCAGGCAGCGTTCTTGGCCCCGTTCAGGGCCACGGTAGCCACCGGGATGCCGCTGGGCATCTGGACCGTGGCCAGCAGCGCGTCCAGACCGTCCATCGCGCCACCCTTCATCGGGATACCGATGACAGGCAGGGTGGTGTTGGCGGCAAAGGCACCGGCCAGATGGGCCGCCATGCCCGCCGCGCACAGGATCACACCAAAGCCGTTGGCCCGGGCATTTTTGGCAAAATCCGCGGCCTCGGCAGGGGTGCGGTGGGCCGAAAGGATGTGTGCCTCAAAGGGGATGTCCAGCGCCTTCAGCTGGGCACAGGCCCCCCTTTACCACCGGCCAATCACTGTCCGAGCCCATGATCACTGCAACTTTCCGAATCATATCCGAACCTCTCTTTCTCTGTCTGCAAAACAAAAAAAAAAGCTGTGGTACACCTGCACCACGGCCTTTATTTCTGCGTATGCTCTCCCAGCGCTTTGCACAAAGCTGCACGATGCCCCTGAACAGCACGAATGGTGTTCTGTTCTGTGAAGCCCGACAGCATCTTCATCTTTGAAGTTCCCCTTTTTGCTCTGCGCTTTTTCAGGCGGCACCCGGCATCCGCCGGGGTACCGTCCCTGTACTACATACAGTTTACGGCAAAAAAATTCCACTTTGCAAAGGCCCTTGGGGCAATTTCTCCCTTGTGTTCTCCCGCGTCAAAAAACTTTCAAAAGTTTTGTGCAGTTTCGACACCGTATTTCTTTTTAAGTATGACTTTTTAGAAAATATAATAAAGTAAGTTTTATCTCACTGGGACAGGCCCCGCTCTGTACAGTCTCTCCGTCATTGCCTTGGCAGTAAGGGCAGCTTCACCTTAGAAGATGATCTTCGCTGTTGCTGCCCTTGCTGCCCGGATGAGGTCGGCGGGTGCGCAGCACACCTGCGTACCAATGCGGCCGCCGGAGACATAGACCTTTTCTTGAGCCAGCACGCTTTCATCAAACACGGTGGTGTACTGCTTTTTCATACCCACCGGGCTGCAGCCGCCGCGCACATAGCCGGTGACCTTATTGATATCGGCCACATGGATCATGGCTACGCTTTTTTCGCCCACACTGCGGGCAGCGGCCTTCAGGTCAAGCTCTGCCGCCACCGGAATGACGAACACAAAGTAGTTTTTGCTGCTGCCCTGGGTCACCAGCGTCTTATATACGCAGGCCGGGTCCTCCCCATGCTGGCGGCCACGGTCACGCCGTCCACCGCCACGCCCTCCTCGTGGGTATATTCGTGGGCTGTATAGGGCACCTTGGCCCGTTCCAGGATGCGCATGGCATTCGTTTTTGCTTCTTTTCCCATTGATGATCGCTCCTTGTAAACTCCTTGCCCTCTCAGGCTGCCCCTATTCTACCACTTTCTTTCCTAAATTTCAAAATTTCTCTTGACTTCAGTTCCCTGAAGTGTTATCATAGGCCCATGCTTCAGGAAACTGAACTTCACGAAAATAAATCACGGCAATGGAGCCGGTCTCCCGTGCCGTTTGTGTGAGAAGGATAAGGAGACGACCACCATGATCATTGTACTGAAACAGGATGCCCCTGACGCACAGGTCCGCGAGTTCTGCCACGAGCTGCAGGATATGGGGCTGCAGATCAACGACTCCAAGGGCAGCGACACCCACATTCTGGGCCTGATCGGCGACACCAAGGCCATTGCCGAGAGCTGGGTGCTGGCCAACCCTGTGGTCGAGACCTGCCGCCGCGTGTCTGAGCCTTACAAGAAAGCCAACCGCAAGTTCCACCCCGACGACAGCGTGATCGATGTCAACGGCGTGAAGATCGGCGGCGGCAACTTCGCCGTCATTGCAGGCCCCTGCAGCATCGAGAGCGAGGAGCAGATCACCTACTGCGCCCAGCGCGTCAAGGATGCAGGCGCTTCCCTGCTGCGCGGCGGCGCGTTCAAGCCCCGCACTTCCCCTACTCCTTCCAGGGAATGCGGAGCGAGGGTCTGGACCTGCTCAAGCTGGCCCGCCGCGCTACCGGCTCCCCCATCGTCACCGAGATCATGAACACCGAGCACCTGCCCCTGTTCGAGAATGTAGACCTTATCCAGGTGGGTGCCCGCAATATGCAGAACTTTGAGCTGCTCAAGGCCGTGGGCCGCCAGAAAAAGCCCGTGCTGCTCAAACGCGGCCTGGCCAACACGCTGGAAGAATTTGTGATGAGCGCCGAGTACATCATGGCCGAGGGCAACGAGAACGTTATCCTCTGCGAACGCGGCATCCGCACCTTTGAGACCAGTATGCGCAACACCCTGGACCTGGCCGGTGTGGTCATGCTCCACAAAATGACCCACCTGCCCGTTGTGGTGGACCCCAGCCACGCCTGCGGCCACGCCTGGATGGTGCCCCAGCTGGCCAAGGCCGCTGTGGCCGCCGGTGCCGACGGCCTGATGATCGAGGTGCACAACAACCCCGCCAAGGCCAAGTGCGATGGTGCCCAGAGCCTGACCCCCGACCAGTTCGATGAACTGATGGGCTTTATCACCAAAGAAGTCGAGTTCTTTGGCAAGAAGATGAACTGAGAATGGAACGACCCTCTCGGCACGCGGCAGCGTGACTGAGGGGGTTGTTTTCTTTGTCATCAAATATGGTATACTATGGTGTATTTTGAATTCACCCTTGAAACGAGGTATTTCTATGAAAGCTCATATTGCACGCAACCAGAATGCCGGCATCCCGCTGGCGCTGGGCTGGAACCTTTCTGCCGCCGACCGGGGCATTCTGGAGGGGATGGCCCCCGCTTTCGGGATGAAGCTGCTGCTGGTCTCCCCCGCCGATGCAGGCAGGACCGTGCAGCTGCTGGGCGAGGTGGAGGTCAAGACCACCCGCACCCTGGTGCTGGAGCCGGGTGCTTATCCCCCGGCGCTGGTACTGGCCAACTTCAAGGATCAGGATGTGGACACCCTGCTCGACCTGATGAAGCAGGCACAGGTAAACATCCCCCTCAAGGCCGTTGTGACCCCCACCAGCAAGAGCTGGGTGTTCGGTGATCTGCTGGCCCACCTGCAGGAGGAGCACACCGCCTTTACCGCCGCAAAGGAGACCGCCAAAGCATGATGACCAAGCGTATTTTTTCTGCCCTGCTGGTGGCTGCGCTCAGCCTGAGCCTGCTGGCTGGCTGGCGGCAGCACCTCCGGCTCCACCGCCTCCAGCGCTGCCGATGGCCCGCAGCGCTACTCCACTGTGTTCTATGATGTGTTCGACACCGTGACGCAGGTCATCGCCT
>VOFG01000892.1_pt1 | contig 24001 bp, 27 predicted proteins | sample 5384171 | NCBI WGS metagenome assembly VOFG01 (sample SAMN12384726, study PRJNA508395) | human gut metagenome | isolation source: healthy gut F | host: Homo sapiens | reverse complement strand
CCGCAGGCGGCCGTAGGGCGGCGAAGCCGCCCAAACCCGCCCCGGAGGGGCGGGTTGCCCTGCGGGCCGAAGCCTGCCCTCTGCAGGGAGCTGGCCGAGGAAAGCGTGGGGTGCCGAAAGCCTTACAAAAATGTAAGATTTGGGGCGGGAAATGTAAGCCATATCGATGGCAAGGCAGGCCCCGCCCCTGTTACAATAGCAGCAGTAAGGCCCGGTCCCATTCATCGATGGGACCGGGCACCAATGCAAGGAGGCTGCTTAGTTTATGAGTATCTTGGAAGTAAAGGGTCTGCGCAAGGTCTACACCACCCGCTTTGGCGGGAACCGGGTGGAGGCGCTGCGCAATGTCAGTTTTAGTGTGGAGCAGGGCGAATATGTGGCCGTGATGGGAGAAAGCGGCAGCGGCAAGACCACGCTGCTGAATATCCTGGCGGCACTGGATAAGCCCACCGCCGGCAGCGTGGTGCTGGATGGCCGGGAGCTTTCCAAGGTGGGCGATGCCGATGCCGCCGCCTTCCGGCGGGATAATCTGGGATTTGTGTTCCAGGAGTTTAACCTGCTGGATACCTTCTCACTGGAGGACAACATAGCGCTGCCGCTGGTGCTGGCGGGCAAGGGCTACCGGGAGATCAACGAAAGGCTGATGCCCGTTGCCCGGCGGCTGGGGATCGCCGAACTGCTGAAAAAGTATCCCTATGAGGTCTCCGGCGGGCAGAAGCAGCGGGCGGCGGTGGCCCGCGCCATCATCACCCGGCCCAGCCTGCTTTTAGCGGATGAGCCGACCGGCGCCCTGGATTCCCGCTCCAGTGATGAGCTGCTGCGGCTCTTCGGGGAGCTGAACCGCGGCGGGCAGACCATCGTGATGGTCACCCACCTTCCTGCTGCGCCGCCGCAAAAAGGAATTCGGCCTTTATAACATCCTGGGCATGGGGCGCCGCCACCTGGTGCGCATCGAGATATGGGAAACGATTTTTGTGGCCATCGGCACCACGGCGGCAGGGCTGCTGTGCGGCATTGCTTTTTCCAAGCTGGCGGAGCTGGGCCTGATGAACCTCATGCACGGCAGCATCAGCTATGTCTTGTGGGACGCACCTCGGCTATCCAGCTGCTGCAAAGCGAAGCCGCCGGCGAAAAGCCCCCGCGCGCCAATTGGTTTTTGGGCCTGCTGGGCTTATCCTGCTGGGAGTGGCCTACTACATGGCAGTCACCATCAAGGAGCCGCTGATGGCGCTGGCACTGTTCTTTGTGGCGGTGGTACTGGTCATTCTGGCCACTTATCTCATTATGATAAGCGGCAGCGTGCTGCTGTGCCGCCAATTGCAGAAGAACACGGCCTACTACTATAATCCCCGGCATTTTGTTTCAGTCTCCTCCATGGCTTACCGCATGAAGCGCAACGGCGCGGGACTCGCTTCGGTGTGCATCCTGGCCACCATGGTACTGGTGATGCTCTCTTCCACCACCAGCCTGTACTTTGGCGCGGAGGATTCCTTGATGGCCCGCTACCCGCGGGAGCTTTCGATCAGCTACGGCGTGGAGGATGTAGAATATCTCTCTGACAGCTCGGTGAAGGAGCTGCGGGAGGAGATCCTTGCCGTGCTGGAGAAAGAGAACTGCACCCCGCAAAATGTTCAGGATTGGCGCAGCCTGCGTATCTTTGGTTACCTAAACGGCACCCGTGCCGATTTTGAACGCACAGATGAGGAATTGCAGACGATCTATCAGCCTGATGGCGAGATATATAACTTCGTTTTTGTCTCCGCCTTGGATTACAATGCCCTCACCGGGGAGAATGTTACCCTGGACCCCGGCGAGGCGGCGGTCTATACCGCCCGCGGGTCCCGCTTTTCCGGCAAGGAAGTGGATTTCGGCTACGGGCTGCGTTATGATGTGGCAGGCTATTTGGACACTCCGCTGGAGGATGGCAGCATCGCCATGGATATTGCCCCCACACTGGTGCTGGTCGTTCCGGACCTGACCGAAGCCGAGCATGGCCTGGCGGCGCTGGGGCAGTATCCCACGTGCCGGTGGAACTACGGCTTTGATACGGGGCTGCCCGCCGAAAAGCAGGCGGAGATCAGCAACAGCCTGTACGATGCCAACATCGGGATGCATGATGACTATACCGAAGCCCATGGCATCCGCACCCGTACCATTGAGTGCCGCACCATGAATGAGGCGGACTTCTTTGGCACCTACGGCGGGCTGTTCTGCCTGGGTATTATCCTCAGCGTGGAGTTCCTCTTTGCCGCTGTACTCATCATCTACTACAAGCAGATCTCGGAGGGGTACGAGGATCAATCCCGCTTTGGCATTATGCAGAAGGTGGGGATGACCAAGACCGAGATCCGGCGGAGCATCAACAGCCAGCTGCTTACGGTATTTTATCTGCCGCTGGTGATGGCCGGACTGCACCTGGCCTTTGCCTTCCCCATGATCCGCCGCCTGCTGCTGCTCTTTAACCTGAACAATGTGGGGCTTTTCGCTCTCACCACTGTCATCAGCTTTGTGATGTTTGGAGTGCTGTATGCCCTTATCTACCGCATTACCGGCAATGTGTATTACCGCATCGTCAGCGATACGGCATTGCTGCCGGCCACCGGGTTTTTGCTATATTAGGAGAGATAGAGAGATGATAGGTCAGTTGGCTGCCGGAGTGGGCAGCTTGGGATTTTCCTTGTAGTACTTGGCGCGGGCGGGCAGCCAGAACAGCAGGAACACTGCCAACGAGATGAGCGGGACCACCACGCCGGGCCAGATGAGACCGATGGCAATGACTAGGAACAGGGCACGCTCATACAGGCGGATGGGCCGGTAATGGTACCCCTGTACCACATAGGAGATGGGGAGAGCATCCACGATGCAGCAGACGAAGGTGACGATGGTATCCAGAATCATGTAGGGACTGCTGAAATCGTAGGTGAGGATGGATGGATTGTAGATAAAGGCATAGGGCACCAGGAAGGCCACGATGCCGATCTTGACCGCTTCCATACTGACCTTCATGGGCGGGGCTTTGCAGATGCCGGCCGCGGCATAGGAGGCCAGCGCCACCGGCGGGGTGATGCAGGCGATGGAGGAGAAGTAGAACAGGAACATGTGCGCCCCCAGAACCGGAACGCCCAGCTTGATGAGGGCGGTGGCAATGGTGGAGGAAGCAATGATGTAAGCGGCGGCGGTGGGCAGGCCCATGCCCAGCACGATGCACACCAGCATGGCCAGCAGCAGGGAGATGAGCAGGCTGCTGGAGCCGAGGGAGATGAGCAGGGAGGAGAACTTGACGCCAAGGCCGGTCATGGTGAGCATGCTGATGATGATGCCGCAGATGGCGGTGGCAGTGATAACGGTGGTGGAGCCGATGGCGCCGGAGCGCAGGGCATTCACCAGCTTTTTCAGGGAGAAGCGGTCGTCCTTATCGAAGCAGCAGCAGATGATGAGTACGGCCATGGAATACAGCGCCGAGCGGGAGGTGGAAAAGCCGAACACGCACAGCGAAAGGATGAGCACGGCAATGGGCAGCAGCAGTTTGGCACTCTTTTTCAGCACCGGCAGCAGCTTGGGGATATCCTTGAGATCCATGCCGGTCAGGTTGGCCTTGAGCGATTCCACATCCACGGTGCTGAAGATGCAGATATAGTACATTAGGGCCGGGACCAGCGCCGCCAGGCAGATGGTGCCGTAGGGGATGGCGGTGGCTTCGGCCATCAGGAAGGCCGCGGCGCCCATAACAGGGGGCATAAGCTGGCCGCCGGTGGAGGAAACGGCTTCCACCGCGCCGGCAAATTCATCGCGGTACTTTTGCTTTTTCATCAGCGGGATGGTGAAGGCGCCGGTGGTGACTACATTGGCGATGGCGCTGCCGGAAATGGTGCCCATGATGGCACTGGAGATAACGGCGATCTTGGCCGGGCCGCCGCGCTTGGCGCCCGCCAGCGAGATGGAAAGATCCCGGAAGATCTCATTGGCGCCGCTGACTTCCAAAAAGGCGCCGAACAGGATGAACAGGAAGATGATATTGCAGGAGGTAGCCAGGGCGGAGCCCCAGATGCCCTGATCGCCGAAGATATTGACGATGACACGCTGCAGGGAATATCCCCTGTGGCCAAAGCCGCCGGGGATGTACTTGCCCAGGAAGGCATAGCCGATAAAGATGACCGCCATAATGGGCAGCGCTTTGCCGGAGAGCTTGTACGCTGCGGCAATGGTGACCACGGTGGCCAGGGCGCCAAAGATGATGTCATTCTGACTGGCGGTGATGGAAAGACGGGTCTGGAAACTGGAGGGATCGATCATGACATAGACCGCCACAGCAATGGCAGCGGCGGAGAGAATGAGATCCGGCCATTTCTTCTTGAGCCCGGTCCAGCCGGATGCTTTTCCCTTCCAGTCGTACATCAAGAAGGCGAACAGCATTCCGAACATATAGTGCAGCGCATAAATGCGCAGATAATACATATTGACGATCGGCTTGCCGCCGATGCTGATATACTTGCCGATCTGGATAAAGCACATGACCAGCGCAAGTACGGTAATGATGATCTTGAAGATCTTATCAGCGCGGGGAGAAACGCCCCCGTAGTTACTTTGTCACTCATAGGTTAACTCCCATCACAAAAAATCGGTCGGGTTTTATTGGAGCAGGGGTCAGGCTTCGTGGAAAAGGGGACAGGCGGCCGGCGCTGCGGCCGGCCGCCTGCGGGTTTATTGGTTCAGTCGGTTCAAATGCGTGGGGCAGGCATCAGGAGGGGGAGAAGCCGGGGGCTACCTCTGCCATCTGGATGCCCTGCTCCTGATAGTACTTGATGGCGCCATCGTGGAACAGGAAGGGCATATTGGGGATGTTCTCCAGCTTGAGGCCGCCGGCAAGACCGGCATAAACGGTGACCATGTCGTCATAGTGCTCCCAGGTGGCCTTGGTCAGCTCGTAAACGACCTCATCATCCACATCCTCGCTTGCAATGAAGAAGGCCCACATGGAACAGGAGAGGATATCCTTATCGGCATTGGCCTTATAGGTGCCGGCGGGGATATAGCTCTGAACATAGTAGGGGGTCATCTCGCATACGATCTTGACCTGCTCTTCTGTCATGGGCAGGATGTTGACCTCGTGAGTGGCTTCGGTTTCCGCCAGGGAGGGCCATGCACCGGCAGCCTGGGTGATAACGGCATCAATGGTGCCGTCCTTCAAGGCCTCTACAGTGGTGCCCCAGGCGTCATTGTGTACGGTTACATTGATGCCCATGGCATCCAGCAGCTTGCGCAGAACGGGATCGATGCCGGAGCCCTTGGAGCCCAAACCGACGGTCTTGCCTTCTAGGTCGCTCCAGGTCTCGATGCCGCTGCTGGAGAGAGCGAACGCGGTGAGGGACATCTCATACATGGGGGCGATAACGCGGGACTTGACCATCTTCTGGCCGCCGGTCCATTCGGCTACGCCTTCATAGGCTTCCAGAGTGGAGGAAGCGCCGCCCACGCCGAACTGGCACTCGCCGGTCTCGATAAGGGCAGTGTTGGCGGTAGCGCCGCCGGTGGTTTCGGCAGTAATGGAATACTTGCCATTGAATACGGAATTCATAACGGTGCACCAGCCGGTGCCTACTACATTGAAGGCGCCGCCGGAAGCGGAGCAGCCGGCACTAAAGGTTTGCAGCTTGGGGGCATTGGGATCGTTGTTGCTTTCGCCGCAGCCAACACAGGCAAAAACCAGTGCGCAGGTCAGCAGCAGGCTGAGGAAAACTTTGAGTTTCTTCATGGTCTTTTGTCCTTTCCGTTTTTATCTGCGATTCTTTATACTGTCGAAGAGGGCCGGTCAATGTCTTTTTGTCGACTGTCGGCAAACTCTCCTTTTTACATTAACACTTTTTTTGTAGGAAAAGTCTATGAACAATCGCACCAATATTCATCCCGCAATATTGTATACAATATACATAAATAGCTAAGAAGAGGCCTATTTGGCCAAATTTTATTGACGAAATCACCAAAATCCCTATATTTATGTTGACAGTATACAGTATTTAATTTAGAGCACTACGATTTTATGAAAAATTCCGTCATTGACCGTTCTGTTTCCGGCGTGTCATCAAAAAGACGCTGGTGAGCCGTATGAGGAGGTAGAGACCTCGGCTCATCCTTTTTGCCATACCGAAAAACAGGAGGAAACCCAATGAAAACAGAACCGAAGGATACCGGACTGCGCATCCGGCAGCACCCCATCCTGGGGGAGCAGCCGCAGGGCAGGCAGGTGACGATATACTTTGACGGAAAACCGCTTTCCGCCATCGAAGGCGAGCCCATCGCGGCGATGCTGACGGAGGCCGGGGTGCGGGTGTTCCGTCACACCGCCCGCGAGGACCATCCACGGGGCATCTTTTGCGCCATTGGCCGCTGCACTGACTGCGCCATGACGGTGAACGGCGTGCCGGGGGTGCGTACTTGCATCACCCGGGTGGAGGAGGGCATGCGGGTAGAAACACAGCATGGCCTGGGAAAGTGGGGTGATCCCCATGCGTGAGAACCCCCAGGTGGCCATAGTAGGGGCCGGGCCTGCCGGGCTTTCCGCTGCGGCGGTGCTGACCCGCTGCGGCGCGCGGGTCACCGCTTATGATGAAAACGACCGCCCCGGCGGTCAGCTCTTTAAGCAGATTCACAAGTTTTTCGGCTCCGGGCACCACGGGGCCGGGGTACGCGGGGTGGAGCTGGGCCGCCAGCTGCTGGCGGAATGCGAAGCAGCCGGGGTGGAGATCTGCCTTTCCCACGCTGTTTACGGCATCTTTCCCGGAGGGCGACTGGGTGTTACCCATGCCGGGTACGGCCGTATCATCCGGGCGGAAAAGATTTTGATCGCTACCGGCGCTACCGAAAAGGCCCTGGCCTTCCCCGGCTGGGACCTCCCCGGGGTGATGGGTGCGGGCGCCGCCCAGACCATGGTGAACCTGAACCGGGTGCTGCCTGGCCGCAGAATCATCATGGTGGGCAGCGGCAATGTAGGCTTGGTGGTGGGTTTCCAGCTGCTGCAGGCTGGGGCACACCTGGCTGCTGTGGTGGAGGCCAGGTCCCAGATCAGCGGCTATGCCGTCCATGCCAACAAACTGATGCGGGCCGGGGTGCCTATCCTTACCGGGCATACCGTACTGGAGGCCCGCGGCAGGGATTCGGTGGAGGAAGTGACCATTGGCCGGGTGGATGAGCGGTATCGGCCTATTCCCGGTACCGAGCGAACCATTGAGACTGATACCGTCTGCTTGGCGGTGGGACTTACCCCCCTCGATAGAACTTCTGCGCATGGCCAATGTGGGGCTGACCCACCTGCCGCCGATGGGCGGCTATCTGCCGCTGTACAGCGGCACCCTGTGTACCACCAATCCGGATATCTATGTGGCCGGAGATGTGGCCGGGATAGAGGAGGCCAGCACGGCCATGGAAGAAGGCCGACTGGCCGGGACGGCCATTGCCGCGGCGCTGGGCCTGCTGGAGGAAGCAGAAGCCGGGCGGCAGATGGAGGAGATCCGCCGGCGTGCGGCCCAGCTGCGAACCGGCCCCCACGGGGAAGCCCGCGGCGCCGCCAAAGCGGAACTGGAGAGGAGGTATGTCCAGTGGCAGAACAGCTGAAGCGCGGCCCCCATGCCGTTATCGAATGCACCGAGGAGATCCCCTGCAACCCCTGCTGCACCGCCTGCCCACAGGGGGCCATCACCATGGCGGAGGGCCTGAGCAGCCTGCCCTGCCTGAACCGGGGAAAATGCACCGCCTGCGGGCTGTGCATCCCCTGCTGCCCGGGCCAGGCCATCTTTGTCATCGATGATACCTATTCCGGGAGCGAAGGTTTGCTTTCTCTCCCATTTGAATTTACTCCCCTGCCCATTGTGGGGCAGTCGGTCATCCTTACCGACCGCCGCGGCCGGCCAGTGGGGGAGGGGACCATCCACCGGGTGCTGTGCCCGCCGGCTTTTCGCCAAACGGCTGTGGTGACGCTGCGGGTGCCGCTGGCCCTGCTGGATACCGTCCGGGGATTTCTCCCCACAAGTGGAAAGGAGGTGCTCCATGAAGGATAAGGATATCATCATCTGCCGGTGTGAGGAGATCACCAAAGGCGAGATCATACAGGCCATCCGGGATGGCGCCACCACCGTGGATGGCATCAAGCGGATGACCCGGGCCGGTAAGGGACTATGCCAGGGGCGCACCTGCCGCCCACTGGTGGAGGCCATTCTGATGGCGGAGCTGGGCCACCTGCCCCCCGCGGAGGAATACCCCAGTACCCGCCCCCCGGTGCGGCCCATGCCGCTTTCGGCCCTTTTGGCCGGGGAGGAGGACACATGAAGCAGCACAGCGAGTTTGTTATCATCGGCGGCGGGGTGCTGGGCGCCAGCCTGGCCTACCAGCTCAGCCTCCACGGCAGGGAAGTCCTGCTGCTGGAACAGAATGAAATATGCAGCGGCACCAGCAGCGGCACCGTCGCCTGGATCGGACCTTTTGACCGGCAGCCGCTTTTTATGGAGGAGCTGGCGATCCGCTCCTTCCTGCGGCTGTTCCTGCTGGAGCATGAACTGGACCGGCCCTTTGAATTTACCGTTACCGGCTCCCTTAAGCCGCTTTACACCGAAAAAGATATAGCCGCCGCCCAAAAGGCCGCAGAAATGGGCGCCGCCGCGGGCTATGATGTTGTCCGGATCCTCGCCCCGGAGGATGCCTGGGAAAAGGAACCGGCCATGCGGGGCAACGGTATGATCGCCGCCCGGTATGAGCCCTACTCCGCCCACATCAATCCTTTCCTGCTGGTGGATTCTTACATCCAGACCGCCAAGCGTCTGGGTGCGGAGGTATGTACCTTTACCAAGGTGCTGGACCTTGAAATAAGTGACCGCCGCATCACGGCGCTGATGACCGACCGCGGCCGCGTCACTGCCGAGCATGTCATCTGCTGTGCCGGCCTGTGGAGCTATGAGATCGGGGGAAAAGTTGGGGATCCCGGCGCCGGTGCGGCCCAATCGCGGCTGCTGCCTGGTCACCAAAAGCTTCCACCCATCCTGCATACCTTTTCCAGCAGCGCCCACCAGACCGCCCACGGCAATATCATTTTTGGCCTAAATAGCGAGGACCTGCCCGCCGGAACCCACGATACTACCGTCCCGGCCGAAGCGCTGCAAACCGCGGTGCGCCAGGCGCTGCGGGAGTTCCCGGCCCTAAGCGGGGTCAATATCATCCGCAGTTACGCAGGCCTGCGCTGCAAGCCTGTGGATGGCCTGCCCATCATTGGCGGCGATGAGGAAAAGCTCCAGAATTTCGGCTATTTCCTGATGCACAGCGCATACAGCTACACGGCGGGGGTCTCGCCGCTGGCGGCGGCCTACTTTATGGGCCAGGTCGATGCGGAGGATCCTTTATTAGCGCAGCTCCATTACCGCCGCTTTTTATACGGAGGAAACTAAACCATGATCCCAGCCCTTTCGCAGAACAGTCTCCCGGTCGGCATCTTGATGAACCGGGCTTCCTTCCCCGCTTGCCGGGGGATATCGGCAATCCCGCCACCTTTCCCTTTGCGGTACGGTACCGTATGGTGCCCGGCACCACCTACCATGATGTGGTGGAAGCCCTGCAGGAGGAGCGCCTGCTGGTACCCTTCATTGCGGCGGCCCAGGCCCTGGAGCAGGAGGGGGTCTGCGCCATCACCACCAGCTGCGGCTTTTTGGCGTTGTTCCAGCGACAGCTCAGCGCGGCGGTGCGGGTGCCGGTCTATACCTCGGCGCTGCTGCAGCTGCCCATGATCGCTGCCGCCCTGCCGCCCGGCAAGCGGGTGGGCATCCTTACGGCGGATAGCGCCAACCTGACCCCGCGCCACCTGGCGGCCGCCGGGGCCAGCTACTGCCCTGTCACCGTAATGGGTATGGAGCATACCACCGAATTTTCCAGCTTCCTGCGGGAGGACCGTACCTCCTTTGATGCCGAGAAGTGCCGCCAGGAGCACATCGAAGCCGCGCTGGAGCTGATCCGACGGGACCCCGGCATTGGGGCCATTCTGCTGGAATGCACCAATATGCCCCCCTGGGCGCTGGATATCCACTTGGCCACCCGCCTGCCGGTCTACGACTTCCGCACCATGCTGTGCGGGGTAGTGGCGGCACTCCGCCCGCCGGATTACAGCACCTAACTCTGGGCCCTGCCGATAGCTTTCCGCTGTCGGCAGGGCCTTTTTGGCAGTTTGATTCTTTATTTTTGAGGATATTGCACAGTTCCGCGCGGGCAGGTTCTACCAACCACACATTGACAAGGTTCGCTCGTATGGTGTAGAATGTATACAATATACAAATAGATCGCCGCCGCTTCCTTTGGGGCGGTGCCTATTCCGTTATGGTTCCGCCCACGGGCGGTGAGATAAAAGCAAGACAAAGACTACGAATCGAGGTGTCGCAAGCGTGGAAATCACACACGAAGTGGAACGCATGAAAAAAGTGGCCTGTCCCAAGGGCCACGGCCCGGCCGAGCTGCCGCAGGAGGGAAACTGGACTCAGGTCAAGGAGATCCGGGATATCAGCGGTCTTTCCCATGGCATTGGCTGGTGCGCCCCGCAGCAGGGCTGCTGCAAGCTTACCCTGAATGTTAAAAACGGTGTTATCCAGGAGGCCCTGGTGGAGACCACCGGCTGTACCGGCGCTACCCATGGTGCGGCGGTGGCTGGGGAGCATCTGCCCGGCAAAACTCTGCTGGAAGCCCTGAATACCCATCTGGCCTGTGATGCCATCAATGTGGCCATGCGGGAGATCTTTAAGCAGATGGTATACGGCCGCACCCAGACCGCTTTTTCGGAAAACGGTCTGCCCATCGGCGCTTCGCTGGAGGACCTGGGCAAGGGTCTGTGCAGCCAGTGCGGTTCGGTTTTCTCCACCCTGGAAAAAGGCCCCCGTATGCTGCAGATGGCCGAGGGCTATGTGCTGGATATGGCCCTGAATGAGGAGAAGGAAACAGTGGGCTACCGCTTTGTTCATCTGGGCAAGATGATGGATCTGATCCGGGCCGGCAAGGACCACAAGGAAGCCTACGAAAGCTGCATTGGCACCTACGGCCAGTACGAAGGCGCCAGCGAGTATATTGATCCGCGCAAAGAATGATGAGGGAGGGCACACGCTATGATTACATTTGAAGGAATGGACCGCAGAATGCCCAAGATCGAGGCCTGCCTGCACCAGTACGGCATCGCGGATCTGGAGGCTGCACGGGCGCTTTGCCTGCAGCACGGCATTGATGTGGAATCCATCGTAAAGGGCATTCAGCCCATCGCATTTGATAACGCCGTTTGGGCTTATACCATTGGCACCGCTGTGGCGCTGGCCGCCGGTACCCGGGAGGCCACCGAGGCCGCCAGGAAGATCGGCGAGGGTCTGCAGGCCTTTACCGTTCCGGGCTCCGTAGCGGAGACCCGCGAGGTGGGAACCGGCCACGGCAACCTGGCCGCTATGCTGCTGGATGAGGATACCCGCTGCTTCTGCCTTTTGGCCGGTCACGAATCCTTCGCGGCGGCGGAGGGCGGCATCGGCATTGTCCGCAGCGCCAATAAGGTCCGTAAAAATCCCCTGCGTGTCATCCTCAATGGTCTGGGCAAGGATTCCGGCTACACATTGGCCCGCTTTAATGGCTTTACCTATATGGAAACCACCTTTGACCATGCCACCCAGACGCTGAAGGTCCTGGGCGAAAAGGCTTTCTCCCACGGCGAGCGCGCCAATGTCAAGGTCTACTGCAATTCCAGCGTCGAAGAGGCCATTGAGGTGATGAAGCTGGAGCATGTGGATGTTTCCATTACCGGCAATTCCGCCAATGCCATCCGGTTCCAGCACCTGGTTGCCGGTTCTTATAAGAAGTGGTGCGTTGCTCATGGCGTCAAATACTTCTCGGTTGCTTCCGGCGGCGGTACAGGCCGTACCCTGCATCCCGATAACATCGGTGCCGGCCCCATCTCCTTTGGCATTACCGATTCCATCGGCCGCACCCACTGCGATGTTCAGTTTGCCGGCTCCTCCTCCGTCCCCGCCCATGTGGAGATGATGGGTCTGATGGGTATGGGCAATAACCCCATGGTCGGTGCCAGCGTGGCCTGCGCAGTCGCGGTCTCTCAGGCACTGGCCCAGTAAAGAAAGGAGCATATCATGCTGGATCTTGAAAATCGGGAGGTCCTTATCCAGTACCTGCTGGAAAAGGGCGTCATTCACAGCGATATCCCCTACGAGGTCAATTATTGCCGCGGCGGTGTCTCCTGCATTGCTGCCCTCATCGAGACTGAGGGCAAGACCATGCTGGTCAAGCAGGGCCGCGCCAAGCTGGCCGTCAAGGAAGACTGGCATGCCGATCCCGCCCGCATGAAGATCGAAGCCATCGCCAATGATTTCTACAATAAGTGCATCCCGCAAAGCGCCCCGGCCGTTCTGTTCTATGATGAGGAAAACTGCATCATGGTGCGGGATGCCGCCCCAGCCTCCTGCCGGATGTGGAAGGAAGATCTGCTCTCCGGCATCTTCGATTTTGAGGTTGCCCAAAAGACGATGGAGGCGCTGGCCATCGTCCACAATAAGAGCGCCAATAGCCCCGAGGCCGCCGCGGCCTTTGCCAACCAGGATATCTTCTACCAGCTGCGCATCTCCCCCTATTTTGAGTTCCTGGCCGGCAAGCACCCTGAGTACAAGGCTGAGATCGAAGCGATGATTCCCAAGATCCGGGATGACCGCCGGGTCATTGTTCACTCCGATTACAGCCCCAAGAACATTCTGGTCAATGCCGACCGTTCCATCTGTATTTTGGATTACGAGATCGCCCATTACGGCAACCCCGCCTTTGATGTGGCCTTCTTTACCAATCACATCGTTCTCAAATCCGCCCATATGCGGCAGTACTCGGCCGCCATTCTCAATATGCTTACCTGCATGACCGATACCTACTTTGGCATGATTGATTTCACCGATGCCAAGGAACTGGAAGCCGAGTGCATCCCGCTGCTGGGCATCCTTATGCTGGCCCGCATCGATGGCAAATCCCCCGCGGAGTACATCACCTGCGAAAAGACCCGCCAGCTGGTGCGGGATATGGCCGGAGACCTCATCCGCGGCAAGCTGACCACCTACCGCGAGGCCGCCGCGCTGCTCTATCGTATGGAGCTGGAATTTGACCGCTGAGCAGGAGCCGAAAATGAAAGCAGTATATAAAGAGACCGAGGGCGCTTACACCGCCTGCCTGACGGAACGCCCCGTCCCCACCCTTACCAAACAGGATAATGTCCTTATCCGGGTTCACGCCTGCACTACCTGCGGCCTGGATATGCACATCTGGCAGGGCAAGCTGCGAGACTGCCGCCCGCCCATCATCATGGGGCACGAGTTTGTAGGTACCATAGTGAAAGCGGTAGGGGAGAGCCTGGGCTTCTCCGTTGGAGAGCGTGTCATCTGCCAGCCGCACCTGTATGCCTGCGGTCACTGTGAGGTCTGCCGCCTGGGCTACCCCCAGTTCTGCCGCAGCCGCCGTTCCCTGGGTATCCAGCGGGATGGCGCCCTGGCGGAATATATAGCGGTCCCGGCCCGGTATCTCCACCGTGTCCCGGATAATCTTCCGGATGAATTTGCCTGCCTGGCAGAGCCCTTCACCATCTCGGTCAGCGATGTGCTGGTCCATGCCGATCTCACCCCCGGCGAGAGCGTTCTCATCATCGGGGCGGGGCAGGTGGCCCAGCTGGCGCTGGTGGCTGCCCGCTGCGGCGGGGCTTCCCGCATCTTCCTTTCCGGGGCGGAGACTGATGCCTCCCTTCGGCTGCCCGCTGCGGCCGCCCTTGGCGCGGATCTGGTCATCAACAGCGGCCGGGGCGATCCGGTGGAAGCCGTACTGCGGGCCACCCATGGCCGCGGTGTGGATCTGGAGGTGGAAGCCAGCGGTTCACCGGCCGGCATTGCTGCCGGCATTAAGGCTCTGCGGCCCGGTGGGCGCATGGCGGTGCTGGGCGCCACCAAGCAGCCCTCCGTCCCCATCCCGTGGGATGCCGCCCTGCGTAAAGCCGTCACCCTTCAGTTCAATATGATGAGCGACTACACCCACATGGACCGCGCGCTGGCGCTGCTGGCCGCTTTCCCCGGGGATCTTTCTCCGCTCATCACCCATCGCCATCCCCTGGCGGAATGGGAGCAGTGCTTTACCGAGCTGCGGGACCAGCAGGGCATCAAGGGACTTATCACCATCGGCTGAGTTCTGTTGCAGTTATGCACATTTGGAATAACCGTCTTTTTCACCAAGCGGGGCCCCAACACTTGTCCAATTTTACCAAAAGTCACAAAAGGGGATTGACGGACTTTTTGCACATTGATATAATGTAGACAAATCGTATACATTATACGATATAACACTAAATATCCCTCCGGGGCGTCCCCGGATCGAGAAATAACAAAGATAAGAAGGAAAGGACTATCACCATGAAAAAGCGCATCATCACCATGGCACTGGCAGTTATCATGCTGCTGGCGGTGCTTACCGGTTGCGGCGATAACGCCAGCAATCCCGGCAATGACACCCCACCACCCAGGTCGTCAAGCTCTCCGTTGGTACCGGCGCCGTCGGCGGCTCCGTTTATACCACCGGTTCCGGCTGGGCCAATGTAATGAACAATGTTCTGGCTGGCCGCTATGAGCTGACCGCCGAGCAGACCGGCGGCACCGTCGCCAATGTCTCCCTCATCGAGACCGGCGAGGTCGAGATCGGCATCGTTGCCACCGATATCCTCTACGGCGCCTACACCGGTACCGCTTCCTGGGCCAATGGCGTCAAGTATCAGAAGCCCCTGGCCATGTTCACCTGCGATATGCCCAGCCTTTGCCCCTTCACTCTGGCAGGCTCCGGCATCACCACTCTGCATGACCTGGATGGCAAACGCGTAGGCCTGGGCCCCAAGGGCTCCTCCATCGATAGCGTTTTTGGCGTGGTATTTGAGAAAATGGGTATCACCCCTCCATGATCCACAATGATACCTGGTCGCCACCATCACCGCGCTGCAGGATGGTGTCATTGATGCCATCGTGGTGCAGTCCCCGGCTCCCTGGCCCTCCCTTACCGAGCTGGAAGCCACCCAGACCGTTTCCATGATCCAGATGACCGATGACGAACTCGCTACCATCAAGAAGCTCTATCCCTTCTACAGCGATTCCGTCATCCCCGCTGGCACCTATAAGGCCAATGCAGACTTCGAGATCAAGACCCTGTGCCAGTGGTCCGTCATGGCCGCTTCCGCCGATGTTTCCGAGCAGGTCGTCTATGATCTGCTGGATGCCACCTTCAGCAACTACGATGACCTCGCCGTCATCAATAACGCCCTTAAGCTGGCTGTTCCCGAAAACGCCGAGAAGGTTGGTGTGAAGTGGCACCCCGGTGCGGAAAAATGGTACACCGAGCATGGCATCACTCTCCAGACTCCCGGCGAGGGCTTCGCTCCCATGGCCCGATCCTATTGACTGAACCATATATGCTGCTGGGCGGGGAGACCCTGCTCGGCGGCATTTTTCTTAGAAAAAAGGAGGATACCCATGCCCGAAAATGCCCCCACCACCCCTACCGCTCCTACCCTGAACGAGCAGGAGAAAAAGAGTGACCGCATCTATCGCTTTATCATTTCTGCGCTGTGCTTTGCCATGTGCACTGTGCAGATCGTCAATGTGATCTATCCTTTCTTTATCAGCTCCGAGTTCTTTGTGATTCACTTCATGTTCGGCATGCTTATGTGCTACCTGGTGTACGATTACAAAGGCAAGAAGAGATATTTTTACAGTCCAGCCAAGATTTTTGATATTATCCTGGCCCTGGGCGTCGCGGCGGTCGCCATCTACATTCTGCGGGATATCGATGCCTTCCTGCTGCGCATGGATCTCGTTGCCAGTCCCACCGATATCGTCATGGGCGCCATCTGCACCGTCATCGTGCTGGAGGGCTGCCGCCGTCTGACCGGCCCCTCGCTGCCCGCCATCGCGCTCATCACCATTCTGTATGCCCTCTTCGGCAAATATCTCCCCGGCCTCATCGGCCACAAGGGCTACAGCTTTACCCGCGTCATCAAGACCATTTTCAGCCAGCAGGGTATCTTCGGTATGCCCATCGGCGTTTCCGCCAATACCGTATTCCTGTTCCTGCTGTTTGGTGCCTTCCTCAATGTCTGCGGCGCTGATCTCATCTTCCGCGATCTTTCTACCGCGCTGGCCGGCCGTAAACGCGGCGGCCCCGCCAAGATCGCCATTATCGCTTCCGCTATCTTCGGTACCATCTCCGGCAGCTCGGTCGCCAATGTCGTTTCCACCGGCACCTTCACCATCCCCATGATGAAACGCTGCGGCTATCGTCCCGTCTTTGCCGGCGCAGTGGAAGCCGTTGCTTCCACCGGCGGCCAGATCATGCCGCCCATCATGGGTGCTGCCGCCTTCATCCTGGCGGAAATGACCGGCATCGGCTATGGCACCGTCTGTGTGGCAGCTGCTATTCCGGCTTTCCTTTATTACATCAGCGTGTTCATCATGGTGGATGTGGAAGCCCTGAAAAATGACCTGCTCGGCATGGATGAAAAGGATATCCCCCTGCTTATCCCGGTGCTTAAGCGCAGTGCCAAGCTCATCATCCCCGTGGTAGTGCTCATTGTCACCCTCGTTGTGTTCAATATTACTCCCATGCGCTGTGCCCTGTATGCCATGGCGGCGGTTGTCCTTTGTGCCCTGTTTGATAAGAATGACCGTTTCTCCTTCAAGCACCTCAAGAATGCCTTCTGCCAGGCGGCCATCGGGTCCGCTCAGATCGTAGCTGCCTGTGCGGCCTCCGGTATCGTTATCGCCATGTTGTCCCTCACCGGCCTGGGGCTCAAGTTCTCCAATTTCATCCTCACCCTCGGTGGCAGCAATCTGGTGCTGTGTCTGGTGTTCTCCATGCTGGTGTCCATCATCCTCGGCATGGGTTTGCCCACCACCGCGGCCTATATCATCACTGCTACCACCATTGCGCCCTCCCTGCTCAAGCTCGGCCTGCCTCCGCTTTGCGCGCATCTGTTCCTGTTCTACTTTGCGTCGCTCAGCTGCATCACCCCGCCGGTGGCTATTGCCTCCTATGCGGGCGCTGCCTTGGCCGATGCCAACCCCAGTAAGGTTGGCTGGGAAGCCGTCCGTCTGGGCATTGTGGCGTTCCTTATTCCGTATTCCTTCTGCCTTACCCCCGGCGTTATCATGCTGGATTTCTCCAGCTTTGCCACTGGCATTACCGGTGTTCTCTCCGCGCTGCTTACCTTGTTGGCGGCGTTGCCCATTGCGTGGCTCATGCAGGGCTACACCTACCGCAGGGTCGGCATCCTGTGGCGGCTGCTGTTCGCGGTCTGTGCGGTCATGCTCATCATCCCGGATCTCATCATCGAGATCCCCGCGGCCGTCATCGTGCTGGGTATCTACTACCTGCACAAGCGTGACTATGTCAAAGGCCGATCCATCCCCGCTTAACTTCTCCTTGAACTTCATAAGTGTCCGCGTCGCCCGGCTCTCCACCCAGGGGAGTCGGGCGGTTGCCTTTTGCTCCGATTTTCTGCTTTTCCCGCCCATCGGCCGCAGGCCAAACCGCCCTTCGGGCGGTTTCAGCGTCCCTTTAGGGACGCTGGCCCCGGCGCAGCCGGGGCGGCCTGCGGCCTGCCCGCTCCCCATTCGCCAAAATCTCAGCAGCGCACGGGTTCGCGCCGCCGCTGCGCCCGCCGTCCCTTTGGGGGCTTTTTCACCCCTCCTGCCGCTCTCCGGCCATTCTCACTTTCCGCCGCAGGGCAGGGAGAGGCAAAAAGAAAGGCCCCACCGGGGCCTGCACCAATAAATAGAGGAGCTCCCCTGGTATTCCAGGGGAGCCCAAAAACTATAAGGAAGGAGAAAGAAAATTACTTCTTGGGGATAAAGCCCTTCTGGTTCACCCAGTACTTGGGCTCCTTGCCCTCCAGCATTACCTGGCAGATCTCACGGTAGCAGTTGCGACCGGAGCGCATCAGGGAGCCATCGGAGAAGGCCATGGCGTGGGGGGTGTTGATGAAGTTATCCAGCTCCAGCAGCTTCTTGCCGTCGGGGAACTCCTCATAGTTAACATCGGCCGCGGCGCCGGCGATCTTGCCGTTCTTCAGCGCGTCGTACAGGTCGTCGTTGTTTACCAGGATGTCACGGGCGGTGTTCAGGAAGTAAGCGGTGGGCTTCATCAGGTCAAAGTGCTTCTTGTTGATAAGGTCCTTGTTGTAGCGCTCGCCGGGAATGTGCAGGGAAACCACATCGGCCTGCTGGAATACCTCTTCCATCGTCTCCACCATGGTGATGTAGCTGGGAACGATAGCGGGATCAATAAAGGGATCGTAAGCGATAATATGGGCGTTCATGCCGTAGAACATCTTCTCGGCATAGCTGCGGGCAATGTTGCCCAGGCCCAGCACACCAACGGTAGCGCCGGAAAGCTCAATAGCCATCTTGGCCTTGATGCCCTCGGGGGTACGCACCTTGGTGTTATACTCGCAGATGTGCTTGGTCATCGCGAGGGTCAGCGCCACGGCGCCTTCCGCCACGGTAAAGTGGTTGCCGTAGGGGCTGTACGCTACATAGATGCCGCGCTTGGCAGCGTCCTCGCATACCACATGGTCCTGGTAGCCTACGCCGTGCACCTGGATCAGCTTCAGGTTCTTGGCCAGGGCCAGCAGCTCGTCATCAAAGAAATGGACGCGGGCAATGACTACATCCGCCTCGGCCATGTATTTCTTCATATCCTCGCGGGAATCCTGCCACTCACCAATGATCTCAAAGCCCTTTTTGCGCAGCATCTCCATCGATTCATCGGACATCGGCTTGGGGGCATAAATCTTGTAACCCATTGTTGGTTCCTCCGGTTTTTGGTTTATTTTTACTACTACGCCTACGGCGTCAATTTCCACATCGTAGGGATCCCAGCGCTACAGCGCGGGCGGTACGGGGCGGGTAGGGGGTCTTCATCACGGCGGAATACGCCTCATTCAACAGCGGGAACTGGCTGGGGTCGGTCAGGTATACATTCACCCGCACCACATGCTCCAGATCGCTTCCGCCGGCCTTCAGGATGGCCTCCACATTGCGCAGGGTCTGGCGCACGTGGTCGCCAAAATCCCCGGGCACCACTTCGCCGGTCGCAGGGTCCAGCGGCAGCTGCCCCGCTACGAATACATAATCTCCATGCACCATGCCCTGGCTGTACGGGCCCTTGGCGGCCGGTGCATCCGGGGTAGCGATCAGCTTGATCTCAGCAGACATTTTCCTTACCCCCTTACTTTCTGCGGGCCTTCACAGCGGCGGCCAGCTTCTCCAGGGCGGGCATCAGCTGGATCTCCGGGAAGCCATAGGCGATACGCACATAGCCGCGGCCCAGCTCCTTGTCGTATTCCAGGCCGTTGCTCATCAGCACACCGGCCTCGGCCAGGAATTTCATCATCTCGCCCTGATCCTCAAAGCCCAGTCCGTGGCAGTCACACCAGCAGACGAAGCAGGCTTCCGGCTTGATGATCTTCATTTCGGGGATATTCTCCGCAAAGTAGTCGCACATCTTGTTGCGCATGGTCTGCACATACTCACGTGCCTGGTCGGCAAAATCGTCGCACTTGCCGCCGTAGGCCGCCTCAAAGGCCGCTACACCGGTGATGGTCCGGCTGTAACCCTTCACGGCCGCGATCTTCACATTGGTCTTGTCATGGATCTCCTGATTGGGGATGATAATGGCAGCGGTGCGGAAACCGGCAGTATTGAAGGTCTTGCTGGGGTTGATGACCACAGCGGAGAACCCCTTGGCAAAGTCGCCCACGGTGGGGTAGCAGATGTGCCGCTTGCCGTCGAATACAAAGTCCGCGTGCACCTCGTCCACGATCACGAATACATTGTACTTCTTGGAAAGCTCCTCGATCTTCTTCAGCTCCTCCAGCGTGCAGCTCTTGCCGGTGGGGTTCTGCGGGTCACACAGGATGAAGCAGGTATTGTTGGGGTCGGCAAACTTCGCTTCCATGTCGGCCCAGTCAAATTCCACTGTGCCCTTTTCGCTGTCGATCAGCAGGCCGCTTTCCACCAGCTTGCGGTCGTTATCGCGGATGCAGTCACGGAAGGGAGAGTAGGCGGGGGTATTGATGATGATGCCGTCGCCCACCTTGGTCATGGCCTGCATGGCAAAGGCGATGCCGGGCACGATGCCACCGACAAATTCCACCCACTTGTAGTCCACATCCCAGTCGTGGCGGCGCTTCATCCAGCCAGCTGCCGCCTGGGCAAAGTCATCGGTAAAATAGGGGTAGCCATATACCTGGCACTCGCTCACCTCACGCACGGCCTCCAGCACGGGGATGGGGCAGGCGAAGTGCATCTCGGCGCCGTTCATGGGCAGCTGGCCGGGCTTCACATTGCGGGGGTCCCAGGTCTTGCTGCGCTCACGGCTGCGGTCTACTATTACATTAAAGTCATAGGTATAGCTCATATTATTTCTCTCCCTGCATCAGCAAAGCTCGTTTTCGTCTTCCACTTCCAGCACATACACATTTACTGCGCGCAGTACGGTCGCCTTGCGGAAGCCGCCGCCGGTCACAGTGGCGTTTTCGCCGTGGGAGCAGGTCATATGCACATGTACGATGTAATCGCTGGGGGTATTGGTCACCTGGCAGGGCAGACCGGCGGGGGCGTCGCACTTGCGGGTGATCTCGCCCATGAAGGATACGATCTCACAGGGCTCATTAATGGTGGTCTGCAGCATCTTGGGGGGCATCTCATAGCTGCCGGGGTTGCCCACGGTCACATCATAGATGGAACCAACAGCGCTTACGATGACGCCGGCTTTCCACTTCTTGTCCATTAGGTAAGCATGGATCGCGGAGGTAACATCCTCATCCTTGTGCAGTACGATAGTGTGTAACTTTGCCATAAACAATATCTCCTTAAATTTATTTACGATAATTCATTTCGACAACCGAAAATGAATATTGTATACAATTTAATTATATCGACCATCTTCCCCTCCGTCAAGTGTCTGTGCAATTTTCGTTAAATGAGATAAATCCACTCTATTGTCCTTGTCGCTTTTCACAAAGAACCGTGTTTTTCTCACCACGGCTCCCCATTTCTCAAGATTGTTCATGGCTGAAATTCCATAATATAGGAACAATTTGCTTGTTTTCGTCTATTTTTTGTATTGCCCTCTTCCATTTGCACCCTAAATAGGTTATAATAATGGAATCAATATGACAGAATTTATCAGAAAGCAAGGAGTACAGTCATGGAACATAACGAGGTTATCCGTGTCGTTTCCATCAAAGATCAGGTTTATCAGATCCTCAAGCAGGAGATCATCGATTGCAAACTGAAATCCGGCGAAAAGCTGGTGGAGCAGAGCATTGCCGAGCGCTTCAATGTCAGCCGCGCCCCCGTCCGGGAGGCCATCAAGCAGCTCATCGGCGATGGTCTGGTTGTCAATATCACCAACCGCGGCGCCTATGTCAAGATCCCCACCGCCAAGGAACTGGAGGACATGCAGGAGGTCCGCACCCTCTTTGAGGAGCACGCCGTCCATCACGCCGTCACCATCCTCACCGAAGAGCACCGTCAGGCCCTCCAGCAGATCCGGGAGGAGATGCTCTCCACCATCGAGTTGAACGACTACCGCCGCTATCAGGAGCTGGAGCGCAAGCTCTCCGTCGAGCTCATCCGCCTCTGCGAAAATGACCTCATCGAGGAGACCTACACCAAGGCCTACACCATGATGAATAATTTCAATGATTCGCTCATCAAGGGCGCTCACTTCAGCCAGGAAGGCGCCGTCACCGACCGTGTGGAGTTCATAGATTCCCTGTTGGCTGGCGATTTGGATAAGGCACTGGAGCTGGTTCGTGGTCACTCCGAGCGCGCCATGGAGTTCATCCGCCACTATGTCACCCGGTAAATCCGGTAATTTTGCCATTTTTTCCGCCAAAACTTTTTGCACTTTTTTCTTGCAATTTGCCGGGCGTTGTGGTAAACTATTTCAGTACGGTTCAGCCAATGCAAGCTAACATTGGCGCCAGGAATTCGAAAGAGGTGAAATCGCATGAAAAAAGGCATCCATCCCAAGTATGGCCCTGCTGTGATTCGCTGCGCCTGCGGTAATACGCTGGAGACCATCTCCACCGTCCCCGAGATCCGCGTAGAAATCTGCTCCAAGTGCCATCCCTTCTTTACCGGCAAGCAGAAGCTGGTAGATACCGGCGGCCGCGTTGATCGTTTCAACAAGCGCTTCAATCTGGGCAAATAATCTGCAAAAGTATAAGGCGGTGCCGCACGGTGCCGCCTTATTTTTGCTCCCCTGCGTTTTTCCCTTTTGGAAAAAGGAAGAAAATCTTTTTAACAGGCTCCCCTGTGTAAGGGGTGTGGCACCGCACCAACTCATAGCCTCCCTTGTGTAAAGGAAGGTGGCACGGCGCAGCCATGACGGAGGGATTGATAGCAGAAACCATAATAAAGTTTTATCTTGCCTACCCGGGGGGATAGTTTGCAGTCGCCTATCGGCGGGGTGGAGTCACCTTACTTTTCTATGAAGAAAAGTAACCAAAAGTCATTCAGGGCTCCGCCCTAAAGACCCGTAACGCGTCGGTACACCCCGCCCGGAAAGCCAAAGGGCGGCTTCCCGGATCTGGGGCTAGACGACGCTTATAAGGTTGATTTTTAATTCGGTTCCTGCTGGGGCCAAAATAAAATGCGCCGCAGGCACCTTGAGAGCGTATCTGCGGCGCCGTACGAACGATGCCAAAGCATCGTTCGTATCCAGCCGCAGCATGCCCCCCAGCTACCGCACCATCGCCGCCCCGGCCGAGGATGAATTCATCGAGAAAAAAAGCCGCTTCATCGGTTACATTGCCCCCGTCACCACCGAGCAGGAGGCCGCCGCCTTCATCGAATCGGTGCGCACCCGCCACCGGGAGGCCCGCCATAACTGCTACGCCTACCGCCTGCGGCAGAATAATCTTGCCCGTTTCTCGGATGACGGCGAGCCCAGCGGTACCGCCGGCCGCCCCATTTTGGAGGTCCTCCAGCGGGAAGACCTCACCGATGTCTGCGTGGTCGTCACCCGCTACTTCGGCGGGATCCTGTTGGGGACCGGCGGCCTGGCCCGCGCCTATACCCAAGGCTGCAAAATAGCGGTCGCCGCAGCCGGGGTTCTATGCATGTACCCCGCCGTGGAATGTACCCTCTCCGCTGATTATGGTTTTTACGGCAAGCTGCAGAATCTCCTTCCCCAGTATGGTGCCGTCCTGCTGGATACCGCCTTTGAGGGGGAGGTCACGGTCCGCTTCATGCTCCGGCAGGAGGCTCTTTCCCCCTTTTCAAAAGCCTTGGAAGAGCTGAGCGCCGGCAGCCTGGCCCCCACTGTCCAGTCGGAAAGCTACTACCCCTTCCCCGAACCCTAAGCAGAAACCGGGATCGGGGCCGCAGGCCGCCCGCCCTACGGGCGGGCAAGCGGACCGAAGGTCCGCTTCGGCGGCTTCGCCGCCGGGCCTGCGGCCCCAGCCATCCCCCTTCCGCTCACCATAAAATCCACACTAAGGAGGTCCCCCATGGAATATACCCGTCTTGGCCGCACCGGCCTTTCCGTCAGCCGCACCTCGTTCGGCGCCCTGCCCATCCAGCGCATCCCGGAGAGCGAATCCACCGCCATCCTCCGCGCCGCGTATGAGGCCGGTATCAATTTCTACGATACCGCCAACGCCTATACCGATAGCGAATTTAAGCTCGGTCAGGCCCTGGGCGATGTCCGCCGGAATATCATCATCGCCACCAAAACCGCCCCCGCCGCCCCGGAGGTCATGCAGCAGCACCTGGAGCAAAGCCTTAAAATGCTCCGCACCGATTACATCGATATCTACCAGCTGCACTGCGCCCCCAGGGTCTACCGCCCCGGCGAGGAGGACGGCGTCTACGATTGGCTGCTCCAAAAGAAAAAGGAGGGTGCTATCCGCCATATT
>VOFG01001416.1_pt1:0-22500 | contig 24060 bp, 30 predicted proteins | sample 5384171 | NCBI WGS metagenome assembly VOFG01 (sample SAMN12384726, study PRJNA508395) | human gut metagenome | isolation source: healthy gut F | host: Homo sapiens | reverse complement strand
CTAACCGAACTTTTCAATGACAACCTTTTTACGACAAAACCGGTTTGCCCAAGTCGTTGGCATGGGGCTTTATCGGTGTGCTCATCTTCATGATGGGCGACGGTATCGAGCAGACCTGGCTGAGCCGCTACATCGCATCGCAGGGACTCGACCACGAAGTCCTGTTCACCGTTTACGGAATCTCGGTGGCCTTGTCCGCCTGGTTTTCAGGCGTGATCGCCGAAACTATCGGCGTGCGCCGGACGATGCTGCTCGGCTACCTGGTTTATCTCGTCGGCATAGCTGGATTCGCGGAATCGGTATGATGGGGCTGAACTACCCGGTATTGCTCGTTACCTATGCGATCAAAGGACTGGGTTATCCGCTTTTCGCCTATACGTTTATCGTCTGGATCGCCTATCGCGTGGACAAGAGCCGGCTGAGTTCCGCGCAGGGATGGTTCTGGTTCGTCTTTACGGGCGGTCTGAACGTATTGGGAGCCTATTACGGCGCTTATGCGATGGAGCGTATCGGCGTGGTCCCGACGTTGTGGAGTTCGCTCGTCTTCGCATCGGTCGGTGCGGTGCTGGCATTGTGGGTCAATAAGTGCGACGACCGGAACCTCTTCGTCGGGGCGGAGAGGCCGAGCTCCGGCACGTCGAAGTTCAGGGAGTTGCTGAGCGGCCTGGCTATTATGAAGCGCGAACCCAAGGTGCTCGTCGGCGGAATCGTGCGCGTCATCAATACCACGTCGCAATTCGCCTTCGTCGTTTTCATGCCGCCTCTATTTGAAGGATTACGGGATCGGCGACACCCAGTGGGCGTCGATCTGGGGTTCGATCTTTCTGTTCAACATCCTCTTCAATCTGATCTTCGGGATCGTCGGCGATCACATCGGCTGGGGGCGGACGATCGTGTGGTTCGGCGGCGTGGGGTGCGCCGTGAGCGTGCTGCTATTCTTCTATGCGCCGGTGATCTGCAATAATTTCTGGTTTATTCTCGCCTGCGGGGCCTTGTGGTGCATCATGCTGGCCGGTTACGTGCCGCTGAGCGCGTTGGTTCCTTCGCTGGTCGACAAGGATAAGGGCGCCGCCGTGTCGGTGCTGAATCTGGGGGCCGGACTGGCGGCTTTCGTCGGCCCGCTGATCGTGGCGCTGTTCCGGAATGCGATCGGCTATGTCGGTATCGTCTGGTTCATGGCGGGACTCTATATCCTGAGCGCCGTGATGACCTACTGCATCGCGCCGCGCAATCGGTAGCGGCGAAGCGTTCCGCATGAAAATAGGACTGCCGTTCCGTACGGCAGTCCTATTCGTTTTCGAGGGATTGAGGCTCCTTACTCTTTGGGAACGAGCATGAAGAAGCTGCTGATTTCCTGCTGGTCGATGGCCTGTCGGACGTTGAACCGTTTGACCTGCGCTTCGTAGCCCGTTTTGACGACCTTGATTTCGATTTGTACGTCGCGTGAGTTCTCATAGGTCAGCCCCAGGATGTTGAAGGCGCGCGTCTCTTCGTAAGGCGTGGTCATGAGGTAGGTTTCGTTGGTATTTTTCACCACGGCCGGAATACTCGACAACACGCGGTAGAAGACGCGCGCACCTTGCGGGTCGGAGTCGATCGCCCAGCGGATGATCGTCTGTTCGAGAGCGGTTTGGCCGGGGGTGTCACGGCTGACGCTTTTGCGTGCTTCGCCCTGCGGAATCGAGGTGTCGGAGTAGAGTTTCAACGCTTCGGCCTGTTCTTTTTGAGCGGAAGCCTGCAATGCCGCCGTCAATGCGCGGTTGCTCTGTTTGAGACTCCTTTTCGAGACGCCGCACGACGCGAGCAGAAGGGCGGCCGCAGCGGCGCATACCCCGACGGGCAGATAGTGGAACAATTTCATGGATTTCGATAAGTGTTTGTATGTCGCCTGTCCCGGGCGTAAATACGTTTTAAGGAAAACAGGACATATAAAAAACGTGGGACATAACTCTCATTATCGCATATCGAGGTTCTGAATACCTTGTGGCAATAAACGAAAGTGAAGCCCACGTTGGAAACGTGAGCATCGACTTCACTTCTTTTGCCGCAGGTTGAAATTTACCAGATTTACAAAGTATGAATTGAAGAAGAAAATAAAAACCAATCAATTGAAAATAAATACACTGTATAATAAGTAATTATAGTGTATTTATATCTTCTCTTGTTTTACTTGATTATTGTTGCTTGGCTCTTTTTTGGTGCATTTTTGTTCCTTATTTGTTCCTCAGTCTCGGCTTTTATTTGTAGTTTTGCAACAGAAATAACGAGTAAAAGAGGAGGAACTATGCCACGAGTAAAGAAGCCCGCAAAAGTCAAAGAGCCGATTCGTCTTCGGATGAAAGAGTTGGCCAATGGAAACAAAAGTCTGTACTTGGATATCTATCGGGACGGTAAACGGACATATGAGTATCTGAAGATGTATCTTATCCCCGAAACGGATAACAATGCCCGTGTGCGGAACCAAACGACTATGGCGGCAGCTAATGCCATCAAATCGAAACGGATCATTCAACTTACCAACGGAGAAGCAGGTATTGAAACCCGTGAAAAGGTTTTTCTTCTGGACTGGATGGAGACCTACAAAGAGAATCAGGCGAAGCGAGGAAAGAAAGATGGAAACCAAATCCAAGTTACTATCCGCATCTTGAAAAATTATGCCGGAGAACGGGTAACGATGGATCAAATCGACAAGGCGTTTTGTCAAGAGTATATCGACTATCTGCTGACTGAATATCGGCCAAAGGGCAAGCGTGTATCTAACTTTTTACGCTACACACCTATTACCGCATTCTGAACGGAGCTTTGAATGCAGCCGTGCGAGCGGAAATTATAAAAGTCAATCCTTTTACCAAAATCAACAATTCGGATAAAATCCGTCTGCCGGAGAGTAAGCGGTCGTATATGACCATCGAAGAGGTGCGGGCACTGATTGCTACTCCGATGAAAAACGAAGCCGTAAAACAGGCTTATTTGTTCTCCTGCTTCTGCGGACTGCGGATAAGTGATATTATCAGCTTGAAGTGGAAAGACGTGTTTGTCGATAGAGGACAATACCGTTTGGCTGTATCCATGCAAAAGACCAAAGAGTCGATTTATCTGCCACTTTCCCCCGAAGCCTTGAAGTGGATGCCGGAACGTGGAGAGAAGACGTCGGAAGACCATGTATTCGATTTGCCGAGCCCAACGATGATAAACACGCTTCTCAAACCTTGGGCGAAAGCGGCTGGAATAGATAAGCGGTTTTCATTTCACACGAGCAGGCACACGTTCGCAACGATGATGCTGACGCTCGGCGCAGACCTCTACACGACCTCGAAACTGCTCGGTCATGCCGATGTGAAGATGACGCAAGTCTACGCCAAAATCATCAATCAGAAAAAAGACGATGCGGTCAATTTGGTGAACGGATTATTCGACTAAAGCAGCTGCCGAATTTTAGGGTTGCCCGATGTTTTTTGCTGGTGCAGTTTATTCCCGCGCGGGCATATATAATTCTGTTTAGTTTAGTATTTCTCTATATATAGGGCAAGAAAACTAAAGTAAACCGTTTCGTGCAAACATCTGAAAAGAAAATCGGAGACTGTTCAGTTGTCCGAAACTGCACCTAAAACTGGGATGTCATTGCTCGGACGGTGGTGTTGAAAGACCAATGAAAGACACGCGAGATATGATCTTGTTCTTACCAGATGAGACCAAAACTATAAGGGGCAAATTCTTTTTTCTCCCTCTTATCGGATGTCTGCCCGATACGAACAGGTATAGGCTAAATTTTCCAATACACCCCAAGCACTCTATCTATCCGTTTGCCGCTTCATAATCTACTCGACATCGGACAATTCAACCGCCTCTGCTTGCAGATTGTATGGCAACACTCCCAACGCCGTAAGGCGGTTGGGGTATTAGGCTACCCCGAAATGAATTTCGTGGCAAACGGACAAACCCGGATCAAATCGGCTTTGGCAAATGTCCAATGCAAGAAACAGCTCCAACCGCCGAAAGCTATCCGATAAAAATGTCACAAAAGGATATCGCTATGAAGATGGAAAGGTTCATAATGGAAGCAATTATCGAGACTATTGCATTTTCTTTATTTCATTATATAGAGCCAGCCCTTTTGCCGTAAGCAGGTATTTTTGTCTCGGGTGATTGGGCTTGTCGGGATATAGCACCTTAAGAAAACCGTCTTCGGAAGCGGGGCTTATATAATTCTCCAAAAATGTTGGACGATGTTTCAGGCCGACTTTCTCCATCAATACTTTTAACGATAATTGTTCGTTTGACAAAGCTAATAACAAAGCGCGAACTTGTTCGGTTACTTGTACGGCAGGTTGTTCGGTACTTGTACGGTCGATTTGCTGGACTTGTTTTGCCGTCAGCTCTTCCGGAGCATTAACCACCATATACCTATTCCGCAACTCATTGTTTTCACCCAATAACAGATTGCAAAAAAAACGCTCCAAATATTCGGAATTACGCATGATGCCTTTTGCACGTTCTGGTAGTTGGCACGTACCAGCGCATTACGGAAATACCACGAATGATTGGCGAACAGGTCGTTTGTTACGTCAAAACCCATAGAACGTAGATAGAGAATCGTGAATACGGCAGTCGTTCGGGTATTTCCCTCGCCGAACGGATGGATTTGCCATAATCCCGATACGAACTTGGCTATGTGGCTCGCTAATCCATTCCTGTCCACTTTTGAATAGTCGAACTGGCGTTCTTGTTCCAAGTCGTATTCGATCGCTTTGCGGAGATCGGGCGCGGAAACGTACAACACCGTATCACCGCGCAGTACCCATTCCTTTTTGGTAATGTTGTAATCACGAATCTGTCCCGCAAATTTGAATATCCCATCGAAGATCCGCCGATGAATCGATGTCAGCCCGACAAGTGTAAAAGCAAAGGTTTTCTCGGTAAGAAGTCGGCGGATGTTGGTCGATGCCATATCCGCTTCATGGATTTCTGCATCTTCGGGTGTATGTGCTATTTTCGATTGATAGTAGCTCCGAATAAGTTGTTCCGCTTCGTCGATTGTAATCTCTCCCTCGATATCTTTACGTGCGGTCTCAATCAAGTAGTCGGAAGGCTTCAAGCCATCGATGGCCTGCAACCCTATTGCGGTCTGCCATGCGTAACCCTTCTCCCGCTTCTGCGGCTCGCCTTGGCGTATGTATTCGTCGAAGTTAGTCATTATTGTATGAAAATTATATATCTATACTCGGTTTCGTCCATAACCAAGTACCTTCTATTTGTTGTTGTGGGTTAATAAATTCCACGTCTATTATTTTCCGGGCAAATTCAATATTCTTTTTAAGCGTTTCTACTTCAATATCAGACAATCTGAATTTAAAGGAATGTTGCATATAAGTATCGGTATCTGCAATATGAATCTTACATATGGCAGAATAATCCCCAGTCTTCCAAATCATCGAATTTTTATAAAGTCGCAACAATTCATTATATTCATTGGAACGCCTTATTGCATCTGCATCAATCTGGCCAACAGTTCTTTGATTTTCAATGAATGAATTTAATTTGTAGGCAAGTTGTTTCCTTCTGTCAAGAAATGAAGACGATTGAAAACCTATAAACTTTTCTATTAATACGTCTTTATAGGCATTGATCGCTATGGCATTTTGTTGTTTAGCCATAGTTGCATTGCCTGTCGGGGCTTGAAGTTCGTATAACGTTTCACTATACCATATCCACTTAAACGTATGATTGGCACCATCTTTATCCGTTATGCATAATTCGATGTTGTCGATTAAAGCGTGTTTTCTTCGAGCTAAAAAAGAGAGCCTGATATTGAATGCATTACCGAATTTGATAAAACCGACCTCCGCCTCTTCTTCATGGTAAACACTTATCATAGGTTTTTGCAACCAGTGATAAATCCAAGATATGATTTGCGGAAGCCATGCCAATGCACCTAAAATAGCTACGAGATCTATAATCTTCATAATCATTATCTAATTTAAATAGTTAGTAATTTCATTGCCGTATTTTCACCTTGTTCAATAGCTATTTCAACTGCGGTTTTGGTAAGCTTTAATAATCGTTTACTTTTACTATGTAATATTGTGCTTTGCCGGATGACATCCGCAATCTTATTTTGAATATCCTTGTTTATTACAGGTAGATTTATAGCCATAAATTCATCTTTATTCATTGCGGTTAATATTGTTCCAGTGCAAGCGCGTTTTAATAGTGCCTGAATCGCTGAAGATTTAAACAATACCAATGATGTTTCTGAATTTATTATTCGTGGGGATAAAACATAAAAACCGGTAGAGCATAATGCGCCATCGTATTCTTCTGTTATAATCGCACTTAGCTTTGCAAAAGAACCTTCAATCGAAGAAATGATAATATCTCCAGTATGGACGACACGTCTTGCTCGGCTCGGAAGATTTGAACCGTACTCGTAAGTGCTTCCTGATATTTCGCCGTTTACTCCGATGTCTGATAATTCAATGTATTTGTATCGGGCATTGTCATTGGGAAGGAAATTTTTATCACGAAGAATATATAGGTTTCCGATTTTGTCATGCCCATATGGATATTGGGAAATCGTTCCGATTATTTCATCGTATTTAGGTTGATAATATTCCGCATCCAATCGGCCGCTATTAATAAAATCGGAAAACCGTTTTTTGTGATACATTCACATCGGTTACTGCTATCGAGTTAATTCCTAATTCGTTATGCGATATTAATTCTGCTTCGGAATAAGTCTTTTGCGATAAAATTCTTAAAGAATTTGCCTGTGTAAAAAACAGCATTGGATTTTTTTTGCAAATCGATATCAAGAATCGGGATTTCAATTTCTTTGACTTCTTCCGGATTTACATTGGTTTGATTAATTGATTGCCTTGCTCTGCGCTTTACATCCCATTCTCCATATTTGCAATTCAAATAGGCACACAGATATTCCGGTAATATGCTGTCTTTAGGATTCAGCCTTACCAGATAAGAAGCAAACGTCCGCTGTATATCATCATTTTGATAATATATGCCCGTTCGACCTACCCATTCAAAGGAGTTGGTTCGATTAAATAGCACATCCCTATCTTTTTAATGCGAATCTATCGTATTCGGCTTGTGTAATATCAGCACATTTATCGACATCAAGATCGCATAACATATCATGAATCTCGTTCATGCGGTAAATAGGATATCCAACAGAATCCGTATTCATCTCGATAGATATACCGTATTGCGACGAAATAAGGTGTTCGCCGATTTTAGCATAAATAAGATCCGGATTTTTCTTTGGCTCGTTTGTGTAAAAAGAACTATCTATTCGAAAATCCTTATTACTTAATACTTCATAGAGCTTTTTTTCCTTTTATCTCCAGCCCCTCCAATAAAGCCTCGTATTTTACTTTATCAAAGGGGCATCCGCGAAAAAAAGATAGCTGTTCTTTCTTGGCGAATTCGACAAACGCCTCGGCAATGCCGTCGGGGGTAATCTGCTCTATTTCATTGCACTTTTCTCTTTGTTCCAGTTGTAATTTACGGTTGCGAGCAAATCATGATATACGATAGGGTGACCATATTTGTCGCAAAGTGCGAGTTTTCGGATCGGTCGTCGTACCGCTTTTATCCGATTTCCAATATAGTTTATCGCCGCTGTTGTTTTTGCCCTCTTTCTGCTGGGTTGCGAAGAAGATGTTATAATCATCGACTTTCGGGCACAGTATGTCGTCCCATTTCTGAACGAACAATACACTCGTCTTGGTGCCGGTATGCGGCTTGAAGGTGTTTCCGTGTAGCCCCACGACAGCAAGAATACGGCATCGTTCTGCAATATATTCGCGGATGGCCTTGTCACTGCTGTTGTTGAATCTGCCTTGCGGTAATACGATTGCCATACGACCGCCCGGCTTCAAGAAATTGAGGTTACGTTCTATGAAAAGAATATCGCGGCTGACACTTTTTTTGTGCCTTGCCATTCTTCATTCCCAAATCGTAACGACTTAAAATCTGCCCCTCTTTAATCTCACCGGCAAACGGCGGATTAGCCATCAGAATAGCAAAGTTGAACTGTCCGAAATCATTGCCGACACGTAACTGTTTCAACTTTTTGAAGCCATCATTGTAGGTGTCTACCCATGTTTCTTCCTTTGTAACCGTATTCCAGCGGGCCCAATCGAGCGTATTCAGGTGCAGAACATTCGTATGACCATCGCCGGCAATCAAATTCAGGGTTCGAGCTACACGAACGGCTTTTTTCATCGAAGTCGATGGCAAAAACATTATCTTGTACATATTCGATTTCTGCATGACTTTTCGGCGTTGCCGTGAACAGATGATTTACCGGTTTATTAGCTGCTATCTGCATCTGTTTCCATACATGAAATATCGTGTGAACAGGGAATCCCGAGCTACCTGCAGCCGTATCGATCATCGTTTCATCCACCTGCGGATTGAGCATTTTGACACACATATCGATAACATAACGGGGTGTGAAGTATTGCCCTTTTTCACCCTTGCTGCTTTTGCTCATCAGATACTCGAAAGCCTCGTCCACTACGTCGAGATTGGAATTGAACAATTTGACGCCTTCGAGCGAGGAGACGCAGATGGACAAATGCGGGGAAGTCAAAGCTATTTTTGCATCTTTAGCAAATACGCCAGTCCATTTGCTGCATGCCTTGCGGAAGAGGTCCTCTATTTTATTTTTCAATTGAATATCGCTTTGTCCGGAGTTGCGGAATACGAGATTGTAATCTTTCTCCGTAGCCCCAATTTGTTCGTCGTACAATTTAGCGAATATCAGTTTGAACACCTCCTCGAATACATCGACGCCGGCATTTGCCAGAACTTCATCCTCCATTTCGAGAATCAGGTCTTTAAGCGACTTGCCTGTTTTGGTCAGTTTGTCGTTTTTGACCAAATCGTCCATAGTAAAAGGAGTTTGCAAGATATCCTCCAATGTTTGGTGCACATTGGGAATATTAGGAATATCCTTGAAATAGTTCGGATTCTGGCGTTGATAATAGGCTATCGTCGTCCCGTTAGTCCATACGGCCATACTTGCACCCGTCGCATGGGTGTAAGATTTCAGCTGTTCTCGGCCATCTTTGGCTTTCGGTTTTTTCAGCTCAACTATGATGTAGGCGACGTTAGCATCGTCATTATCCCGGATCACGATATCTGCGCGCTTGGTTTCACGTCCGAAATAAATCGGATATTCAAAAGCCAACCGGCTTTTAGGATAACCGTAATCATTTATCAATTTAGCCGCATATAGTTGTCTGACAATTTCTTCCGGTGTCAGTTTTATTTCTTTATTACGCACAAGACATGATACAACCGGATAGGTTTTACCTTTTTTGTCGATCCGTTCAATAATCCGGTTCTCCAACTCGGCAATGACTTCTTGGCTGAACATATCCAAACTGTATTCGGAGCCTTTGAGGATTTCGTATAATTTCATATGTTTGGGCTTATTTACTGATGATTAAATCTTTCGGATCAACATGTAGGATATTTGCAATCTCGAACAGCACATCCAAACTCGGCTGACGTCTGTTGCAGACATAAGAATTGACGATACAAAAACTCTTTCCGAGTTTTTCCGCCAACCATATCTGCTTGATGCCTTTTTCTTCAAGCACCTCTTTTATACGGTTCTTTGGTTTATCCATGTTTAATCCGTTTGATATTTGCCTGCAAAGATATAAAATATAATGCAATAAAAAGATAAAAACAGGATGATATTCTAATCGTTCTTAATCTCTTTGATGTCGAACTTAGTTGCCCAAGAGTTTCCTAACCATTCGTATAGGTTTCTGAAGTATGATTTAGCCCAAAAGTTGCATTGCAGCCAAAAGAGAAAATACGATGCAGTTCCGTGTTCTTTTTTGGGCTGAACGATTGTTAGGAAGAAAGTGCAAAAAGAGACGAAAATACAGTTTAGTTTAGTACATTAGCCTATATATATGCTAAATCAAAGTAAACTAAATTTAGGTAGGCGTGTTCTTCCACTTGAAATTGTGGATCCACCGCTCGCCCGAGGGGTTGTTGGGATTGTGCAGCTGAATACCCCAGTCGAGGCGCAGCACGGCGAACTTGATGTCGAAACGCAGGCCGAGTCCCGTGTTGAATCCCAGCTGTTTGTAGAAACGGTCGAACCGGAACACCGTATCTTCGGACTCACCCGAATAGTGCCGGATATACCAGATGTTGCCCAGATCGAAGAAGGTCGCGCCGTGGATCATGCCCCAGACCGGGAAGCGCAGTTCGAGGTTGGCTTCCAGCTTCACGTCTCCCGCTGGACCGGATAGGTCACCTTGTCGGGGTCGACCGGCACCGATCCGGGCCCGAGCATACGGGGCGTCCAGCCGCGCATGCCGTTGCTGCCGCCGCAGTAGAAGAGACGGTCGAAGGGGATCGAGGTCGAGTTGCCGTAGGCCAGTCCGCAACCGGCGTAGAGCCGCCCTGCGATGGCCGCTTTTTCGCCCAGCATGATTTTGCGGCTGACGCTCAGATCGACGCGGAAATACTGCGAGTATTGAATACCGAAAATTTCGTAGTAGTCCTTGCCTTTGGCCGGCGACGAGAAGAGGTGTTCCAGCCCCCCGATGAGGTTGCCCGCCGTCTCCCAGTTGAACCGCACGAGCGTGGCGTTGCGTCCCGGATTCTTCAACTGGTTGTTGTAGGTGTAGCTTCCCGATATTCCGCCACGAGCTGCGAGGTGTAACTGTTGCGCAGGTAGAGATTCTGCAATTTCTCGAAAAAGTCCTGATTGATGTGCGAGCTCATGTCGACCAGATTCAGGTCGACGGGCCGTACGGCGAACGACGAGTATTTCTCGTTGCTCCATGAGTAGGTCCATGTCATGCTGGTCAGCGTGCGGCGGTAGTAGGGTCGATCCTGATAGTTGAACGACAGTTCGAGCCGCGTGCGCGGCGTCACGAGCGACGGCCGGTAACGGCTCGAAAAGAAGGGCAGCAGGAAACGCGGGAAAGCCAGCCCCGCCGTGACGCCGAACTCCTTGGCGTTGCGCTTGCCGCTGTCGCGCGATTTCATGAACTCGTGGCCGATGCTGAATGCGATGTCGAACGATTCCATCCCCCGGAACAGGTTCCGGTTCTGATAGCCTACCGAGGCCTTCAATCCGTAGAAACTCGAAGTGGTCGTCCCTTCCAGGTCGATCTTGTAACTCTGTTTGAGCTGCGGCGTACCGAGAATGTTGCAACGCAGATAGCCTTCCTGCGTATATTGCGTGGCCAGCGAGTCGTCGGCGTTGCCGATGTAGGAGACGAGGTTCGTGCTGTCGGGCGCCGGCAGTTCGTCGAAGGTGATGCGCGTGCTCTTGAAGTACCCAGCGCCATCAGGTCGGAATAGGCGCGGTTGACCTGCTCCGAGTTGTAGACGTAGTTGGGATAGAGCGGCACGGCCTGACGGAGCACACGGGGGCGGACGTTGTGCTTCCCGTCGTAGACGACGTTCAGGCCGCGGTAAGACCGTATCGTAGCGAACCTCCCGATCGGTGAAGCTGACCGTGGGATCGTATCCGGGCAGCATGTTGATTTCGCTGATCCGGTAGACCTTGTTGTTCTCCATGACGGGTTCGCCGCGGTCGTTGTAGCCCGTGAGGTATTGTTTGACGACCATCGTCAGGTCGCCGACGCGGCTGCCGACCGTGTCGTAGGGATAGCGGTAGGAGATGTTGTTGACCGAGAAGTTGTAATATCCCCGCTCGCGAGGTAGCGGGTGATGCGCTCCCGCTCGGCATCGAGGACCGACACGTCGTAAATATCGCCCGTATGCAGCAGCGTATTGACGGTGTCGGGCAGCACGATCTGTTCGAGGAAGTTGTCCTGGAACTCGTAGGAAACGGAGTCGATGCGGTAAGGCTCGCCCTGGCGCGTGCGGAAGGTGACCGTCGCACGCTTGCGGCGCGAAACGGTGTCGACCTCATAGGTCGCCTGCGAGGAGAAAAAACCCTTCGAGTCCATGTAGACCTTCAGGTTTTCGGCGCTCTTCTGGGTCAGCCCCATGTCCAGCGTCACGGGCGCCTGCCCGATCTTGCGCTTCCAGTTGTTCCAGCGGTTGTCCTTCGCAGGGTCGGCCTGCTCGTAGAGCCAGACGTAGAAATTCGTCCCGAGGAAGCGTTTGTTGGGAGTCTGGCGCACGTACTTCTCCATGTCGGAAGCCGTGATGCGTTCCTTGCGCGGCGTGGACCGGTCGTCCTCGATCTTTACTTTTTGCAGAAAATACTGTCCTTCGGGAATGTGGCGCGTGACGCTGCACGCCGAGCACAGCAGGCCCAGCAGCGCGGCGGCGAGTATGCGACACGATCCCCGCACGGCGTCAGTTGTTGAAGAATCCCTTCTCTTTCAAAAGGGCGAAATAGGACTCCGAGATGGCGAGGTTGTCCTTGCGCACGTAACGCCGCTGGGTGAAGACCTGCGCCAGGTTCGGGAGGCCGTTTTCCGCCAGCAGACGTTTGGTAAGCTCCGACTCTTCGCGCTCGGCCCACAGTTCGTCGATCTCGGCGGCCGTGTAATCGGTGTACTTCTCGTAGTGGACCACGGCTTCGAGCGGCAGGCGGTCGGTCAGTTCGGGCGGCTCGGCCGGATGGCCGATGACGACCGTCGTCAGGGGATCACCCCCTTGGGCAGGTGCAGGATGCGGCAGATGTCGCGGGCCGTGTAGATCGTGGTGCCGAGGTAGCAGATGCCCAGCCCGTGCGCTTCGGCGGCAAGCGCCAGATTCTCGGCGGCGAGCAGGGCATCGGTGGCGGCGTTGAGAAACCATTCGAAGTTGTCGTAGGCGGGTTCGGCGTCGCGCTGCTCGCACCACTTCGAGAAGCGGTGGACGTCGGCGCAGACCGTCACCACGCAGGGGGCCTCGGTGACCATGGCCTGATTGAAGTGGCACGGTGCCAGTTCGGCCCTCACGCGGGCGTCGAGCGTCACGACGAGACTGTACAGTTGCATGTTGCCGCAGGTCGAAGCGCGCGCGGCCGAATGCAGGATGTCTGAGAGTACCTCCTCGTCGATCGGGGAGGATTTGTATTTTCGGATCGAACGATGATTCGCAATCTCTTTAATCATGGTCGTCAGCTATTGTTAAACCGTATTTTTCGTGTAGTTCGCGCAGGGTCTCTTCGGTCAGCCGCAGCCGGTCGCAGGGCGGGTCGAGGGGCGAAGCGTCGCCCGTGGCGATGCACTCTTTCCCGTCGAGCCGGAGCCGTCCCGCCGTTTCGAAAGAGGCGTCGCCCGTCAGGCGGGTGACGATTCCCTGCTGCGTGCGGCGCGGCAGGCAGCGCACGCGGCCGCCGCGGTTCCAGACCTCGACGGTCGTGTCGAAGCCGGCGAGTCCGAGCAATGCGGCGGCCGTGGCGCACGAGGTCATCGCCGTGCCGCAGGAGGAGGTGATGCCAACGCCGCGCTCGTAGGTCGCCGCGAAGATGCGTCCCTCGTCCAGTCGGCAGAAGAGGCTGACGTTGATTCCCCGGGGGAATACCCCGCGCATCCGGTTGGCCCGTTCGCCCAGCTCCGCGAGCCGTCGGGTATCGAGCCGCCCGTCGCTGCCGAAAAGCCATGCGCTGTCCGGTGCGACGAGGGCGACGATGTGGGATTGCCCGGCTGCAAGAAGGTGAAGGCCAGCCCTTCGTCCAATTCGGGAACGGGCTGTCCGACGAATCCTTCGGCCGGGAGCGACGGCGGGAAGTCGTCGCCGTGCAGCGACAGCGGAATCTCCGCCCCGAAGGTGGGCAGCGCGCCGAAGATCGGCTCCTCGCACGTGATGCGGTATTCCCGGCCGCCGGAGGTGACGGCGAATCGTTCGCCCGTCGCTTCCGGATAACGCTCCCGCGCCAGCCGCGCCACGCAGCGGATGCCGTTGCCGCACATCTCCGCCTCCGAACCGTCGGTGTTGAACATCCGCATTCCGAAACGTCCCCGCCCGTCGCGTGTGAGCAGCAGCAGGCCGTCGACGCCGAACCGGTGCAGCTCTTCTGCGGCGAAGGCGGCAATATTCAGGCCGGAAAGATCCGACCGCAACGTGTCGAACAGCAGGAACCGGTTTCCGGAGCCGGAACAGAGGATGTAGTCGTAGATTTTCATAACCCTGTTTACCCTTCAAAATTACGAATAAATCGCCGATCCGGCAAATTTCTCGCGGAACTGCACGCTATTTGAAAAAAAATATCTTACTTTGCGAAAGCGAAAACGAATTTACGTTTAACCATTTATTCGATTTACACCGGCAATGAAAGCTGACAGGAACTTCCGCCGTAACGGTTCGGCCGACGCGGAAGAGGTTTTCAAGCGGGCGACGAAACTCGCTCCCAACCGTAAAAGCGGCAAGGAGCGCCATTCGCTCTATACGCAGTTCGACGAGGAAGAGGAGGACGCCGCATTCGGCTATAAGGCCAAACAGGAGTCCGTACTCGATTATTACGACGACGGGGAGGAGTGATCGTCCGCGGATCGGGCGAGGTGCGCTGCCGGCCGCGGTGCGAAGGTGTGACGGTCGGCGGGGCGGTGCCGTTATCTGATTATCTATGATCGAAAAGTTTATTATGGCAGGGCGGACGGCCCTGCACGTTTGCGATTCGCAGCAGGGCGAACGATGCGTCGTATTGCTGCATGGCTATCTGGAATCGATGTTCGTGTGGGACGATTTCGTCCCGTTGCTGTACAAACGGGTGCGGGTCGTGACGCTCGACCTGCCGGGGCACGGCATTTCGGAGGTACGGGGCGAGTGCCACTCGATGGAGTATCTGGCCGACGTCGTCCGCGATGCGTTGCAGGCGCTCGGTATCGCGCGCTGTACGCTCGTGGGACATTCGATGGGCGGCTACGTGGCGCTGGCCTTTTGCGAACGTCATCCTGAAATGCTCGACGGTCTGGTGCTCTTCTCTTCGACGCCGAACGCCGACACGGAGGAGAAGCGCGAGAATCGCCGCCGCGAAATCGCGCTCGTGCGGGCCGGCAAGAAGGAACAACTGGCCCGCGTTGCGCCTGGTGCCGGATTCGCCGCCGACAACCGGCAGCGGATGGCCGATGCCATCGCGGATTTGACCGAACAGGTATATCTTACGGAGGACGACGGGATCGTGGCGCTTCTCAACGGGATGATCGCTCGCCCCGACCGCAACGAGATGCTGCGCCGTTCGCCCGTGCGGCAGCTCTTCGTCTTCGGCCGCAAGGATGAATACATTCCCGCCGCGGTCGCCGAGCAGTTGGCTGCCACCCATCCGCAGGCACAGGTGGTGTGGCTCGCCGATTCGGGACACATGGGATTTTTGGAGGAGCCGGAAGCTGCGGCCGAAGCGCTGCTGCGATTCGTCGGGGCGGAGCCGGACGGACAGACCGCAGCGTCCGTTGCCGGAGCTTCGGAGATGCCTGCCGCCGAAGCGTAGCCGCCGCGGTTTCTCCGTCTCTGCATGAAACGCGAACGGGGCGGCTCCGAGAAGGAGCCGCCCCGTAATTCGTTTTGTCGGAACGCCTATTTGGCGGCCGGAGCTGCGGGAGCTGCGGCGGGCGTATCCTTGATGCCCAGTTTCGTCTTCACGGCGGGCAGAATATCCGTCACCACGGCCTCGTCGAAATAGGCTACGGCATTGACCGAAGTGTCGTATACGACGGTGTAGCCGCCTGCTTTCGATACCTCTTTCACGGCATCCTGCGCCTTGACGATGATCGGTTCGAGCAACTCGCCCTGCTTTTTCTGCATGTCCTGCTGCGAAACCTGCACGAATTCGTCATAACGGGTTTTCAGGTCGTTCAGTTCCTTCTCTTTGAGCTGACGGACCGAATCCGACATGGTCGAATTCTTGTCGCTGACCTGCTTGGTGTATTCGTTGAGCTTATTGTTGAATTCCACGCCGATGGTTTCGAGCTGGTCCTGCAACTCTTTCTGGTAGGCTTCGAGGTTTTTCTGCATTTCGGCGGTCTCCGGCATTGCGAAAACCAGCTCCTGCATGTTGATCCGGCCGAGTTTCTGCGCAAAGACCGAGGTCGAACCCGCAACGAAGGCGACCGTCAGAACGATTTTAAGAATTTTTTCATGAGAGTTTAGATGTGATTGATTTTTGATGTTATTTCAGACTTTTGATGACCCCTTCCGTCTGGTCGAGTTTCGGGGCGTTGTACAGCAGCGTGGGGTTCGATGCCGAATCGAGCACCAGATCGTAACCGTGGCTCTGGGCGTAGGCGTTGATGGCGTCGAAGACCTTTTTCTGGATCGGCTGGATCAGTTCCAGACGTTTCTTCATCAGCGTGCCGTCCTTGCCGAAGAGCGACTCCTGCAATGCCGTGGCGTCCTTCTCCTTGAGTCGAATGCGTTACCGCCTTCGAGGAATCCCAGCACGTAGATCTGCGACGAGGGTTTCAGGATGATCGGGTATCGCAGCTCGGCGGTGTACTTGTTGTAGCCGCGGGAGTAGTAGCTGCCGGGGTCGAGCGCACCGTCCTCGTAACCGCGCATGGCGATGATGTCGATACCGTATATGTTGTATCCCGACATGCCGTCGCCGCCGACCTCGTAGCGCTGGAAGGGCGAAACCTTGTTCTTGTTGTAGCTTCCGAGGTATCCCATTTCGGCCTTGAGCATCAGCACGAGGTTCGAGTTGTTGAGGAATCCCTGGAACCACTGCGCCTTGAACTGCCATTTGTGGAACTCGATCCAGCGGTAGCGCTCCTGGTTGGCCCGGTCCGCCTCTGCGGAGGTCGAGTTGGAACTGTTGGCGATCTGCTCCAGTTTTTTGTAGTCCTTGCCGTCCCAGAGCGAGTAGGGAAGCGTGGCCTGCACCGAGGCGCTGAACTCCGAACCGCGGCGCGGGTAGATCGGCTGGTCGACCGAATTGCGGCCGAACACCAGTTTGATCGATGCCAGGTTGGCCGCGCCGTTCGTCATCACGAACGACGACCAGTTTTTCAGCGCGTAGCGTTCGTAGCTGGCTTCGGCGTAGAACGTGAAATAGGGATCGGGCCAGTTCAGACGCTTGCCCAGACCGGCGGCGACGCCGTAGGTCCGGAAATACTGCGTACTGGTCTGCCATACGTAATAGGCGTTGTTCTGCTCCGAGAAGTGTGCCGAGAGGGTGAACGAGTTGGGTTTCTTGCCGCCCATCCAGGGGTCGGTGAAACTGAACGCGAAGGCCTTGTAATAGGTTCCGTTGGTCTGTGCCGAGAGCGAGAGCCGCTGGTTCTGCCCCATCGGGTAGGGACGCCATGCCCCTTTCTTGAAGAAGTTCTTGACCGAGAGGTTGTTCAGCGTGATGCCGACCGAGCCGACGAAGGTGCCCGAACCCCAGCCGCCGGCGATGTTGAACTGGTCGGAAGCCTGCTCTTCAAGCGGCCAGTTGATGTTGACCAGCTCGTTCGAAACGGGCTTGATGTCGGGCATGATGGCCTCGGGGTTGAAGTGTCCCATCGAACCCAGCAGGCGGATGGTGCGCATCAGCAGCGCGCGGTTGTAGAGTTCGCCCGGCCGGGTGTCCAGCTCGCGGCGGATCACCTCGTCGTCGACGCGCTGATTGCCCGTGATGCCGACTTCGTTGATGGTGAACTGCTTGCCTTCGAAGACCTTGACTTCGATGTCGATCGAGTCCGGGGCGATGATCGTCTCGGCGGGTTCGATCTGCGACATCAGGTAGCCTTCGTTCTGATAGAGCGACGACACGGATGTCGCTTCGGGATCGGTCTCCTTGCCGATGCCCAGCTGCTTGTGCATCGTCTTCTTATCGTAGATGTCGCCCTTCTTGACGCCGAACATCTGTTGCAGCCCTTCGGTTTCATAGACCGAGTTGCCCACCCACGAGACGTTGCGGATGTAGTACTTGTTGCCTTCCGACACCTCGAGGTCGATGCCCAGCCGTTTTTCGTTGATCGGGTAGATCGAGTCGCGTATGATGGTGGCATTGCGGTAGCCCCGCGAGTTGTAGAAGTCGATCAGCAGCTCCTTGTCCGCCTCGTAGTCGTTCTCGTTGAGTTTGGTCCCCTTGAAGAAGTTGATCGACTTCTGGTGGGTCTTTTTGAACGTGCGGCGCAGGCGCTTGTCGTTGAACTGTTCGTTGCCGACGAAGTTGATCTTGCCGATCTTCACTTTCTCCTTGCGGTCGATCAGGAAGGTCACCGTCACGGCCTGTCCCGGGCGCAGCGTGTCGTTGTCGATACGCACGTCCACCTCCGTATTGCGGAATCCCTTTTCGGCCCAGTAGTTATGGATGAGCTTCTTGTTCTTGTCGATGACGTAGTCCGAGAGTTCGCTTCCGCGCTTGAGTTTGAGCTTTTCCAGCAGGTCCTTCTTCTTGCCCTTCGAAATGCCCTCGAACTCCCAGTTGTAGACGCGGGGACGCTCCTTGAGGAAGACCTCCAGGTCGAGGCTGTCGCCCTCGATCTCGGCGCCGATCTTCACGTCCGAGAAAAAACCGCTGGCTCCAGAGCCGTGAAATGGCGTTGGAGATGAAGTTGCTCGGCAGGTAGACCGAGTCGCCTGCGATCAGTCCGGCAGACGACTTGAGGATCTCGGGGTTGAGGTATTGCACGCCGTGGACGTTGACGTCGCGGATGTAATAGAGCCTGGGTTCGCCCTCGCTTCGGAACATCGGGGCGTTTTCTGAAATCGCAGGCTTCGGAGCCGCCGTCGTGTCCTGCGGATTCTGCTCCTGGGCGAATATATTCGAGCAGCATAGCACGAGGGCAGCTGCTGCCGTGAATATCTTACCGGAATAATTCATCTATTAAATATAGTCTAAAGTCATCTATTTAACCAGTCCGAAGCGGCGATCGCGCCGTGCGTATTCCTCCATCGCGCGGTCGAACTCCTCCTCCGTGAAGTCGGGCCACAGCACTTCGGGGAACCACAGTTCGGCGTAGGAGGCCTGCCACAGCAGGAAATTGCTCAACCGCTGTTCGCCGCTGGTGCGGACGATCAGGTCGGGGTTCGGGTAGGGGGCCGTGTAGAGCGCGGTGCTGATCGTCTCTTCGGAAATCTCCGACGGGGCGATCTGGCCGGCTTCCACGCGTTGCGCGATCTGCTGCACGGCGTGCGTTATTTCGCTCCGCGACGAATAGTTGAGCGCCAGGATCAGCGTCAGCGTCCGTCCTCCCGCAGTCTGCTCCTCGGCCATGGCCAGGTAGCTGCGGACCTTCTCCGAAAAACGGCTCCGGTCGCCGATCATGCGCACCTCGACGCCCTGGCGGATCAGTTCGGGCGTTTCGTTGACGACGCTTTTGCAGAAAAGCTCCATCAGGGAGTCCACTTCCTCCGCGGGCCGTCCCCAGTTTTCGGTCGAGAACGCATAGAGCGTCAGGTACTTCACGCCCCAGCGCGCCGCGGCGCGCAACGACGCCCGCACGGGTTCGACACCCGCTGCGTGACCTTCGTAACGCTCTTTGCCGCGCAACTCGGCCCAGCGGCCGTTGCCGTCCATGATGATGGCGACGTGTTGCGGTATGCGTTTCTGATCGCTCATATTAGGGCACAAATATAGGGAAAAATTCTGTTAACTTGTGGAAAAATGCGATAAATGATTAACTGCGGATGTCGATTCCCCACATCATCTTATTCCGTAACGTGTCGTAAAATGATATATTGTGCGGCACGGCCAAAAAAATCGTCTGTTCGGCCCGCTCCACGGTGAACGACGCGCCGTGCGAAACGGGGTAGGTCCGGTTGTCCAGCGTGACGAAGGCGTCCGCCCGCCGGGCGTCCACGTTGAGCGTGATGACGCCCGTGTCGGGGATCACCACCGGGCGCATCGTGAGGTTGTGCGGGGCCAGCGGCGAGATGACCAGGCACTGGCACGTCGGGGCCACGACGGGACCTCCGGCGCTGAGCGAATAGGCCGTCGACCCGGTGGGCGTCGAGACGATCACCCCGTCTCCGTGGTAGGTGGCCACCATCTGCCGGTCGACGTAGGTCTCCACCGAGATCATCCCTGCGCCGTGGCGCTGCACGGTGAATTCGTTGAGCGCCAGCTGCGATTCGGGCTGTCGGGCGAATTCGCCCGTGACGCGCAGCATCGAGCGCGGCTCGGTCGCGATGTTGCCTTCGGCTATCTCGCGGAAGATCAGGTTCAGCCCGTTGCTCGGGGCGCTGGTCAGAAACCCCAGGTGTCCGGCGTTGATGCCCATTACGGGAATCGGCGCGCCGCAGAGACGGTGCACCCCTTCGAGCAGCGTTCCGTCGCCTCCGTAGCAGACCATGACGGTTTCGGCAGGCTGTTTGCCGATGTAGCGGCCGTAGATCCTTTCGGGCGGGAGCGCCGTTCCCGTGGCCTGCTCCACCAGGGGGGCGAACTCCTCGTTGACGGCGTAATCGAAGCCGAAAGCTCCGATCGTTCCGATCAGCTGGCGGATCTCCTCGGGGGTGTGGGCGATCTGCGCGCGGGAAAAAAGTATGATTTTCATCGGCGGAGTTTCGAAAAAATAAGTAACTTTACCACGCCGGAACGATCCGGGGCCTTTTCGGCCCGGCAAGGCGCCGGGATGTGGCATATCTCCGGCAAATATACGGAAAGGAGAGCGATGCGCCAAATTTATTTGAGCTTGTCCGGATCGCGTTCCGCATTCCGTGAAACAGCGTAGAATTATGACAAAGTTAAGCGTTAACATCAATAAGATCGCCGTGGTGCGCAATTCGCGGGGCGGCAATCTGCCCGACGTGGTCCGCGCCGCGCTGGACATCGAGCGTTTCGGCGCCGAGGGCATCACGGTCCATCCGCGTCCCGATGCGCGGCATATCCGTTACGACGACGTGCGCGATCTCAAACGGGCGCTCACGACCGAACTGAACATCGAGGGCAACCCCATCCCGGGTTTCATCGACCTGGTGCTGGAGGTGGTCCCTGCGCAGGTGACGCTGGTTCCCGACGCCCACGATGCCATCACCTCGAACGCCGGGTGGGACACTCTGGCCAACCGCGCATTCCTGACCGACGTGACGGCGCGCTTCCACGCGAAGGGCATCCGGGTCTCGGTTTTTGTGGACCCCGTGACCGAGATGGTCGCCGGGGCGAAGGCCTGCGGCGCCGACCGGGTGGAACTCTACACCGAAGCCTATGCGCGCGAATATACCGACGACCCGCAGCGGGCCGTCGCTCCCTATCTGGCCGCCGCCGAAGAGGCTCGCTGGCAGGGGTTGGGGCTGAACGCCGGCCACGACCTTTCGCTGGAGAACCTGCGCTGGTTCGCCGAACGCATTCCGTGGACCGACGAGGTGTCGATCGGCCATGCGCTGATCTGCGACGCCCTCTACTACGGGCTGGAAAACACCGTGCAGCTCTACCGGCGCGAACTTAAATTCTGACGACTATGAAACGCATCCTGATCCTTGCCGCCGCGCTGTTCACCGTGTGCACGGCCTTTGCGCAGAGCGAATACAACCTCCAGCGGCGCAGCCTTTTCGAGGTGCTCCCGGTCTATTCGAGCGACATCGTGTTCCTGGGCAACTCGATCACCGACGGCTGCGAGTGGGCCGAGCTGTTCAACAACCGCCACGTCAAGAACCGCGGCATCAGCGGCGACCGCTCGGGGTGGCTGCTCGACCGTCTCGACCCGATCGTCGGGGGGCATCCCAAGAAACTGTTTCTGATGATCGGCGTCAACGACCTGGCGGCCGGCGTTTCGCCCGACGAGATCGTGGCCAATGTGGCCCGGCTCATCGACCGTTTCCAGTCCGAGTCGCGCTGGACGAAGATCTATGTGCAGAGCATCCTGCCCGTCAATGGCGAGTCTTTCGCCAAGTTCAGGAACCACTACGAGCACGGCCGTCAGATCGTGCCGCTGAACAAGCGGCTCGAAGCGCTGTGCGACGAGAAGGAAGTCACCTACCTCGATGTCTGGGGGGCGCTGGCCGACCACGAGGGGCGGCTGGACAAGCGTTACACCAACGATGGCCTGCACCTGACGGGCGAGGGTTACGTGGTGTGGCGGGATGCGATCAAGCAACACGTGAAGTAGCCGCGTGCCGTTGTCGAATCCCATATTCCGGCGGATTTCGCGCCTTGCCGACGAGCAGGGCGTGCAGGCTTCGTCGTCGTCGGCGGCTATGTTCCGCGCGATCACTACCTGCGACGGCCTTCGACCGACATCGACGTGGTGGTTGTGGGCAGCGGCATTGCGCTGGCCGAGGCGCTCGCGCGCGAACTGAAGGCGAAGGTTCTCGCAAGACTCGGCACGGCGATGGTCCGCGCCCGGAATGTCGAAGTTGAGTTCGTGGGGGCGCGCCGGGAGTCCTACACCCGCGATTCGCGCAAACCCGAGGTCGAACCTGGCACGCTGGCGGACGACCAGCGGCGGCGCGACTTCACGATCAACGCCATGGCGTGGTCGCTGAACGGGGCCACGTTCGGCGAGCTGGTCGATCCTTTCGACGGGATGTCGGACCTCGAAGAGTGCATCATCCGCACGCCGTGCGATCCCGACGTCACCTTTTCCGACGACCCTCTGCGCATGATGCGCGCCGTCAGGTTCGCTTCGCAGCTGGGCTTCACCATCGAGGAAGAGACCTTCGAGGCGATCCGCC
>VOFG01004114.1_pt1 | contig 24091 bp, 45 predicted proteins | sample 5384171 | NCBI WGS metagenome assembly VOFG01 (sample SAMN12384726, study PRJNA508395) | human gut metagenome | isolation source: healthy gut F | host: Homo sapiens | reverse complement strand
TATATCCCACCATTCAGAACGGTCATATTTAACAGTGACAAATGGAAGTTTCTTATCAGAGGTTTTTACACAACACGAGTTGTCCATTTTGCGGCAGCTCCTCTTTCGGATCACGCCAGCGGGTCAATTCCTCATATTCGAAATTAGCGCCAACACAGGGCGGATGTAACGATATTTTCAAAGTTACATGGTCTTCATTGAATTGATCAAGTTCGACCCAGGCATTGGCCACATATTCTTGTATTCTTTTTCTCAATTGTTTTCATTTCTCATTGTTTTTGAAATATTCGACGATCTCCTCGACTGTAGCCTTGCGGTAATAACCTGATGGTACATCTACAAAAAGAATCGAATCGCGTATGTTCGTTAAAAATAAGCCGTCTAACCCCATTTTTACTCATTAGTCGGATATTCCGTATATGAGTACCATTGCTCCTGATCGTTCTCGTTGTTCATCGCCGCCAGCGCCCTGAACAGCTCGATGTTGGTGCCGCAGTCGTAGGATGGATTATCTTTATCGGCATTTATCTGCCTTGAACCACGATGTTATACCCGGTACCTTTGTCATAATCCGGGATGCCGTGTACTTCGCAAAAGTTTTCAGCCGTTCAATCCCACGATTGCAATGCAATGTATTCCAGCCGTCGAACAGGCAGCAGGGGGACATACACATAATACCGATTCCTTGTAGCCATTCGGTCCAGCTCTTTTCGCTTCTCCGGGTTATTAACCCTCACGAATGCAGGTGTTAAAAAATTCATGTTTTTTTGTAATTAATTGATCTAATGATTTCACTTACGTTGGCTTTGCGATTTCCGACGGCAACAATTCTATCCATATCCCAACCGAGATTTATTCGTGATTGTAATCGGCGATAATCAATGCCTAATTCCCTCGCCCATTGAGCCATCGTGAGTGTCCCCCATATAAGTCAAATATCGGTTTGATCTGGTTGTTGTTGTGTTGGTCGATAACGTAAACCAACCTGCAATTCGCGAGGCTCATAGTTTCCATCATTGTTAATTCGATCAACAGTTAGTCCCTTTTGGTACCCATTCCCAATAGCCCAATTGTAGAAGTCCACAAATGAATTATTCCATGCGTCGCAAAGTTTAATGCCACGTCCACCATAATAATGGAAATTTTGTCTTGCGGGTTATTGCACCGTTGTTTTATTGCCGCCCATACGTTATATAGGGGATGCCTGCGCAGATTGTGCACCGTACACATTGCTCTCGATGAATCTAATTTTTGACATCCACACGATTTAGTGTTCCCGGAAAGTAGATTATTATTCCGCACCACAATATACGCCCCACAACTACACCTACATTTCCAGTGTACAGACCAATTGCTACCATTGTGGGAGAACTCAATAACCGTTAATCTCCCAAAAACTTTTTCCTGTCAAATCATTTTTGAAACCCATAGTTGTCTCATTTAATGTTGTTTTGTGATTAAAGAAAGATAATAAAATATTATCCAACAAAACAACGCGAACAAAACAAGGGTTGTGAATTTCATTCCTCGTTCAGTCTTTGTTTGAATGCGTTTAATGCACTGCAATCAGGGCAATTTCCCCATTACTTGTTTGTATTGAGTAAATTGGGCAATCCTTAAAAATGCTTCGATCGCTTTATCCCGCATCCTTTCCTCGGCCTCCTGCTCGGCGAGTTCGGCTGTATGGCTCATTGCTGCTCGTAGCTGCCATTTGGCGTGGTCGCTCATCTCTTACAAGATGATTCAAGCATCCGTCGATAAATTCCTTTGCTTTTTGCTTTTCATGGCTATTCGTCGATTATAAACCAACCGTCATGCAGGAGTTGTGCGCGGCTAATTCGGGATTTGAGGATAGTTCGATGTACCCGCCGGCATCGGGAGCAAACAATATCATGCACCACGTCGTATCGGTTGGGTTTGTTTTGGCGGCAGAACCAATTTCGGGCGATTTGACGCAATATACCTCCCTCGAAAATCCTTATGCCCGAACCAGCGGCAGATAAGGGGCAAAGCCATTGTTTCATAGTCCTATTCATTGCTCCTCCTCGCTTTCAGAAATTCGGGATTGTCGTGGATGTTGCTAATGACTTCTTTTCCAAATTTATAAATCAATCCTGATCCAATCTTAAATAACATAATTCCTTTCTATCGACCAAGGCCCCATAAAAGCTGCGTTGCCGGTATGGTAAAGATTCTATGAGGGCGAGTTTATCCTCGGACAATGGAGAGCGTATCACATCCCCCCGTCGTAAATCTCCTTACCGTTCTTGTCTTTCAGCCCCGTAAACTCGCCGACGGTAGTGGGATCGACCTCGTGTCTGTTTGCATCATCGAATATAAAAAATAGCGCCCATTCAAAATGACAAGGCTGCCATACAACCACTCTCCCGTTGTCGAGGCGCTTGCCCCGAATTTAATTTCTCTCATATTTCAAAATGTTTGAAAGTTTTCAAAGTTTTGCAATGTTGCCATCGAATCTCGTTGTTTCACCAACTCAAATTCGTAAACTACCCGTAAAGATCGTTGAACATTACTTTTTCATTTCCTCTGATCGTTTTGATTCTCCTCAATATCAGGGTTGTCGGCCCTTGCTTTTTGTCGAAAAAAGCGGATTCCGCCGATGATGATAGTCAGCATGTTGATATTCATCCCCCTGCTTCAACAAATCGTAGATTGCGGTTGTCGCTATCCCAATTGCAATGACGGAGATAATAAGAATAACCAATATTACGGCCCATGCAATCCGAGCGATAGGGTTCCCCGATATAATACCACATAAAACAATTGTCAGTGTTCCAAAAAAGAAAAACTTGTAAGTAAGTGTTTTTCATTTTCCTTTCGTATTCATTTATCGTTTCGAAAATCTGTAATGCCACCTGCGGGACTATGGCGTTACCGCAGGCTGACGGCTTCCCGGCGCCACCGAGGAAAGGCGATACCAGCCAATTCCCCGGGAAACCCATCATCTCCCGCCACATACAGGGGTTGAGTCGGGAACCCGTTCCAGTCCGGTATTCGTCGTTTTGCATCGCCTTCTTGGGTAGTCCGCCCTTGCGTATGCCCTGACTGGCCGGAAGCGTTACATTCTTCGCATCGTTCGCTGTCGGGGTCGGTAAAAGTCCGCTTACTGCCAGATCGTTCAACAGGGACATATATTAGCCCCGATTTTCTCGTTTTGTATAGTCCGGTTTACTTTTTGACCTCCGCGTGATGCGTCCGAGGCATGGGGTGTCGGAAGCAATACTGTCGGCATGAACCCGTTCGACCGTTCACGCATCGTTTCAGTCCCTGCGTCTGTACGGTGGGCGACAAACCAGCATCTGTCCCGACGGTGGGGACGCGCCGACACCGCAAGCCGGTATAATGTACGGCCCGCACCTCGTATCCTGCCGCTTCCAGGTCAGCGCACCTGTTCGAATACCAGCCACCCTTCCGACCAATTAACGATTCCGTAAACGTTCTCGCCCACGACCCGCGCGGTCCGAACAGTCCAATAACGTCGGCATCGCGGGCCACGGGTAGCAGTAGTCTTCTGTACCTCGCCGCTTTCCTGCGAGGCTGAACGGCGCTGGCACGGCTACGGGAACCCTCCGTAAGGACAATGTCCTCATTCCTCCAGAGGTTCCATATCGTTTTGAAAGTTCAATGTCAATTGTTTCATAGGTCAAAGGTGTGTATGTCATCGTGGTGATACGCTTTGGGAAGAGTGATACTGTAGTATTTGCCGGCAAAAGCTATCTATCTCACAAGTAACGTGCGTCCTCCATCCTGCCCAATGCGCGGCGAGGGCAAACCCTCCTATTCCCGAAAATAGATCTAGGTGTATCATTTTTTTTTTCGATTTGATGCCTTCGCGTGTTCCGCTTTTGGGAAGCAAAACCAAATTATCCCTGCGATCATCGGTTACCGCCGTTTCCGTCGATCACGCCGCGCTCGCGGCGGCTGGCGAGTTGTCGAGGTTCTGCTGCATGACCTCTTCGAGCGTCGAAGCCGTAGCGATCGTTGAACATTACTTTTTTCATTTTCTCTTTCCTTTTAGCTCCGCAATGCGGCGGAGGATATATATCTTCATTGCTTCTGATTTAAGTTCATCGAAGTCATCGCAAAATGCCATAGATGCGCATATTCATCCGAATTATACCCGTAGCGTATGCCAACAACCGTCCATCCATATCCTTACGAACTGAATAGACACGTATCTGACAACGCCCCTCCCGCCTCAGTCGGCGCAGTAGTTTGGTTTCATATCTTCTCGTATTCATTTATCGTTTCAAAAATCGTCAGTTGTACCGACTTTTAGCTGGCGTGTCCCGCCGCCCTTGCCTGCCTTTCCAGATCGAGCACGCGGGCGTAATTGTAAGTGGCGATCCATTTCATGTTGAGTGGCAGGAGTTGCAAATCCTCCTCCGCCGTTTCGATTCGGAACGGGCGTACCTCCGTCCATCTCCGGCACGATTTTCAGGAGGTTCGGCGTGGAGAAGTGCCACCACCACGGCAGAAAGGTGCTTCATCACATCGTAGCGCGGGCTTCCCATAAGTCCCCGGCTCTTGCCCGTGTAGTACAGCCATTTTTTCTCGAACGGCCGGTATTCCACGGGAACGGCGCTTGGAAATCGAAAGGGTCGCCTGGCCCGAACTCGCGCAGGTTTTCCACTTGTCGCCGCACCACAGGGTGAGGTCGGCCCACATTCCGCAAAGTTGTCCCGGTTCTCCCAGGCGTAAAATTCCGGGGGCAAATCCCAACCAAATCGTGCCCTCCGATCCCGCTGAATAGTGATGCGTGGGTCATAAGCGATCATCGGTTATCGCCGTTTCCGTCGATCACGCCGCGCTCGCGGCGGCTGGCGAGTTGTCGAGGTTCTGCTGCATGACCTCTTCGAGCGTCAAGCCGAAGCAATCGGCAATGCCGCGATAAACCACGCACAATCCCCGACCTCTTTCATCAGCTCGGTTTGTACCCCTCCACCTCTTGCAGATCACCCGCATTGAACACCAAATGATCCATATCCAGCCGGCACACTCCTTTCGGCGCCATTTGGCGATCTTGTCGGCGATTTCGCCCACCTCGGCCATCAGGCCGAAAAGCATATAGGTCGCATTCTCGTCAACTCGGCAGCCGCGTACTCATCGCGCGTGTCTGATATTCGTTCGCTCTCATCCTTTATAATTCTTAAAATCAATACTATTGAAAATAGATTTGTGATTACACCAACGGGCTAATCGCTTTTGCTCCTTTGTCGGTTCGATATTGTTTTCGAAATCTCGATATGGTTGGACAAGGGACTTACTCCCAATCGCTTCAGAGCCTCAATGCGGACCAAACTTTCGTGTACATCCCCAATTAAAGCATAGACAAAAATTCTATGGTTTTATGCCGCGCTTGGACAACTCCCTGCACAACCTTTGTCACAGAATCTAACTGACTGATTCTGTCGCATGCAAACCGGACGTATCTTATCCACTTAACCCGCGATAGCAAGTCAAGTATATATTTATCGGCACACGCCCGGCGAGCATCAACCCTTGATTAAAATCAACAGATATGCCCGTGCGAATTATTTCTTCGATTTGTTCCAGCCGAAATCCGACGCCAGTACATTGTTATCAATAATATAGCCCGACGCTTATCGCCGAGGAACTCCCGGAGCAGGGATGCCGGCCGGATGGAGCCTTCCTTGTGCGGAACGATGCACCACGGGCAACCGTTCGAGCAACCGCGTGTTAGGAATCCGAAAGCCTCATTCACACTGTAAAGCGAATAATCAGGACAATATGTTCAATCTCGTCTGGTAATGTTATTGTATAGTCCTTATAACCTGTTCCCGCCCGTACGATCTCGCACGGGTAGTAGTCTGCACAATCAGCCGTGAAAGTGAAAACTTTAGACATATACACTCGATCGTACCTACCGAACATCGGATTGGCGAACTCAACCGAATCCCCGTGCGACTTATGCCAAGCCGAAAGTTTCATCAATGCCAAGTTCGGAAAATGATGACCATCTACATCTACTAATCCTATATTCACTCTTTGTAGTATTTTCAGTTTTTCCTGTTAAACTTCCTCTCGACCAGATCGCACAAATCCAGGTACATCGCATCGGTATTCTTCGCCTTCACCCTCTCCCGGAACCTGGCTATATCCGACAGCCAGCAGCCGCAACGGACATAAATGCCGTCTTGCAGGTTGAAAAAGTAAACCTTGCTGCCAATCCGAGAGCCGAACCCGACAAAGCCAGGAAAGGATAATCGCCGATATATTCGCCTTTCCCTTCGAAGGAGCACTCCTCACCGAAAAAGCAATCCTCACCGAAAGAGCACCACTTGCCGAAGGAGCACCACTCGCCGAAGGAGCACTCCTCACCGAAAGAGCACTCCCCACCGAAGAGCAATCCTCACCGAAAGAGCACTCCTTACCGAAGAGCACCACTCACCGAAAGAGCAATCCTCACCGAAAGAGCAATCCTCACCGAAAAGCACCACTTGCCGAAAGAGCACTCCTTACCGAAAAGAGCACCGCTCGCCGAAGGAGCACCGCTCGCCGAATATTTGTATATCACTGTAATCCCCGAGGGGTATTGTTTGATTCCGTCGATCACCTCGAAGGCATCGAAATCCGCTTGTGTGTATTCTTTCATTTTCGTTAATCTATTAAATTCAATTCGATGATTCCGTCTATTTTGCAATCTTTTCCGCTTTTTTGTTGATAAGCGATTTGATAAACTCCGCAGCTTTGGCGTCTGTTACCGGGTGATCGCTGCCCATAGCCTCGGCTTGCCGTATCGTACGGTTCTCGCAGGCATTGCATCGATCCTCGAAATATGTCTGAAACCAACCGTATATGATCGATCCGTCTATTCGTCCGTACAGTTGTCCGTATTGCCCTCGTTTGGCATTGGTAAATACCAGGTTTACATCGGCAGGTTCAACGCCCAGAAATCGTCCAAAATCATGTAGGCCGTTTCCGTTACCTGTGCGTCGTTCATCTTGGCTGAAATATTGAAAAACTCCTGTACATTGACGATCCAAAGTACCAGATATGCAGCCGTCCATTTTTCGCCGTATGTCGCTCGCAATACAGATAACACCGGCATTTGGGATTCGGCACAAGCCACGGCCGACTGCATACGGCGGCAGCTACTCTGTATTGCCGCCACTGGTAGGAGTTTCAAGAACTCCACGCTTGAAATCTTCGCTAACGCCGTTGTTGGCGGTTTTTTGCTAATTCCGTTGTCATTGTAAACTTTGTTTTGCGGGCTGTTGATCGAACTTGTGAGCGTTTGCCTCCAGTTGATAGTCTTTGTGCGCTGCTTTCGCTTATGCTGCCATCCGGCTTCCGTTGCCCAGAAGTTTACGCAAGCCTTTTCGAGCGAGAGGGGCAATGTTGAGATTCGGGTTGAAACGTTGTTGCGTCGAAATCAAGCGTCATCCTGTAGGAGCGTCTTATAGGCCTTGCGTAACTCGTTTTTTGTAAATCTCAAAATCATCACGCCACGTCAATATCCGAGCTTCTTCAATCCCTGCATCATCCTTGCGGAGCGTCTTGCAGGATTTGCGTTTAGGAAGATCGGATTCGGGGTTCTCGGTCCCCTCGCACGCGCCTGCGTTATAGTCTTCTACCAGGTAAGAAATAATATTATCTCTCACAGATACTCCAGTATCTTCTACGCCAGTAAAGTACTGGTAGTAATCTCTCCTTATCCTCTCCTTTTATAGTCACTGATCGTTCAGTGATCGTTCCGTGATTATTCACTGATCGTTCCGTGATTTCATCTAATGCATTGTCTAACAATTCTTTACGTATATTTACATCCTCCAGATTAGGTCTGTTGATTACTTGATGACGGGAAAAGGTTGGCAGATAATAGAATCTTTCCGACTTAACGGAAAGCAGACTAATAAATCCGGTTTCTTCGAGCATCTTCAACCAGCCTTCGAATTGCTGGAGTTGTATTTTTGTCGTAAGGGAATATTTTAGACTTCAACCAAACAGGGGTCGGCTATTACTACGCCCAAATCATCGGCAAAATTCAAAGTCCGATGTAGAGCAGCCTGGCATCGCGCGATAAGCGGCCGATCTTCAGATCATCCCAAAATTGGGGTTTTATGGTTCTGATTCTGGCCATACCATAGCGTTATTTTTGGTTGTTGATTATTGTCTTCTTTGCATATTCTGCAATACATCGACAAGGTTTTTCGCCATTTCTTCTGTCATAAATACATAATTTTTATCCTTATCACATATAGAAATGATGCTATCATGTTTAATGATGTTATAATGTTTTTCGACGCACACAATCATGTTGTAATGAGGCTTTTCTTCTTCGTTTACAATAACATACTTTGCAATCATCTTTTTTCTTGTTTTTATTTTTGTAATCGTGTTCTCTTAATAACCGTTCAATGACCGGCAAGGGGTTCGGAATACATCCGACCATTTTGCGGGGTTTGCTATCCGTCGTCATTCTTCGGCGTTGTATAAACTCATAGGATTTTCGATAGCCATTCCATACGGCGCGTATCTTTTACGCTCCTGGAGTGCGATTCAACAAGCGACCTATATATTCGTTGTCGTTATCGGGATAGAGTTCTTTCAATGTTTCCCAATTCCTTTTCCGACCACGGGGATAAGTCTTTCTTGTCGTCATACTTGAGATTATTTATGGAGTGGATGCCCGCTGTTGCCGTGCCAGGAGCGCCATTCTGGACGTTATCTCCTGTTTGTATTTCACGGCTGCCAGCACTGCCTCCCCCTAATACGGTCGATGTACTCTTCATCTCGTGGGATGCGGAGAATTGACGGCCAGCAGCAGTTGGCGCACCGGGATCATATAGCTTACGAAGTCGCACCATCGTCGTCCTGTCGCAAGGTAGTTTACCTTGTATCTGGGCGTAATATTCGGGAAGCTTCTCGCGTCGCAGATCATCCGGGTAGCCATAGCCAGATACCGGGCGTGTACGGAATTAGGGGCATTTTATTTCGATGAAACCGTCTTCCCCGACCAACCCGTCAGGACTTCCGCCGAAGATGGCAAATCCTCGCAGACGATGAATCCGCAGGTCTGGACATCGACGCTCAAATCGTCGAATAGGCAGCCGTGCCGTATCTTCGATGCTCGCGTCCCATTCTATTTCTCTGGTGTTGAGTTCCCGGTATTCCAAACAACCCCCGGCCGTGATGCGATCGGCGATCTTGTCGAACACATAAGCGACGGCCGTCTTGGTCAGTTCTCCGGGCCGTGCCCCGTGCTCCGGGAATCAGCTTATGCGCACTTCGGAGGAGGGATGAATCGATGCAGACGCGCTTCATACCATTCAGGTTCCTTGTTCGAAATAGCGGGAATCGGTCATCGCTTCGCGCTTTTGGTGTCGAACAGATTAACTTCGGCCTCGACCGTCGCATCCTCGACCGCGTTTTTCGTAATCCCGATCTTCTGCATCAGGTCGTCGGCCTCCTGTTCGGTGATCTGACCGCCGATAAACGCTTCACTGATCGCTTCGCGGCTCGTAAGCGTCGCTTTTGTCCACGCTTTCGGGAATTGCCGCCGTTTCCTCATTATCGATGTAACGTACCGAGTTGTTTTCGCCCAGCACGCCCTGATCGAATTTCGCAGCGCGTCCTGCATCTCTACGGACATCGGGGCGAATTTTGACAGTAACTGTTTCAGCACGGTCTTACGCGCCATCGCATCGAAATCCGTAGTCCATTTACTACCGGCGGATGTAGTCCTTCTTTGATCCATAGGTTTGGCTGTACCGGCTCGCGTGTGCTTCGAGCTTCGCAGCTCATATAAAGCATCTTCTCGAAGCCATTAGTCAGTTTGAAATAACCCACATATCCGATCGTGCGGAGCGTCCCGATTCTCGGCCTTTTTGAACGTGATTTCACCCGTGATGAGGTTTTCATCCACGATCTCGCCCTCCTTGACCTCCGAAACATTCAGTGTTTTGAACTGCCCGCTGCGGATGGCCAGCTGGATAAATCCCTTCGCCCCGATCTGGAACTGGGCGTCCGGTGCGCCCCTCCCGGTTGTTTTGTAGGGGATGACATAGGCGAAACCCAGGTTGGGATCGAGAGGCAGGTCGAGGGCCGTAGCTTGATCGCGGCGAACATCACGCCCATAGGCTCGCACTCCTGCAATGCGCTTGTTGTTGGCGACGAGTGCCGTGAGGTTGCCATGAAGCTGTCTTTCTTGGCTCCCAGGACACTCGTCAGATAATTCTGGGTGCGTTCGCTGGTAATTTGACGGTTGAACAGCGTCAATCCTGTTGCTTGTTGTTCCATAATATTTACTGTTTTTTTGATTGATATATACTACGCGAGAAGAATATTTCCGGGATCGAAAGCGCCGCATCATATAATTGATATGATTGCGTATGTCGGCAGCCGAAAGTTTTCGGGACCATTCCCCGTCAGATACGATATGATTCGATCAGCGATTTCGTAAATCTCGATTCTCGTTTTCATGTCAGCTATTTTAACAATTCATTCAGTTTCTCCATCACCCGGGAACCTCCTCGTCCGTGGCCGTACACCAGGCGCTCGCTATGCTCGTTTCCTCCCGTATCGGGACGTCGATCCATTCCGTCATTCCCATCGAATGCACCGCGCCCTGCCGCTCGGTTTCCACCGTATAGCGTCCCTGCACCGCAACGCCGTGATATTCTATCTGAAAAAAAGTCGAAAGATTCCATAGTACCCGCAAATGTCCTCCGGGTGATGTAATCGGCGATGCGTTTGGCGAAAGTCCGAATCTCCTGATCGGTCAGATGAATTGTCGTTTGCGGCCGGTTGAAACGGGTGCTCTCGAAGAAGTAATATTCTTCCGAGGGTTCTTTTTCCGAGTGGACGGCGGCATTTGAGCGTAGTAAAGTATTCATCGCTGTTCGAAAATTTTATTCAACAGATAGCGGGTGATCCGCATACGCCGGGGACCGGACAGCGCCCAGCCGAACACCAGGCAAACAGGAACGGAAACTACTACGAGTGTAATTAAGTGTGCCATACTTTACCGAATTTCGACCCGATAGACACGAGGTCGGTTTTGAGTTTATGTGCCCGGCGGCGGGACTTGTCGATTGTCCGGCGCACCCTTGTTCTTGAGACGGTACGCACGCGCCAGAGGCGGCCCGGCAAGCGTGCCCCACAGACTTTTTTGACTGTGCTTTTCGGAAAAAGAAGGTTTGCATGTTGGTAAAGATTTACTTGTGGATGATATTTGCTGTTATTCTGCTGCTTCGACAAACTCGCCGCCTTTCAGTTGATAGAAAAACATCCTCCTTGAGCGATTTCCCATCGATCTGTGCAGACCTTACGCACACTGGTTTCAGATCCTCGCCATATTCAGCGAGGGTAATCCAGCTACCTTTCTTTGCCTTTATTTTTGAATCTATACCTATGGCTGCTACAACAGCATTGTTACCTTCGCTTTCGATCTTTGCGAGGTCGCCCGAGGAGCCGATCTGCGAGGTAGCCCGAGGAGCCGATCTGTGCGAGGTAGCCCGAGGAGCCGATCTGTGCGCCGTAGCCCGAGGAGCCGATCTTTGCGAGGTAGCCTGAGGAGCCGATCTTTGCGAGGTAGCCCCGAGGAGCCGATCTGTGCGCGGTCGCCCGAGGAGCCGATCTTTTGCGAGGTAGCCCGAGGAGCCGATCTTTGCGAGGTAGCCCGAGGAGCCGATCTGTGCGCCGTCGCCCGAGGAGCCGATCTTTGCGAGGTAGCCCGAGGAGCCGATCTTTGCGTCGTCGCCCGAGGAGCCATCTGCGAGGTAGCCCGAGGCCGATCTTTGCGAGGTAGCCTGAGGAGCCGATCTGCGGCGTCGCCCGAGGAGCCGATCTGTGCGAGGTAGCCCGAGGAGCCGATCTTTGCGAGGTAGCCCGAGGAGCCGATCTGTGCGCCGTCGCCCGAGGAGCCGATCTGTGAGGTCGCCCGAGGAGCCGATCTTTTGCGAGGTAGCCCGAGGAGCCGATCTGTGCGCCGTCGCCCGAGGAGCCGATCTGTGCGAGGTCGCCCGAGGAGCCGATCTTTGCGTGGTCGCCCGAGGAGCCGATCTTTGCGAGGTCGCCCGAGGAGCCGATCTGTGCGAGGTAGCCCGAGGAGCCGATCTGTGCCGTCGCCCGAGGAGCCGATCTGTGTCGTCGCCCGAATTAACATTGTCGGTCGGACCCTCTTTGATGCACTTCTCGTAAATGAAATCTATACCAGCTTTTAATGAATCCTTTGAAATCGAGTTTTGCCCCGATGTGAATCTTTGTCGTCGCCGTTTTATCCGAGTCGGAATGACATCGCCCCAAAGCTGTTACATGATGCACAGGGATGAACTTGCATTCATCATCCAGCATATCACGATAGCTAAGGACAGAGAACGGTGATTCGCAGAAATGAAAGCCTCGATTACAAACTTTCAACTCAACATCCTCTTCGTAAGTCTCTTGCCCTCCTCGAATTTGAAGCCCAGGCAGGTCATATCTGCATTGAACCCCTTTTAAATCCATCGATATGTTTTTTCTTCGCCGAACTCTTGCCGGAAGCACCACGTTATCGCCGAACGAGACGCTTTTGAATACTTCCACAATCTCTTCGACCGAGAATCCAGCGATGCCGCATCCGATCTTGGTTACATAGAAAACCTTATCGGTATTGTACCGTGTATAGTCTGCGAATCTCCGTACCGATCGCGTCAATTCCTCGGTAGACACCTTGTCCCATCTGTTCATCGAGCGTAGGGATAGCGTAGGACTGGCCCTGTAAGCCCTCGCCGTGCCCCATGATCGCGCCGAACTTCTCGACCGCGACACGAGCTGCGCCGCCAACGTGGTTACCGGCCTTATTACTGCCGAATACAAAGACCTCGTTCTGTTTAATTTGGAAATGTTCTCTGGGGTAAATACTTTGTTTGACATTGCACGTAAATTGTTTTGATTAAAATTTGCACCCTGTCGTCATCGAAGACCACGACTGAATCGCAGGGTATATCGCTACCGGCTCCCCGAATTGCTCCGGATCGTCGCCTGCTTTTTGGTATTGATCGGCCTAATATCCGCCCCTTCTGCGCCAAGTCGCTCGCCGGGTTTTACATCCCTTCGATGGTTCGTATTTCAATGAACCGCTTATTCGTTCCAGCCTTTCTGCCTTGCGGCCGGGGTTTATGGCAGGCTTTAGGACCCCTACGGCTTCCGTGCCGTCCTTTGCGCCCGCACCGGGACATTCAACCCGATACGGACTTTGAAAATCCGCGCCCGGAAATGGCAAACTCAACTAATCTCAACTCTTAACTTTACTCGAATGAAAGAACGTTGGGCGCGGATAGTGCTCGGTTGATCCACTACCAGGGCCGACCAGTACAGCATAGAAGTACATATTAGTCACTGGTTCGGTAGTAGCCTATCTGTCATTTTATTTGCAGTTAGCACTTTTGGCGATACGCGCAGCTGCAACGGCCCGTCTGTCCTCCGGCAAAGTCGTACGGGATTCGATCCAAGCAAGAAGCTCCTTTTTGGAAAACACCGTGCGGCGTCCGATTTTCTTAAATGGGATCTTTTAGAAAAACCCAATTATAAATCGTCGAACGGTGGTCGGGATACCTTGCTCCGCAATAAACCGCACGGCTTCTTCAACGGACAAATTGTCGATTTCTACCGGTTCATTCTTACGCCTGAAATCGGCGAGCTTTGGCAGAATCGCCGCCACTTCATTAGCAACAATAGAGCGCAATTCTGCGGGAGTGGTAATAATAATTGGCTCGTTCATAATACTTTATATTGATTAGGGAGTGCGGCCAGATTCGAACTGGCAAACATTCCACGTCTGGAATGCCTTTCAATCGGTTAGCTTCTGTTTGAACATCTGCGCTCTTCAGGGTGTACTGTCCATTAAGCGCATCGTGAGTACACTTGGTCTTTACCACTAATCGATTCGTAATACCATTCTACCACGCACTCTTTGTCGTTATTTGTCCTCCTTCTTCACTCGCAGCCGCTCAACGGGCACGCCCTTCAACTTGGCGATCTCGTCCATCGTCACCTCGACGATCTCCTCCTCAGGAGCAGGATCGACAATGAGGCGGAAACCATCCTCGTATAGCTCATCGCAGGTGTAGTTAGTTAAAGCTCTCCTTGTATCGATAAATTTGCCCACTATGAGTTCTCCGAAGCGGAAGATAACCTCTATAGTTCGGGATGATCCGTCTTTTTTCTGAGTCGATCCCCACCTGCCAATCCTTGTAGGCTTCGATCTCTTCGGCGGTTATAGGAATAACCCGGAAATCGGTGACCCTGACATTGGGACGAGCAAAATCTGCTTCGGTTCCAGAGTAAACATACCATGCATATTTATATCCTTTTTTGTCGATGCTGTGAAACCCATTTTTTTTCATTTTGGCATAAATACCACATTTATCTACCACTGAATTATCCCCTGTGGCAAGAGTACCATCAATCTTACACCGGAACCTCCGGCCTTCGCAGCTAAGTAAATCTTTCATCACATTCTTTTTTATTGGTTTAATACTTTCAATCGGCCGGAACAAATCCTCCGACATTTGGTCTATGATCTTTTCAATATCTTCCCACACGAACGCCACCAGCCGGTCTGTGATATTTGTAATATCTTCCGTCATGAGCGCCAAGTGTTTGCATGTTTTATCGGTCGCTTGGCGTTCCCGCCACCATCGCCACGGAGTTTTCATAACTTATCCTTGTATTGGATTGCGAACTCAGCCAACGAATGTACCTCGGCCTTACGGAAGGCGTCGCGCTTCGTTGCGCGCACCGTCTCGGGCGATATGTAAAAAAGCATATCCGCGATCTCTTCATCGCCCATCCCTCCATATAGAGTTTCATCACTTCCTTCTGCCGCTCGGTCAATCGGGTATCGAACTCGGGGCTGCATATAATGCCGGCATACTTGCATTCGCCTTTGATCGGACAACTCACATCCTCAAAGGTGAAGCGCCCCATCCCGTCGATGTCCTGCCTGTTGTCCAACCGTCCGAAATTGCAGCGAATAAAACGGTGGCAGATCAGGAACCGGTAGTAGTTCACGTTTGCACGGCTCTTGCGGTAAATCTCGGCGAGAGCCTTGAATGCTTTCGGATATTCGGTCTCGATGCGGGTAAACAATGCCCCTGTCAGCATCTTGTCTTCGGGCTGGTAGTATGGACGCCTTCGGTATCGCGTACCATTACCCCTCCCTCGGGATCGTTGAAAAACTCTATATTGCGGATCGTTTGCATATGATGTATTAGTACCGATTCAACCATTCTAATTCCGTCCCGACCCAATAACTGCCGCTCGTACATTTATACGCATGATAAAACCGGGCATCAGTACCGAGTGTTGCGATATATCGTTCTGCCGCACATTTCGTCTTGTGAAATCTTTGAATACGTTTCATATTATCTATCTGTTGTAAATTCCACGGGAAAGAGGTTGTCGGCGGTATAGCTGCTATCGCCGGAATGACGGCGAATGATCTTGGCAAGTTCTCGTCGCTTCAGCATATCAGGCCGGACGTTGCCTACGCGGTAGTTCCATAATTGAGTGTCGCTTCGAATACCGATAGCCTGCTTGCAAGTATCACAAAAGTCGCTTGCGTTCTTCAAGGTTAGTGATACTTTGAACATACCGTTCGAAGGGTAAAAGCAATGCTACAGCATTGTTACCTCTTGATTTTTTCGCTATTTGTAATTAAATTTGTCATACAATAATTGAATTACAATGCAAATATACTAAAAATATTTTAGCACAACAATAAAAATATCAAAGTATTCTATATTGGAAATATTTATACTTATATGTAGTATTATAAAAATATCGCGACATGAATGAAGATTTGAAACATAAAGCCATAAACCTACTTAAAGAATTGGGCTATACGGCATATCGTATATCGCAGGACACGGGATTATCCCAATCGATTATAGGTCAATGGTTAAGTGGCAAGGTAGAGCCGAGTGAAGCAAATGCTAAATACATACTACTATATTATAGTAATCGCGAACCCTCTATTTCAAGTATGGAAGATCAAAAATTCATCTCGTTTTTCGAGAAAAGAGATCGGCAATACGAAATAATATTGACCCAAAATTCAGAAATCATCCGTCAAAACGGAGAAATACTACAACGCGTGCTCAAATATATAGACGATAATAATTCAAAATAAACCAACTCTATGGACTTTAAAGACGAACTTCTAATCCTTGCTGAGCGCGTCGGCAAACTCAAAGACAATGTAAAGACGGAGGAGGCAACAAAGACCTCATTTGTCCTCCCGTTCTTGCAAGCACTCGGCTACGATATTTTCAATCCGGAAGAGGTTACACCCGAATGTATTTGCGACTATGGAACGAAGAAAGGCGAAAAAATCGACTATACCGTATGTATGGACGGCGAGCCGATCATGCTAATTGAGTGTAAACATTGGTCGGCTGACTTAAGCAAATACAAGGCGCAACTATTCCGCTACTACCATGTATCGCAGGCCAAATTTGGAGTACTAACGAATGGAATCAACTATCAGTTCTATACAGATCTGGACACTCCTAACAAAATGGACGATAAACCGTTCTTTGAGATAGATATGCTTAACTTAAAGGATAGCCATATTGAGAAGTTGAAGCAATTCCGACATGACCAGTATAATACGTATATGATACTCAATTCCGCCACAGAAATGAAGTACATAAATGCGCTTCGGTCATTGATTGTCAAGGAAAGTAGTAATCCATCCGATTTATTTGTGAAATTTATGACTAAACAGGTTTATGACGGAGTGGTAACAAAGAACATCATTGACGAGTTCCGTCCGATGATTCAACGGGCATTTCAACAGTACACGAATGACTATATAAACGAAAGGCTTAAATCTGCCATTACGCCTGACGTTCCGTCGGTCGAGATGTCCTCAAATGTCTCCACGGAGAAATCGGTTGCAAATGAAGAGGATATGCAAGATGGAAATAAGATAGTGACCACTGATGAAGAACTTATGGATTCTACATCGTGCGAGCTATTCTCTGTAATACCGTTGATCTTGATCGGGTCGTAGATCGGGATGCGCAGTCATATTTCGCTATCCTTTTCGATGATAACAATCGAAAGCCTATTTGTCGCTTGCATTTCAACGGAGGGAAAAAGTATGTTGAAACGTTTGACGAGGAAAAAGAAAGGAACAAAACATTTAATTACAGCACTTACTGACATTTACAAACTATCGGACCAACTCATATCAACCGTTAAATTTTATCTGAAATAAAGGAAGCCCCAAATCCGGCGGGAGAGGCCCGGCCCGCCGAAAATAGAACGTGGAACTAACTAAACAGCATATTGCATCTGGAAACCTTACTGCGGAAAAGAAGACGTAAAGGTCGCCGATAAACTGATGGAAGACCTTAATGTTCGTTACGATAGGCTGTTTGCGTCGATTTCAGGCGTTTCTACAGGCTTTCCGGCTGCTCCGACAGATCTAGGGGTCAAAAAATCCCCCCATAAAATTGGAGCTAAAATAATGTATATCAATGAATTACAAAAATATATTGTAATTCAGACACCTGATAATAAGCATTCAAAGAAGAGTTAAAAAATAGGAGCCGATGCAAATTTCAGATTGAATTACTATTCAATGAACCTTATGATAGCCAAACTACAAAAGGAGACATTAACATTGCCGACGTTTTTCTAAATGAATTATCAAGAAATCCGGCCTATTTTAATATGGATGCCGTCAAAACATTAATCCCAAATGAAGAACAACGGATGCGAATACTGCGCGTTCTTGAAGATCATATGGTCATTGAAATAAAAGGGGTGGAATATGGTTAAAAGCTGCGGCTAATTTATCAGTGTAAAGACCAGGGAGGATGTGCAGTCATCTATAACGAACAACGCAAACAAGAAGAACGGATAATTTAGAACTTCGCAATTTAAAAATAAGTAGGCGCGAAGCGCATTGGCTATTGCATTAGCTATCATATCTATTTGCGCCTCTCAATTTTGGGGGACACACTATTTTTGAATGGACTTGGATTGCAATGCAAAAATCAGTAAATTACTTTTTAATCTGTCTTGATTCAATATTCTACACAGAACATTGTTTAATCCAGTATAAGTATCACCTGTCAATTCAATATTAGTTCTGCCCCAAAACGAACAAGATAGATCAAATACACAATCAACGCAATAATCACGAATAGCAAAATATAAATCCAAATCATAGCTTCAGCGTTTTTACAAACCTCGGAACTTTCGGCACAACTTCAAAAAAATAGGCTCATTATTTTGCGGGGGGAATTTTGTAACTTTGCAGCATCTAACCAATACAATTTATGTTATGAAAAAAATTTTTACTTTTGATGGCTGTTATTTGTGCAGTTACTTTATGGGGTGCGAAAAGGATGAGCAAGAATCGTTCAAGTTCGACATTGAGAATCTTTATGGCACATGGCAGGGAATTGCCATACAAAGTAACGGCGAATGGATAGATATAACCCAACCGCCACACACAAATCTTGCATTCTCTGTTGTATTTTATGAAAAATGGTACATATTCGGGAAGCGGGTATTTTGGCAACGGTTCAGGAACATACAAAGCTGAAGGGGATATGATATATACTTATATAGACGGGGAAGAATTATACAGATACAAAGTACATTCTATCTCAAACGGAATTGCCGAAGTGTCTATGGGTGTAGCAGGAGATAATATAACACTGGAAATAAAACTTCAAAAAAAAAAGTAATCAGATAGGATATATGTTTTTTTTCAAAAACAAAGGCGAGAATAAATCTCGCCTTTGTTATTCCCCAAAAATCATTATATTTGCATTGCTAAATCAAAATGCGATACAAACATATCCAACCATATTGGGTATTTTGTATCTATAATTTAACTGCGTCGAGTTCGGTAGCGGAAACGCCCGACGGCTTGCATTTTGAGCCGAGCAACTCGTAACGCAGTTTTTATTGCTAAATCAAAATGAAAAAGCGCATCGAACGCATGGGCCGCATCGAAGCGGCAATTAACCCCATGTACTGCGTCCCCAAACGCAGCGACCTATCGTTAATCGGATCGGCTTTCGAGGCCGCAGGTTTCCGTTGTGTCCGGATCCGCACCGAATGCGAGGCCGAGCACCGCACAAAAGGTGGTGATCCCCGTCGGCACGGGATGCTGGTTCTCGACGGTGACCGAGTGATATTGGAGGTATTGCGGTCGAGACCGACTAAAAAAAGATAATCAACTCACAATCCCGCCTCAATCATGAACCGAGAAAATGACATATCGAACCGTACCCTATTTTTTGATTCGGTCGGTTTGAAATGATAAACAGAAAGCCGAGTTCCCTCGGCTTTTTATATTCTCGCATCATATCTTTTTCTACATTCAGCTCCGTTCCGGTCAATGTAAAATATATATTCTGGAGCTGGTGCAGATACTTTATGGGCACATCCACATTGCAATCGTCGATTTCGTCTTCCACCTGCCAACAGAACCCTTCTTTTTTAGGGAGATAAGCATATCACACGGGGATGATATAGTAGTCAAATCGTTGGTAACAGTCGCTAAATTCTTTCTCAAAGCCGCATTTTTCCAATAACGTTGGAGTCAAACGTATAGGCCTAACATCTCATAATACTACTTTATCTAAAAATCTCATGATAAAATCCGGCTTCCTTAATTAGCATCTCACCATGAAATAACGTCATGTCTGCACGCGTAATTTCTGCAATATACCCAATTCGCTCAAGATGGGGGTTATACACTAAATTGCCTATTCGAAATGATCGAATATTCAGAGACGGTTCCATATTACATTTCATATTCTAAAAACGCATCGAATTCGATGCGTTTATTACTTTAGTTTCATTTGTGTTTTTAAGTTGAGAACTATTTATTCCTCCTCGTTTGAGGTGTCGCATGTAATCGGTTTCGTCGATTTTACCGCTGAAGTAAGGTGCGCTGTTTCGGGTGGCGGATTGTCGGGCAACGTTCCGAGGTATTGCCGAGCGTTGAGGGGTGATACGACAGAGTGTCCGAGTTGGCTTTCGAGTTGTTGTCGGGCAACTTTAGCTACTGTACCGCCCTGTTTGGCGACGTTGGCGTTGGCCTTGAAACCTATTGGATTTTCGTTTCGGGAAAGTTCGGCAGCAGAGGCCTCGGCCAATGAGTTCAACAGCAGTTCGACATTGGTCATATTATCCCGCAGGTTCTCCTTTTTCAACCCCTTTTGTAACGTTTGTAGGCTTTCGTGGTACGTCCGGCCCACCTCCTTCGTGATAATGTCCGTAAGGGTGGCATATTGCGTTCCATCAACGCCCCCGCTTCCACTCGTCAGTGAGAAGTTTACGGACTTCGATACTTTTCAAGCGTTGGTTAATCCATGTATCCGAATATCCAAGGCGTTTATAATCGGCTACGGCCTGCTCAATAGATAACCAGGGTCTTGCATTTGGTCGAGGCGGTCGCTTGCCACCTGCGCCATCCATTGCTTGAAAGGCTCGGCTTTCTGTGACGGAATCGACTGGATAATCCGCAGGACGGTTTTCACATCTCCGGCCAGCGTCTTGCGCATCACTCCCGTTTCTGACCTCATGGCTATCTGGGGACAATTTGTCCCCACGAACGAGGCGAGCGCTTCATCATCCCGCTTGCGCATCTTCTTGAAATAATCGGTCGGATTCACGGTGTCCGTCAGAGCGGAGATCACGTCGAGAACGGAAAAATACCACGTCTCCGTCCGCTCGTCCCAAACGGTGCGCACCTTGCGGTCCTCGAACAACTGTCCTGCTTTTGTGTCATAGGAATGTAGTTTTATTTATTCCTTTTCTTTTACCTCCAGCACCGTCCCGCACTTCGGGCAGGTGATTGTGTTCGTCGGGTACGTTGCTACTCTTCCGCCTTTTGCTCCGCTTGTTGGAATCCAATTTTGCGGGCGGGTTTGCGTGCCTGCGGTATCTTGACCGACAACGCCGCAATAGCGTTGTAGATATTATCAAGCTCCTTGCGCATATCTTCCGACAGATCGCTGACCGCCTCGGCATTGTCGGCGTCCACCGCTCCAGTAACGCCAGTTTCGCCCGAATTTCGGCCAACTGGCCGTTACTGTCGTCGTGGTCGTGATGTAGTTCCGCATCGCTACGAAAGCACGCATAATAGCGATACTTACTTGTATGGCAACGGAGCTTTTCAAAACAGCCGATAACATAGAAACGCCTTGCTCGGTAAACGCATAGGGGTTGCGGCGTAAACCCATCGTGATGGAATTGGTTATCACAATTTGTGATTTCCAATTTTCAGTTTCGGCATCTGTCAGTTGAAACATGAAATCGGGCGGAAAGCGTTCGATATTACGCTTTACCGCTTGATTGAGAGCGCTTGTTGTTACTTGGTACAATTCCGCCAAATCACGGTCCAGCATCACCCGCTGGCCCCGTATTTCGTAAATCTTGCTTTGGATAGGTTGTAGTTCCATGGGTAGGTATCGTTGAGGTTATTCTGCCTTGATGGTTATCGACTTCCCGCAATGCGGGCACGTGATTGCTCCCTCTTTCGAAGCGGCGAAAAGTTCCGGCACTTCAACACCCAAAATATCGGCTATTTCTTGCAATCGTTTTAACGGCGGATTTCCGTTGTCACCAATTGCAATACTTAACCCCGTTCAGTCATTCCGAGACGCGCCGCCAACTCTTTTGCGGTCATTCCTCGTTCCTTCAATAATTCTTTAACTCTCATTTTGACGTATTATTTGCCACAAATATATTGATATTCATATAAACAGCAAAAAATTTTAGTGTCAATTAAATTTTTATCTCAAAATATTTGCATTATATCAAATATCATTTATATTTGCACCAAAAAATCAAAACAACAATTAAAACAATACGGCCATGAAACTCTTAACTAAAGCAATTGAGAAGCAGTTGGCAAAGTACCCCCATTTATTCACAAGATGGCAAAGGCGGCAAGGCACAGGTCATCTGCAAGTTCTTCAACCCCTGCGGCAGTCAGACGTGGTACATTCTCGAAGGCGAGAAGCAAGACGACGACTACATTCTCTTCGCATTGTTAGACAATATGGGCGAGCGAGAATATGGTTATGTGTCACTGAATGAACTTCAACGCGTTAGAACTCGCCCCTTTGGTCTTGGCATCGAAAGAGATATGTATTTCACCCTTGCAAAGTCAGCGAAATCAACTAATTGATTTATTGAATAAACGTCTAAAACAATAGAACTAGGAACGCATTTGCATTTAAAGTGATCGACGCAATCAATCGTGATGGTATGGACAATGGCAGCTGGGGTCTTGTCAAAGACGTAAGATAATACTGTCGCCTATTTCGGCACCAGAGAAAAATCGAACTGAAAGGCCAGTGGGCGTACATCTATGCAGAAAAGAATACACTGTCTTTGCAACTCGAAAAATCGAACCTACGAGTTCTGCACGTTGAAGATTGTGAACTGCTGCTCTACTACCTCGACGAATAAAGCCGTTCGGGCGGCTATAAACAGACCTCAGGCCCGAAGCGTGGCGGCACCTGCCGCCGGTGGTAAAATGAAAGATATGAAAGACATAAAAATTGGCGACCCGGTGAGATTCGGACGCAATACTGGTGAATATCGAGGACAGTTCGATAAACTGAATATCGCAATGGTACTCGTTGGCAATAGGCTGTATTATGTTACATTTGAAAAAATTGAAAAGCTATGAAGACAAGAAAATCCTTCAAGGGGAACAGAGGGCTGCGATCAAAATCGCAATGAACACAAACGGCATATCACGAGAGATCGCCAAGAAATACACAGACAGCGAGTTGAAAGAGTGCTTGCGACTACTCAAACTAAAACCAACTTTTAACCTATATAACAATGAAACGAACCGACCTTTCCATCATCATGCGCACGGCGTGGCAGATGTGCCGCGCGACGGGTGTAACCTTTGCTGAGTGTCTGCATAAGGCATGGCAGGTGTTCAAATTGAAGATAAAGATGCGCGCGGGCATCGTGCAGTTCTTCTACCTCAAATCGAGTACGGGTGAATTGCGACAGGCATTCGGTACGCTTAAGGACGACTTATGCCCCTGAAACAAAAGGTGACGACCGTAAGCCCCTAACAAACACCTCGTAACCTATTACGATACGGTTGCCGAGGCTGGCGGTCATTCAGAATGTTCAACTTTGTAAAGTTATATAATATATGGGAAACCAACGATGTACGTAGAAAAACGCAGCGATTTGACATTACTCAAAAGGCATTCCGAATTGACGGACGCGACATGTCACCGCACGCGGCTGAAGTGTGGGTGTAAAGCCTACAAAAGGTGCAGACAACAATCGCGACAGCCTATTGATCGTCAAATATGACGCAGTAGTGCTTGAGATTATCCGCTGCAAAGGGTGTGTGAAGAAAAGACCTTAAAAATTGCAGCTCTCAATAAAAAATCGTATTTTTTAATAAATAATTCAATAGTAAGATTTGCATAATGTGCCGAACGTGTCCACTTTTGCATCGAACAGATATATGCGGGGTAGTGCAGAGGTTACCACGGCGGGTTAGTGTCCCGCAGGCGCAAGTTCGATTCTTGCCCCCGCTACTAATGAAATTTACGGCTATGAAAATTTTTAACGCTTATCATCAAACAAAAATGGTTCGACGCCATTTTGTCGGGTGAAAAAACGGTCGAGACCCGCGAAGTACGCCCGACCAACACGAAATACATTTCATACCGAGACAACAACACAGGCAAAGTCTACAAGAAAGACAGTGACGTGCCCGAATCGGCGTGGGACAGCGGAGAAGGCGTTGATACGGTTATCAACCACTACGATGCCATACAGTTCTGGGTAGGTTACGAAAAGAATCGCCCCGGCGCTGGTCGAAGTCAAAGGCGTCGAGCTGGTAGATGTTTGCGACGAAGAGACGAAAGAGCCGATTGTGTACGAGCACAACGGTAACGAATATACCATGACCGAGATCGACTACCACCTCGGCAAGGTAATCGAGAAAATGAATTGTTAAACCCTTAAAATCATTGCTGCACTCGAAGACGAAGACAAAAACAGCAACTCAGCTTGACGCGCAATACAGCCGTATAACGAG